>CAJDUC010000031.1_pt1 | contig 30520 bp, 26 predicted proteins | sample 7390041 | NCBI WGS metagenome assembly CAJDUC01 (sample SAMEA7055666, study PRJEB34461) | soil metagenome | biome: terrestrial ecosystem; feature: Peninsula; material: soil | place: Antarctica | collected 2016 | reverse complement strand
GCTGGCAAATCCTCCGAAACGGCGAGACGCACTGGCTCAAGCCACCCGTGACCGTCGACCCGGGACAGACGCTGATCCCGCTTCCGAGTCAGGCCCGGGCCAAGGCCTGAACCTCGGCCCGGTTCTGGCCCGGGTCTCGACGGACTCGACCACCGCGTAGTTGCCGGGTCTCGACGGGCTCGACCACCGGGCAGTGGCCGGGTCTCGACCCCCGAGTAGTCGACGGGCTCGACCACCGCGTAGTCTCCGGGTCTCGACGGGCTCGACCACCGCGTAGTCGACGGGCTCGACCACTGGGTAGTCGCCGGGCCTCGACAGGTCCGACCACCGGGCGGCGACGGATGCTCAGTCGGCACGGTGCGACACCGCGGCTATCTAAATGGCAGCGCGCGCCCGCGTCGGCGGGCGCGCGCTGCCAAAAGGGACGCGGGCTGGTGACGGGCCTGGTCTGGGCGGGCTCGGCCACCGGGGGTACGCGGGCGGGCTCGACTACCGCGGGGTACACGGGTCCTGGGCTCGAGCGGCTTGAGCGCCGGGGCGACGAGCTCGACCGGGCAGGGCGACGTGCCCGGGCCGTGAGGCCGGGCGGGCGGGCGGGGGTCAGTAGAGGATGAACTGCTTCGGGGTCGGGGCTTCGATGCCGTCGACGGCCACGGCGAGGTGGTACGACGCTCCTCCAGCCGGGGCCGCGGGCCGAGTCGAGGAGTCGCAGGTGTCCGGGCTGGAGCGGATCCGGTCCCAGGTGATCGGAGTGGTCGAGCTCACCGGAACGTTGGGCTCGAGAGTGACATCGGCGTCGCTTGCGTCGGTCTGGCAGTCCGTGGACTTCCAGTAGACATCCTGTCCGCTCGAGATCGTGAAGACCTGCTGCGCGGTGCCCGCATTGATGATGCAGGGGGCCGTGCCCGTGTTCGTGATGCTGAGCGAGAGCTGCGGCATCAGGCCGGGCTCATAGGTGACGGCGTCAGTGGTCGCCTCCACCTGCACCTGGGCCGGGTCGCACTTGGAGGGACCGGTGGCCGCGGCCGCCGGCGCATCCGTCGACGCATCCGTCGACGCCGCCGTGGATGCCGCCGCTTTCGCCTTACCATCGGGCTGGCTCGCGCCGGCGCCGGGTCGCACGATGATCAGGAAAATGATGACAAGCACGAAGAGCAGGCCCAGGCCCACTACGAGACGTCGGCGCCAGTACACCTTGCTGGACTGGGGGCCGACCGGATGTTTGATCGTCGACATGGATCAAGGCTAACGACGTTCCCCCGGCGAGCCGGGAACGCCGAGCGTGTCGGACGGGTTGACTCGTCGATCTCACGCAAGTCGGGACCGGCCTCACCGAGGACGGTCCCGCTCTGCATGCTAGGTGCGGCTACACGTTTCGGCCGTTTCCACCGCCGTAGCTGTGGCCGTAGCCGGATCCGTAGCCATAGCTGGATCCGTAGCCATGGCCGTGGCTATAGCCGGCGCCGTAGACGTAGCCATGACCGTGGCTGGATCCGTGGCCGTAGCCGTATTCGTGCCCGTAGCCGTGCCCATTTCCATTGCCGTTGCCGTTGCCGTTGCCGTTGCCGTAGCCGTGCCCGTGGCCGTGGCCGTGGCCGTGCGGCGGCTTCGGCGCCTTCACCTTTTCGACCTTGATCGTGGTCCAGCCGATCACGGCACCCGAGGCATCCTGCACCACGATCTCGTGGGTGCCGGGTTTGATGTCGGTCGGCAGTTTCACCATGACCTTGCCCTGCGCATCGACGGTGAGCCAGCCACCCAGGTTGACCGGCTTGGACCACACCCAGGCCGAGACGAACTCGGCGGCGTGCGCGGTACCGACCGTAATGGTGACGTCATCTCCGGCGTGGTAGACGCCCTTGTCAGTGGCGATCTTGTTCTTCAGCGCCTTCGTCTGGGCCTTCGCCTTGGCTGACGTCGGAGCCGTTGCGGGCGGCACCGGCGCGTTCACCGTGAACGGAACCCGCACGATGGAGCCGGACTCCGTCGCGGTGAGCTCGAGGGTGCTCGCGACGGGTGCGTCGGCGGGCACGGTGACCGTGACCGTCGCCTGGCCCGCAGCATCCACCGCGACCGTGCCGAGGGATGCGCTGCTTCCCGACCAGAGCAAGGTGAGCTCCGTGTTCTTCGGTGCACCGAGCGAGGTCAGGTTGAGATCGCCGACGGTGAACGTGACCGAGTCACCGCGGTTGACCGGTGCGGTCGGGGCCCCTGTGACACTCGCCTGGCGTACGGCGAACGACGGGGTGATCGGGCTGTGGGCGGTGAGGTAGGCGATCCACGCGTCCCGGTCGACCAGACCCGAGTCGCGTGTTCCCGTGCCGTTCGTGAACTCACGGAAGTTGTCGCCACCGGTGAGCAGGAAGTTGAACGACCCCACCCGATAGGAGGCAGCCGGGTCGACCGCCTGGCCGTTGATCCAGATGCCGGTGATCCGGTCACCCTCGGCCCGGGTGGCGTCGAACGTGTAGTTCACGTTGTCGGACAACCCCAGCTGGAGGTACGGACGGCTCGGCACGTTGCCAGCCGCGTCGCGCTGCCACTGCTGCTCGAGCACCGTCTTGAACTGCGCGCCGGTGAGGCTCGTCGTCCAGAGATTGTTCAGGAACGGCAACACCGCGTTGGCCTCGGCGTAGGTGATGACACCGTCCGGAGCCTGGGCAAGATCGGCCCGCATCCCGCCGGGGTTGACGACGCCGATCTCGGCGCCGCCCTTGAGCGGGTCGGCCAGCGATTCGCGCAGCGCGTTGGCGACGAGGGTTCCCATCGACGACGGAGCCGCACGGTTCTCTGAGCAGGGTGCGACGCCGCCGGTGCAGGCGCGGGTCACGTCAGCGGTAACCGAGCCGATCGGCTGGTTGCCGATGATGGCAGCCTCGGCGAGCGCGGCATCCGTGATCGCCTTCACTGCGGCGACCCGCGGGTAGGCGGCGACCAGGGTGGCGTCTGCGGTCGTCGACCGCTTCACGTCCTGGTTCTTCACCGTGGTGGTGACGCCGGATGCCTTGTCGAAGTTGAGCACGACCTGGCCGACGTACTCGCCGTAGCTTCCGGTCTGCAACACCGGGCGGGTGACGCCCGCGGCTGCTCCGGGAACCTGGGCGTCCCACGCGTACTGCTTGTGGGTGTGGCCGGTGAAGATCGCGTCGACGCTCGGGGCCGTCTGGGTGACGATCTTCGCGAAGGCGCTATCGGTGAGGGCCAGCTCCTGTTCGAGCGTGGCACCCTCCGGCACACCGGCGCCGGCTCCCTCGTGGTACTCGGCGATGAGCACGTCGGCCTCGCCGTTGGCGGGGTCTCCGTCACTCAGCTGAGCCGCCACCCGGTTCACCGCGGCGACCGGGTCGCCGAAGCTGAGGGTGGAGATGCCGTTCGGCGAGACCAGCGCGGGCGTCTCCTCGGTGACGGCGCCGATGACGCCCACCTTGATTCCGGAGACATCGAGGATCACGTACTCCGGCAGAGCCGGGGTCTGCGTTCCGCTCAGGTACACGTTGGCGCCGAGGTAGCTGAAGTCGGCGGTGTCGGTGACTCGACCGGCGAGATCGGAGATCCCCTGATCGAACTCGTGGTTGCCGACCGCGGAGGCCTTGAGCTGCAGCGCGTTCAGCATGTCGATGGTGGGCTTGTCCTGCTGCGACGCCGAGGCGAAGAGTGACGCCCCAATGTTGTCGCCGCTGGAGAGGAAGAGCGTGGCCGCGTCACCGTACTCGGCGCGGAGCTGCTCGACCGTTCCCGCGAACTTGACCGTGTTCGAGTCGATCCTGCCGTGGAAGTCGTTGATGTTCAGCAGGTTGATGTCCACGTCGGTGGCGCTGGCGCTGGCCAGGTTCAGGCCGACGATCGCGGGGTCATGGTCGGAGGAGCGGTACTGGTCGGCGCGGTAGAAGTCCGTGACGTTGTTGTTGTACCGGCTGTACTCCAGCGCGACGGACTCGACCGAGTTGATGTTCCAGACGTCGACGTCGGTGACGGCGGCATCCCCCTCGGCTGAGGCGAAGACGTGGTCGAGGGAGCCAACGGCGCCGCCGAACGCGTAGGTGTACTCGCCACTCTTGGCTTCCTGGCTAATGTAACCCGCGTCGGTGAGGACCTTGATCGGGTCCTCCATGTCGTACGCGTTGAAGTCGCCGGTGAGGAAGACCCGGTTGATGCCGGTGTCGGTTTTCATCGTGTCGGCGAAGCCGACGAGGGCGGTCGCCTGGTTGACGCGGGAGGCGTTCGAGGCACCCTGACCGTCGCCGGTGTCGGCGTCGACTCCGGTGCCGGAGCCCTTCGACTTGAAGTGGTTGACGATCGCGAGGAACGAGCTGCCCGAGTCGCCGACCAGCTGGAACGCCTGAGCGAGCGGCTGGCGGGCGTTCACGAACGCCGGGGCGTCGAGGATGCTTGAGCTGCCGACGGTTTCGACGACGTCCTTCTTGTAGATGAACGCCGTGCGGATCACGTCTTCGGCGGCCGGGAGGGCCGAGGGTGAGGGCACGAATGCCCAGACCGCACTGCCTTCGGCGGCGTTGAGCGCATCGACGAGGGTGGAGAGTGCGGAGTCGCGGTCCTTTCCGAACCGTGCCGAGTTCTCGATCTCCTCAAGCGAGACGACCTGAGCGCCGAGGGCGGTGATCGCGGAGACGATCTTGGCCTGCTGGCGTTCGAAGCTGACCTGGGTGGCCGCGCCGCGTGCGTCACAGCCGCTGTTCACGGTGATCGGAGTGCCGGCCCGGTCGGTGTAGTACGTGCAGCCCGTGAGGGAGTCGCCCGTGGTCGGGAAGTAGTTGAGCACGTTGAACGTGGCCAGGCGGATGTCGCCGCCCACGTCCCGAGGAGCGGCCGTGCGGGTGTCGGCGAAGGTCACCGGCTGAACAGTGGCTGCCGTGGCGGGAACGAGCTCGGCGGTCGGTTCGAACTTCCACGCGCTGTTGCGGTAATCGAGGATGACCGGCTTGGTGAAGGTCACGGCCGCGCCCACGCGAACGGGGGCATCGTTCGACAGGTACGGGACGGGCTTGGCCTTGTTCGCGGTGGAGAGATAGTTCGTTGTCGCTCCGTCATCCAGGGTCACCGCCCTGGCCGCGTTGTCGGCGACGGCGGCGGTGTACTCGGCTGTGCCGGGGCGGGCAACGGCGGTCGGCGTGACGAGCGCGGTGGCTCCGGCGGCGAGGCCGACCTCACCATACTGGTTGGTCGAGTAGTTGTTGGTGACGGTGTAGTCGCCGGCGGGGGCGATGAGCATGCCCTCGAGCGATTCACGGGCCGCCTCCTCACGGGGCAGGGCGATGGTGGCCGGCTGCGGCGGCACGATTCCGGCACTGTCGAGCGAGGCAAGGTCGGTGAGTGCGGCGAGGCCGATCTGGGTCAGGCCGAAGTACTCGCTGACGGCACCGGTGACGGAGAGGTAATCGCCGACCGCGACGGTGGCGGTCAGTGTGCCGGTGTAGACGAAGATGCCGTCGGAGGCCAGGTGTCCGGCCGGATCGATGGCACCGCCGGTGCCGGGCGTCTGCAGGTAGAAGCCACGGAAGCCGCCCTCCGGGTAGGCCGCGGTGACGACACCGGATGTCGTCACGGTGCTGCCGATCTTGGGGCTGACGTCGGACGTGCCCTGGATCTCGCTGATCGGGATGACGTCGCCGGGTGTGGGCGGATCCGTCGGAGTCGGCGTGGGCGTGGGCGTCGGCGTCGGCGTCGGCGTCGGCGTCGGCGTCGGGGCCGGGCCGGAGTTCATCGGGGTCGGTGCCGCCGCGGTGAAGTCGGCCGAGTTGACGTCGGTGTCAACCTGGTCGGTGCGTCCGATCGAGGTGGTGACGGATGCCGCGGGGGCGGCCGCGGTCTCGAAGGTCAGCGAGGTGCCGTAGCCGAGCAGGTCGATGATGCCCGGGATTCCGACGAGCGAGCCGGTGGCCGGCGCGGTCAGCGCGGTGGCCTGGTCGGCGAGGAAGAGCGTGCCGCCGCCACCCGCGAAGGAGAAGCCGAGGGAGGCGTCGGGGGTGGGGAGCGCCGCGCCATTGGCGGCGTTCGAGCTGCCCTGCACGAGGTAGTAGCCCTTGGCCGGGATCGACCCGGTCAGAGCGAGCACGCCGGTGGGGTTGACCGAGGCGGTAGCGGAGCGGTACTGGAGCGACGTTCCGTCGAGGGCCACCGCGGCATCCGTCGGGTTGTACAGCTCGACGAACTTGTTCAGGTAGGTCGCACCCGCGCTGCCGCCGTTGAGGTAGGCCTCATTGATGACGATGCCGGTGCCGGCCGTGTTGGCTTGCGCTGGTAGCGCGAAGAGTGGAGCGGCGACAAGGCTCACTCCCAGAAGTGCTGCGCCGAATAGACGCAATCGGCCGCGAGGCGCAGATGTCATGGTTCTCCCCTTCGTCGACCGGAGGCGGTCACCGCCCAAGATAGGGAACCTTGGCGACGTTGAGTAGGCCTAACGGTGAACGATTCGGGCGGCATCGGCGTGTCGCTCAAATGAGCAGGAAGGCGCGAAATTACCCCCACATGAGCGCCACCCGAATGGGTACCATGTGCGTCGGCGGGCACCTCGGGTGCGCCGACCGGGCCGATTCCGAGGGCCCGGTCAGACCAGGCGCTTGACCATCCTGGTGTTACCGAGGGTGTTCGGCTTCACCCTGGCGAGGTCGAGGAACTCGGCTACACCCTCGTCGTGCGAGCGCACCAGTTCGGCGTAGACGAGCGGATCAACGGTCTCGGAACCCATGTCGATGAACCCGTGACGGCTGAAGAAGGGCACCTCGAAGGTGAGGCAGAACAGCCGGGTCAGGCCGAGCTCGCGGGCATCCACTTCGAGCCGGTCCATCAGCGCGTGGCCGACACCCCGGCCGAGCCGGTCAGCGGTGACGGCGAGCGTGCGAACCTCGCCAAGGTCCTCCCACATCACGTGCAGGGCGCCGCAGCCGAGCAGGTTGCCGTCGGCGTCTTCGACCACCCGGAACTCCTGCACGGCCTCATAGAAAACCACGCTCTCCTTGCCGAGCAGGATGCGTTCCTGCACCAGCGGGGCGACCAGCGCCTGGATTCGCGGCACATCGCTTGTGCGCGCCCGGCGCACCGAATACTCCTGCATGTGGCGCTTACCGGCCCTCTCTTGTGGCTAACTCAGGAAAACCGTTCCAGTCTACGGAAGTCACGCCCGGTTTCCGGGGGCACGGCGACGGCCCCGGCAGGATCGCCTGAGTGAGCCCCCTCGGCGTTCGGGAACGCGGAAGGACCCGGCGGATGCTCCACCGGGCCCTTCGAGGCGTTGTCGCCGTTGTTGTGACTACTCGCGCCGTGCTACTCGCTGGTCACGGCGAGGTCGGGCGTGCCCGGTCCGGTGCCCAGGGCGGCGGTCGTGTTGACGCCGACCGAGACCGCGGACTTGCGCGCCGTCGTGGTGAAGACGTAGTCCCCGTCGACGAAGTCGACGTGCACGTGGTCGCCCGCGTTCAGCTCGCCCTGCAGGATCTTCTCCGACAGTCGGTCCTCCACCTCGCGCTGGATCGCGCGACGCAGCGGCCGAGCGCCGAGGGTGGGGTCGAAGCCGACCTCGATCAGGTGCTCCTTGGCCGGGAGGGTCAGCTCGACGGTCATGTCGCGGTCGAGCAGACGGTCGCTCAGACGCTTGATGAACAGGTCCACGATCTGCAGCAGTTCCGGCTTGGTCAGCTGCGGGAAGACGATGACCTCGTCGACACGGTTGAGGAACTCGGGCTTGAAGTTCTTCTTGAGTTCTTCCTTGACCTTGCCGCTCATCCGCTCGTAGCTCGTGGTCGTGTCACCCTCGAGCTGGAACCCGACGGGCGCACCGCTGATGTCCTTGGTGCCGAGGTTGGTGGTCATGATTATCACGGTGTTCTTGAAGTCGATCACGCGACCCTGGCCATCCGTCAACCGACCCTCTTCCAGAATCTGGAGGAGCGAGTTGAAGATGTCGGGGTGCGCCTTCTCGATCTCGTCGAACAGCACGACGGAGAACGGCTTGCGCCGCACCTTCTCGGTGAGCTGGCCGCCCTCCTCGAAGCCGACGAAGCCCGGAGGGGCACCGAACAGACGCGAGACGGTGTGCTTCTCGCCGTACTCACTCATGTCCAGCGAGATCATGGCGGCCTCGTCGTCGAAGAGGAACTCGGCGAGCGCCTTGGCCAGCTCGGTCTTGCCGACGCCGGTGGGGCCGGCGAAGATGAACGAACCGGAGGGACGCTTCGGGTCCTTCAGGCCGGCGCGGGTGCGGCGGATGGTCTTGGCGAGGGCCGAGATGGCCTGCTCCTGGCCGATCACGCGCTGGTGCAGTGCCTTCTCCATGAAGACGAGCCGCGAGGACTCCTCCTCGGTGAGCTTGAACACGGGGATGCCGGTCGCCTGGGCGAGCACCTCGGCGATCAGACCCTCGTCGACGACGGCGGTGGTCTTGACGTCGCCCGACTTCCACTTCTTCTCCAGGCGAAGGCGCTCACCGAGGAGGTTCTTCTCCTCGTCGCGCAGACCGGCGGCCTTCTCGAAGTCCTGTTCCTCGATCGCGGTTTCCTTGGCGGCACGCACGACGGCGATCTTCTCGTCGAATTCGCGCAGCTCGGGCGGGCTGGACAGGATCGACAGGCGCAGGCGCGCGCCGGCCTCGTCGATCAGGTCGATGGCCTTGTCCGGAAGGAACCGGTCGGAGACGTAGCGGTCGGCGAGGTTCGCCGCGGCCACGAGCGCGCCGTCGGTGATCGAGACCTTGTGGTGCGCCTCGTAGCGGTCGCGCAGCCCCTTGAGGATGTTGATGGTGTGGGGCAGAGACGGCTCGGCGACCTGGATCGGCTGGAAGCGGCGCTCGAGGGCGGCATCCTTCTCGAAGTGCTTGCGGTACTCGTCGATGGTGGTCGCACCGATGGTCTGCAGTTCACCGCGGGCGAGCAGCGGCTTGAGGATCGAGGCCGCGTCGATGGCGCCCTCCGCGGCACCGGCACCGACGAGGGTGTGGATCTCGTCGATGAAGATGATGATGTCGCCGCGGGTGCGGATCTCCTTGGTGACCTTCTTCAGGCGTTCCTCGAAGTCACCGCGGTAGCGGCTGCCGGCGATCAGCGAGCCGAGGTCGAGCGAGTAGAGCTGCTTGTCCTTGAGCGTCTCGGGCACATCGCCCTTGACGATCGCCTGGGCGAGGCCTTCGACGACGGCGGTCTTGCCGACGCCGGGCTCACCGATCAGCACAGGGTTGTTTTTCGATCGTCGGGACAGGATCTGCATGACCCGTTCGATCTCTTTCTCGCGCCCGATGACCGGGTCGAGTTTGTTGTCGCGGGCCGCCTGGGTGAGATTGCGACCGAACTGGTCGAGAATCTGGCTGCCCGCCGGACCGCTCGCCGCCTCGTTGGCCCCGACCTGGACCTGCTCTTTGCCCTGGTAGCCGGAGAGGAGCTGAATGACCTGCTGGCGCACGCGGTTGAGGTCGGCGCCGAGCTTGACGAGCACCTGGGCGGCGACGCCTTCACCCTCGCGGATGAGGCCGAGCAGGATGTGCTCGGTGCCGATGTAGTTGTGGCCGAGCTGCAGGGCCTCGCGCAGGCTCAGTTCGAGCACCTTCTTGGCGCGCGGGGTGAACGGGATGTGCCCGGTCGGCTGCTGCTGGCCCTGGCCGATGATGTCCTGCACCTGCTCGCGCACGGCGTCGAGGGAAATGCCCAGGCTCTCGAGGGCCTTGGCGGCCACACCCTCGCCTTCATGGATCAGCCCGAGCAGGATGTGCTCGGTGCCGATGTAATTGTGGTTGAGCATCTTGGCCTCTTCCTGGGCCAGGACAACGACGCGACGAGCTCGGTCGGTAAATCTCTCAAACATGTGATCGCTCCCTTGGCGCCAGGGCAGTTGTGGCGCCGATACATCGAGAGTAACGAGGGAACCCGCAAATGCGTGCCTCTGTTCGCCGCAGGCGTGACGGATGACGCCCGACTCCCCCACGCGCCCGGCCACCCGGATGCGCCCCGCCGGGAACACGCTCGGCCCGCCGGCGGGCATTCGGGCATACAGTGGCGCCGTGAGCAACCTCGAACGTGACCCCGCCGAGTTCGTGCAGAGCAGCACCCAGGCTCCGACCGCGACCGCGGTGCAGGAAGCCGGGATCGAGCGGCTCCTCCCCCGGCTCGTGCCGCTCGGCGGGCCCCGAGCGCTGACCGTGCGCCGCACCCTGCCCCAGCGCGCGCGGTCGACCATCGGCGCGTGGTGCTTCGTGGACCACTTCGGCCCCGACGTCGTGACCCCGGACACGGGGATGGTGGTGCCGCCGCATCCGCACACCGGGCTGCAGACGGTGAGCTGGCTCTTCGCCGGCGGGGTGGAGCACCGCGACAGCGTGGGCAGCCACTCGATCGTGCGTCCGAATGAGCTGAACCTGATGACGGCCGGGCGCGGGATCAGCCACTCCGAGGTGTCGACGCAGGCCACTCGCGCCCTGCACGGCGTGCAGCTCTGGCTGGCCCTGCCCGAGGAGCACCGCCACCGGGCGCCCCGCTTCGAGCACCACCGCATTCCGGAGGTGCGTTTCGGGGCCGCGACGCTCAGGGTGTTCATCGGCGAGCTCGTCGGCGCGACCTCCCCGGCCCGGGTGTTCAGCCCGCTCGTCGGCGCCCAGATCGACCTGCCGCACGGCTGCGAGGTCGAGCTGCCGGTGGACGCGGGGTTCGAACACGGCGTGCTCGTGGACACCGGGACGGTGCGGATCGGCGGCGACGCCCTCGCGCCGGGTGAGCTCGGCTATCTCCCGGCCGGCCGGGACGGCATCCGGATCGAGAACACGTCCGACGAGCCCGCTCGTGTGCTGCTGCTCGGCGGGCGTACGTTCGGCGAGCCCCTCGTGATGTGGTGGAACTTCGTCGGCCGCAGCCACGACGAGATCGCGGCCTGGCGGGCGCACTGGCAGTCCGAGGTGATCGAGGGGCGGGATGCCGGCGGCCGGTTCGGCTCCGTCGGCGGCTATCCCGGCGCCGCGCTTCCGGCTCCCGTGTTGCCGACCGTGCGGCTCAAGCCGCGCGACTGACCCCGCGCACGCGAACGTCGCGCTACTGACCGCGCTACCGACCGCGCTACCGACCGCGCTACTGGACGGCGCTGGTCAGCCGGGCGAGGTTGTCGAGCACGGTGGAGCGCAGCGGCTGTTTCATCCACTCCTCGAGGGTGAGTTCGCGGCTGTCGGCGCGGTAGCCGTCCTCAACGGCCCGCAAATCCCGCACGAACGACCGGCCGCGCACCATCAGGGATACCTCGAAGTTCAGGCTGAAGGAGCGCATGTCCATGTTGCTGGACCCGATCACGGCGACCTCGTCGTCGATCGTGAAGTGCTTGGCGTGCAGCACGTATGGAGCCTTGTAGAGGTAGATGACGACACCGGCGCGCAACAGCTCCTCGTAGTAGGAGCGCTGGGCGTGGTAGACGAGCGCCTGGTCGCCGATCTCGGAGACGAACAGTTCCACGCGCAGGCCGCGCTGGGTCGCCGTGGTGATCGCGTACATGATCGATTCGTCCGGCACGAAGTAGGGACTCGTGATGATGATGCGTTCCTGCGCGTAGTAGAGCAGGGCCAGGAACAGGCGCAGGTTGTTCTCGCCCTCGAAACCGGGGCCGCTCGGCACAACCTGGCAGTCCAGCGAGTGCGGCACGACCGCGGTCTCCACCGGTTCGATGTCGCGGGTGAGCAGGTCGTCGGTCTCGCCGTACCAGTCGGTGATGAAGATCGCGTTGAGCCCCGAGACGATGGGGCCCTCAAGCCGGGTCATCAGGTCTTTCCACTGCAGGCCGCGGCGGATGTTCCGGCGCATGTTGTAGCTGCGGTCGATGATGTTCTGCGAACCCATGTAGCCGACCAGCCCGTCGACGATGACGAGCTTGCGGTGGTTGCGCAGGTCGGGGCGCTGCCACTTGCCCTTGAGCGGCTGCAGCGGCAGGAGCAGCTCCCACTTGACGCCGGATGCGGTGAGCCGGCGCAGGGTCTTGCGGTAGCCGGGCTTGCGCATCGACTGGATGTGGTCCATCAGCACCCGCACCGTCACACCGCGGCGCACGGCATTCTCCAGCGCGTCGAAGAACGGTGCCGTGGTGGTGTCGAGGGACAGGATGTAGAACTCGACGTGCACGTATTTGCGAGCCTTGTCGATGTCGGCGACCATCTCGGCGAGGGTGCCCTCGTAGTCGCCGAGGAGCCGGGCCTGGTTGCCGCCGACCAGCGGCATCGACCCGAGGTTGCGGTTGAGTTCGACGACGGATTCCAGCCACGGCGGCCACGGGTGGTCCCGGCGCACCTGCTCGATTCCCGCGGTGCTGTCGAGGATGAACTGGTTGATCTCCTCCTGCATCTCCAGGCGCTTCTTCGGCAGTGTGCGGTAGCCGATCATCAGGAAGAGCAGGGCGCCGAAGTAGGGGATGAAGAAGATCGTCAGCAGCCAGGCCATCCCGGAGGTGGGCCGACGGTTGCGCGGAACCACGATGACGGCGACGACACGGATGGCGAAGTCAACGATGAGGGCGACCACCAGGATGAAGGTCGAGATTTCGATGCCGAACATGCTGGGTCAGGTGACCGGTTTGTCAAGACCGAGTTTGGCGCGTTCCTCCGCCTCGATCTGGGCGTACACCTTTCGCTCCGTACGGTCGGCACGCAGGATGGACCGCATCACCAGCCAGAAGATCAGCCCGACCAGCACGGTGGGCACGAGCGACCAGAATGCGCTTACCCAGAAGTTGTCCATAACCCTCCCTACGATACGGGAAAACTGCGCCGGGAACGGCCGGATCGCCCGGAACCTTCGTCGGCCGCGGGCGAAGCGCCTAGCGGCGCTGCGTCGGGGCCGACCCGGTCGATCCCCGGGTGATGAAACTCGGCGAGGGCGCTCGGACGATCGACGGGTTCCCGTCCGCGATCAGGCCGCACAGCGACCGGGCGGCGGTCTCGCCGAGGGCGCGGACATCCCGGCTCATCACCGACAGCGGCGGCGTGGCCAGTTGGCACAGGGCGGAGTCATCCCAGGCCAGCAACGAGAGCGACAGGGGCACGTCGATTCCGAGCTCGGCTGCGACACCCAGCCCGGCGATCGCCATCAGGTCGTTGTCGTAGATGATCGCGGTGGGCGGGTCGGCCAGCGCGAGCAGGCGCCGGGTGGCGCTTTCACCGCTCTCCTCGCTGTAGTCGCCCTCCTCGACGGCCCCGAACGCGCCTAGCTCGGCGATCGCCGCCTCGAATGCCTCGGTCCGGGCGAGGGTGTGCAGCATCCGGTGCGGGCCGGAGACGCGGCCGATCCGACGATGACCGAGGTCGGTCAGCCGGGTGACGGCGTCCCGCATGGCGCCGTAGTTGTCGACCTGCACGGCGGCGACGCCGGGCGGCGGCGGCTGTTCGCCGAGCACCAGGGTCGGGATGCCCAAGCCCAGGAGAAAATCGGCCCTGGTGTCGTCGGGGGCCAGGTCAACGAGCACGACACCGGCCACCTGGCCGGACTTCGCCCAGCGCTCGTAGGTCTCGGTCTCCCGCTTGAGGCTCGGCACCACCTGCAGCAGCACGGTGACGTCGTCCGCCGCGAGCACTCGTTCCAGCCCGGCGATGAACTCGGCGTAGAACGGGTCGATCCCCAGCAGGCGTGGCGGGCGCCGCAGCACGAGGCCGATCTCCACCGGCTGCGGGAGCGACGGACGCGGACGCACGGGCGGCTCTGATTCGGGGATCACAGTTGGATTATCCCCCATCCCGGCCCTGGCCTTATCCTGTGCGTTGGAGGCAGAATGACGAATCCGCGCGTTCCCTTGACGACCACGACGAGCCGCGGCATCGTTCTGGACCTCATCCGTTCGTTGGGCCCGATCAGCCGGGTCGAGCTCGCCGTGCACACCGGGCTGACCCAGGCGACCATGTCGACGGTCGTGCGCCAGCTCATCCTCGACGGGCTCGTGTTGGAGACCGGGCGCAGCGAGTCGACCGGCGGCAAGCCCCGGGTGTTGCTCAACATCGATCCCGAGGCACGGTTCGCGGTCGGCGTGCAGCTCGGCGCCGACTTCATCACCTTCGTGGTCACCAATCTCAGCGGTGCCGTGGTCGGACGAACCCGCACCCGGGGCGTCGGCGACGGAAGTCCCGACCGGGTGATCGAGTGGATCGCGGAGCGGATCGCCCGCCTGCTGGCGAGCCTGGACATCGACACCGATCTCGTCGCCGGGATCGGGATCGTCGCGCCGGGGCCGCTCGATCTCGAGGCCGGGCGAATCCTGGCCCCGCCGACCCTCGCGACCTGGGGTGACTTCCCGGTGCGCGCGGCCCTCGGTCGCGCGACCGGTCTCCCGGTGACGCTCGACAACGACGCGACGGCCGCGGCGATCGGCGAATTCTGGGGCGGCAGTGTCGCGAGCGCGGCCGCCCACTGCACGGTCTACATGGGCGCCGGGATCGGTGCGGGAATCGTGCTCGACGGAACCGTTTACCGCGGGGCCAGTTCCAACGCCGGTGAGCTGGGTCAGATCTGGGTCGACGATCCGACCGGCCAGACCCCGGGCGGCACCGTGGAGCAGCTGGCCGGCCCCCGCGCCGTCGCGGCCAGGGCGCGTGCGTTGATCGGCGCGGGGCGGGTGCCCGGGTTCGAGCTCTCCGTCGACGCCGACCCGTTCCGCGACTTCGACCTCATCGCCACGGCGGCGGTGCAGGGCAACCCGTTCGCCCTCGAACTGATCGAGCGGTCGGCGGAGCACCTGGCCACGGCCATCGTCGCCCTGGCGAACATCCTCGACCTGGACTCGGTCGTGCTCGCCGGCCCCTCCTTCGCCACGGCGGGGTCGCTGTACCTCACCGCCGCGGCCACGAGGCTCGAGCAGCGATTCTTCGCCCGGGCCAGGCATCCGGTGAATGTGCGGCTCTCCGCCCACGTCGCCGACGCGGCCGCGGTCGGCGGCGCGGCCCTTATCCTGCAGCAGGAGCTGTCCCCGCGGGCGACCGAGCTGGCCGGACGGGTGCGACGCCACCAGGCCTGAGCCGGCGGATGCGGCGCCACCAGGCCTGGGCCGGCGGGGCGCGGCTCCGACAGCCGGGGCCGGTGGGGACGACTCAGTCGCGCGCGAGGCGGCCGATCCCCGCGGCGGTGACCGCCTCGAGCCAGAGGCTGGCCAGAAGCTCGTGGCCGACGCTCGTCGGGTGAACCCCGTCGAGAGTGATCGCGGTCTGGCCGAACGACGCGGCGCTGCGGGCGAGTCCGGCGTCGGCGGCGACGAGAACGGCGTCGTAGTCCGCCGCGAGGGTGCGCACGACCTCGATCCGGGGATCGAGGTCCTCCCGCCACGCGTGCTGGTCCTCGCTCACCGGCAGAAGAAAGGGTTCGACCAGCACGAGCCGGCTGCCGACGTGCACGATCGGTTCGAGCAGCCGACGGTAGTCGTTCTCGAAGCTCTCCGCCGTGGTGAGTTCGTTGTGGTCGTAGCGCCGCCAAGTGTCGTTGATGCCGATGAGCACGGAGACGAGGTCGGCGCCATGCACGAGCACGTCCCGTTGGCGCCGCGCGGCGAGGTCGACCATGCGGTCGCCGCCGATCCCGGTGTTCACGATCGTGCGACCGGTCGCCCAGCCGGAGCCGGCGATGTTGCGCACGTACCCGAACCCGAGGTGTCCGTCGTGGTCTCCGCGGCGGCCGCAATCGGTCACGCTGTCGCCCGTGAACAGCACGGTGCGGGACTCGCCGGGTTCGTGGCTCACGGGTGTGCTACTTGAAGAGGATCCCGAAGAGTCCGGAGCCGACCAGGTAGACCCCGATCCCGCCGACGACGACCCACAGCACGATCCGGTTCGTCGAGGGGCCGCTCTTCACTGGCTCGTCGGGCGTGGCGTCGACAACCGCGGCGCCGGGCTCCGGCGCCGCATCGGGCGCCGAATCGATCGGTGTCGCGCGGGCCGGTTCCACGGCGTCGTCCTCTGGCTTCATGGTCATGGTCTCACTTTACCAACGGGAAGAGGATGGTCTCCCGGATGCCGAGACCGGACAGGGCCATCAACAGCCGGTCGATACCCATCCCCATGCCGCCGGTGGGCGGCATGCCGTACTCCAGGGCGCGGAGGAATTCCTCGTCGAGGCGCATCGCCTCGGGGTCGCCGCCGGCCGCGAGACTGGCCTGTTCGACAAAGCGTTCGCGCTGGATGACCGGGTCGACGAGCTCGGAGTAGCCGGTGGCGAGTTCGAAGCCGCGCACGTACAGGTCCCACTTCTCGACGACCCCGGCCTCGCTGCGGTGGCCGCGCACGAGCGGGCTGGTGTCGACGGGGAAGTCCATCACGAAGGTCGGCCGGGTCAGTCCGCCCTTGACGAAGTGCTCCCACAGCTCCTCCACGTACTTGCCGTGGATGGGGTGGTCGATCTCGAGCCCCTCGGCGTCGGCGAGCACCTTCAGGTCGGCGAGCGGCGTGGCCGGGGAGATCTGGTAGCCGACCGCGGCGGAGAGGCTGTCGTACATGCCGATCCGGTCCCAGTCGCCGCCGAGGTCGAATTCGGTGCCGTCGGCCCAGGTCACGACGTGCGATCCGGCGATCGCGAGCGCGGCATCCTGGATCAGCGTCTGGGTGAGGTCGGCGATCGAGTTGTAGTCGCCGTACGCCTCATAGGCCTCGAGCATCGCGAACTCGGGCGAGTGGGTCGAGTCGGCGCCCTCGTTGCGGAAGTTGCGGTTGATCTCGTAGACCCGGTCGATTCCGCCGACGACGGCGCGCTTGAGGAACAGCTCCGGAGCGATCCGCAGGTAAAGGTCGGTGTCGAACGCGTTGCTGTGGGTCGTGAACGGGCGGGCGGATGCGCCGCCGTGCATGACCTGCAGCATCGGCGTCTCGATCTCGAGGAAGCCGCGGTCGGTGAACGTCCTGCGCAGGCTGGCCACGGTCTGCGACCGCTGGATGACGCTGCGGCGGGCCTGTTCGCGGGCGATGAGGTCGAGGTAGCGGCTGCGCACCCGGGTCTCCTCGCTGAGCTCGGTGTGCAGGTTCGGCAGCGGCAGCAGTGCCTTGGCGGCAATCTGCCAGTCGGTGACCATGATCGACAGCTCGCCGCGACGGGAGGAGATGACCTCACCGGAGACGAAGAGGTGGTCGCCGAGGTCGACAAGGTCCTTCCACTCTGCGAGGGACTCCGCGCCGACCTCGCCGAGGGAGACCATGGCCTGGATGCGGCTGCCGTCGCCGGCCTGCAGGCTGGCGAAGCAAAGCTTGCCGGTGTTGCGCAGGTGAACGACCCGGCCGGCGAGGCCGGCGGTCACTCCGGTGACTGCGTCGGGTTCGAGGTCGCCGAACCGGGCCCGCACGGCGGGGATGGTGTCGGTGACCGGCACGGAGACGGGGTAGGCGCCGCCGCCGGGGGTCGTCGCGGCACCGATCAGGCGGTCGCGCTTGGCGAGTCGCACGGCCTTCTGCTCGGTGATCTCCGCCAGGGCGGCCTCGGCGAGGGCGGCCGTGCTCGCGGCGTCGGTCGCTCCAGTGGTCGTGGCGGGCTCTGGGGTGCTGTGCGCTGTCATGCGGTTCTCCGTCGGCGGCTGGCAGGCGGGCGGTGCCCAGGCTGAGTCGCGGGTTGTTCTGGTGGGAAGAAGGTGGTCAGTTGAGGTCGATGGCTGCGTTGTCGATCAGGCGGGTGCTGCCCACCAGCGCGGCGACCAGCATCCGGGCCGGGCCGCGATGGTCGGCGGCGACCGGAAGGAAGGTCTGCGGGTCCACGACGACGAGGTAGTCCAGTTTAACCAGTGGCTGGGCGTCGATTGTGTCACGGGCCGCCGCGAGGGCTGCGACCACGCCCCGGCCGGCCACGGATGCCGCGGCCGCCAGCCCGGTCGAGAGCGACTGGGCCGCCGCCCGCTGCGCCTCGTCGAGGTTGCGGTTGCGGCTGGAGAGCGCCAGCCCGCCGGCCTCCCGCACGATCGGGAGCACCTCGATCGCGGCCCGGAAGTCGAGGTCCTCGAGCAGGCTCTCGACCAGGAAGACCTGCTGGGCATCCTTCTGCCCGAAGACGACGACGTCGGGGTTGACGATATTGAGCAGCTTGGACACGACGGTGAGCATGCCGTCGAAGTGCCCCGGTCGGGCCGCCCCTTCAAGGAGCGCTCCGACGGGACCGGCCGTGACCCTGGTGGAGATCTGCCCGTTCGGGTACATCTCCCGCGCGGTGGGGGCGAAGACGATGTCGACCCCGACGGTGGCCAGGGCGGCGACGTCGGCGTCAAGGGTGCGCGGGTAGCTGGCCAGGTCTTCGCCGACGCCGAACTGCAGTGGGTTGACGAAGATGGACACCACGACGATGTCGCCCAGTTCGCGGGCCCGGCGGGCGAGGAGGAGGTGGCCGGCGTGCAGGGCGCCCATGGTCGGCAGCAGCACCAGTCGTGGGGCGGCACTCCGGCGTTCCGCGTCCGCGGCCAGTCGGGCGCGGAGGGCGCCGATGGTGTCGATGACCTCAGGTGTGGTGAGCACGTTCATTCGTTCTCCGTGGATTGCTGTCGGTGGTTCATTCATCGAGGTCGTCCGCGTCGTCGCGGGCATCCGCCCCCGGCAGATCGCCGAGGAGGGACAGGTCAAGGCTGTCGGGGCTGGTGCGGGCGAGGGCGTTCTCCATGGCCGAGCGCACCAGCGGCGCGATCACGGCGCCCGGCCGGTCGATCCCGATCCCGGCGAGCAGCCCGGTGGCCTGCTCGACGATCGAGGTGGCGAACGCGGTGGCCGTGTCGACGGCCTCCGCATAGCGGGCCCGGTCGGTCTCCGCCACGATCACCGGTTCTCCGCCCATCTCCACGACGAGCGCCTGCGCGATCGGCAGCACCGGCGTTGGCGCGGTAACGGCGAAGTAGCTGTCGGCCAGGCGGGCGATGTCAATGCTCGTGCCGGTGAAGCTCATCGCGGGGTGGATAGCCAGGGGGATCGCCCCGCCGGCCTGGGCGGGGGCGAGCACGGAGGCGCCGAACCGGGCGGAGGTGTGCAGCACCAGCTGGCCCGCCTGCCAGGTTCCCGTGGCGGCGAGCCCGACGATGAGGCCCTCCAGCTGCGTGTCCGGCACGGCGATGATCACCAGTTCGCTGCGCTCGACGATCTCGGGCACGGTGAGCACGGGCACGTTCGGCAGGATCGCCTCAGCCCGGTCGCGGCTGCCCTGGGAGATCGCGGAGATGCCGACGATCGCGTGGCCGGCGCCGGCGAGGGCGGCGCCGAGGATGGGTCCGACCCGTCCGGCCCCGATGATGCCGATCCCGAGCCGGCCTGGTCGCTGGGTCACTCTGGCGCTCCGTTCGGAAGCGTGTCGGCAGGGAGGTCACCGGTCGGGAGAATTTCGATCGGCAGAATTCCGTTCGGAACGTTCCAGTGGTGGCTGGTGTCGAGATGGGCCGACTCGACGGCGCCGGCGGCGACGCGGTCGAACAGGGCCACGGATTCCCCCACGTCGAGCACGCTGAGCGTGGCGGCGACCGGCCCGGCAACGGTGTGCAGGGTGGCCGAGGCGAGGCGAAGCCTGCGTTGCACGGGGCCCTGGCTGACCGCGACACTCTGCAACCGCGCCAGCGGAACCAGGATCAGTTCCCGGCTGACGACGCCGCGGCGCAGCAGCGCGACCCCGCCGGAGATGGTGTAGCCGGTCCGGCGCCAGGAGAACGGGCGGAGCCACGCCGCCCGCCGGGGAGCATTGAGGAAACCGTCGTCGCCCCCCTTCGAGCGGAGGCCGTGGGAAATCAGGGCGAGGTGGTCGTCGGAGTCGAAACCGGGCAGGATCAGCTCGAGCACCCGGGCAACGTCGGTTTCGGTGCCGACCGGCAGCGTGGTCGTGTTCGCCTCGCCGGCAGCGCCCTTGTTCGTCGAGTGGCCCGCGGTGTTGATGCGCACCTGCCACCAGCCGAACGGTCGCCAGATCAGTGGCTGCGACACCCGAATCGCGTGGATGCGGCCGGGAGGCAGGGTCTCGTTGCTCGTCGACAGCAGGCCGAAGCCGACGCGTACGCCGTCCGGGGTGCCCGCGATGCTGTAGCGAAGCGATTTGGTGAACCGGGAGAAGTAGTAGCTGACGCCGCCGATCATGCCGGGGAGGATGGCCACGAGCAGCCAGCCACTGCCGCCGACCCCGACGCCGACGATCAGGGCGATGCCGCCCAGCACGAGGAAGACCGTGAAGCCGCTGAAGAAGATGGAGCCGACCAGGCGCCCGGGCGGAATGCGAACCACAGATTCGGGCGGCGCCGCGTCCGGGTCAAGCTCGGGCGCGAAGAACTCGTTCGCGCGGTCGACGGCGAACCCGCCGATCCCGCCGGCGATTCCGGTCGCCGCGGCACCGAGACCGGAGCCGAACGCAGGCGCGGACGGGTCAGGGCGGGCGGCATCAGGGTAGGCAGCATCAGGGTAGGCAGCATCAGGGTAGGCAGCATCAGACTGGGCGGGATCAGAATGGGTTCCGGCCCGGCCGTCGACCTCGGCGCCCGGATTGACCACCGCGGAGCCCTGCGGCGCCGCTGCCGCTGCCGCTGCCGTCGCGTTGGGCTGGCGAAGGCCGGAGGCGAGGCGCAGGATGTCCCGGCGCAGGGCATCCGCGGGGGCGGAGCCGAGGTAGGCCAGCTGCACGTTCGCGTCCTGGCCGGCCACACTGACCTCGAGCTTGGCGGCCCCGAAGAGCCGGGGGATGAACGGTCGCACGATGTTGACGCCCTGGATCCGGTCGAGCCTGGCCCGGCGGTTGCTGCGGAAGATGAGCCCGCTGCGCACCTCGACGACCTCGTCGCTGACCCGGAACGTGTGCATCCGCCAGGAGAGGTAGAAGACGAGCAGGATCAGCGCGAGCACGACGGCCACGCCGAGCAGCACCCAGCCGACGGCGCCGCGCCGCATGATCTCGTCGAGCGGGTCGCCGCCGTAACCTGGCACGCCGAAGAAGACGTCGATCAGTCGCTCACGAAGGTTCGCAATGATGAAACCGAGCACCGCGACGATGAAGATTCCGCCGCGCAGGAGGGGGCTGGCCGGGTGCAGCCGGTGCCACTCCCCGTCGGTGAGACTGGTCACAGCCCGGCCCGGCGGCTCTCGGCCAGCTCGACCAGCCGGTCGCGGAGGCTTTCCGCGTCGGCCTCGGCGAGGCCCGGGATGAGCACACCGGAGGACGCGGCCGCCGTGACGAATTTCAGGTCGGCCAGGCCGAGCCAGCGCGCGACGGGGCCGCGGGTGATGTCGACCAACTGCATCCGCCCGTACGGGACCGACACGAACCGCTGGAACATGATGCCGCGCCGGAACAGGAGGTCGTCCTGGCGGAGCTGATAGCCGATGGCTCGCACCCGACGCGGCTCGAAGAAGACGGTGATCCCGATGATCAACACGATCGCCCCGATCAGGTAGGGCGCCCACTCCAGGCCGACGACGAGCCAGAGCCCGATGGCTCCGCCGCAGAGGACGAGGCCGAAGACCAGGGTCCCGACGACCTCGACCACGACGTGCCGCGGGGAGACCCGCTTCCATTCATTGAGACCCGGCAGGTCCAACCGGCGCAGTTCTTCGGCTTCAGGCACGCAGTTCTCCCCGCTCGTTGTCATCGTCGTCATCGGGTGGGAGGGTGCAGAAATGCTCGGCGACAAGACCTCCGGTGAGGAGGAGTGCGGCGCCGAGCGCCATACCGATGGCGAGCCATACCGATGGTACCGCCGGCAGCACCGAGCGGGTGAGGACGTAGATCAGGATGCCGATGCCGCCACCGAGCATCAGCGCGCCGCTGAAGGCGGAGGCCTTGGCGAGCACCGCGACCCGGATGGCCACGAACGGATCGACACGGCGTCCGGGCTTGCCGTGCGTGGCCTGCCGGATCGGCCAGGCCAGCACGACCACGGCGACGCCGATCGCGACGAGGGCGATCGGGAGGGTGATGGGGAGGATCACGATCGGCGACCCGGTCGCGGCCGCGGTCACCTCGACCAGGAACCCGACCACGAGCCCGACCAGGACGAGCAGGGTCACGATTCCCGGCTGAGAGCGTTTCATGGGGCGCCGCCGACTTCACGGAACGGCACCGCGGTGCGTTCGACGCCGTCGAGCAGGGCGCGCACCGAGCCGAGGCCGGGGATGGTCGCGGCCGGGTCGAGTTCCAGCCACGGCGCGAGCACGAAGTCGCGTTCGTGGGCGCGCGGATGCGGGATGGCCAGCCGCTCCTCGGCCAGCTCGACATCGCCGAAGACGATGATGTCGATGTCGAGGGTGCGGTCGCCCCAGCGTTCGACGCGCACCCGTCCGAGGTCCGCTTCGATCCCGTTGACGGCGGCGAGCAGGGCGTGCGGGGTGCCGCCGTAGGCCCCGGCGACCACGGAGTTGAGGTAGCGCGGAGCCTCCTCGTCGACGCCGGACGGTTTCACGGCGGCGGACTCGAAGGCCGGGGAGACACCGATCAGGTCGAAGCCGGGCAGGTCGGTCAGCGCGCGCACGGCCGCGGCGAGGATTGCGGCCCGGTCGCCGAGGTTGCTGCCCAGGGCGAGCACGACCGGTGTACCCGGTGCCGGCCCGACGGGAGTCCGACTCATGGCCGGCTCCTGGTGATCTGCACCGCGACATCGGTGAACGGAACCGAGATCGGCGCCTCCGGTTTGTGCACCGTCACCTGCACCCGTTCGGCCGCCTGGTGCGCGAGCACGACGGCCGCGATGCGCTCGGCAACGGTCTCGATCAGGTCCACCGGGTTCGACCTCGCGGCATCCGTCACCTCGACCGCGAGCTCGCCGTAGTGGATGGTGCCGGCCACGTCGTCGGAGGCGGCCGCGGCCCGCAGGTCCAGCCACACCGTGACGTCGATGACGAACTCCTGGCCCTGCTCGCGCTCGAAGTCGTAGACGCCGTGGTGCGCGGTGACCCGTAGCCCGGTGAGCGTGATGGAGTCGCTTGTCATGATTCCATTCTGGCGGAGTCCACCAGTGCGAGCACGTTCAACGCCGTGCGGGTCGACGCGACGTCGTGCACGCGCACCGCCCACGCGCCGGCCTGGGCTGCGAGAACGCTGACCACCGCGGTCGGCAGGTCCCGGGAATCGATGTCGGCCTCCGCCGGGAGCACTCCGGCGAGGAAACGTTTGCGGCTGGCTCCGAGCATGACCGGCAGGCCGAGGTCGGTGAAGGAGGCGAGGCCGGCGAGCAACCGCCAGTTGTGCTCCGGCAGCTTCGCGAAGCCGAGTCCGGGGTCGAGCACGATCCGTTCGCGCGCCACGCCGGCGCTGGTGAGGGCGTCGACCCGCCAGGAGAGCTCCGACACGACCTCGGCCACGACGTCGCCGTAGACGGCGAGGGAGTCCATCTTCTGGGCGTGCCCGCGCCAGTGCATGGCCACATAGGTGAGGCCGGTGTCGGCGGCGACCGACGCCATCCGCGGGTCGGCGAGGCCGCCGGAGACGTCGTTGATGATGGCGGCGCCCGCGGCGGCGGCCGAAGCAGCGGTGCCCGAGTTGAGGGTGTCGACGCTGATCCTGAGGCCGTGCCGGGCCAGCTCGGCGATCACCGGGATGATCCTGGACTGTTCCTCAGCGGGCGAGACCCGGCCGGCGCCGGGGCGGGTGGACTCACCGCCCACGTCGATCAGGTCGGCGCCCTCGGCGTGCAGCGCCAGGGCGCGGTTCACGGCGGCGTCCGTCGTTGCCCACTTCCCACCGTCGCTGAAGGAGTCAGGGGTGACGTTGAGCACACCCATCACCAGGGTCGGGGTCACTTCCCGGCGCCGATCATGGCCATGATCTCCGCGCGGTGCACGGGGTCGGCCAGTTCGCCGCGGGTGGCCATGGTCACGGTCGAGCTCGCGGTCTGGCGGGGGCCGCGGGTGGTGACGCAGCCGTGCACGGCGTCGAGCACGACGAGGATGCCGCGGGGCGCCAGCCCGGTCTGCAACACCTCGGCGATCTCCTCGGTCAGGCGCTCCTGCACCTGCGGGCGGGCGGCGAGGGTGTCCACCACGGCGGGAAGGCGGCCGAGGCCGACCACCCGGTCGCCCGGCAGGTAGGCGAGGTGGGCCCGTCCGACGAACGGCAGGAGGTGGTGTTCACAGATCGACCGGAAGTTGAGGTCACGAACGAGCACGAGTTCGCCGGTGGCCGGGCCCACTGGGATGGTGTCGCGCAGATGGTCGAGCGGGTCGACACCGAGCCCGGCGAAGAACTCCCCGTACGCCTCGGCCACCCGTCGAGGGGTCGCCTCGAGGCCGGGCCGGGTTGCGTCCTCGCCGATCGCGGCGAGGAGCTCACCGACCGCGGCCTCGATCCGCGTCCTGTCGACTGCCACCCGGCGCCTACGCGGTGGCGGGACGCGGGGTGCGGGCGGGGGCGCGCTTCGGCTTGGTCGAGGCGGAGTCGCCGCTGGACACGCCACCGTCGACGACGCCCTCGTCGATCGGAGCCTTGGCTGCGGGCATCTCGATCGGCGGCAGGTCGGAGACCGGACGCTTGGTGCTGGAGAGCCACTGCTGCCTCGGCGGGAGCTTCTCGACATCCGCGAAGATCGGCGCGAGCTCGGTCTGGCTGAGCGTCTCGTGTTCGAGCAGCGCCGCGGCCAGACGGTCGAGGATCGCCCGGTTGCGCCCGAGCACCTCGTACGCCTCGTCGTGCGCGGCCTCGAGGAGCTCGCGCACCTCACGGTCGACGCTCTCGGCCATCTGCTCCGAGTAGTCGCGCTGGTGGCCCATGTCGCGGCCGAGGAAAACCTCGCCGGAGGACTGGCCGAGCTTGAGCGGGCCGACGGCGGCGCTCATCCCGTACTCGGTGACCATCTTGCGGGCCGTAGCGGTGGCCTTCTCGATGTCGTTGGAGGCGCCGGTGGTCGGGTCGTGGAAGATCATCTCCTCCGCCACTCTGCCTCCCATGGCGTAGGCCAGCTGGTCGAGCAGCTCGTTGCGCGAGACGGAATAGCGGTCCTCGAGCGGCATCACCATGGTGTAACCCAGGGCCCGGCCACGCGGCAGGATGGTGATCTTGGTCACCGGGTCGGTGTTGTTCATCGCTGTCGCGACGAGGGCGTGGCCACCCTCGTGGTACGCGGTGATCAGCTTTTCCTTGTCGCGCATGATGCGGGTGCGGCGCTGCGGGCCGGCCATCACCCGGTCGACGGCCTCGTCGAGGGCACGGTTGTCGATCAGTTGCGCGTTGGAACGAGCGGTGAGCAGCGCGGCCTCGTTGAGCACGTTGGCCAGGTCGGCACCGGTGAAACCGGGGGTCTTGCGGGCGAGGACCTCGAGGTCCACCCCCTGCGCCATCGGCTTGCCCTTGGCGTGCACCTCGAGGATGCGCTTGCGGCCGAGCATGTCGGGGGCGTCGACGCCGATCTGGCGGTCGAAGCGACCCGGGCGGAGCAGCGCGGGGTCGAGGATGTCGGGACGGTTCGTCGCGGCGATCAGGATGACGTTGGCCTTGACGTCGAAGCCGTCCATCTCGACCAGGAGCTGGTTGAGGGTCTGCTCGCGTTCGTCGTGCCCGCCGCCCATGCCGGCACCGCGGTGGCGGCCGACGGCATCGATCTCGTCGATGAAAATGATCGCGGGGGCGTTCTCCTTCGCCTGCTGGAACAGGTCGCGCACGCGGCTCGCGCCGACGCCGACGAACATCTCGACGAAGTCGGAACCGGAGATGGAGTAGAACGGCACGCCGGCCTCGCCGGCGACGGCGCGGGCCAGCAGGGTCTTGCCGGTGCCGGGGGGGCCGTAGAGCAGCACACCCTTGGGGATGCGCGCGCCGACGGCCTGGAACTTCGCGGGCTCCCGGAGGAAGTCCTTGATCTCCTCGAGCTCCTCGATCGCCTCGTCGGCACCCGCGACATCCTCGAAGGTGACCTGCGGACTCTCCTTCGAGACCAGTTTGGCCTTGGACTTGCCGAACTTCATGACCTTGTTGCCGCCGCCCTGCATGCCGGAGAGCATCAGCCAGAAGAACCCACCGATCAGGAGCAGGGGGAGCAGGATGCTGAGCAGGGAGAGGAACCAGCTCGACTGCGGCACCTCGTCGGTGAAGCCGTCCTTGAGGTTCGCGTTGGTGACGGCGTCGACGACCTCGGGGCCACGCGGGGCGACGTAGTAGAACTGAACCTGGTTGCCCAGGTCCTTGTCGGCCTTGGCCAGGGTGAGGTCGACCCTCTGTTCACCGTCGACGATCTTCGCCTCGGAGACCTTCCCGTCCTTCAGGAACGCCAGCCCCTGCTGGGTGGGGATCTCACGGAACCCCGACATGGTGATGAGACTCGACCCTACCCACACGGCGACAATCGCCAGGATGATGTAGAGGAGTGGACCGCGCAGTAGCTTCTTGACGTTCATGGTGGTCACAGGCTATCGTGCCGCCACTGGGTGGTCACCGTGTGTTCGCCGTGAGCGCGATCGCTACGCGTACACGTGGGGCGCGAGCACCCCGACCGAACGCAGGTTGCGGTACTTCTCGGCGTAGTCGAGGCCGTAGCCGACGACGAACTGGTTCGGGATGTCGAAGCCGAGGTATTTCACGTCGATCTCGACCCGGGCGGCATCCGGCTTGCGCAGCAGCGCACAGATCTCCACGGATTCCGGTTGACGCGACTTGAGGTTCGCCAGCAACCAGGACAGGGTCAGGCCGGAGTCGATGATGTCCTCGACGATGAGCACGTTGCGCCCGTGCAGATCGGTGTCGAGGTCCTTGAGGATGCGCACGACGCCGCTGGACTGGGTTCCGGAGCCGTAGGAGCTCACCGCCATCCAGTCCATGGCAATCGGATGCTTGAGTTCGCGGGCCAGGTCGGCCATCACCATCACGGCGCCCTTGAGCACTCCGACGAGCAGCAGGTCCCTGCCGGCGTAGTCCGCTTCGATCCGGCGGCACAACTCGGCCAGCCTGGCGCGGATTTCCTCCTCCTCGATCAGAATCTCGGTGAGGTCGCCGTCAATGTCGCGTGGTTCCATGGGAGCTGGAAGGTCCTTTGCTCGGTGCGGGTCCAGGCCGGGAGAAAATCAACCATCCGTCCTGCCGTATAACTCTAATGCCTGGCAGGTCCAGCGCCTTCTGTCCGTGCCAATCGGTGACCAGTCGGGCGACGGCGAGCGTATGCGTCCGGCCGAGGGACACCCCGAACTCGCGTTCGGCGAAGAACCGGATGCTCCGCTGCCGGAGGGCGGGCGGACTCGCGGCGAGCACGGCCACGCTGACCCGGGTCTCTCCGTCGCCTGCGGGCTCCCCCAGCTCGGCGCTGATCCCTCCGGCGAGGGCGTCCAGGGCCGCCGAGTCCTCACGCAACTGCTCCGCCGTGCGGGCTAGCGCCTCCGCGACCCCGGGGCCGAGCTCGCGCTCGAGCAGAGGCAGCACGTTCTCCCGCACCCGCACCCTGGTGAAGCGCGGATCCAGGTTGTGCGGATCCTGCCAGGGGACGAGGCCGGAGTCGACGCAGAACTGCCGGGTCATGCTGCGCCGCAGGCCGAGCAGTGGGCGCAGGTACGGCCCGGTCGAGGGCGCCATGCCCTGCAGGCTGGTCGGCCCCGACCCACGGGCGAGGCCGAGCAGCACCGTCTCCGCCTGGTCGTCGAGGGTGTGGCCGAGCAGCACGTGGCTCGCGCCGGTCTGCGCCCTGGCCGCGTCGAAGGCGGCGAATCGCGCCGTGCGGGCCGCCGACTCCGGTCCGTCGGCGGCGGCGGCGTGGTCGACCGTGACCCGCAGCACGAGCACGGGGGCGAGCCCGAGGGCGGTGGCCTTGCCCGCCGCGGTGGCGGCGACATCCGCCGAACCGGCCTGTAGTGCGTGGTCGACGATGATCGCGCCCGCCTTCAGGCCGGCCCGGTGCGCCTCGAAGGCGCAGGCCGCGGCGAGGGCGAGGGAGTCGGCTCCCCCGCTCAGCCCGACGAGCACGAGTCCGCGGGCGGGCAGGGCGTCGCGCACCATCCTCCGCACATCGGCGATGGCCGGGGTTAGTCTCGGGCGAGGCTGTTGCTGCATCCAGTAACGTTAGCCGCAGACTTTGATCAAGGGAGAAACCAGACCATGGCCGAATACGACGCAGTGATTGAGATCCCCCGCGGGAGCCGCAACAAGTACGAGGTCGACCACGAGACCGGACGGGTGTACCTGGACCGGGTGCTCTACACGAGCTTCGTCTACCCGACTGACTACGGCTTCTTCGAGAACACCCTCGGCCTCGACGGTGATCCCGTCGACGTGCTCGTGCTGCTCGACTTCCCGCTCTTCCCCGGCGTCGGCGTGTCCGTGCGCCCCGTGGGCGTCTTCAACATGACCGATGACGGCGGCTCCGACGCGAAGGTCATCGCCGTACCGGCGGGCGACCCGCGCTGGGACTACATCCAGGACGTCACCGACATCCCCGAGTACACCCGCAAGGAAATCGAGCACTTCTTCGAGCACTACAAGGACCTCGAGCCGAACAAGTGGGTCAAGACCGAGGGCTGGGGCGACGCGGCCGAGGCCGACCAGATCGTGCGCGACGGCATCGCGAAGCTGGCCGCCGAGGGCCACTAGCCTCCCTACCCGTCCTTCCACCGGCCGGCCCCGTTCGCCGAACGGTGAGAAAAGCCCGCTTCCGGACTCCGGAAGCGGGCTTTTCTCTCAGTTGGGCGCGTGTATCGGGCGGGGTCAGCCGGTCGGACGCCCCACGTAGGGGGCGACGTCGCCGGGAGACCAGATGCTGTGGACGCGCACGGGCTTGCCGTAGTCGGGGGCCTCGAGGATCATGCCGCCGCCGACGTAGATCGCCACGTGGTAGTAGTCCCCGCCGCCGCCCCAGAAGACGAGGTCTCCGCGCTGCACCTGGCTGAACGAGACGAGCCGGCCCTGGCTGGCCATGGTGCGGTACTGGTTCGTCGCCGAGTGAGAGCCGATGTACACACCGGCCGCCGCATAGGCCTCCTTGGTGAGACCGGAGCAGTCCCAGACGTCGGGGCCGGAGCCGCCGAGGCCGTAGCGGTCGCCGAGCTGGGCGCTGGCGAATGCGATCGCCGTTTCCACGGTGTTGCCGTTCGGCGCGGGGGCCGCCGCCGGTGCCGGGGCGGGTGCCGCCGGTGCAGAGACCGGCGCAGGCACGGAGGCGGGGGCGGCGGCCGGGGCGGAGCCTGCGCCGGACGCCGCGGGCGCCGGATTGCTGGGCGCCGACGGCACGGGGTTTCTCGGTGCGGCTGCCGCACCGGCGGCCGCGGCAGCCGCCTGGTCGGCCGCGGCGCGGGCGGCGGCAGCAGCCTGAGCGCGGGCCAGCGCCCCAGCTGCCGCAGCGGCATCCTGCCCGGCCTGGTAGGACCGTTCCGCCTCCGCGGTGGTGTCCTTGAGCAGGGCGAGCTGCTCGAACAGCTCGCTTGACTTCTTCTGTTCGGTTTCGAGAGCCGTCTCGGCGGCACGGGCCGCAGTGTTGGCCGAGTCGAACCTGGCCATGGCCGCCGCACTCAGCCTGGTGCGCTCCGTCGTTGCCGCACGCGCCTGGTCGCCGAGCGACTCGGCGGTGTTCTTATCCTGCAGCGCCTGGCGGTAGATCGTTTCGGACTGCTCACCGAGTTTGGTCGCGGTGCCGAGTTGCGCGAGCAGGTCGTCGGCGTGCTGGCCGTTGAGGAACAGGTTCAGGGACAGGTCCTGGGCGCCCGCCTTGGCAAGGTGAGCGGCGATCAGGCCGGCACGCATCTTGGAGGTCGCTGCGCGGGCCTTCGCTGCCTCGGCCTGCTTCGTGAGGCTCTCCTCCCTCGCCGTTGCGGCCTCGAGGTCGTCCTGGGCCACCCGATAGGCCTCGGCGGCGATCTGGGACGCCTTCGACGAATCGGCCGCGGCGGTCTGCAGCCCGACAAGCAGGGCGGTGAGCTTCACGATCTCGGCCTGCTTCGAGGCCTCGCTCCCCTTGGCCTTTTGCACGTCGTCCCAGCTGGGGTAGCCCTGGTCGGCGAAGGCCGCAGGGCCGATGAGCCCGGCCGAGGCCGCCACCGCACCGATCGCGCCGAGCGCGAGCAGTCGGGTGGGCAGGCGCCGGGCCCGGGTGAGGTCGTTAGCCAAGGGGCACTCCCCGCTCTGCCATGAAAGGTTGCGGGTTGATCTGGGTGCCGTTGGTGCGCACCTCGAAGTGCAGGTGACAGCCGGTGGACGCTCCGGTGCTGCCGACGCTCGCGATGTTCTGGCCGGCCGAAACGCGCTGGCCGATCGAGACGAAGATCCCGCCGGAGCGAATGTGGGCGTAGCCGGTGGCGACGCCGTCGCCGTTGCTGATCTGCACGAAGTTGCCGTAGGTCCCATTGGGGCCGGCGTAGGTGACGACGCCGTCGTTGGCGGCGTAGATCGCGGCGCCGCACCCGGCGCCGATGTCGGTCCCGCTGTGGAAGCCCTTACTGCAACTGCCTCCACCGCACACCACGGCTCGCGGGCCGAAACCGTCGGTGATGCGTCCTCCGGCGGGGACTGCCCAGCCGTTTCGGATGTAGCCGCCGCCGAGGCCAGCCCCGGCGCTGCCTGTGGATCCACCGCTGCCGCCCTGGTTGGCGGCGGCTGCTGCTGCCGCGGCCGCGGCTGCGGCCGCACGGGCCCGCTCGGCTTCGATGGCGGCCAGGCGCGCGCGCTCGGCGACCCCGGCCTCGTAACCGGCGGTC
>CAJDUC010000035.1_pt1 | contig 31253 bp, 35 predicted proteins | sample 7390041 | NCBI WGS metagenome assembly CAJDUC01 (sample SAMEA7055666, study PRJEB34461) | soil metagenome | biome: terrestrial ecosystem; feature: Peninsula; material: soil | place: Antarctica | collected 2016 | reverse complement strand
GAACCGGCGGGCCCGATCGACCGCCTCCGCCCGGGCCGCGAATGCCTGGGCGATCGTCTTCTCGGCTGCCGCGACCGCGTCGAAGAGGCGTCCGAGCTCGTTTTGTGTGGTGCAAACCGGGGTGGCCATATCCGAACTCTACGACCGACCACCGACATTGGCGACTGGCCGAGACGGCAGGGTGGAAAGGTGTGGATAACCTGATCAACGGTGCATTGTGGAGGAGTTGTTCGGGGTGATTTCGACGGGCTCAATCACCGCGGGCGGGAGGAGTTGGTCGGGGGCGATTTCGACGGGCTCAATCACCGGGGGCACTGTCGAGCGCAGGTGGTTTGGGAGATGCGCCCTAGTGGTGGTGGTTGGCGAGCCGGTACATCGTCCAGTTCAGGCGCATGAAACGCAGGAACTGCCCGACCAGATTGCCTCGGCGGCGCAGTTCACGCGACGTCGGCAACGGTGCCGCGTCGATTCGAAGCTGGGCGTTGTCCATGCTGTTCTCCATCGGTTCGGTTCGGTTCGGGTCTGGTTGTCGTGCCTGCCGCGGGTCACTCGGGGATGAGGTACCAGAACGGGTAGGCCCTGGCCTTGTAGATGAACATGGTGTGCAGCAGTCTCTTCACCCAGTGCGCCGCCAGCCCGATGTCCCCGGTGGTTTCCTTGGGGTCGCGGCCGAGCGTGTCCGGGAACCGGGAGTAGTCGGGCACGATCGGCGACATCGACATGGCCGCCGCGGTGCCCGAGCGCATGCCCGTGCCCGTGGAGGCGATGCAGGCGGCCGCCATCTCGCCCATGGACCCGCTGTGGGTCGGGGTCATGGCACCGTTCAGGATCATGTCGGAGATGGTCATGGCCACGACCTTCCCCATCGCCCCCGAGGGCATGCCGGTGCGCGGGGGAGCCGGGGCGATGGCTATCCCGTCAGGGGTGGCGTATGGCTTGGAAATCGCGTGCGGCGGTGCGAACGCGATCCCGATGCCGAACACGTTCCGGTAGCTCGGGTTCTGGTAGGTCTTCGGCCAGTCGGCGGCGGACCACTCGTCGAAGGGCTTGGCTGCGTAGTTCGCGTCGACTCGGATGAATCCGCTGGGGGCGAAGACGGTGTCGGTGATGTCGGCTCCGCCACGGTCGAATACCTCGAGGCCGACGCCCCGGAACGGTGGCAGCAGCATGGCGAAGTCGAAGGCCAGGGTGTTCGTGCTGCCATCGATTTGCCGGTAGTGGATCAGCCCCGGTTCGATCTGGGTTACCGCCGCCTGGGTGATCGCCTTCATCTTGCGTTCGCGGAAGAGTGATTCCATCCAGGCCTCACTCGTGATCCGGCCGCCTCCCTGGCTGAAGGTCATTCCTCCGACGCCGAAATCGCCCAGTTCGTGCTCGTTGGTGAGATAGATCACCTCGGCCCGGTCCCGAACCCCGGCCGTGCGGAGCTCGTGTTCGACGTTGAAGGCGTACTCGAACGCCGCACCCTCACAGGTGCAGGTGCCGTGGCCCACGCCGATCACCAGGGTCTGGGGCGTGCCGGCCTTGAGCTTGTCGATGACGGCGGCCAGCCGGCCGGCGGCTTCGACGGCGTGGCTGGGCGTGCAGACCGACACTGTGTGGCCGTCATCCGGCCCGAGCCCGGGGGTCGCCGCGAAGTTCAGTTTGGGACCGGTGGCATTGATCAGGTAGTCGTACCGGATGCGTTCGGTCTGCCCGGCTCGCTTCGGGTCGGTGTAGACCACGTCGACGGCTCCCCGGGGATTGTCGGCGTCTCCGTCGGGGCGCAGGGCAACGGCTCTGGCCTGCCGGAAGTCGATTCTCTTGCGCCGGTAGATCGGGGCGAGGGGAAAGACCACCTTCTCCGGGCTCATCCGGCCGACGCCGACCCAAATGTTGGACGGGATCCAGTTCCAGTTCGCATTGGGTGAGACCACGACGACCTCGTGGCTGCGGCCCAGGCGGCGCTTGAGATACAGCGCCGCGGTGTGGCCGGAGACCCCGGCTCCCAGGATGACGACTCGTGCCATGTCAGACCTCTCGCTCCCAGCATCCACGCTGTTCACCTGACCCTACTCCGATACCGCAGGGGGTATTGGGACCAAAGTCCTTTTATACCCTAGGGGGTATAACATGGGGAAATGAAAACTGTGATCACAACCCTGGCCCTTGTCCTCACCGCCCTCTTCGGCCTGACCGCGTGTTCGTCGGCCGCGCCGGCCGAACTGCCCGCCGGCACCGTCGTGGTCGACGTGCGCACTCCGGACGAGTACGCCTCCGGTCACCTCGACGGGGCGATCAACGTCGACGTGCAGTCGGCCGACTTCGACAGCCAGATCAGCGCCCTGCCCAAGGACGGCGCCTACGTCGTGTACTGCCGCTCCGGCAGTCGCTCCTCTGCCGCCGCCGCCCGGATGGCCGACCTGGGCTTCGGCCAGGTGACGGATGCCGGTGCACTGTCTGCCGCCGCCGGTTCGACGGGACTGGCCATCGTCACCACTCCGTAAGGCGGCGACCCCACAACTCCGGTGATGATTCGGTAAAGCCCTGCTGTCGAAGCCCACCGGGCAGCGCTATTCGACGAAAAGGTGGCGGACGGGGAAGGACTACGCCGCCCGTCCCGGCCGGATGGGCCCGATTGACCCGAGAGAGCTACCTGTTTCCAGGCCTCCCGATTCTCGCTGGGAGTCCGTCGACGGGGCGGCACGAACCCGAGTCCGTGCCGTGCTCCTACTCCGACTTCAACTCGAAGAAGTCGAAGTCTGCGAAGCTATCGCGACGATAGCCATCGTGTGCGCTCACGCCGACGAACGTTCCGGTGAAGCCTCGCAGTCGCTCATCGGAGAGCAGTGAGCCATCCAGCACTGGTCCAATTGTCCGAAGGTCCTCACCCAGCGGCGCCCACAAAAACTGAACATCCCCATGGCTGAGCGTTGCCGCGAGCCGAAGTGGTCCGTCAGGGAGTGCAACCCGGTCGGCGCGCAACTCGGTCTTGACGCCGCCGTCGCCGGTGACGAGGCCCAGTGCGCGTCCTCCGAGAGTCTCGCTGAAATACACCCTCAAGAAGAAGAAGTTCTGGTTGTTGTAGTAGACCGTCAGTCCGGCGCTGTGGGAGAAGTGCGTCGGATCGAACTCGATCACCGTCTCTGCGGAGGCCACAAAGGATTGCAGCCTCGCCGCCACCAACGAGACGCTGAACCGAGAGAAAAGTGAGTCGCGTCCGTGCAGCCGGAGCATTCCGGCCCTGACGTGCAGATCGGCCCACTCTGCTGACGCCGCCCGACGAAGCGTGGCAAGATTTCTGTCCAGCACCGGACCGTCGAAGTCATCGCGCACCGGCGCAGGCAGCCTGGCGGTGTCTGGATAGTCCATTCCGGAAATGCCTGCGGTCGTGGCCTGAGCCAGGATGCCTCCTGCGGCGAGCCGCAGCCATCCATCATCGGTCCACTCCACTTTCTGGAGCGAGGTCTCGCGGCCCAAAATGGAACCGTTCTGCCCGTTCAGCGGGCGAGCAGAAAGATGCGCAACGAACCACTCGCCATCCGGTGTGTCCACCAAACTTCCATGACCAGCTTTGTGGAGCTCTGCGTTCGGGTCGAACCGCTCTGTTCTCAGAAAGTCCCGATTGTCTCGGCCGAAGAAACGCTCCGGCGAGCTCGTGATGAACGGGGTATTCGGGGCTGGCTCGAACGGACCGTGAACGGCTCTCGAGCGAGCGAGGGTGACGCCGTGTCCGAACCCCGTGCCACCCTCAGCGGCCAGCAGGTAGTACCAACCGTCGTGACGATAGAGATGCGGTCCCTCCAGGCATCCACGATCGGATCCGCCACGATAAATGCGGACGGACTGACCGACCGGGGTGTTCGTTACCGGGTCGAACTCCTCGACCACGATCGCACCGGGGTGCTCGTATCCGTCCCGCGGATCCCATTCCAAGGTGACCAGCCACTTGCGCCCATCGTCATCGTGGAACAACGAGGCGTCAAAGCCAATGCTCGTCAGGTACTTCGGCGCACTCCACGGACCCGTGATCGCTGGCGCAGTGACGACGAAGTTCTCCAAGTCAAACAGCTCCCCGGTCTGGTTAGCCATGATCGAGTACACCAGGTAGAAGGTTCCCGTGACTGGGTCGTGACTCAGGCAGGGGGCCCACACCCCGCCGGACGGATCAACACCTCGCAGATCTGGTGCAGCCTCACCTTCCAAGACGTGCCCGACGAGTTCCCAGCTGCTCAGGTCCCGCGAGTGAAATAACTGCACTGCGGGCAACCACTCGAATGTCGACGTCGCGAGGTAGTAGTCCGCACCGACGCGGATGATCGAAGGGTCGGGATTGAACCCGGGAATTATGGGATTGTGAATCATGATCGTATTGCTTACTTTCCGAATCCGGCAGTCAGTCCGCTGATGAGCTGACGCCGCCCGATTATGTAGGCCGCCAAAATCGGCAGGGCAGACAACACCACTGCTGCCAACACCGCGGGGATGTTGGTGCTGAACTGCCCCTGATAGGTCCAGAGCGACAAAGGCAGCACGCGCAGGCTGGAACTCTGGGTCAGTACCAGAGGGAAAAGGAAACCGTTCCACACGTTGAGCGCGTTGTAGATTCCCACGGTGGCCAGCGCCGGCCGGGAGAGGGGAAGTACCAAGGTCCAGAGAATCCGCCAGTCGGTCGCCCCGTCGATGCGCATTGATTCAAAGAGCTCGCCAGGAATGTCCCTCATGAAGCTGACCAGGATGAGCACAGTGATCGGAATCGCGAAGGCGATGGACGGCAGAATCAGCGCGGCCAGCGTGTCATAGAGGCCCAGTTGAACAATGATCCAATACACGGGGATGATCGTTGCCTGAAGGGGGATCGCCAGACCAAGGAGAAAGATCGAGAACACGCGACGTGCCCGGGCGCTCCTGCCGCGAACAATGAAGTACGACGCCATGAGGGACACCACCAAGACCGCGACAACGGTACTGACCGTGACTATAAGACTGTTTGCGAAATACAGGGCAAAGTCGTTGTTCAGCACCGTCGCGTAGGAGTCGAGGGTTGGCTCGCTCGGTGGCAAGAGTGGGTTCTCTGTGAAGAACTGCGCTTGACTCCGGAAGCTGGTGATCACGATGTAATAGATCGGCAGGATGATGATGGCCAGCCAAAGCCAGCCAAGAATTCCGCCCAGGACATTGCGCCGTTGTTTACTGCGAGTGCTCATGCGCCGTCGCTCTGACTTTCCATCCGGTTCGCTCCTGAAACGCGGTTGAGCACCAGCGAAAGCACCAGTCCGGTCGCGACCAGGATCACCGCGATCACGCTGGCACGACCCATGTCGAAGCTGCGGAATCCGGTCAAGTACATATCGAGGGGCAGGATTCTGGTGGCATAGCCCGGGCCGCCGCCGGTGAGGAGGAAGATGAGGTCGAAGTAGGTCAGCGACCCCACGAGAATCAACGTGGATGAGGTGATGATGGTGTATCTCAGCTGCGGAATGGTCACGAATAGGAACTGCTGCATCGTGTTCGCGCCGTCGAGAGCGGCTGCCTCGTAAAGCGATGCCGGGATCTGACGAACCCCCGCCTGATACAGGAGCGAGTGAAACGGAATGAACGTCCACGCGATGACCGCGAGCACGACGCCCAGCGCCAACTTTGGGTCACCGAGCCAATCCTGTGACAGCCAGGACGAACTGAAGGCGTTGCTCAGTCCGAAATTCGGGTCAAGAAGCGCTTTGAAGGCGATCGCGATTGCTGCTGCGGAGAAAATCATCGGCAGGAAGAACAGGGCGGCGAGCACGGCTCGGTAGCGCTGTCGGCCGGCGATGAAGACTCCAAGGAGCAGGCTGAGCGGCGCTTGGATAAGCCAGCACCCGATGGTGAGCAGCAAGCTGAGGAGGATTGCGTTGTGCGTGACTGGGTCGCCAAGGGTCCCGATCCAATTGCTGAGCCCGGCCCAACTTGGCGCGGCCAAGCCGTCCCAGGTCATGAAGCTCAGGCCAACGACGACGAAAAGTGGAATGATCGCGAAGCCCACGAAGAACACCAATGCCGGTGCTGCGAGCCAGATGCTGGGGCCGGTGCGGCGGCGCACCGCCGCACCGGCCACTCGTTCAATATTCATAACCAAGTCAGAATCCTGATCAGAGTGTTGCGTTCATCACGGCAGCGAACTGTTCGGGCGTCGATTGCTCGAGGAAGACCAAATCAAGGTTCGTCAGGAGTGCCTGCCCCTGCGCGGGGGACAACGCCTGATCCCAGGAGAGCTGGAATACCCCGGCATCCGCAATCAGCTTGGAGGCGAAGACCAGAAAGTTGGCGTCGTCGCTGGCAGCCAGGATGTCATCGATTCCCGTGATGGGTGGAACCGAACCATTTGCGACCATTGTCGTGACGTAATCCTCGTCGAAGACCTGCTTGTTCAGGTATTCCTCAGCAGCCGTCTGCTGCGCCGGAGTGGCGTCGGCAGACACTGACCAGTAGTTCGAGGGGTTTCCGACAATGTCACTGGGGTCTCCTATGCCGCCCGGAATGGCGGGGAACGCTGAGAATCCGAGGCCAGACTTCGTGAAGTCAGCAGCGCTTGACTTGAAGGAGGAATATCCCCAGCTGCCCTGAAGCACCATGGCGGCCCTGCCCGTGTAGACCAGAGCGAAGTCGGCACCGGAATCGGCCGAAACGGAGGCAAAGCTGCTGCCGAATCCACCGGCGGCCGCCAGTTCTTGAATCCTGCCGAGCGCGTCAAGGACCGCCGGTTGTGACCACGCGTTCTTGTCTCCGTCGAGGATGGACTGGAACACCTCGGGTCCGCCGATGCGATCGGTTAGGTACTCGAGCCACATGAGTTCAGGCCACTTGCTCTGCCCTGCAAGAGCGAAGGGCGTGATCCCTTTGCTCGACAACGCTTGGGTCGCTGACAGGATTTCTGACCAGGTGGTGGGCACCGGGACGCCTGCTTTCGCAAAGACATCCTTGTTGAAGTACATCAGAATGGGCTGACTCTGATTGTTCGGAACGGCGTACACCTTGCCGTCACGCGTTCCCGCGTCGGCAACCGACGGCGCAACGTGTGCGATCAAGTCTTTGGTGGCCTCCGTGAGGTCAACGACATTCTTGTTGTCGACGTACTGGGTCAGCGTGCTGCCGGCCCACGAGAAGATCAGGCTCGGTGCTTTGCCAGAGCCGATGGCCGTACGGATCTTCTCTTTGTAGGCATCGGAAGCGAAGTATTCGATGTTGATCTTCTGGTTGCCCTCTGCACTGTTCCAGGCGTCGATCGATTCCGGGAAATAGGTTTCGCTCTTGGTGGATGCGCTCCACGCGGTGGCCTCGCTACTTGAGGCACCTGGCGCGGTGCCGCACGCCGACATTGCGACGACGACGGCGGCTGCAGCCGCAATCGCGCTTAGGCCACGAACTGTCTTCATTGTCATTGCTCCTCCATTGGAACGATGGTCGAGATACCGAAAAGTATCGATTCATTTCGTGCAAAGCCTAGCCTGCTGACGGGGTATGTCAACCCGGAACTCAGAAATACTTGCTACAAGCGCTGCACCAAAGAGGTATCTGTGAGTAAAGTAAAGCGAAACAGTTTCGATAAAATGCGGGAGTCTCCATGGCGCGAACCAAAAGTACACGCACGACAGCCTCCGATATCGCGGCGGAGGCCGGGGTGTCCGTCGCCACAGTCTCCAAGGTGCTCAATGGGCGCGCCGACGTCGCCCCGGAGACCCGCAAACGTATCCAGCAGCTTGTGGACAAGAACGATTACGTGCGCAGGCCAACCCAAACTGGGGACTCCTCCGGATTGATTGATCTGGTTTTTGATGGGCTCGATACCCCCTGGGGGCTCGAGATTTTGCTCGGAGTCGAGGACGTTGCACACCAGCACGGCCTGGGCGTTGTGGTGACCAGCGATCACTCCGAACCGGAGATCGGTCGCGCATGGATGAAGAATGTTGCCCGCCGCCGTTCCGACGGCATCATCTTCGCGCTGGCCGAGCTCAGCGAAAAACAGCACGCACGGATGTCGGCGCTCAACTTGCCCTTCGTCGTTGTCGACCCGGTGGGACAGCCCGATTCCGACGTCCTGTCGGTAGGCGCGTCCAACTACGCTGGCGGCCAAACGGCGACACAGCACCTGGTCGATCTGGGCCATACTCGCATCGCATTCCTTGGTGGCCCGCCTCGCCTCCTGTGCTCTCGAGCCCGCTTGGACGGCTACCTCAGTGCTCTACGCGGTGCGTCAATGACCGTTGACGACACACTGATCACCACCGGCGAGTTCCGGTCAGACAACGGCTTTCAGAGCACGCTGCAGCTAATGAACCGCCCGTATCCTCCGACCGCGATTTTCGCCGCGAGTGACCAGCAAGCCATGGGTGCATATGAGGCGCTTCGGAGCTTGGGTTTGGAGGCGGGGCGCGAGGTGAGCATCGTTGGCTTCGACGATCTGCCATCGTCCTCGCTGCTGCAACCGCGACTAACCACGATTCGTCAGCCTATCCGCGCGATGGCCTCTACTGCGGCCCAAATGCTCATGCAGGCAATCAACGGCTCGACGACGCCCACCCACGTCGACCTTGCCACCGAGTTGATCGTTCGTGAGAGCACCTGCCCGGCGGACTGAGCGACACCGGGTGCGGTGTCTGGTACGCCAGCCCGGACCCCACGCACGCACGCCGAACGGGGCACCCACTGGTGTGGGTGCCCCGTTCGATTGTGTTCGCTCTAGCCGCCGAAGGCAGTCAGGTGGTGCTGCGAGGCGGCCAACAGGCTCTCGTAGACCTTGAGCACGTCGGGAGCGGTGACTCCGTCAGCGGCTGCCGTCAGGTCGGCGATGTCCATCATCTCGACGGTGCGTGCCGCTTCCATCGCGCCGTCCAGGCTGGCCGAGCCCTGAGCGAGCAGCGTGTCATAGAGCTCCTGGGTGGCCGCGTCCTGGAACGTTCCGGCCTCCAGACCGACGGTCGGGTCGGTGATGTCGTAGCGCTCGAGGAGCGTACGAACGGCCTCGAGGTGCTTCGTCTCCGACCGGGCGATCCGGCTGAACACCGTGGAATCCTCGTACTTGTCGGCGAAGGCGACGTACAGGTCGTGGGCCAGGGTTTCTTCTGCGGCCATCGCAGTGAGTGTGGCCCGCTGATCTTCGGTCAGCGTGCCGCTGGCCACATCGGCGAGACCGTCGCCCATGCCCTGACCTGGGCCCATGCCCTTGCCGTCTGCGTGCTCGCCCTGCATGCCGGCACCGTCTCTGGAGCCCGTTCCGTCGGTGACTCGGTCGCCGGCGCCCATGCCGCGGTGCATTCCCCCGGCCTGACCGTCAGTCATCTCGGCCGAGTGGCCGTACGGCTGACTGTTCTGCACGGAAGGTCCGACGCCCTGGCCGTCCCCGCCGCCCCGGTTCATGGCGGCGATGCTCGGTGTGGCGATGAGGGCGGTGATAACGACTCCGCTGGCGATCGCCGTGGTGACAATGATTCTCTTGCGCATGATGTGCTCCTTCGGTGGCTTCGGTTGTTGCTACCTACAAGATCCCTCCCCGGCGTGCAGGCGATCTGCCGGACGTGTGGAGATCGCGTGGAGATGCGCGGTCACGGCATCCGTCGCGGCCGGACGGGTGAGCGAACGGAATAGGGTGAAGTCATGCCGACAGTGCTGGTGGTCGAGGACGAGCGTGACATTCGGGATGTGCTGCGCCGCTACCTGGAACGCGCCGCATTCTCCGTGCTCACAACCGCGTCGGGCGCTGAAGCGCTCCGCCTGCTGGACACAGCGGACCTCGTGATTCTCGACCTCGGCCTGCCCGACATCGACGGCACGGACATCCTCCGGGAGATCCACGGCAGGGGAAACCTGCCGGTGATCGTCCTGACCGCCCGCAGCACCACGGAGGACCGGATCCACGGCCTCGAGCTCGGCGCCGACGACTACGTCACCAAGCCGTTCAGCCCGGCCGAAGTGGTGCTTCGGGTGCAGGCCGTGCTGCACCGCTACAGCGGTCTGCCCGGCGAGGCCGGCCCGGTCACCTACGGCAACCGTCGTCTCCGCATCGACGAGAGCTCACACAAGGCCTGGCTGGACGACGTGCTGCTCGACCTCACGCCCACCGAGTGGGGACTCCTGGCCGCTGTCGCGACCGCGCCGGGCCGGGTGTACTCGCGCTACGAACTCGTCAACCGGGTTCGCGGCTACGAGTATGCGGGCTACGAACGCACCATCGACTCCCACATCAAGAACCTCCGGCGCAAGCTCGGCCCCTCGGGGGCCGACGTGGTGGAGACCGTGCTCGGCGTCGGCTACCGGCTCGGGCTGCACCAGGACAACGCGCCATGACCCAGGTCGGACTCGGACTCGGCCCTCTCGGACGCAGGCTTCTGATCGCGTTCATCCTGGTCGCGGTCTCGTCGGTGCTCGTTCTCTCCGGGGCGGCCCTGATCGGCGTCGATCGGGGAGTTCAGGTGGCCCAGCAGGCCGACCGTGAGCAGGTCACCGCCGCCGCCGCGGCCGCTGCCGCCGAGGCCTACCGCCGGGGCGAGGGCTGGGAACAGGCGGATCTGAGCCGCCCCATCGCGATCGCCGATGCCGCCTCGGCCAGGCTGTCCGTTCTGGATGCCGACGGCGCGACGGTCCAGACCAGCGGCCTGGGCGGCGGCAACCCGAACGGACAGGGCATGGGCCAGGGCTCGGGCATGAGCCAGAACGTCGTCAGCGCGCCGATCGTCGTCGAGGGCACTGAGGTCGGCACCATCCGGCTGAACTTCGGCGGCATGGTGGCAACCAAGGTGATCGACGTGGCCTGGTCCTGGATCGCCATGGCCGCCGTCGTCGCCCTCGTTGTGGCGCTCGGTGCGAGCTGGCTGGTCACGCGGCTGCTCGTGCGGCCGATCCGAGCCATGACGGATGCGGCACAATCCTTCACCGCCGGCGACCGGCAATCCCGTGCCACCGACCCCGGACCGGGGGAGCTCGGCGAACTGGCGGGCGCGCTCAACGGGATGGCGGACGCGGTGGTGCGGTCCGATCGTGATCGGCGAAACCTGACCGCCGATGTCGCCCACGAACTGCGCACCCCGCTCGCGGCGTTGCAGGCGGGGCTGGAGGAATTGCGCGACGGACTGGTGCAGGCCACCCCGGAGGGTCTGGCCGGTCTGCACGACCAGTCGCTCCGACTGGGGCGGGTGGTGGCCGATCTCGCCGAATTGTCGGCGGTGGAGACCGCGGGCCTGTCCCTGCGTCTCGCCGCCGTCGACCTCGCCCAGATCGCGCGGGACGAAGCCGCTCTGCAGGAGCCGCAACTGCGGTCGGCGGAGTTGAACGTGACCGTCGAGGCGAACGGGCCCGCACCCGTGCGAGCCGATGCCGACCGCCTGCACCAGGCCGTCGGCAACCTGCTGGCCAATGCCGCCCGGTATTGCCGACCGGGGGACAGCGTGACCGTGGCGGTATCGATCGAGCACGGCCGGGCTGTCCTGCGGGTGGCGGACACCGGTCCGGGCATCCCGCCGGACGAGCTCCCGCACATCTTCGACCGGCTCTGGCGCGGTCGCGCGGCCGAGCAGGTCGCCGGCTCCGGGATCGGGCTCGCCCTGGTGCGCGAGATTGTGGGCAGCCACGGCGGCACGATTGAGGCGACGTCGGAGCCGGGAGAAGGAACCACGATCACCATCAGGCTGCCCGCCACGGGGCCCGCCCCCGCTCCGTTCTAGAAACCGCGGGGCCGCACGACCAGCACCGGGCACGGAGCGTGGTGTACGAGCTGGGCGGACACGGATCCGAGGAGAAGGCCGGCGAATCCGCCGTGGCCTCGAGACCCCACGATCACCAGGTCGGCGGCGCTCGCGGCATCCAGCAGCGCGGCGGCCGGCGTGTTCTCCTCCACGTCTCCCGTGACGGGAATCCCGGCCTGCGTCACGGTGGCCACGGCGTCCGCCAGGGTGCGTTCGGAGGCCCTCCGGAAGGTGTCATCGAAGACGCCATCGCCCACTGTGGAGGCCATCGGCGGGTAGTACCAGGCCGTGACCAGGTGAAGCCGAGCCTGCCGGAGCCTCGCCTCGGTGATGGCCCACTCCAGGGCGGCGCGCGATTGCTCGGATCCATCGATGCCGACGACGATCACAAAGGGGGTGCTACGTGTCATCAGGCCGACCTTTCCGGTTGTGCCGGTCCCCACGGTGGGGCGGCGTCATCATGTGACGGTTCGGTCGCTGGGTCAAGGCCGGGGGAGGCGCGTGGCGCGGGGGCGAGGAGCGACCGGAACGACGGGTTGGCCAGCAGCGCTCCATCGGAGCGTTGGACGAGCACTGCCACGGGGAACCGATCGGTGACGAGGTCCAGCGTCGGCTGCCCGCCGGCGATGATCGCCGTGGCCAGGACGTCCGCGGTCACGATGTCCCCTGCGATGACGGTGGCCTGGAGGAAGGACCGATCCGTGTCCGGCCGCCGCCAGATGTGGTTGCCGCGTTCGGCGGATCCCGATGTGGCCACGGCCGGCCAGGCGGAAGTGAGTCTCACGCTGGTCAGCAGTCTGGTCCTGTCGCCCGCATCGGTGATCCCGGTGGTCCACTCGCCCGCAGCGGGCGCACCGTGGGTGAGGATGTCCCCGCCCGCGTTGATGGAGAATGCCCGGTGTCCGTGGCTCTCGAGCACCCGGCCGGACCGTTCCACCGCGACACCCTTGATCAACCCGGACAGGTCGAGCACCCCGTCGGGGCGGTGCGGGGTGAAGGCGCCGTTCGTGCGCTCGCGCCAGGCCACGGCATCCGCGTAGGCGCGGCGCGTCTCCGGGCCGGCTTCGGTGAGGGGGAGCACGCCCGCGGCGATCAGCGAGAGCTCAGAATCGGGGTCGTAGAGGCTGAATCGACGGTCGAGGTCGTCGAAGACCCGGCGCACCTCGGTGAGGGCGTCGGCCGGGTCTTCGGTCGGTCGGTCGGTGCCGTTCTCCGGAGCCAGTCGGATGCTGACCACCGTGCCCATGCTCTCGAAGGTGTGCACGCTCATCGGTGACTCGTCTACCCGGTGAAGCCCGCGGCGTCGAGCGCCCATTGCAGCGAACCGAGGTAGGCCTGGGTCGTGTAAGTCGCCCCGCTGACATTGTTGACGAGCGCCGATTGCGCGGCCAGGACCTCTTCTCGAAGGATCGGTGCCGCCCGCGCGCTGATCTCCACCGAGCTCTCGCTCGAGTCGGTGAGCGTGAGCGCGGAGACGTCGGTGATCATCCCGTCCGTGAGGACGACTCGCACCTGCACCGTTCCGTACTTGGTCTCGATCACCTGGCCGTCGAAGGTCGCGACCACGGGTTCCGCCGGCACCGCCTCGGTGGGAGTCGGCGGCGGACTCGTCTCGGCATCCGTCGGCGGCTCCGTGTGCGCGGTCGGGAGCCGCGTCGCCGGGGTGCCGGGCACCTCTACGGCGAACCTGGTCGAGCCGGCCAGCCAGCCGGCGACCAGCACGGCGGCGGAGCCCACCCCGACGATGACGGCACTTGACCTTCTCATCACCAGTCGAACCGTTCGGCGTGGATACGGTGTGCGGGAACGCCGGCCTTGCGGGCATCATGCATCACGAGTTCCGCCCAGGGTTTGGGGCCGCAGATGTAGAGGTCGACATCGGGGATGTCGGGCACGAGGGTCGACATCGTCTGACCCGCGGTGTATTCGGCAGCGGGCAGCCAGGTGCGGCCTTCGTCGGGCGGCAGGCCCACGAGCACCTCGAGCCGGGCGCCGACGCGCTCACAGATCGCTTCCACCTCCCGCCTCAGGTAGACGTGCTCGTCATCGTTGCCGCGCAGAATCACGGTGAGGCCCCCGGAGGGCGTATCGATGTCTTCCAGGAGGGACCTGATCGGCGTGATTCCGATCCCCGCTCCGATCAGTAGCGTATGACCGGTCGTGCGGGCGGCGGCGGTGAAGAGGCCGTAGGGTCCTTCGAAGAAAACGCGGGCCCCCGGTCGCACGCCGAGGAGACGGTGACTGCCATCGCCCAGCTGTCGCACCGTGATGCGCAGGCTCTGATCGTTCGGAGCCGCCGACAGCGAGTAGGGGTGCGCCTCGAGATGAAGCCCGGGGGACCAGAAACGCCAGCTGAAGAACTGCCCCCCGTGCGCGGCCAACCGGTCCAGGTGACGGCCCGTCATGACGATCGACACGACGCCGGGTGCCTCGGTGCGCACCTCGGAGACGCGCAGCCGGTGTCGCAGGTTGCGCCCGAGTGGGATCAGGAAGCGGAACACGCCGACGGCGGCCAGGGTTCCGACGTACAGGGCCAGCCAATACCCGCGCGCCCAGTTGTCGACCGCGAACAGTTCCCCCTGTCCGAACTGGTGGGGGAGTGCCAGCAGCACGGCGGCGTAGACCAGGAGGTGCACCAGATACCAGCCGAGGTAGGGCAGTTTGTGCCGCACGATCACGAGAGAGCTCACGACCACGATCACGAAGAGCGCGACGGCGATGAACGCCTGCGGGAGGTTGGCCATGGTGGTGATCATGGTGATCGCCTGGGCTACGGGGTCGCGTCCCAGTGCCAGTCCGTAACCGATGAGCAGCAGAACCATGTGGCCGAGAATCAGGTACAGCACGGGCTTGCCGAGCCGCCGGTGGGCCGCGACGGCCCGGTCGTAGCCGATCGCACCGTCGATGACCGGCAGCCGGGCGGCGAGGAGAAGCATCACCAGCAGGAGGTCGCTTCCGACCAGGCCGGCCACGATCCCGAATCCCGTAGCGACGTCGCGAATGTTCGTGAAGTAGGACCAGCCGCCGTCGGCCAGGAAGAGCGCGAGCACCACGGCGACCGAGAACCAGACCAGACCCTCGAGGGTGTCGGCCCGGCGCTGTCGCCACAGGAAGCGTCGCGCGGCGGGATCGGTGGCGGGCGTGGCGGGTTCGACACCAACGGCGTCGGTTCGAGTCACGTCGCTCTCCTTTATTTCTCCGCTTGATTGTCAACGTAGTCGTTTCCGCGCATCCGCACGGCGACCACCGCTCCGGAGGTGGCGGTGAGAGCGGCTACGACCAGGATGGCGACGGGAATGCCGAACGCATCCGCGAGCAGGCCGGAGAGCAGGGCGCCGACCGCGAACCCGCCGTCACGCCACAGTCGGTAGATGCCCACGGAGCGAGCGCGCCACTCCGGGTGGGCGACGTCACCGATCGCGGCCAGCAGTGTGGGGTACACCATGGCGGTTCCGACCCCGAGCAGCACGGCCGCGGCCAGCCAGGGGCCGAAACCGTGCCCGAGGCCGACCATGCCGAGGGCAACGGCCTGCACCAGCATGCCGCCGACGATGAGAGCCTTGCGGCCGATCCGGTCGGAGAGACCGCCGGTGATGAGCTGGCCGGCGCCCCAGACCGCCGGGTAGACCGCGGCGAGGATGCCGATGCGTTCGATGCTGAGGCCGGCCGCGGCGAACAGGATCGGGAACAGGCCCCAGGCCAGGCCGTCATTGAGATTGTTGACCAGTCCTGCCTGACTCACGGAGGAGAGCGACCGGTCCCGGAAACTGGTGAGGGTGAACACCTGACGACTGCTGAGCGAGGCGCCGGCGCCGGCGTGCACCGCGACATGGTTGGCCGCCTCGACCCTGGCGTGCTGGTGGGTCTCCCGGACAAAGGCCACCGAGAGGCCGAGGCCGAGAGCGATGAAGGCGGCGCCGAGCAGAAAGGGTCCGGGCCGCAGCCCGGAGGCTGCCGCGATGTAGCCGGTGGCCAGCGCCGTGCCGGCGACGCCGAGGTATCCGGCTGCCTCGTTGAAGCCCATCGCCAGCCCGCGACGTTCCGGGCCGACCAGGTCCATTTTCATCATGACGGTGGTGGACCAGGTCAGGCCCTGGCTGATCCCGAGCACGACGTTGGCCACCACGATCCATTCCCAGGACGGACCGAAGATCAGCAGCAGCGGCACGGGGATGGCGATCAGCCACCCTGCCACGAGCACGGGTTTGCGGCCATGGCGGTCGGAGAGGGTGCCGGCGACGTAGTTGGTGCCGGCTTTGGCCAGGCCGAAGGCGAGGATATAGGTGAGGGCGCCGGTGTACAGGTCCAGGTGGAAGACCTGGTCGGCCAGGAGCGGCAGCACCGTGCGCTCCTGGCCGAGTGTGCCGCCGACGAGCGCGTTGACGGCCACGAGAAGCAGGAACTGGGCGAGGTTCTGTTTCAGGCCCAGCGTTGTCCCACTGTTCGGTCGGTCACGTCGGAGCGTGGCTCCGACCGGGGGCTCACCGCGCTTCGTGACGGTCGACCGGTCAGGCGGAGGCTTGCTGGGCGGCGACGCTGGCGCGCACCGCCTCCATGTCCAGCTCCTGCACGGCCGTGATCACCTCGTCCAGTGACGAGGGGTTCAGTGCACCGGGCTGGGAGAACACGAGGATCTTGTCGCGGAACGCCATCAGGGTGGGAATCGAACGGATGCCGGCCGCGGCGGCCAGGCCCTGCTCGGCCTCGGTGTCGACCTTGGCGAAGACGATCTCGGGGTGCTTTTCAGATGCCGCGGTGAAGGTCGGCGCGAACATGCGGCACGGGCCGCACCATTCGGCCCAGAAATCCACCAGCACGATGCTGTTGTCGGTGATGGTCGCGTCGAACGTCTTTTCTGTGATGTCAATGGTAGCCATGAGCTTAGAATATACCCTCCGGGGTATTATTGTAAATACCCAATGGGGTATTGACTCGAACCCTGGGAGCGCGCTTCGGACCGAGCCTCGGGGTTGCCAATCGATACCCCCAGGGGTATGTTGTCAATGGTGGAACCGATCCGCACTGAGACCTGGAGGACTTCGAACCATGGACGTCATCGTTATCGAAACCCCGCAATTGGGAGACCGCAGCTACCTGGTTCATGACGGCGCCGTCGCGCTGGTCATCGACCCCCAGCGTGACACCGATCGGGTGGACGCCGCCGCCCGCGAAGCGGGGGTCTCGATCACCCACGTCGCGGAGACCCACCTGCACAACGACTATGTGACCGGCGGCTATGAGCTTGCCCGGGCGCACGGCGCGAAGTACCTGGTCAACGCGGCAGACCCCGTGAAATTCGACCGAGAGCCCGTCACTGACGGCCAGGTCATCCCGATTGGCAGCTTCACCGTCACGGTTGTGGCCACCCCTGGGCACACCCACACCCACCTCTCCTACATCGTCAGCGACGGCACCACCGAGGCCGTGTTCTCCGGTGGCAGTCTGCTGTTCGGATCTGTCGGCCGCACCGACCTGGTCGCAGCCACGGACACGATCGGACTCACCCACGACCAGTACGCCTCGGTGCGCAAGCTCGTGCATGAGGCCGAACACGACGCCGAGCTCTTCCCGACCCACGGATTCGGGTCGTTCTGTTCCAGCGGTCCGGCCACCGGAGCCGGTTCATCCACCATCGGCGAGCAGCTCACCGCGAACCACGCACTGACCGACGCCGACGAGGAACACTTTGTCGCCGACCTGATCGCCAACCTCACCGCGTACCCGTCCTACTACGCCCACATGGCGCCGGCCAACAGCCAGGGCCCGGGCCCGGCGAACCTGCAGGTGCCCGAGTCGCTGGACGGCACCGAGCTGACCCGCAGGCTCGCCGACGGCGAGTGGGTCGTTGACCTCCGCAACCGGGTCGCCTTTTCCAGCAACCACCTGCAGGGCGCGGTGAGCTTCGAGTACGGCAATGGCTCCAACTTCACGACCTACCTCGGCTGGGTTCTGCCCTGGAATGAGAAGCTGACCCTCGTCGGCGAGCACGCCGACGTCGAAGACGCGATCCGCGACCTGTCCCGAATCGGGATCGACTCCCCGGACGCCGCCATTGGAACCGAGCCGCACGCGCTGGCCCCCGGTGCCCCGGTCGCTTCGTACCCCCGAGTGGGCTGGGCAGAACTGATCCGCGACAGTGCCGCGGACGACGTGCTCCTGGACACCCGCCGCACCGATGAGTTCGCCGACTCCCGCCTGCTCGGCGCGCTGAACGTGCCCCTGCACGAGCTGGTCTCACGGATGGACGAGATCCCGGCCGGCACGATCTGGGTCCACTGCGGGTCCGGCTACCGTGCCGGGGTCGCGGCGAGCCTCCTGCAGCGTGCCGGGCGCACCGTCATTCACGTCGACGCGGCGTTCGGCGATGCCGAAGCGGCCGGTGTGCCGATGGCCGCACAAACCGTCTAACCCGTGACGGTGCCCCGAACCCTCATTCACCCGGCCGAGAAGCGAAGCCTTCTCGCCATGGGTGCGGCCGTGGGCGCCCTCCATCTGATCGGCTGGGGGGCGCTGTTCGGCTTCGTGTTGCCGGACCTGGCCCGGACGGGCGGCAACCCCGCGGTGCTGCTCGGCCTGGCCGTCAGCGCCTACCTGCTCGGAGTTCGGCACGCCTTCGACGCCGACCACATCGTGGCCATCGACAACACCACCCGCCGGCTGATCGCCACCGGTCGCCGGCCGGTATCCGTGGGGTTCTGGTTCGCCCTGGGCCACTCCACGGTGGTGCTGGTCTCCGTCGTCATGCTGGTCGTGGGCATCAACGCGTTCGCGGTCGGTCTCGCCGATGACGGCTCGGCACTCCGCCAGATCGCCGGAGTGTGGGGCGCCGCCATCTCCGGGCTCTTCCTCATCCTGATGGGGGCGCTCAATCTCTCCTCCCTGACGGGTCTGCGACGGGTGCTCCGCGACATCCGCGCCGGCCGCTTCGTGCAGAGTGAACTGGACGCTCACCTGGCCAACCGGGGTCTGATCAACAGGCTCCTCCGGCCGATGTCCCGGCTCGTGGACGCACCCTGGAAGATGTTCCCGATCGGCGTGCTCTTCGGACTCGGCCTGGACACGGCCGCGTCGATCAGCCTGTTCGTCTTCGCCGGGGTGCTCACTGTGAACCTGCCCTGGTACGCGGCGATGGTGCTGCCCATCGTCTTCATGGCCGGGATGGCCCTGTTCGACAGCGCCGACGGCATCCTGATGAACCATGTCTACCGGTGGGCCTCCACCGACCCGGTGCGCAAGGTGTACTACAACCTCATCGTGACCGGAGTGTCCGTGTTCGTCGCCTTCTTCGTCGGCGGAATGGGCCTGATGTCCATGCTCACCGACCTCGGCGTCGGCGGGGGAGTCCCTTCCCTCGTCGCGGCGCTCGACCTCAACTCCCTGGGAGCGATCCTGATCGGTCTCTTCGCCCTGGCCTGGCTCTCCGCAGTCCTCTGGTGGCATTTCCGCACCGTCCCCTCCCCAGAAAGGCATCCATAATGGAACTCACCACCCAGCAGGTATCCACCCGACTGAACGAGGCCCAGATTGTTGACGTTCGAGAGCTCGAGGAGCTTGTCGACGGAATGATCCCCGGTGCGATCCACATCCCACTCAGCCAGATCCCGGCCGGCCACGCGGCCCTGGACCCGGCCCGGCCCGTCATCGTCGTCTGCCGCAGCGGACGCCGCAGCGCAGCCGCCGCGGATCACCTGGCCCAGGCCGGCTTCGACGCCCACACGATGACGGGCGGCATGCTCGACTGGGCCGCGGAGGGGCTCCCCATGGTTCTGCCCCAGCTTCCGTGATCGTTGCGGCCCTCGTCCTGGGCTTGATCGTCGGGGCGTTGCTGGGCCTGGTCGGCGGGGGTGGGTCGATTCTCGCTGTCCCCGCCCTCGTCTACGGCGTCGGGCTGCCGCTCTCCGAGGCGATTCCGACCTCCCTGATCGTGGTGGGAGCCGCCTCGGCCGTTGCGGTGCTTCCCCGACTCCGCCGCGGGGTGAACTGGCGACTCGCCCTCATCGTCGGCGGTGCGGGCGTGGCCACGGCCTACCTGGGCACCATGGTGAACCGGCTGCTCGACCCGCGCGTGCTGCTCGGGGCCTTCGCCGTGATCATGGTCATCGCGGGCGTACGGATGTTCCTGCCGACCCGATCGAAGGGCGGTCCCTGCGCTCTCCCCGGGGGAGGCGTCGACTGGCGCAGCTGTCTGCCCCGGGCGTTGGCGACGGGCGCCGTGGTTGGTTTTCTCACCGGACTGCTCGGCGTCGGTGGCGGATTCCTCATCGTGCCGGCCCTCACCCTTGTCCTCGGCCTGCCAATGGGCGTGACGATCGGCACATCCCTGGTCATCATCGTCATCAACTCCGTCGCCGGATTCACCGCTCACCTCGGCGACGTGCAGATCGACTGGGCCGTCACGGGCGCTTTCGCCGCGTCCGCCATGGTCGCCTCCCTCGTGGCGGGCCGGCTCGGGCGAGGTCTCTCGGACACCGTGCTCAAGCGGGGCTTCGCGGTGCTGGTGCTCGGCGTCGCGGTCTATGTTGCCGTGCAGGCGCTGATCGGCTGACCCCCCGCCCGGTTGCCCACCCCTCGCGTACTCCGCCTAGGAGAGGGCCAGGAACAGCTTCTCGAGCTCCTCGACTCGCATGGGCTTGGTGGCGCCATCCGTGTCGGGGTCGGTGAGGCATTCCTTCATGGCGGTGGAGATGATCGTGAAGCCGGCCCGGTCGATCGCGCTGGAGACCGCGGCCAGCTGGGTAACGACGGCCCGGCAGTCTGCCCCGGATTCGACGGCGGCGATCACCGCGGCCAGCTGTCCCTGTGCGCGCCTCAGCCGGTTGACGGTCTTGCGGAGGTCGTCGGGTTTGGTCGATTCGGCCGCGGCGGCCGGTTTCTTAGCGGCGGCGGGTTTCTTCGGGGAAGCGGCCGGGGCTGCGAGGCGCGGCCTAGAGTCAGGTGACGATCCCATGTCGTGTGCTCCCGTGCTGGTCGTGTGGTCTCGACGGGGAATCCCGTCGAGGTTGACCCTCAACAGAATACCCCGTACGGTATAAAAATACCCCTCAGGGTATCGAATCATTTTGGTCACATTTTCTACCTGGGAAGAGACCCGCGATGCAGAGTGAACCCACGACCGAGGCGGACTCGCGCCAGTCCCCGGCCGCACGCCTGGCCGGCTCTTTCTCGGTCGCAGGCGGCGCCCTGCGACGATGGCCGGCTCGCCGCTGGTGGATCGCCCTGGCCACCGCGGTCGGCACCTACCTGGTGATCGCGATTCCGACGGACCTGATCGACACGCCGTTCTTCGCCCGCGAGATCGCCCCGACTGCGTGGTCCTGGCCGGTCCTCGCCGTCAGCTCGATTCTCGCCGGACTCGTGTTCGCCACCTACGTCGCCTACCCGGAGGGCGCGGCACCCAGTCGCAGGGAGGGCCGCCTCGGCCTGGCCGGCTGGATGATCACCTTCTTCGCTGTCGGCTGCCCGGTCTGCAACAAGATCGTGCTCCTCGCCCTCGGCGCGAGTGGGGCCCTGCAGTTCTTCGAGCCGGTGCAGCCGTACCTCGCCGGGGCATCCATCGTGCTGCTCGGTTGGGCCCTGCACGCGAGACTGACCAGGGAGAGCTCCTGCGCCCTCGCAGTGGTCGAACCCACCAAGGAGCCGGCAACACTATGACCATTCTCGCCACCTATAACGAGCTGCGCACCTGGCCCGCCAAACGACGCATGATCGCGGCCGGCGTCGCGGTCGCGCTGACCGTTCTGCTGGTGGCCGCGTCGGGCACCGTCGAATTCGTCGGTGGATCGATCGCGTTCCCGGGAACCTGGTGGGGATATCTCGTCGTCGTGGTCGGCGCGGCCCTGGTCGGTCTGGTCGTCGCCAGCTATTTCGACGCCCCGATCGGCGCGGAGGCGACAATGTGCGATCTGCGTTGGCCCGTGCTCGGGACGATCGCCCTCTACCTGTCGACGGACCTGCGCACTGCGGTGCCGCTACTGGACGGCTTCGTTCGCCCGGTCGCGGCGGTCGCCGCAATAGCACTGTTGGCCTGGGCCCTACTCGAACGGCTGACGAGCGAACGAAGCGCCCTGGCCGACCGGTCTCGGGACGGAATGGCCGACGGAGACGGCGAAGTCTGCACGACCTGCCGGCCGCTCTTCCCGACCGCGCCGCGGTCATAGCCCTGGAGAGAACGACTCGGTAGGCTTGGTGAAGAATAGTTTTCTCCAAGTGGAGAAGGAACGGCGTTCGGGAGATCACATGTCGTCACGGTGGGGGAGGTTCGTCCGTGGCTGGCTCACGGCGTCTTTCGCCGTGTTCGTCGCGGCCTTCTCGCACGTGGCGGCCGGTGGCGCGGCCCCGGCGCCGGTGAGCCTCGCGCTCGCCCTGGCCTTCTCCGGCATGGTCTGTGTCGCCCTGGCGGGGAAGTCGCTCTCCCTGTGGCGGTCTTCGGTTTCCGTCGCCTTCAGCCAGATCGTCTTCCACGCGTTGTTCGGACTCGGCGGCGGCGCCTCATCGCCGATCCTCACGGCGCACGGCCACCACGGTCCCGTGTCGATCTCGACGGTATCCGGCACGGTGTCCGGCTCCGCGCTCGACGCCATGGGCATGCCCCTGGCCGGGTCTTCCGGCGCTGATGCCTGGATGTGGGCTGCCCACGGTGTCGCCGCGGTCCTGACGATCCTCGCCCTGCACCGCGGGGAGAGGGCAGTCCGGCTGCTGCTGGACCTCACCGCATCCGGCCTCGCCGGGGTGCTCCGCTGGAGCGGCGACCTCGTTCCGGTCTTCATTCGCGCCCTGAGGTCGTCACCGGCAGCTGCCGATGCGTACGTGCCCTCTGGCTTCGGGTTCCTGCGATCGTCGCTCTCGCGCCGTGGCCCTCCGATCGGTCGCATCGCCTTCTGACCCACTCTCGGAGCACCCCGCACAGCGATCCGCCGACCCCATCGATTACCCGATCGGTCCGCGTCAAACTTCCGGGCCCCGCACGCTCCGATCCCGCACGACTCTGTGCTGCCCGGTTCGCAACGTGCCACCGGGTTCGCAAGGTGCAACCCGGTTCGCAATCCTGACCCTGGAGGCTCGCCCATGTCCGACCCCAAGCTCACCCGCCGGCGGTCCCGGTGGGCAGGCGGCGCCCTCGCCGCCGTCGCCGCCGCGTGTGCCATCGTCCTGAGTTCCGCGATACCGGCCAGTGCCCACGACCAGATCCTGTCCACGACCCCCGCGGACGGACAGAACGTCGCGTCCGCGCCGACGGAGATCAACCTGCGCTTCACCGAGGAGGTGCTCAGCGTCGGCGCAATCGTCATCGTCGTCGACAGTGCGGGCACCGACTGGGCGGACGGTAAGGTTCGGCTCGACCAGACCGAGGCCACCCAACCGCTCAAGACCGGGCAACCGGACGGCGCCTACGAGGTGCGGTGGCGGGTCGTCTCGGCCGACGGGCATCCGGTGTCCGGGGCCTTCGCCTACTCGGTCGGGGCAGGCTCGTCAGGAGGCTCCGTCTCGCAGGCGACCGTGACCGCGACTCCGGCGCCCGGCGCCGCCGATGCCGTGGTCAACCCCGGCACCGTCGCGGCGGAACCTGACGGAGGGCTCCCGATCCTCGTCGTGGGGCTCATCGGCGCCCTGGCCGGCATCGGGGTCTTCACGATCGTCGCCGTTCTCGCCCGAAAACGATCGCGCCGCCGCGAATCCTGAGGCACAGACAGCCCTGAGGCACGGACAGCACAGCAAGACAGCAAGACAGCAAGACAGCACAGACAGCACAGCAAGACAGCACGGCAACACCGGCGGCGGCCACGCGCCCGCCTACGGCACCGCCGATCCCTGGCACGTCAACACTCAACCAAGGAGTACCCCACATGAAGACCACCACCACCACTACCGGCCGGCTCTTCGTCGGCGTCACCGTCCTGCTGCTCGCCCTGACCGGCTGCGCCGGAGCAGCAACCGGCCCGAGCGACGGCACCACGACCACCGCCACCCAGGCCCCTGCCGCGGAGGCCCTGAGCGTGTCGGACGCCTGGGTGAAGGCGGCCGACACCGGCATGTCCGCCGCATTCGGCACACTCGAAAACTCGGGCACGACCGACCTGACCGTCGTCTCGGCCGAGTCCGAGGCGGCGACCATGCTGGAGTTGCACGAGACCGTCGCCAACGACTCGGGAGACATGGTCATGCAGCAGAAAGAGGCGGGGTTCGTGGTGCCGGCAGGCGGCAGCCTCGAACTCGCCCCCGGCGGAAACCACATCATGTTGATGGCGCTCACCGCTCCGATCAAGGCCGGCGACGAGGTCACTCTCACCCTCACCCTCTCCGACGGCTCGACGGTCGACTTCACGGCGGCGGCCAAGGACTTCTCCGGTGCCAACGAAACGTACACGGATGACATGAAGATGGACACGGAGAAGTAATGACCATCGGCCACCAGCCCGAGGCGAAACGCGGACTCAGCAGGCGGCACCTCCTTCTGGGCGGTGCCGCCGCCGGCATCGGTGCGGCCGGTGCCATCGGCATCGATCTCGCCTCCAAGGCGGGTGTGACACCCCTCGGGGCCGCGGCCGAGGTGGCGCTGAACGGCACACACACCGTGCCCTTCTTCGGCGCGCACCAGGCGGGCATCGAGACAACGCCCCAGGGACACGCCACGCTCGTCGCGCTGAACCTGCGCGAGAACGTCGACAGGGCTGCGCTCACCCGGATGATGCGCATCCTGACCGGCGACGCGGCCCGGCTCACCCAGGGGGAGGGTGCCCTGGCCGACTCGGAGCCCGAACTGGCCGTCACGCCCGCACGCCTGACCGTTACTTTCGGCTTCGGTCCCGGCCTGGTGGCGCGGGCGGCGGGGGAGGCGCCCGCCTGGCTGCGGCCGCTGCCGCCGTTCGGCATCGACCGGCTCGACCCCGCGTGGACAGGGGGCGACCTGTTGGTGCAGGTGGCCGCCGACGACCCCGTCACGATCGCGCACGCGACCCGGATGCTCCTCAAGGATCTGCGGTCATTTGCCACCCTGCACTGGGTGCAGACGGGTTTCCGGCGTGCGCCGGGTTCCGAGAAGCCGGGAACGACCATGCGCAACCTCTTCGGGCAGGTCGACGGCACCGTCAATCCGGTCCCTGGATCCGAGGATTTCGAGCAGCTCGTCTGGGCGACCGGCGAGAACCCTGACTGGCTCGCCGGCGGCACGGGCTTCGTGCTCCGCCGGGTCAGCATGAACCTCGACAAGTGGGACGAGCTCGACCGGTCCGGCCGCGAGTCTGCCATGGGACGTACGCTCGCCAACGGAGCGCCACTGACCGGCACCAAGGAGCGCGACGAGCCGGATTTCACCGCGACGACGCCGCTCGGGTTTCCCGTGATTCCGGAGTTCTCCCACCTTCGGCGGGCCCGTTCGGAGAACCGGGCCGAGCGGATCGTGCGCCGTGGGTACAACTACGACGACACGCCCACGGGGGAGGGCATCTCCAACTCCGGGCTCCTCTTCGTCTCCTACCAGGCCGATGTGGATCGCCAATATGTGCCCATTCAGCAGCGCCTCGACACCCTCGACCTGCTGAACCAGTGGACCACCCCGATCGGATCCGCCGTCTTCGCGATCCCGCCGGGATGCTCGTCGGAGGGCTACATCGGCGACACCCTGTTCTAGCCGCCTTTCCTAGATCGCTGAGGCACGCCAGACCTCGCGGCCACGATCGGCGACCGCCAGCTGGGCGCTCGTCGCCTTCTTGGTGGCGTTCATCCTGATGGGCACATCGAACCAATAAGCGCCTGGCTCATATTTATCGATTATCAGGTGGGAGCTTCTATAGAGAACAACTCCCGGGTTTTCAGGGTCGAATGCCGGTGTCCAGCGTGCGGGCAATGGCGTGGATGGCCTCGGGTACGACCCGGTAGTGCACGCTCATCCCGCGACGCTCCTTGGTGAGGATGCCGCTGGCCTCGAGTTTCTTGAGGTGGTGACTGACCGTCGGCTCGGAGAGCTTCACCACGGGGGCCAGGTCGCAGGTGCAGGCCTCCTGCATCGGCTGCGCGATCAGGTAGGCCAGCAGCTGGAGTCGCACGGGGTCGGCCAGGGCCTTGAGGCGCACCGCGAGCGCCAGGGCGTCCGGGAGCTCGAGGGTGGCGCTCTTCCCCAACGGGTCGCAACAAATCGGCGACACATCGTCGAGGAGCGGGAGGGACTTGGGCATGGGACCATCGTGCCACCTTCTTGACAGATATCAAAGAGGTTGCCATACTAATAATTAGATGAACATCGAATAACCCTGTTCCTCAGCCCGGTTTCCGGGCAGCCAAGGAACCCGATCAAGGAGCAGTCGTGAGCATCGCCGAGCGGATACCGACCACCGCCAAGGGACGGATCGGGCTCCTGGCCGGGGGAGTCGGACTCTGGGCGTTGGCCTACTGGATCAACGAATGGCTCTGGGACGCCGTGCTCTACACAGGCTTCGGCCTCGCCCCAACGAGCCGAATCACCGAGACCATCCACTTCTTCCTTTACGACTCGCTGAAGATCCTCCTCCTGCTGGTCATCATCATCTTCGCCTCGACCGTGCTCCGTTCCTTCATGAGTGTCGAGCGCACCAGGGCCTTCCTCGGCGGCAAACGTGAAGGCGTCGGCAACATCCTGGCCGCCGGGCTCGGTGTGATCACTCCGTTCTGCTCCTGCAGCGCCGTCCCCGCCTTCATCGGTTTCGTCGCCGCCGGCGTGCCGATCGGCGTCACCATGAGCTTCCTCATCGCCAGCCCCCTCGTCAACGAGATCGCCATCGGACTCCTGCTCACCCTCTTCGGCTGGCAGATCACGGCCCTGTACGTCGTCTCCGGCCTGACCATCGCGATCGGAGCCGGCTGGATCCTGGGCCGGTTGCACGTCGAGCGCTGGGTGGAGCCGTTCGTCTTCGACGTGAAGCTCGGCGGCCAGGTCATCGACCCGTCCCTCGGTCTGACCTTCGGGCAGCGGATGCAGATGGGCGTCGAAGAGGTCAAGACGCTTCTCGCGAAGATCTGGATCTACCTGCTGGTCGGGATCGGTCTCGGCGCTCTCATCCACGGCTGGGCCCCCACCGAGTTCTTCGCCACCTACGCGGGCGCCGACAATCCGTTCGGTGTGTTGATCGCGGTGCTGATCGGTGTTCCCCTGTACTCCAACGCCGCCGGGGTCATGCCGCTGGTCGTCGCGCTCTTCGACAAGGGCCTCCCGATGGGAACCCTGCTCGCGTTCATGATGGCCGTCGTCGCCCTGTCCCTGCCGGAGATGATCCTGCTCCGGCGGGTGCTGAGGCCCCAGCTGCTGGCGATCTTCATCGCGACGACCGGCGTCGGCATCATCGCCGTCGGCTACCTCTTCAACGCCATCCTGGCGTGATCGAACCCGAAAGGAATCTCACCATGAACATCAAGATCCTCGGACCAGGCTGCCGCAACTGCGTCAACCTCACCAAGGCCGCCACGACCGCGGTCACGGAACTCGGCCTGGACGCCACCATCGAGAAGGTTGAGGACTATGCCGCGATCGCCGGCTACGGCGTGATGAGCACCCCTGCCCTGGTCATCGACGAGAAGGTCGTCGTCTCCGGCCGCGTCCCGACCCTGGCCGAGGTGCGCGCGCTCCTCAGCGCGGCGGTCGCCTGAGCGTTCAGGAGCCCGAGGGCGGCGCGGGCGCGACGATGGATTCCTGCGGTCTGAGGTAGATCGACGTTTCGGGTCCCGGGTGGCGACGTGTCTGGACCATGATCAGCACGATGCCGGCCAGAGCGGCCAGGAGCGCGGTGACGGTGTTGATCTTGAGCCCGAGGAGGAGGAATTCCGTCGGGTCCAGTCGGAGGGACTCGAGGAACGCCCGACCGGCGCCGTACCAGACCAGGTAGAAGCCCAGCGCCTTGCCCCAGCGAAGGTCGAACCGGCGCTCGAGCACGAAGAGCAGCAGCAGTACGCCGAGGGTGTTCCAGATCATCTCGTAGAGGAACAAGGGCTGGAACAGGGTGCCGGCGGGCAGACCCGCCGGGAAGGCGACGTTGGTCCGGCGGCATCCGATGTACGCCCCGATGCTGCCGAAGAGGATCGACCCGAAGATCGCCAGGCCGCCCTCCCAGACGAAGAGCACCCTCCACAGGTCGGCGCCGGGAAAGAAGTAGTCGGTCGGATGCGTCACGACATGGTACAAACGCCCGCCCACGATGCCGATCGGCACGGTCCACATCGCGATGTCCAGGACCATTCCCGGTGTGCCGCCCCGCGAGCTGAGCCGCTTCGACGACAACCAGACGGCGATGACGATCCCGGTCAGGATGCAGAGCGCATAGAAGTGGATGCGCAGGGGGCCGAGGTCGACATAGCTGACCGACGGGCTCGGAATGCTCGTGTGAACCACCGCGTTCACCTTTCGATCGAGGGTGCCTGGGATGCCCCGGGAGGGGCCAGGGGGATGGGGCGAGGGCCATTCCCTGCTCCGAAGACACGGCAGAGCCTACGTGTGCCTGAGCTGCCCCGACCGCGATCACGGCCGCACCAGCCCCTTGCTGTGAAAGCTCTCAGGGCCTGCACAGGTGATGCCCCGATTGCCGGCGGCAATCGAGGCATCACGCGCGCAAAGTGGACGGGGCGGGCAGGTCCCTAGCCTCGGTCGTCCTTGTCGTCCTTGTCGTCCTTGTCGTCCTTGCCGTCGTGCCGGCCGTCGCCGTGCGAGTCGGCGGCGGCCGCGGTGTGCAGCTCCCACGTGACGTTGTCGCCGTGTTGCTGAGTCCAGAACGTGCGCCAGTCGCCCGTCAACAGCTGCGGGATCTGGGCTCCGAGGATGCCGCCGGCCGTCGGGTCGCCGTTGGACACGTGGATGCCGGTGATCTCGTTGTCCCCGTCGTTGTAGCCGGGGCTGGTGTTGTGGTCGTAGGTCGCGGATGCGTCGCGGCCCTCGGCCAGCCAGCGCACGGCCTCCGGAGCCTTCTTGCCCTTCTTGGAGAGGTCGATCTGGTAACCGGAATCGAGCGCGTCGCGCTGGGCGTGCAGGGAGTCACCGGCATCCTCGACCACGAGCAGCTTGTCCTTCGACGCGAACTGGATGTTGTCGAGGCCCGTGTGCTCGAGGTCGCCGAGGAACACGGGGGACAGCTTGCCGGTCGCGGCGGTCGGGGACGACTGGCTCAGGCGGAAGACGCCACCGAACGCACCGGGCAGCGTGCTGCCCTTGTCGGTGTCGCCGGTCTCGGTGAAGTAGAACTCACCGAACCTGGTGCCCGGGCGGAAGACACCGTTCTCGGGTCGCTTGAACGGGGTGGCACCGGCCGCCGCGGCGGCGGCGGTCGCACCGTTGTCGGCGCCGGGGGTGACCGTGACCCACTTCGTGTCGAATGACGAACCGTACGTGTGCAGGTCGGTGACGAACTGGTCTGCCGGGTTGTCCGCGAGCTGCTTCGCCGTGACCGCCGACCCGTCGGCGCGGTTCACCTGCAGTGCCTGCAGGGTTCCGGTGGACAGGTCGCCCGGCGTCGTGGGTGTGAACCGGTAGACGTAGCTGTTGGGTACCTTGCCGCCGGAGTTCTTGGCGCCGCCGATGTCCTCGACCAGCCAGACGTTGCCTGCGGAATCGTTCTGGATTCCCTCGTAGCCGCCGGAGCCGAGGGCCGGGAGCGGCACGATCATCCCGTCGACCGGGTCGCCGTTGTCGTCGAGCGTGATTCCGAAGACGCCGCCCTTCGGCGCTGCAGCCTCGGCGGCGAGAAGGAGTTGGTGCGTGAAGGGATCCCAGGTGATGCCGTCGAAGGTGGGAACGGCAGCCCCATCGGATCGGGTGTCCGAGACCAGGGTGACGCGCTTGGTCAGATCCGTCTCATCGAGGTTGACCCGGGTGACGTACCCCTCTGGTCCGCCCTCGTGGCCTTGGAAAAGGTAGTGCTTGCCGCCGAACGTGAGATAGACGTTCTTGTCCGGCTCGGTCCTGGCTGAGGGGACCGCCATTGGCGGTGTTGTAGCCGTAGTGCGAGATGCCGCCGTTCGGGTTGGCCAGCGGCAGCTGGCCCCAGGCGACGGGGCTCTGTTCGAGGCCGGCGGCGAGAACGTTGTTCTGGATGCCGAAGGCCGAGTTCGCTGCCACACCGGCGTTGCGCGTGTCCGGGGTCGCCGCCGCCGGAAGCGTTGCTGCCAGGACGGCCAGGGTCACTCCCAGGCCCACCGCCGTGGACACTCCGATTTTCGAGTACTTCATTGCGTCCTCCTTGTGGGGGGCCGGTGCCCAACCCGCAGACCAGACAAGTCCCCGGAGGGGTCCGTTCGGTGACGGGAGCCTGAACGCGATCCGCCTACGGACCGAACACCTGCCCGGCGGCCGCGGATCCGTAGGCTGGAGTCATGTCGACCGTTCATCCCGATCCCCGAGCCGACCTCGCGGCGTTGTGCGCGCGCGGTCTGGACTGGCACATCGATGCGTCCCGAGTGCTGCCCGGTTTCTCACCGGCTCGCCGGGCCGCGGTGCTCGTACTCTTCGGCGTGCTCGACTCCGTGCCCGCGCGCGGCTCGGGCCTCCTGCCGCCGGACCTGGACGTGCTCTTGCTGCGGCGCGCCCCGACCCTGGCCAGCCATCCGGGGCAGATCGCCTTTCCCGGCGGTCGGCTCGAGGCATCCGACAAGGGCCCCATTGCGGCGGCGTTGCGGGAGGCGGTCGAGGAGACCGGCCTGGACCCGGCCGCCCTCGAGCCCCTCGGCACGCTACCCGAGCTGGCGCTGCCGGTGAGCAACCACCTCGTCACGCCCGTGCCGGCGTGGTGGACTCGTCCGTCCGAGGTGGCCGCCGTCGACCATGACGAGACGGTCGAGGTCTTCCGGATGCCGGTGGCGGATCTGCTCGACCCCGCCAACCGGGCGAGCACCGAGCACTCGGTCGGAACCCGCAGCTACCGGGCGCCGGCCTTCACCGTCGACGGTCGCCTCGTCTGGGGCTTCACCGCCATCGTGTTGTCCCGGATGTTCGACGAGCTCGGCTGGGCCGAGCCGTGGGACGGCAACCGGGTGGTGCGCCCGGACGCCGAAAGAACCTAGGCGGTCGCGGGCAGAATCTCGGCGAGCAGGGACTCGATCCGCGCCTTGATTTCATCGCGGATCGGACGCACGGACTCGATGCCCTGGCCGGCCGGGTCGGCGAGTTCCCAATCCTCGTACCGCTTGCCGGGGAAGATCGGGCAGGTGTCGCCGCAGCCCATCGTGATCACGACGTCCGATTCCTTGACGGCCTCGGTGGTGAGGATTTTCGGAACGTTGCCCGCGATGTCGATGCCGTCTTCGGCCATGGCCAGGATTGCGACGGGGTTGATCTGGTCCTTCGGGGCCGACCCGGCGGAGAGCACCTCGACTCGCCCCTGGGAGAGCGCCGCCATGTAGCCGGCGGCCATCTGGGAGCGGCCCGCGTTGTGCACGCAGACGAAGAGGACGGTGGGCTTGCTGGTCATGTGCGGGATCCTTTGATCGGGGCTACCCAAGGCGGCTCCTCAAAGCATAGACGCTCATCGATGAATCGTGCGCGGTTCGGCGAACGGTTCACCAGACGTTCACCCGCGTGGGTCAGTGCTCGCCGCCGAGGTTGCCCGCGAG
>CAJDUC010000050.1_pt1 | contig 32239 bp, 25 predicted proteins | sample 7390041 | NCBI WGS metagenome assembly CAJDUC01 (sample SAMEA7055666, study PRJEB34461) | soil metagenome | biome: terrestrial ecosystem; feature: Peninsula; material: soil | place: Antarctica | collected 2016 | reverse complement strand
TCCGCAGTCGACGCATTCGTCGGGGTGGATGTAGAGCGAGCGGTCGCCCTCATAGATGCAGTCGACCGGGCATTCGTCCACGCAGGCGCGGTCCTTCACGTCGACGCACGGTAGGGCAATGACGTAGGTCACGGGTGACGAGCTCCCTTCACGAGCGGAACTGCAATTCTATGCCGAACCGTGCCGGGCCGGAATTCGCGGCCACGCGAGCACGATGGTGGCGACCAGTGTCGGCCCGATCGTCCAGAGCGTGCCGGGCAGCCCCTCAGGCACGAGCACGGATCCGCCCGCGCTCCGCAGCGACAGGAGGAAGATCGTGCCGAGCAGACCGATCGCGGCCAGCAGCACGATCAACCGGTCGCCGACGACCAGACGCAGGCCGGCGAGCAGCGCGGCCACCCCGGCGAGCGAGAGGACGAGGCCGATCGGGATGACGACGGGTCCGATCGCGATCGTCGCCTGGTGCGCGATCGTGCCGAGCACGCCGAACACCGTCCCGACGACGAAGGCGAGCAGACCGGCCAGGGCGCGGGCGCCCGGGCCGGGAGCCGGCTCCGCAGCGACCGGGTGCGAGGGCACGCGAACGAAGGTCTCGGTCCCCCCGATGACGACGCCGGTGGCCGGCATCCCGCCCGTGCCGCTCGCGGTGACGAACGACGGGACGGTCGGGCGGACCGTATGGTCCGTCACCTGCCAGCGGCACTGATAGGCGGACACGGCCCGGAGCTTCTCGTCGACGTGGTCGCTCATGTCGATGGCGATCACCCGCTGGCCGATCGCCCCGGAGACCCGCGTGCTGCGGAAGAGGGGGATGCCGACCTCATTGGCGGCCTCGATGGCCGCGGCCCCCAGCCGGGCATCGTCGGCGCCGAGCACGAGGGCGGTTGCCCGCACCTCGTCGAGCACGTCGACCAGGTGCGCGGTGAGGACGCGGAGATCCTCGGCCTCAGCGGCCTCGGCGGCCTCGGCGGCCTCGGCGGCCTCGGAGTAGGCTGACTCGGACTCGGCGGCAACGGAAGCCGGCGCCACCAGCATCCGCCAGTCGCTCACACCCAGTCCGCCCAGGGCAGCGCGCACGTCGGCACTGGCGGCGGGGTCGGCACCGGTGTCCCCCGTGGCCCGCAGCCCGAACAGCACGACGACGTCGGCGCCGTCGGCGCGGAGCCGGGCGATCGTGCCTCCGGTGAGGAGCGCCTCGTCGCCGGGACGGTCGTGCACGAACACGACGCTTTCTCCGCTGCCGGACATGACCATGGCTGGGGCTCCCTGGGTAGGCGGCGGACAGATGCCCGCTGAAGAACCCTAGCTGGACAGGGCGCCCTGATCGAAGTTAGAGTACCCTTACTTAGGTAAGCCTAACCATCCTCGCTGCTCCCCGATCTTCAGGAAGTCCCGTGCTCGCAAATTATCTGATCGGCCTGCGCGAAGGCCTCGAAGCGGCCCTGATCGTGACGATCCTCGTGGCCTACGTCGTCAAGATCGACCGGCGCGATGTGCTGCGCCGCATCTGGCTCGGCGTCGGCCTCGCGGTGGTGCTCGCCCTCGCGATCGGTGCGGCCCTCACCTTCGGCACCTACGGCCTCTCCTTCGCCGCCCAGGAGACGATCGGCGGCGTGCTCTCCATCGCCGCGACCGGGCTGGTGACCTGGATGGTGTTCTGGATGCTCCGCACGGCCAGGGACCTGTCGGGCCACCTCCGCGGCAGCATCGACCGCTCCCTGATCGGGGCCGGGGCAGGCCTGGTCGTGGTCGCCTTCGTCGCCGTCGGCCGGGAGGGCATCGAGACCGCCCTGTTCATCTGGGCGGCCGTGCAGGCCACCGGGGAGACCACCATGCCGCTCGTCGGCGCCGCCCTCGGCATCGTGACCGCGATCGGCCTCGGCTGGCTGGTCTACTCCGGCATGCTGCGGATCAACCTGGCGAAGTTCTTCACCTGGACCGGTGGCATCCTGATCGTGGTCGCGGCCGGGGTGCTCTCCTACGGGGTGCACGACCTGCAGGAGGCGGGGGTGCTGCCGGGGCTGAACAGTCTGGCCTTCAACGTGAGCGCGGCGATTCCGCCGGACAGCTGGTACGGCACCCTGCTCAAGGGAACCCTGAACTTCTCCCCCGTGACGACCTGGCTCGAGCTTGTCGTCTGGACCGGCTACACGGCGATCTGCCTGAGCCTGTTCATCCGGGCGAGTCGGAACGGCGGCCGAGTGCGATCGGCGCCCCGCCCGGCCGAGCCCGTGGCCGTGCCCGTGGCCGTGCCCGTGGCCGAGCCAGTGCGCTGACCGGCTGCCACCCGTGCGCTGACCGGCCGCCACCGGCATCCTGACCCTTTCCTCCACCGTTCCCACTCCCCCAGCAAGGATTCCCTCATGCGCGCTCGCTTCCCCCTGCTCGGCCTCGCTTCGGCGGTCGGCCTCCTCGCCCTCACCGGGTGCGTCCCGAACGCCGGCACGCCCGGCGGCTCCCACGCCTCCCTCACCGTGGACAGCAGCGCGACGGCGTGCACGGTCTCCGCCGCCGAAGCCCCGGCGGGCAGCGTGCGATTCACGGTCACCAACTCCGGCGACCAGGTCACCGAGTTCTATCTGCTCGCCCAGGACGGCCTGCGGATCGTCGGAGAAGCCGAGAACATCGGGCCCGGCCTGAGCCGCAACCTGGTCGTGCAGCTGGCCGCCGGCCACTACCTCACCGCCTGCAAGCCGGGCATGATCGGTGACGGGATCGGCAAGGCGGACTTCACCGTGACGAAATCGGATGCCGCCCCGGTCGATATCGACCTGCAGGAGCAGATCGACATCGCCAACACCAACTACGCCTCCTATGTGAAGGACCAGGTCGCGCAGCTCGTCACCGGAACGGCGGCGTTCGCGGGCGCCTACACCGCCGGCGACGACGACGCAGCCCGGAGCCTCTACGCCCCCACCCGCGCCCACTGGGAGAGAATCGAGACCATCGCGGAGTCGTTCGGCGACCTGGACCCGAAACTCGACCTGCGCGAGGCGGATCTCGAGGAGGGGCAGGACTGGACCGGCTGGCACGCGATCGAGAAGGACCTCTGGCCGGCGGAGGCCGAGGCCGGCTTCACCGCGTACAGCGCGGATGAGCGCCGCCGCCTGGCCGAACTCCTCGTCGCCGACACCACGACCCTGAACGACAAGGTGCAGGACCTCCAGTTCACCCTCGCCCAGCAGACCAACGGCGCCATCGGGTTGCTCGACGAGGTGTCGACCGGCAAGGTGACCGGCGAGGAGGAGTTCTGGTCGCACACCGACCTGTCCGACTTCCAGGCCAACGTCGACGGTGCCGCGGTGCTCTACGCGGGGGTGCGCGACATCCTCCTCGAGAAGGACGCGACGCTCGCGGAGCGCCTCGACCGCGAGTTCGCCGGGCTGCAGAAGCTGCTCGACGCCCAGCGCACCGGGGACGGCTTCCGGCTCTACACCGAGGTCTCCCCCAGCGAGATCCGGGCTCTGGCCGACCAGGTCAACGCCCTCGCCGAGCCGTTGAACCAGCTCACCGCCACCCTGGTGCTGTGATGCGCCGATCCGCGACCCGGCCCGCACCCGGCGCCTCGAATGACGCATCGGCTGGCGCATCGGCTGGCGCATCGGCTCACGCATCGGCTGGCGCCGAACCGCGCGGACTGTCCCGCCGCGGCCTGCTCGGCTTGGCCGGGGCCGGTGTGGCGGGGATCGGGCTCGGGGTCGGTGGCGACCGGGTCGTGGCCGCCGCGGTCGCCGCGGCGTCACCCGCGGCATCCGTCTACCCGTTCTACGGGGCGCACCAGGCCGGAATCGTCACCCCGGCCCAGGACCGGTTGCACTTCGCCGCGTTCGACCTCGCGCCGGACGGAACCCGTGCCGACCTCGTCTCGCTGCTGGAGGATTGGACCGCCGCCGCGGCCGCCCTCGCCACGGGCACCGAGATCGGCGAGTTCGGCGCCGCCTCCGGGCCGTATGACGCGCCGCCGGAGGACACCGGCGAGGCGCTGGGACTGCCGCCCGCCGGCCTGACGATCACGTTCGGCTTCGGCCCGACCCTCTTCGAGGATGCGGCCGGCGTCGACCGGTTCGGACTGGCCGCGAGACGCCCACCGCTTCTCGCCCCGCTCCCGCACTTCCCCGGTGACCTGCTCGAGGAGGGACGCGGCGGCGGCGACCTCTGCATCCAGGCCTGCGCGGACGACCCCCAGGTGGCCGTGCACGCGATCAGGAACCTGTCCAGGATCGCGTTCGGCCGGGCAGCGCTGCGCTGGTCGCAACTGGGCTTCGGCCGCACCTCGTCGACCAGCACCAGCCAGGCCACGCCGCGCAATCTGTTCGGCTTCAAGGACGGCACCTCGAACATCAAGGCCGAGGAGCCTGCGGCCCTCGACGAGCAGGTCTGGGTGCCGGCGTCCGACGGGCCCGCCTGGCTGGCCGGGGGCTCCTATTTGGTGGCGCGGCGCATCCGGATGACGATCGAGGCCTGGGATCGCACCATCCTTCGCGAGCAGGAGGCGGTCTTCGGCCGCGACAAGCGTGAGGGGGCGCCACTCTCCGGAGGCACCGAGTTCACCGAACCCGACTTTTCGGTCACCGGGCGCGGCGACGCTCCCCTGATCGACCAGGCCGCACATGTGCGGCTCGCGCACCCGACCCAGAACGACGGCGTGCGCATGCTGCGTCGCGGCTACAACTTCGTCGACGGCAACGATGAGCTCGGCCGGCTCGACGCCGGGCTGTTCTTCATCAGCTTTCAGCGGTCACCGGAGCAGTTCACCCGGGTGCAGCTCGCCCTGGCCCGGCACGACGCCCTCAACGAGTACGTCCGCCACGTCGGCAGCGCGCTCTTCGCCGTGCCGCCCGGAGCCCGCCCTGGCGCCCACATCGGTGCCGCCCTCTTCGCCTGACCCCGCTCCGCCCCTTCCCGTCAAGTCCATTCCGCGAGAGTGCAGGGGTGGGGCGGATGGTGGGTGGGGCTAGGTGAGGGGGGTCACCGTGTAGAGGAGACCCGTGGGGTTGCCGGCGACGACCACGGCGAAGCTCGCATTCTTCATGGCGACCACACCGGCGGTGCCCACGGATGCCGACGGCGACTCGTCGAGGACGAAGCCGGCAGTCGTCAGGCTCGTCTTGACCTCGTTCAGCGGGTCTGCGGCCTCTGACTTGACCGTGACCACCCAGGTCTGCTTGCCGTCAACGGTGCTCGCCGCACCGAAGAACAGCGTTCCGTCCACCACGGGCACCTCGGCCGGCCAGCCGGTCGGCAGCTTGCCGGAGAGGCTCACGTCGCCACCCGTCGCGCCCTGAACGGCCCCGTTGACGGCGCCCCCGACCGCGTCGGCCGAGCAGCCCGCCAGCAGCGGGCCGGCGACAAGCACGGCGGCCACCGCCGCGAGGATTCGGAGACGGGCGGAGATCGACTGGGGTGCGGTGCTCATCCTGCGATGGTACGTCACCGGCTCGCCGGGTCCGCGCAACCCGACGGCACCCGCAGCCCGGCACGACGAAAATCGCAGCACAGCGAAAACGCCGATGGCGTCGTCCCTGAAATCCGGGCCGACGCCATCGATGATGCTGGGCGGAAGGCTAGTTCGCGTCCTGCTTCTTCAGACGCGAGGTCTGGCGCTGGCGAGCGGATGCCGCGAGCTCGACCTTGCGGATGCGCACCATGGCCGGGGTGACCTCGACGCACTCGTCTTCGCGGGCGAACTCGAGGCATTCCTCGAGAGTCATCTGCTTGGACGGAGTCATCGACTCGAAGGTGTCGGAGGTGGACTGACGCATGTTGGTCAGTTTCTTTTCCTTGGTGATGTTCACGTCCATGTCGTCGGCGCGCGAGTTCTCGCCGATGACCATGCCCTCGTAAACCTCTTCGGTCGGGTTGACGAAGAACGACATCCGCTCCTGGAGCGCGATGATGGCGAATGGGGTGACCACGCCGGCGCGGTCGGCGACGATCGAGCCGTTGTTACGGGTGACGATGTTGCCGGCCCAGGCCTCGTAGCCGTGGAAGATCGCGTTGGCGATACCGGTACCACGGGTGTCGGTGAGGAACTGGGTGCGGAAGCCGATCAGGCCGCGCGACGGAACGATGAATTCCATCCGGACCCAGCCGGTGCCGTGGTTCGCCATGTTCTCCATGCGACCCTTGCGGGCGGCCAGGAGCTGGGTGATCGCGCCGAGATATTCTTCGGGCGAGTCGATGGTGAGGTGCTCGTACGGCTCGTGGATCTTGCCGTCGATGCGGCGCACGACAACCTGCGGCTTGCCGACGGTGAGCTCGAAGCCTTCGCGACGCATCTGCTCGACCAGGATGGCGAGGGCGAGTTCGCCACGGCCCTGGACCTCCCAGGCGTCCGGGCGTCCGATGTCGACGACCTTGAGCGAGACGTTACCGACGAGTTCGCGGTCGAGACGGTCCTTGACCATGCGGGCGGTGAGCTTGTGGCCCTTGACCTTGCCCATGATCGGCGAGGTGTTGGTGCCGATCGTCATCGAGATGGCGGGCTCGTCGACCGTGATGGTCGGCAGCGCGCGGGGGTCGTCGGGGTCGGCGAGGGTCTCACCGATGGTGATGTCCTCGAAACCGGCGACGGCGACGATGTCGCCGGGGCCGGCGCTCTCGGTCGGGTAGCGGTCCAGCGCCTTGGTGATCAGGAGCTCGGTGACGCGCACGTTGTGCACGGAGCCGTCGTACTTGATCCAGGCCACGGTCTGGCCCTTGCGGATGGTGCCGTGGAAGATGCGGAGCAGGGCGAGACGGCCGAGGAACGGCGAGGCGTCCAGGTTGGTCACGTGCGCCTGCAGCGGGTGCTCGTCGTCGTAGACCGGGGCCGGGATGTGCTCGAGGATCGCTTCGAAAAGCGGCTCGAGGTCGTCGTTGTCGGGCAGCTGGCCGTTCTCGGGCTGGTTGCGGCTCGCGGCACCGTTACGACCGGAGGCGTAGACGACGGGGACGTCGAGGATCGCATCGAGGTCGAGGTCGGGGAAGTCGTCTGCCATATCGCTGGAGGTCCTGGCTCTCCTCGACGACCTCGACGATACGTGCGTCGGGGCGGTCGGTCTTGTTGACCAGGAGGATGACGGGCAGGTGCGCCTCAAGTGCCTTGCGGAGCACGAAGCGGGTCTGCGGGAGCGGGCCCTCACTGGCGTCGACGAGCAGAACGACACCGTCGACCATGGACAGGCCGCGCTCGACCTCGCCACCGAAGTCGGCGTGGCCCGGGGTGTCGATCACGTTGATCGTGATGGGACCGTCGTTGGCGTGAATGCCCTTGTACGAAACCGCCGTGTTCTTGGCGAGGATCGTGATGCCCTTTTCGCGCTCGAGCTCGTTGGAGTCCATGGCGCGCTCTTCCACGTGTGAGTGGTCGGCGAACGAGTTGGTCTGCTGGAGCATCGCGTCTACCAGCGTGGTCTTGCCGTGGTCAACGTGGGCCACGATTGCGACATTTCGGAGGTTATTGCGCGTGGCAATCGCCATGAAGTAGATCCTTACGAAGAATGATGCCGCAGAGTACCGCATGCGACGAAGAATGGATGTGTGTGGGCAAAGTCCGACCCAACGGATAATCCTACCGCACTCTCCCTGCCCGGACCCTGAGAGCGGCAGGTTCGACGGAAATACGCCGGTGGGGCGGAGACCGAAGTCCCCGCCCCACCGTTGTGCGCTATTCCTGAGTGGCTATTTCTTCCAGCCGACGACGGTCCAGTCGACGGACTGGAACTGGGCCGCGCCGTAGTTGACGAGCCCGGTCTTCACCGCGTACACGTTCGGCAGCGGTGCGAGCGGGATGATCGGAACGTAGGCGGCGAGCACCTTGTCGATCTTGTCGGCGATCACGAGCCGCTTGTCGGCGTCGAGCTCCATATTGGCCTCCTTGTAGAGCCCGGCCAGCTTCTTGTCGGTGATCCCGGTGAAGTTGGACTCGCTCTTCACGGGCGAGAACAGTGCCTCGCTGGAAGAGATCGGGAACGCGGTGCCCTGCCAGGAGAAGCTGGTCATCTCGAAGTCGCCCGGGATGATGTAGTCGGAGAAGTACTTCGCCGCCGGCACCTCGTTGAGTTCGACGGTGACGCCGACATCCTTGAGGTCGGCCTGCACCTGCACCGCGCGCTGCTTGTTCGTGGGCGTCTCCGCCGGAACCGTGATCGTCAGCTTGAGCGCCTTGCCGTCCTTCTCGCGCACCCCGTTGCTGCCCTCCGTGTAGCCGGCCTCATCGAGGAGCTTCTTGGCGGTGTCGACGTTGAAGCCGATCGCGTCGCCCACGTTGTCGACGTAGCCCTTCTGCCCGGGCATGAAGATGTAGGAACCCTGGGTTTCCGCCGCGACACCGACAGGTGTGTTCGCGGACTCCGAGATCAGCTGACGGTTGATGGCGTGGCCGATGGCCTGGCGCAGCTTGACGTCGGCGAGCGGACCCTTCGCGCCGTTCAGGGTCACGTGGGTCCAGGTGAGGCCTCCGGATGCCTGGATCTCGGCATCCGACCGCTTCTTCGCCGTCTGGTAGGCGTCGGCGTTGGAGGAGATGGAGAGCACATCGGTCTCGGAGTTGCCGAAGGCGGTGCCCTGTGACGCGCCGCTGACAACCTTGACGATGATCTTCTCGAGCTTGGGGGTTTCACCCCACCACTTCGGGTTGCGGGTCAGGGTGACGACCTGGCCGGTGGTGTCGATGTCGGAGATCATGAACGGGCCGGACGCCGGCAGGGGCTTCGTCACGTAACCCGCGTTGAACACCTCGGGGTCGGACGCGACGGCGGCGGGCAGCACGCCCTGGCTGCCGACGAAGATCGACGCCCAGTCGGCGTTGACCTCGCTGAAGGTGACCGTGAAGTCGAAGTCGCTGCCGACGGACTCGATCGACTTGATCTGCTCGAAGATGGCCGTGGAAGCGGGCGAGTAGGCCTCGTTGGTGCCGTTCATCGCCTGCCAGGTGGCGACGTAGTCCTTGTAGGTGATGGGCGTGCCGTCCTCCCACACCGCCTTGGGGTTGAGCTTGATCTCCACGACCTGCGGGTCGTCGCTGATTATCTTGACGCTCGACGCATAGTTCGGGTCGACGGCGGTGGTGCCGTCCTCCTTGATCAGGATGGGACCGCCGGTGGTGGGCGAGACGGTGTTGACCGTGTCGACCTCGTTGCCGTCGACCTCGTAGGTGTTCCAGTTGGAGGGCATCGAGCTGATGGCGAGGTTGAGGGTTCCCCCGTCCTGCACATCGGCGGCGGCGGCGCTCTCCCAGGCTGTGGAGGGAAGGGCTTCGGTGCCAGATGGCGAGGTGGTGTCCTGTGCGGTGTTTCCGGGAGCGCATGCCGTGAGGAACAGGGCGGACGCACTCAGAACGGCCACTGCTGCGATGACAGTAGATTTCCGTCTCATTGTGATTCTCCTTCTCGTGATGTGAACAATTCCGGGCGTGGGGAGAGGGTACGGGGGTCTCGATCGACGTGGTGACAGGCGGTCTCCACTGCCCCGTGCACCTCGAGCACGGGGTCCACGGTTTCGCAGAGCGCCTTGTCCGAGGCGGCGAGCAGGGTGTACAGCGGGCAGCGGCTGCGGAAGTTGCAGCCGTCGATCTGTTCGGTCGGACTCGGCAGGTCACCCTCGAGCAGCACCCGGCGGCGGCTGCGCTCGATCACCGGGTCGGGGATGGGCGCCGCCGAGATCAGGGCCTGGGTGTACGGATGCCGCGGGCTGGCGAACACCTCGGCCACCGGCCCGTACTCCACGATCCGGCCGAGGTACATGACCGCCACCGTGTCGGCGATCTGCCGCACGATCGCGAGGTCGTGCGCGACGAACAGATAGGAGAGATTGAGCTTCTCCTTGAGGTCCTCGAGCAGGTTGATCACCCCCGCCTGGATGGACACGTCCAGGGCCGACACCGGTTCGTCGAGCACGACCAGTCGTGGGTTGGTGGCCAGTGCCCGGGCGATCCCGATGCGCTGCCGCTGCCCGCCGGAGAATTCGTGCGGGTACCGGTCGGCCATCTGAGGGTCGAGCCCGACCAGGTCGAGCAGTTCGGCGACGCGGGCGCGTCGCTCATCCGGCCGCACCCCGTGCACGGTCAACGGCTCGCCGATGATGTCGCCGATCGGCAGCCGCGGGTCGAGGGCCGCCATCGGGTCCTGGAAGACGATCTGCACGTCCTTCCGCAGGCGGAGCAGCTCGGCCCGGCTGAGGCCGGCGACGTCCTTGCCGTCGATCAGGATGCGTCCGCCCTGGGGGCGGGTCATCTCCAGGATCTCGAGGATGGTCGTGGACTTGCCGCAGCCGGACTCGCCGACCAGCCCGAGGGTCTGACCGGCCCGGATCGAGAAGGAGACGCCGTCGACCGCGCGGACGGTGCCGATCTGCCGGGAGAAGACGCCGCCCTTGGTGAGCGGGAAGTGTCGCACGAGGTCGGTGACGGTGAGCACGGGCTCCGCCGCCGAGGCGGTCGCCCGGTGCTGCACGGCGAGCGGTGCCGGCCGGGGGAAGATGTCGGCGCGGGTGAGCAGCCCGCTCGCGATCTCGTCGGAGCGATGGCAGGCGGAGACGTGCTCAACCCCGAGGGCGTCGGCGAGGTCCGGGTCGAGCGTCGTCGGGCCGGATGTCGCCGGGGCGGCGGTCACTGAGGTCACCGTTTTCACCGTGGTCACCGTGAGCTCGTCCGGGACCGCGAGTCCGTGGGCGAGGAGCCCCGGCTCGCGCTCGTGGCAGATCGCCACCGCGATCGGGCAGCGTGCGGCGAACGGGCAGCCGGCGGGCAGGGCGGTCAGCGACGGCGGTCGCCCCTCAAGGGGCACCAATCGTTCGGTCCCGGCGGTCTGCATGTTCGGGACCGAGCGGAGCAGTCCGATCGTGTACGGCATCTGCGGCGCCGCGAAGACCTCGGCGGTCGTGCCGTTTTCCACCAGCTTGCCCGCGTACATCACCGCGATCCGGTCGGCGTGCCCGGCGACGACGCCGAGGTCGTGGGTGATCAGCACCACGGCCGCGCCGGTGAGGTCCTTGGCCTTCTCGAGCACCTCGAGGATCTGCGCCTGGATCGTCACGTCAAGTGCCGTGGTGGGCTCGTCGGCGATGATCAGCTGCGGGTCGTTCGCGATCGCCATGGCGATCATGGCGCGCTGGCGCATCCCGCCGGAGAACTCGTGCGGGAAGGCCTTCGCCCGGCGTTCCGGTGCGGGAATGCCGACGACCGTGAGCAGTTCGACGGCCCGGGCCCGCGCGGCCCTTTTGCTGAGCGCCGAGTCGTGCAGGAGCAGCGCCTCGGCGATCTGGTCGCCGACCGTATACACCGGGGTGAGGGCCGAGAGCGGGTCCTGGAAGATCATCGAGATCTCCCGGCCACGGATGCCGGAGAGCTGGCGGTCGTTCAGGTCGAGCAGCGAGCGGCCGCCGAAACGGATGCTGCCGGTGACCCGGGCCGAGCTCGGCAGCAATCCCATCAGGGCCAGCGACGACACCGATTTACCGGAGCCGGATTCGCCGACGATGCCGAGGAATTCGCCCTTGTGCACCCGGTAGCTGATGCCGCGCACCGCGTTGACGTCCGGGCCACCGCGCTGCGGGAAGGTGACGGAGAGGTCGGTGACCTCCAACAGCGGGGCGCTGGCACCGGTGGGTGCGCACATGTCCCTGGCGCTTGCAAGATCAGTCACGGTTGACTCCCGAGGTCGGGTCGACGGCGTCGCGCAGGGCGTCCCCGATGAGGCTGACGGCGAACAGGGTGACGATGAGCACCCCGGCCGGGAAAACGAACAGCCACGGCCGGGTCACGGCGGCACTGGTTCCCTCCGCGAGCAGGGTACCCAGGGAGACATCGGGGGCGCGGATTCCGAAGCCGAAATAGCTGAGCCCCGTTTCGGCGAGGATCGAGGCCACCACCCCCAGGGTCGCGTCGATGATCAGCAGCGAGGCGACGTTCGGGATGATGTGCCGGCCGAGGATGGTGGGCATCGGCACCCCCATGTAGCGGGCGGCCTTGACGAAGTCGCGGTCACGCAGCGACCTGGTCTGGCTCCTGACCACCTGGGCCATGATCATCCAGCTGAAGCCGGCGATGAAGATGGTCAGGAACACCCAGGACAGCCCCTTGAACAGCGGGCTGAGGATGACCAGGAGGATGAAAGACGGCAGCACGAGGAGAAGGTTGATGCACCAGACCAGCACCCGGTCGACCAGTCCGCCCATATACCCGGCGACCGAGCCGACGACGGCCGCGATGAGGGTGCCGAGCGGGCCGGCAATCAGGCCGATCACGAGCGACTTCTGCAGCCCGACCAGGGTCTGGGCGTAGAGGTCCTGGCCGATGTTGTTGGTGCCGAACCAGTGCAGCTGGGTCGGCCCGAGGCCCATGTTGAGCGGGTCGCGGCCGGTCGCGTCGTACGGGTAGAGCAGCGGGCCGAGGATCGCCCAGAGCAGGATGATCGCGATGGCGATCGCCCCCACCCAGAATCGGGAGGTCTGGGTGAGCCGGCGCCAGATCAGGCGGCCACGGGAGAGGGGTCTGGCCCCGGGGTCGAGTTCGGCTCGGGCCGGGCCGGGCGGCGGGGCGCCTACGGCCGTGCCGTCCTCGGCGTTCGTTTCCTCCAGCAGGGACATCTCAGCTCCTCACCCTCGGGTCGAGTGCCGCGTAGAGAACCTCGGACAGGGTCGAGGAGAAGAGCACGAGCACGGCCAGGAAAAGGGTCGAACCGGCCACCGCGTTGATGTCGCTCTGGGTGATGGCGTTGAGGGTGAACTCGCCCATCCCGTGGAAGGAGAAGACGATCTCCAGCATGATCGAGCCGGAGACGAGAGTGCCGAAGCTGTAGGCGAAGAAGGTGGACATGGGGATCAGCGCCACCCGCACCCCGTGGCGGACGAGGGCGGCGTTCCGGGATCGGCCCTTGGCCCTGGCCGTGCGGATGTAATCGGCCGAGAGCACGTCGAGCATCACGCTGCGCTGGTAGCGGGAGTAGCCCGCCGCCCCGATCAGCACGAGGGCGACCGTCGGGAGCAGGAGGTGAACGGCTCGGTCGGCGGTGAGATCCCACCAGGAGCCACTGAGGCCCGCCGAGTACTCCCCGGTGAAGTTGATCAGCTGCATGCCCGCCGCCCCGTTCAACGCGGTCGCGCCGATCATCAGCAGCACGCCGATGACGAAGGTGGGGGTGGCGAAGATGAGGTAAGAACCGTAGGTCACGACCTGGTCGCTGAACTTGTACTGGCGCACGGCGCCCCAGACCCCCAGGGTGACGCCGACGATGGCGCCGATCACCGACCCGATCAGGAGCAGCCGCAGGCTCACGCCGGACCGGGAGACGATCTGGTCGACGACCGAGGTGCCGCCGACGGTGTTGCCGAGCGAGCCGTGCACAACCAGGTTGACAACCCAGTTCCAGAGCCGCTCAAGCACCGGTACGTCGGGATTGACGCCCAGCCCGTTGAGGATGTTGGTGATCGTCTGCTGTGTCGGCTGCGGGTTGCGCCCGTAGTACTTCGACGCGGGATCGAGTGCGAGGCTGGCCACGACGTAGGCCAGGCAGGTGGCGATCGCGGAGAGGATGAAGTAGTTGACGAAACGTCGAAAGATGTAGAAGACCATGCGGGTGCGCCTACAGGACCGATGATCCCCAGCACGGGCGCGGGGGCCGCGCAATGCTCTCGAAGACATTACTCACGCGAGTTGAAACCACGATTTTCTCCTTCGGTCTTCTTTGTGGGAAGAACACAGGTGCAGGCCGGCGCTACGTTGCGCATGGGAGATCCTATGCCACAGCGGCAATGTTGCGCCCCGCCACCCGGCACGTCGCAGGATTCGTGCGAAGAAGAAGATTCTTCGAATTTTCTGCGGATCAGGTCGGCCGTAGACCGCACGGATCAGGGAAGGCGCAATCCGACCGTAACGAGTTGGGCCGCCACGACCAACGCGAGGGCGACGCCGAGGGCAATCGGCATGAGATCCCAACGCCTGCGCACGACGCCCCGGGGTCCGTCGCTGCCCGCGAAACCGGTCAGGCGGGAGTCGACGAGGGTCTGCACCGGAGAGCCGGGAGCCCGGCCTTCCTGATTCGGCGGGAGACCTCCGACCCGGCCGGTCCGGCCGGGTCGGCCGGGTCGGGCCGCGATGGGCGCACCCCAGCTCCGTAGCCGCTCCCCCGAGGCCAGGCGCACGACCACCTGCAACCGGGTGGTCACCTCGTCGACCTGGCTCCAGGGCACGACGGAGGTGCGGAGGATGTTGACCACGGTCAACCCGTCGTCGCCCACCCGTAGGCAGGGGCGCACGAAGATCAGCCACCCGGCCCAGACGACGAGGCTCACGGTCGGCAGCGCCGAGGCCACGACATCCCAGCGGAGCCGAAGAACCGCGTCGACGAGCAGCACGACGCAGGCGAGCACGATCGCGGCGAAGACCACCCCCGATGAGGTCGCCCGAAACGTGACGAGGGATGAGGCTGTCTTCATGCGTCCTGCCGCGTGAACCGTGGAAGGCCGGGGCGGCCGGCCTTCCACGGCATTGCGCCCTTAGGCCCCAAGCTTGAGGTTCGCACCGGGGATCGCGTTCAGCAGTTCTCTGGTGTATTCCTGCTCCGGGTTGTCGAAGACCTTGTCCACCGTCGACGACTCGACGATCTTGCCGTGCTGCATGACGCAGACGTGGTCAGCGATCACGCGCACCACCGCGAGGTCGTGCGTGATGAACAGGTAGGTCAGCCCTAGTTCGGCCTGGAGGTCGGCGAGGAGCTTGAGAATCTGCGCCTGCACCAGCACGTCCAGCGCCGACACCGCCTCGTCGAGGATCACGATCTCCGGCTTGAGCGCGAGCGCCCTGGCGATCGCCACGCGCTGCCGCTGACCGCCGGAGAGCTCGTTCGGGTATCGGGTGGCGAGGGCGGACGGCAGGGCGACCTGGTCGAGCAGTTCGTCGACCCTGGCCCTCCGCGAGGCCCGGTCGCCGACCTTGTGTACCTGCAGCGGCTCCGCGATCGTGTTGCCGATGTTGCGCAGCGGGTCGAGGGAGCCGTACGGATCCTGGAACACCGGCTGCATGGTGCGCCGGAGGTCGAGGAGGCCTCGACCGTGGAGCGAGGCAGTGTCCTTGCCGTCGATGGTGACCGTGCCGCTGGAGGCATCCTCGAGGCGGAGCAGGAGCTTCGCCACCGTTGACTTGCCCGATCCGGATTCCCCGACGAGCGCCATGGTGGTGCCGCGTTCGACGGCGAAGGAGACGTTGTCCACTGCCTTGAAGTCCCGCGCATCGCGTTTGGCGCCGCGGATCTTGTAGATCTTGGTCAGGGCGTCGACCTGGATCGCCGGTCCGCCGGCCGTCGACGTGGAGGCCCGTCGGCCAGAACGGGCCTCGGCTGCCTCGAGCAGATCCAGCCCGTCGCCGGCGCGCGGCGCCGTGCGCCCGTGCTCGGCCTGATTCTTGTTCGAGGACTGGATTCGTCGCGAGGCGAGGCTCGGTGCGGCAGCGACGAGACGCTGCGTGTACGGGTGCATCGGGTTCTCGAGGATCTCCCGGGACGGCCCGGACTCGACGACCTTGCCCTTGTACATCACCACCAGTTGTTCGGCGCGTTCGGCGGCGAGGCCCAGGTCGTGGGTGATGAAGAGCACCGCTGTGCCGATTTCCCGGGTGAGGGTGGCCAGGTGGTCGAGGATGACGCGCTGCACTGTCACGTCTAGAGCGGAGGTCGGCTCGTCAGCGATAAGCAGCTTGGGCCGGGAGGAGAGGCCCATGCCGATCAGGACCCGCTGACGCATGCCACCGGAGAACTGGTGCGGGAACTGGCGGAGCCGCTTGTCGGCATCCGCGAGGCCGGCCTCCTTGAGCACCTGGATGGCGTGCTGCTTGACCTCCTTACCGGTCGCAATCCCGTTGGCACGAATGGCCTCCTCGACCTGGAAGCCGATGCTCCAGACGGGGTTCAGGTTAGCCATCGGGTCCTGGGGAACGAATCCGATCAGGCGCCCGCGCACCTCCTCGAGACCTTTCTCATCGAGCCGGGTCAGGTCGCGGCCCTCGAAGAGAACCTCGCCACCCGTGATCCGGCCCGAACCGGGGAGCAGATTGATGATCGCGTGGGCGGTGGTCGACTTGCCTGACCCGCTCTCGCCGACGATGGCAAGGGTCTGGCCTGGCATCAGGGTGATGTCGATGCCGTTGACGGCGGGAACAAGACCGCCCTGAGTCTGGAAGCCGACCTGAAGGTTCTTGATCTCGAGGAGCGGCTTCACAGCTTCGGTCGTGGAAAGTGGCTCGCTCATCGAAGCGCCCTCGCCTTCGGGTCGAGTGCGTCGCGCACGACCTCGCCGAGCGAGATGAACGCGAACACGGTCAGGGAAAGAGCGATGGACGGCAGGATCAGGGTTTGCGGAGCGATCCGCAGGTCGTTCTGGGCCTGATTGATGTCGTTACCCCAGCTCATGATGTCGCTGCCCAGGCCAACGCCCAGGAACGACAGGCTGGCCTCGGCGACGATCGCGCCGGCGAGGGAGATGGTCGTAATCACGATCACGGGCGCGATCGAGTTCGGCAGAACATGTTTGAGCAGGATCTTGAACCGGGACAGACCCAGTGCAGTCGACGCCATGACGAAGTCGGCGTTCTTGACGCGGAGGATCTCCGATCGCAACACACGGGCCGTCGCCGGCCAGGCGAAGATACCGATCGCCAGCGAGATGCTCCAGACGCTGCGGTACTGGGACAGCACCGACATGATGACGACCGCGGCGAGGATATACGGGATGGAGAAGAAGATGTCGCCGAGGCGGGACAGCACGGCGTCGACCCAGCCACCATAGAATCCGGAGAAGGCACCGAAGAGGAGGCCGAGGACCGTCGTCAGCACGATCACGATGAATCCGACCGACAGCGAGGTCGACGTTCCGTGAATGATCCGCGAGTAGATGTCACAGCCCTGCTTGGTGAAGCCGAGCGGGTGACCGTCGACTGGCCCGCCGTTGCTGTTGGTGAGGATGCAGTTGCTATTCGGAGGCGTCTGGGTGAACAGGCCGGGGAATAGTGCCACGAGCGCGACGAGGAGGATCAGCGCCGCGGAGATCCAGAACATCGGACGACGGCGCACGTCCTGCCAGGCGTCGATCCACAGGTTGCTGCGCTTCTCGGCGACCTTGACGGCGTCCACACCGACTAGTGGCGTCTCGTCCAGGGGGGCGACATAGTGGGTGTTGGAGCGGCCGTCGACGGTGCTGCCGTCGCTCGGCTCGCCAGTGTGATTATTTGACATAGCGAATCCTTGGGTCGAGCAGACCGTAGAAGAGGTCCACCAGGATGTTGACGACGAGGTAGATCAGAACCATCACGGTAACGAACGAGACCACCGTGGGGCCCTCGCCGCGGATGATGGCCTGGTACAGGGTGTTGCCGACGCCCGGAACGTTGAAGATACCCTCCGTGATCGTTGCGCCCACGAGGAGCACACCGAAGTCGGTCGCGAGGTAGGTGACCACCGGGATGAGCGAGTTGCGCAGGATGTGCACGGGGATGACCCGGCGGCTGCTGAGCCCCTTGCTGTAGGCGGTGCGCACGAAGTCGAGACCCGACGTTTCGATCACCGACGCGCGGGTCAGCCGCACGATCTGGGCGAAGCTGACGCTCGCCAGCACCAGGGCGGGCAGGACCAGGTCCTGCAGCGGGGCGCCGCTGCCCACCGTGGTGCGGGCCCAGCCGAGCCAGACGCCGAAGACGTACTGTCCGACGAACGCGATCACGAAAATCGGCAGGGAGATCAGGATCAGGCTCACGGCGAGCGAGCTCGCGTCGAAAAGCTTGCCCTTGCGGAGGCCCGAGATGAGGCCGACGAGGATGCCGAAGAACGTCTCGAACAGCAGCGCCAGGATGGCAAGTCGCGCCGTGACCGGGAACGTGCGGGCCAGAATCGAGGTGACGGGTTCGCCGGAGAAGGACAGCCCGAAGTCTCCGCGGAAGATTCCGCCGAGGTAGATCAGGTACTGCACGATGAACGGCTGGTCCAGGTGGTACTGGGCCCGAAGCTGGGCCACGACGGCCGGATTCGGGGTCTTGTCGCCGAAGAGAGCGACGATTGGGTCACCCGGCATGGCGAAGACCATGAAGTAGATCAGGAAGGTCGTGCCCAGGAACACGGGGATGGCCTGGAGGATTCGTCTGAAGATATATCCGGTCACGAGGCGCCTATGCCTTGCGGATCAATGTAATTGGTCATACGGGATAAGGAACCTATCTGTGATCGAGCAACCGGAGTTTTTACAGATTACCTGCGTGGCGGTGCGCTCCGGACTGTGCCGGGGGCACCGTACTTTCGTGTCGGTCATGGCGCGAGGGCGGTGACCTAAGTCATCGCCCCCGCGCACGTCTAGTTCACCCTAGTCCTTGGTGATCTCGTTGAAGAGCGGAACCGAGTCCCAGCCGAAGACGACGCCGTGCACATTGGGCCCGACACCGCCCGTGACATTGGCGTACCAAAGCGGGATGGAGGGCAGATCCTGCAGCAGGATCTCCTGTGCCTTCTGGAGGTCGCTGTTCGCGGCCGCCACGTCTTTCTCGGCCGATCCGCTCGCCAGCAGCGCATCGAACTCGGGGTTCGAGTACTCCCCGTCGTTCGCTCCGGCGCCGGTCGCGAACGACGGCTCCAGGAAGTTGTAGACGCTCGGGTAGTCCGCCTGCCAGCCCGCACGGAACGCGGTCCGGATGCTGTGATTGGCGATCATGGTGCGGGCCTGGGTGAACGTCGGTGTGGGTGCGCCGGACGCGTCGATACCGAGGGTGTTCTTGATGCTGTTCGACGCGGCGTCGACCCAGCCCTGGTGGCCACCATCGGCGTTGTACGCGATCTGGAACGTTCCCGTCCAGGGTGAGATCGCATCCGCCTCGGCCCAGAGCTTCTTCGCCGCCTTCGCGTTGAACTCAAGCACGGCGGAGCCCTCGAGCTTGTCGGTCCAGCCGTCGATCACCGGGGAGGTGAAGTCGGATGCCGCGGTGCGGGTGCCGGAGAAGATGATCTTCGTGATCTCGTCACGGTTGATCGCCATCGAGAGAGCCGCACGACGCAGCTTGCCCTCGTCGCCGCCGAAGTGCGGCAGGCGCTCCGGAATGGTCACCGCCTGGAGAATCGCCGCGGGCTGGTTGACGACCCGGTCGCCCAGGTCGCTCTCGTAGGTGCCGTAGGCGCTGTCCGGGATCGAGTCGAGCACGTCGAGGTTGTTCGCGAGCAGGTCGGAGTACGCGGCCCCCTGGTTTGCGTAGAAGATGATCGACAGGCCGCCGTTCTTCGGCGTGCGTCCGCCGTCGTAAGCCGGGTTGACCACGAGGTCGATTTTCGCGTTGTGCTTCCAGGCCGTGGCCCCGTCGAGCATGTAGGGGCCGTTGCCGACGGGGCTCTCGCCGAACGCGGCCATGTCCGTGAATGCGGACGCGGGGAGCGGGTAGAACGCCGTGGCGCCGAGGCGCTGGGGGAAATCGGCCGCGGGGGCCGTCAGGGCGACCGTGAAGGTGGCGTCGTCGACGACCGTGAGACCGGTCAGGGGGCTGTCCCGTTCGACGCTGTAGCCGACGATGTCGGAGAAGAAGGAGCTGCCCAGCTGCGCGTTGCTGAGGAGCGCCCCGTATTGCCAGGCATCGACGAAGCTGCTCGCGGTGAGCGCCTGGCCGTCGCTGAAGGTGAGGCCGGGCTTGATTTTAATGGTGAAGGTGGCGTTGTCGTCGGTCGTGATCGCCTCGGCGACGTCGTTCACGACGGCCCCGTCGGCGTCGTAGTAGACGAGGCCGGCGAAGACCGCGCTGAGGATCTTCTGTCCGCCACTCTCGATCGTGCTCGTGGGGATCAGGGGCGTGTTCGGCTCCGACCCGTTGGTCGTGATGATGGCCGCCGGGTTCGGCGTCGATCCCGGCGCGGCGCCCCCACCCGCGCAGCCCGACAGTGTGAGCGCTCCCAGCGCGGCCAGCGTAATGGCGGTGACGCCTAGTTTGGTGATTCTCATGTCTCCTCCTGAGCCGGGCGACACACTCTGCGCGCCGGGCATGCAGAAAGGGCGATGACAGTGCGTCATCGCCCTTTCCCCGTGCTCAGTTAAGACTAGCCCTTGGTGATCTCGTTGTAGATCGGGACCGAGTTCCAGCCGAACTTCACGTTCTGCACGCTCGTGCCGTAGCCACCGGTGACGTTGGAGTACCAGAGCGGGATCGCCGGGAGGTCCTGAAGCAGGATCTCCTGTGCGGCCTGGAAGTCCTTGTTCGCGGCGTCGAGGTCCTTCTCGGACGAGCCCTTCTTCAGCAGCGCATCGAACTTGGGGTTCGAGTAGTCACCGTCGTTGGAGCCCGCGTTGGTCGCATAGATCGGTCCGAGGAAGTTGAACAGACCCGGGTAGTCGGCCTGCCATCCGGTACGGAAGGCGGTGTCGATGGTGCGGTTCGTGATCAACGTGCGAGCTTCCTTGAACGTCGGGTACGGCGCGCCGACCGCGTCGATGCCGAGGGTGTTCTTGATGCTGTTCATCGTTGCGTCTACCCAGCCCTGGTGTCCACCATCCGCGTTGTACGCGATCTTGAAGGTACCCGTCCACGGGGAGATTGCGTCGGCCTCAGCCCACAGCTTCTTCGATTCTGAGGCGTTGTACTTGAGGACGTCGGCGCCCTTGAGCTTGTCGGTCCAGCCGTCGATCACCGGAGAGGTGAAGTCGGAGGCCGGGGTGCGGGTGCCGGAGAAGATGATCTTCGTGATGTCCTCACGGTTGATCGCCATCGAGAGGGCTGCACGACGCAGCTTGCCCTCTTCACCGTCGAAGTGCGGCAGACGGGCCGGGATCGTGAAGGACTGGAAGATCGCGGCGGGCTGGTTCACAGCCCGGTCGCCCAGGTCTTTCTCGTAGGTGCCGTACGCGCTGTCCGGAAGAGCGTCGAGAACGTCGAGGTTGTTCGCGAGCAGGTCGGAGTAGGCGGCGCCCTGGTTGGCGTAGAAGATGATCGTCAGGCCGCCGTTGACGGGCTTGCGTCCACCGTCGTAGCCCGGGTTGACGACGAGGCTGATCTTCTCGTTGTGCTTCCAGGCGGTGCCGCTGCCCAGCATGTACGGACCGTTGCCGACCGGGTTTTCACCGAAGGCGGCCATGTCCTTGAACGCGGACGCGGGCAGCGGGCTGAAGGCCGAGTAGCCGAGGCGCAGCGGGAAGTCGGACAGCGCCGAGGTCAGGGTGACCGTGAAGGTGGTGTCGTCGACGACCTTCAGGCCGGTGAGGGGGCTGTCCTCGTCGTAGCTGAAGCCCTTGATGTCCTCAAAGAAGTAGCTGGAGAGCTGGGCATTGCTGAGCAGCGCGCCGTACTGCCAGGCGTCGACGAAGCTCGACGACGTGACGGGCTCGTCATTGGTGAACTTGAGGCCGGACTTGATCTTGATCGTGAAGGTCGTGTTGTCGTCCGACTTGATCGAGTCGGCGACGTCGTTGATCGGGGCGCCCTTCTCGTCGTAGTAGACGAGGCCGGCGAAGATGGCGTCGATGACCTTTCCTCCACCGGTTTCATTGGTGTTGGTCGGGATCAACGGGTTCTGCGGCTCGGAGCCGTTCGTCGTGATGATCGCGCTTGAGTCGCTCGACGCTGCCGGAGTACCAGCACCGCCGCCGGCGCAGCCGGACAGAGTGAGGGCCCCCACAGCGGCCAGAGCAATGGCAGTGATGCCCAGTCTGTTGATCTTCAATTTTCCTCCTGTGCAAAGTGAGCGCGCGGCTGGTTTGTGACCAGGCTGACGCGCCAGATAATCTCGACCTTAGGGATGGTTCGCGTGCACTGCACCACGAAACGCAATAACGTTACCGATGCGAAACACAAGGCGCACGATTGTTTCGGCAACCCGCCATTTCGCGCAGGATTCTTCGCGGGGCGCACGGAACCCCTGCGGAGCTCGAACGAACTCCGAATGAAACGCGAATCAAGCCTGTGCAGTCGCCTCGGGAAGTCGACGCCACGCCCTGCGCGCGACCTGCACGGTGCGATGATTGCTGCATGGACAGTCACTCTCCCACGCGGTCGGCGCTGCTCATTTTCGACGGCGACTGCGCGTTCTGCACCATCTCGGTGGCCTGGCTCGGACGCATCCTTCCCGCGATGCCCGCGGCGGCCCCGTATCAGTGGACGGACCTGGCCTCCTATGCGCTGACCCCGGCCGATGCCGCCTCCCGGGTCTGGCTCGTCGAGGGCACCCGGCAGTACGGCGGCGCCGCCGCGGTCGCCGCGCTGCTCCGCCGTCAGCCAACGGCCGGCTGGCGGATGCTGGGCTGGCTGGGCACGGTTCCGCCCTGGTCGTGGGCGGCCTCGATCGGCTACCGGCTGGTGGCCCGGTTCCGCCACCGGCTTCCCGGCGGCACGCCCGCCTGCGCGACGCGACCGGCCGCATGAACCCCGGCCGCCTGGACCCGGCCCGCCTGAACCCCGGCCGCCTCGGCCGTGCCGGTCGCTACTGGGAGATCGCGATCGTGCTCGGGCTCTCGCTCGGGGCATCCGCCGTGTATTCGGTCGTGGCGATCATCGCCCGGCTCACCGACACGACCCCACTGTCGAAGCAGACGGCCACCATCAACGGTTCGCAGTCGACGCGGGAGTGGCTCGACTTCAGCTACCAGTTCCTCGGCCTGTTCTTCGCGATGTTCGGCGTCGCCCTCGTGCTCTTCCTGTTGTGGCAACCGCGCCGCAGCGCCTTCCGCCGGCTCGGTTTCGACCTCACCGACGGGCGGCGTGACCTGCTGAGGGGCGGCGGCCTCGTGCTGGCCATCGGCATCCCCGGGCTGGCCCTGTACCTGGCCGGGCGGATGCTGGGAATCACGGTCGCGGTGGTGCCCCAGCCGATCGACACGTTCTGGTGGACGATCCCGATCCTCGTGCTTTCGGCCGTGCGGGCAGGGCTCACCGAGGAGCTCATCGTCGTGGGCTACCTCTTCACCCGGTTGCGCGAGCTCGGCTGGTCGACCTGGACGATCATCGGGTCGACGGCGTTGCTGCGCGGCAGCTACCACCTCTACCAGGGCATCGGCCCGTTCATCGGCAACGCGGTGATGGGGGTCGTCTTCGGCTGGTGCTACACCCGGTGGGGGCGCACGATGCCGCTCGTGATCGCGCACGCGACCCTGGACATCCTCTCGTTCGTCGGCTACCCGCTCGCCCTCGCCTGGTGGCCGGCGCTCCTGGCCCCCGCAGCCTGATCCCCCCACGTCCAGGCCACCCGCCGAACTGTGAGTAGTGTCCCGGTTTTCGGGGGAAAAAGGGTGTTCTTCTCACAGTTCGGCGAAGGTGGCCCGGCTACTCGAAGGCTTCCGGGGGCGGGCAGGCGCAGACGAGGTTGCGGTCGCCGTAGGCATTGTCGATGCGGCGCACGGGAGGCCAGTACTTGCCACGGATGAGGCCGCGCACCGGGTAGACGGCCGTCTCCCGGTCGTACGAGTGGGTCCACTCCCCCTCGATCACGGACTGGGCCGTGTGCGGCGCATTGTGCAGCGGGTTGTCGTCGGCCGGCCAGGTCCCCGCGGCCACGGCATCCGCCTCGGCCTTGATCGAGATCATCGCCTCGATGAAGCGGTCGATCTCGACGAGGTCCTCGCTCTCGGTCGGTTCGATCATCAGGGTGCCGGAGACCGGGAAGCTCATGGTCGGGGCGTGGAAGCCATAGTCGACGAGGCGCTTGGCCACGTCGTCGACGCTGACCCCGGTGGCCGCGGTCAGCGGTCGCAGGTCGAGGATGCACTCGTGCGCGACCAGGCCGTTGTCGCCGGCGTAGAGCACCGGGTAGTGGGCCTCGAGCCGCTTCGCGACGTAGTTCGCGGCGAGCACGGCGGCGCCGGTGGCCTCGCGGAGGCCGTCCGCACCCATCATCCGCACGTAGGCCCAGGAGATCGGCAGGATACTCGGGCTCCCGTAGGGCGCGGCGGAGACCGGTCCGCCGCCGTGCACGACCGTGTCGCCGGGCGCGCTGTGCAGGTAGTGCTCGTCGCTCTGGGCCAGCGGATGGCCCGGCAGGAACGGGGCGAGGTGCGCCTTCGCGGCGACCGGGCCGACGCCGGGCCCGCCGCCGCCGTGCGGGATGCAGAACGTCTTGTGCAGGTTGAGGTGCGAGACGTCGCCGCCGAAGTCGCCGTAGCGGGCGAAGCCGAGCAGGGCGTTGAGGTTGGCGCCGTCGACGTAGACCTGCCCGCCGGCGTCGTGCACGGCCCGGCAGATGGTGCCCACCTCGTGCTCATAGACACCGTGGGTGGACGGGTAGGTGATCATCAGATTGCCGAGGTCGTCGCAGGCGACGACGACGACCCGCATCCCGGCGAGAACGGCCGAGGCGGCGTTGGTGCCGTGCGCGCTGGACGGGATCAGGCAGACCCTGCGGTCGGCGTCGCCGTTGGCGTGGTGGTAGCCGCGGATGGCGAGCAGCCCGGCCAGTTCGCCCTGGCTGCCGGCGTTGGGCTGCAGCGACACGGTGTCATAACCGGTGACGTCGGTCAGCCAGGTTTCGAGCTGGCGGACGAGTTCGAGGTAGCCCTCGACGTCTTCGCGGGGCGCGAACGGGTGCAGACCACCGAATTCGGGCCAGCTGACCGCCTCCATCTCGGTGGCCGCGTTGAGCTTCATCGTGCAGGAGCCGAGCGGGATCATGCCTCGGTCGAGCGCGTAGTCGAAGTCGGCGAGGCGCTTGAGGTAACGCATCATGCTCGTTTCGGAGCGGTGCGTGTTGAAGACGGGGTGGCCGAGGTAGGCGCTGGTGCGCGCAAGGTCGACGGGCAGTCCGGGGGTGGCCGCGGTGAGGTCGACGGCGCCGAAGGCGTCCAGCCCGCCGAACGCGCCGACCACGGCGGTGAGGTCCCGCGCGGTGGTGGTCTCGTCGACCGCGATGCCGACCAGGTCGGAGTCGACCTGGTAGAGGTTGACGCCGGCCCCGGCCGCGCGGGCCACCATCTCGGCGGCGCGGGACGGGACCGACACCTGCACGGTGTCGAAGAAGCTGTCGCCGACGACGTCGGCGCCGGCGGCGCGCAGGGCGGCGACGAGGCGTCCGGCGTTCCGGTGCACCTCGGTCGCGATCTTCTTCAGTCCGTCGGGGCCGTGGTAGACCGCGTACATGCCCGCCATCACGGCGAGCAGCACCTGCGCGGTGCAGATGTTCGAGGTGGCCTTGTCGCGACGGATGTGCTGCTCGCGCACCTGCAGTGACAACCGGTAGGCGGGGTGGCCGGCCGCGTCCACGCTGACGCCGACGAGGCGCCCGGGAAGCTGGCGTTCGAGGCCCTTGCGCACGGACATGTAACCGGCGTGCGGACCGCCGAAGCCCATCGGAACACCGAAGCGCTGGCTGGTGCCGACCGCGACGTCGGCGCCGAGCTCGCCGGGCGAGGTGATCAGGGCAAGGGCGAGCAGGTCGGCCGCGACGACGGCGAGCGCCCCCTGCGACTGCGCGGCGGCGATGACCCCGGCGGGGTTCCAGACCCGGCCGGATGCCGCGGGGTACTGCACGAAGATGCCGAAGTGGTCGCCGAGCTCCGCGGCCGTGGTGTCGGCCTGGAGGTCGACGATCGCGAGCTCGATGCCGAGGGCCGCGGCGCGGCTGGCGAGGAGCGCGTGGGTCTGCGGCAGGGCATCCGCGTCGACGATGAAGCGGCGCGACGCGGACTTCGAGGCGCGGCGGGTCAGGAGCATGCCCTCGACCACGGCGGTGGCCTCGTCGAGCATCGACGCGTTCGCCGTGGCCAGCCCGGTGAGGTCGGACACCATGGTCTGGAAGTTAATCAGGGCCTCGAGCCGGCCCTGGGAGATCTCCGGCTGGTAGGGCGTGTACGCCGTGTACCAGCTGGGGTTCTCGAACACGTTGCGCTTGATCACGGCGGGCGTGATCGTGTCGTAGTAGCCGAGGCCGATCATCGAGCGCTTCACGGTGTTCTGGTCGGCCAGGGCGCGCAGTTCCTCGATCGCCTCCCGCTCGGTCGCCGCGGGCGGCAGGGCGCTGTCGCCGGCTGTGCGGAACCGGTCGACGTGGATGGTCTCGGGGACCGCCGCGTTGACGAGATCGCCGACCGAGTCGTAGCCGAGGATGGCGAGCATGCGGGACTGCGCGTCGGCATCCGTGCCGATATGACGCTGGGTGAAGGGCTGTGACATGTGTGGGGTGACCTGGCTTCGCTTGGGGATTACTCGCCGACGAGGGCGGAGTACTCGGAGTAACTGAGGAGGGCGGGCAGCTCGGTGAAGGTCACCTTGAGCAGCCAGCCGGCGCCGAACGGGTCGCTGTTGACCAGTTCGGGGCTGTCGACGACGGCGTCGTTGGTTTCGACGACGGTGCCGTTGACGGGGGCGAAGAGCTCGCCGACCGACTTGGTCGACTCGATCTCGCCGACGACGGTGCCGGCCGCGACGGTGCTGCCGACCGCGGGCAGCTCGACGAAGACGACGTCGCCGAGCTTGTCTGCGGCATAGGCGGTGATGCCGACCAGGGCGGTGTCGCCGTCGACCAGCACCCACTCGTGCTCTGCGGTGTACTGGAGAACAGTCTTGTCTGCCATGGGGTTTCCTCTCGAAGGGTGAACTAGGGGTGACTATTTCTGACGCTTGTAGAAGGGGAGCTGGGTGACCGTGGCCGGGATGCGGGTTCCGCGCACATCCATGAAGACCTCCGTGCCGAGGCCGGCGAGGCCCGGCGCGACGTAGGCCATGGCGATCGGATGCCCCAGTGTCGGTGACAGGGCCCCGCTCGTGATCACGCCCTCGGCGTCGGGGGCATCGATGCTGCGGAAGACCTGGTAGTCGGCGCGGCCGGCGCGCTTGCCCGCGGCGACGAGGCCGACCAGCACCGCCGCGTCGGCGGGTGGGCCCTCTTCGCTGGCCGCGCGGCCGATGAAGTCGGTTTCCTTGGCCAGGTTGACGACCCGGCCGAGGCCGGCCTGGGCCGGGTAGCCGGTCACGGAGAGTTCGTGGCCGTAGAGGGGCATCCCCGCCTCGAGGCGCAAGGTGTCGCGGCTGGCGAGTCCGGCGGGCACGAGTGCGAACGGCTCCCCCGCGGCGCGGAGGGCGTCCCAGAGCGCGGCGGCGCCGGGCACGTCGATGTAGAGCTCGAAGCCGTCCTCGCCGGTGTAGCCGGTGCGGGCAATGAGCACGTCGCTGTCCTGGAAGGTGCCGCCGAGGGCCCGGTAGTACTTCAGCTCGGACAGGTCGCCGTCGACGCTGAGCCCGGCGGTGGCCTCGAGGATGGCGCGGGAGACCGGTCCCTGCACGGCGACCAGGGCAACGTCGTCGCTCTGGTCGGTGACGGTGACGTCGAACCGGGCGGCCCTGGCCGACAGCGCCTCGAAGGCCGGCGCCCGGTTGCCGGCGTTGGCGACCACGAGGTAGTCCTCGGCATTGGTGCGGTAGACGACGATGTCGTCGATGATGCCGCCGGCGGCGTTGAGGATGAGGCTGTACTTGGCCTGGAGCAGGTCGATGCTGGAGAGCTTGCCGGCGAGGGCGTAGTCGAGGAACGCCCCGGCGTCCGGCCCGGACACCGTGATCTCGGCCATGTGCGAGAGGTCGAAGATGCCCGCGCTGGTGCGCACGGCGTGGTGCTCGGCGAGATCGCTCGAGTACCGCACCGGCATCTGCCAGCCGGCGAAGTCGGTGAAGCTGGCGCCGGCGTCGACGTGCGCCTCGTGCAGCGGGGAGAAACGTTCGACCGGCGACGGGGAGTCGGTCGGCTGGGTGTCGGTCGACGGAGCGTCGGTCGGCTGGTCCGAAGGGTGGGCGGCGGTGTCCGGGGTCATGAGTTCTCCAGGTTGTCGTCGGCCGGGGCCGAGCGAGAATCTCCGGGGCGCGATCGAGCCCCTGGGAACTCCCCCTCTGTCGTCAGGCCTGAGAGCTTCGCCGCACCGGTCGTGGCTGCGGCTTTCACCATGGGCGAGTCGCGCTGCTGCTGCGACTACTTTTCAGAGTGGCCAGTTCGATGCGGTACGAGTACCTGAGAGATTGTCGGGGAGGATTGCTCCTTCGGTGTTCGCCCGCCTCCCGGCGTCGAACTCTCCCGCATCGACCGTGATGGCCCGATATTCGGTTTTCGCCACCAGCCTAGCGGTCACGGCCGCGAACTCGGCGCGCTCGGGGCCCGAATCCGCTACTCCTCCGCCCACGGTGAGCTGAACGATTCGACCGCGGCGGCGGCGCACAGGAGCACGGAGCCCAGCAGTCCCTCCATCGTGGTCGAGCGCAGGAGGGTGATCTGGTCGAGCGGGCCGACGGGGGTGATGCCGGCCAGTTGCCAGGCGGCGGCCGTGGGATCGTTCGAGAGTTCGACATCCGGCGACCAGGCCTGGTCGGTGAACTCGCTGGCCAGGGCGAGAGAGCGGCGCACCACCTTCTCGACCTCGTCCCGCAGCGGGAACAGGTCGTCATCCCAGTCCAGCTCGGGGACGAGTCGGACGACCGCTTCCGGATACGGTTCTTCGCCCAGCCATTCGACCACTTCCACCCGGCGCTCACCCTGGGCGAGCACGCCGACGGACCCCTCGGATGCCTCCAGCTGGGTGATCCGGGCGACGGTCCCGAACCCGAAGCGGTGCTCTCCCCCGCCGACCTCCTGCCCGCGCTCGATCAACACCACCCCGAACTCGGCGGGTTCGTCGACGAGGATCCGCGACAGCATGACCAGGTAGCGCTCCTCGAACACGCGCAGTTGCAGCGGGAGGTGCGGGAAGAGCACGGACCCGAGCGGGAACATCGGCAGGGTGGTCATGTCCCCAGCGAAGCACTCCGGCGCCCATCCGCCAACCCCCCTCCGCCCGGGCGCCTCAGGACTCGGTGACCTGCCCTTCGGCGACGCTCCAGTGCCGGTCGGTCCGCACGTTCTCGAGCATCCGCCGGTCGTGGGTGACCAGCAGGAGCGTGCCCTGGTAGCTCTCGAGGGCCTGCTCGAGCTGCTCGATCGCCGCGAGGTCGAGATGGTTGGTCGGCTCGTCGAGCACGAGCAGGTTGACCCCGGTCGCCTGGAGCAGGGCCAACCCGGCCCTGGTGCGTTCGCCCGGGGAGAGCTCATCGACGGGCCGGCCGACGTGGTCGGCCTTCAACCCGAACTTGGCCAACAGCGTGCGCACCTCGGCCACAGACAGGTCGGGCACCAGCTCCTCGAAGCTCACAGAGAGCGGTCGATCGCCGGCCAGGAGCGCGCGCGCCTGGTCGATCTCGCCGACCCGCACGCTCGCCCCGAGCGAGGCCGTGCCCAGGTCCGGGCGCTTTCGGCCGAGCAGCGCCCGGAGCAGGGTGGACTTGCCCGCCCCGTTGGGACCGGTGATGCCGATCCGTTCTCCCGCGTTGACCTGCAGCGACACCGGGCCGAGGGTGAAGTCGCCCTGGCGGAAGGAGGCCGCGCTGAGGGTGGCGACCACGGCGCTCGACCGAGGCGCGGCGCCGATGGTGAACTCGAGCTGCCATTCCTTGCGCGGCTCCTCCACCTCCTCGAGCCGGCTGATCCGGCTTTCCATCTGCCGCACCTTCTGCGCCTGCTTCTCGCTGGACTCGGCGGAGGCCTTGCGCCGGATCTTGTCGTTGTCGGGCGCCTTCTTCATGGCGTTTCGCACGCCCTGGCTCGACCATTCCCTCTGGATGCGGGCCCGACCGACCAGGTCGGCCTTCTTCGCGGCGAACTCGTCGAAGTCCTCGCGTTTGTGCCGCCGGGCGGTCTCGCGTTCGGCGAGGTAGGAGTCGTAGCCGCCGCCGAAGACCCGGTTCGCGTTCTGGGCCAGGTCGAGTTCGAGCACCCGGGTCACGCAGCGCGCGAGGAACTCCCGGTCGTGGCTGACCAGCACGACGCCGCCGCGCAGCCCGCGCACGAAGGCCTCCAGCCGCTCCAGCCCGTCAAGATCGAGGTCGTTGGTCGGTTCGTCGAGCAGCACGATGTCGAACCGGGAGAGCAGCAGGGCGGCCAGTCCCACCCTGGCCGCCTGGCCGCCCGAGAGCGCCGTCATCGGCGTGTCCTCGGCCAGGTCGGTGCCGAGCCGGAGCCCGAGGTCGGCGAGCACGATCGGCACCCGGTCGTCGAGGTCGGCTGCCCCGCTCGCGAGCCACCGGTCGAGGGCCCGGGAGTACACATCGGCCGGGTCGAGGCCGTCCGGGCGGGTGCCGGGGTCGGCGAGGGCGGATGCCGCGGCATCCATCTCGAGGGTCGCCTCCGCACACCCGGTGCGGCGGGCCAGGTAGCCCGAGATCGTCTCGCCGGCCACGCGCTCGTGCTCCTGCGGCAACCAGCCGACGAAGGCATCCGTCGGGGCCAGGCTGACCGTTCCGGCCTGGGGCGTCAGGATGCCGGCGAGCAGCCGGAGCAGGGTGGACTTGCCCGCCCCGTTCGCACCCACCACTCCGATGACGTCACCGGGGGCGACGGTGAGGTCGAGCGAATCGAAGAGGGTACGGTGCGCGTACCCGCCGGCGAGGCCCCTGGCCACGAGCGTTGCGGTCATGACTCCATGTTCTCATTGCACCGCGTACCCTGTTACTGCCCCCCGTGACCGGCACGGCGGCACTTCGAAGGGCTTTTTTGTGGACATCACCCTGCTCCGGCGTTTCGTCACGACCGCCGAAGCCACCAACTGGGGTGCCGCGGCGAAGACGCTCAACATGACCCGCGCCACCCTCCTGATCTCGATCCGCACGCTAGAGGAGGAGGTCGGCGGGGAATTGTTCGTCACCGTCGACGACGTGCCCACGCTTTCGAGCGCCGGAGTGGAACTGCTCGAGGTCGCCCGACCCCTGGTGCGGAAGCCCGCCGCCTCCACGGCGCCGCAGGAAAAGGCGAAGGCCCAGGCGAAATCTCAAGCGAAGTCCGGCGGCAAGGCCAAGGCTTCCAAGGGCCAGGGGCGTGCGCCGGCGGTCAAGGGCGCGCCGAAGCCCAAGGGCCGCCAGTCCCGCTGAGCGGACCCGCCGGCCTCCCGCGGGCCGGTCGCCAGCGGCCCGATCGTCAGCGGCCCGATCGCCAGCGGGCCGAGCGCTAGCGGGCCGATCTCCGCCCGGTCGCGGCCTCGCGTTCGAGGGGTGTCACACCCGCGAGGGGCGTGTTCAGGAAGTCGACCACCGGAATGATCGCGCGGACCCGTTCGATCACGAGATCGACGAGACCGTCGCCCAGCGCCGTCTCGCCGGGCAGGTTGGAGAACAGAGCCCAGCGCCGGTTCCGCAACAGGTCCGCCGCCGGATGGTCGGCCGGGAATCCCTTCGGCGAGCGCACGAGCGGGTGGCCCTCAAGCGGCTCGGCCAACCGCACAAGGGAGTCTTCGGTGAGCAGGGCGCGTAGCCGCTCGTGGTGGTCGAAGAGGTACTCGCGGATGGCGAAGAGTTGCGGTGGCCCCGGGCTGTAGGCGCCGCCGGCGACCATCACCCCGTGCACGCCGACCTGGAGGAACAGTCCCGCTCCCCCGGTCTTTTCCAGCCCCTGCCGCGGCCACGACGCGGCCAGGTGGGTCTTGTACGGAGTCTTGTCGTTCGAGAAACGAACGTCGCGGTAGATGCGCAACATGGCCTTGTTCGGCGGCCGGATGTAGTCGGGGGCGACGTCGACCAGGCGTTCGTTGATCGCCTCGATGACCTCCAGCATCCGTGCCTTCAGCTCGCGTTCGTAGGTCGGCTTGTTCTCTTCGAACCAGTCCCGCATGTTGCGGTGCTCCAGCTCCTCGAGAAAGTCGAAGGCCTGCTCGCTGAAATGAGGGCCCATGACCCTAGGCCTTCTTCGCGGCCGCCTTGGCCGCGCGTTTGGTCTCCCGCACCAGGGTCAGTGATTCGGCGTCGACGATGTCGGCGACCGACCGGTGCGAGCCCTCCTCACCGTAGGGTGCCGAGGCCTCCCGCCAGCCCTCGGCTTGAACGCCCAGGCGTTTTCCGAGCAGCGCGAGGAAGATCCGTGCCTTCTGGTCGCCGAACCCCGGCAACGCCTTCAGCCGGCCGAGGATCTCCGTGCCGGTCGGCGAGCCGGTGGTCCAGAGGGATGCGGCGTCCCCGTTCCAGTCGCGGGCGATGATCCCGGCGACGTCCTGCACGCGCGCGGCCATCGAGCCGGGGAAACGGTGCACGGCCGGGCTGGTGCGGAAAGCCTCGAGGAAGTCGTCGGGGTCGAAGCCGGCGATGGTCGCCGGGTCGAGGGTGCCGATCCGGTCGCGGATCTTGGCGGGGCCGGCGAATGCGGTCTCCATCGCGATCTGCTGGTCGAGGAGCATGCCGAGGAGGAGGGCGAATGGATCCTCGGTGAGCAGGGTGTCCGCCGCGGGGTCGCCGGTGAGATGCAGTGTCATGCCGCCATTGTGCCACCGG
>CAJDUC010000052.1_pt1 | contig 33557 bp, 29 predicted proteins | sample 7390041 | NCBI WGS metagenome assembly CAJDUC01 (sample SAMEA7055666, study PRJEB34461) | soil metagenome | biome: terrestrial ecosystem; feature: Peninsula; material: soil | place: Antarctica | collected 2016 | reverse complement strand
CGAATCGTCGACCAGCAGGATGTGGATCTGCTCGTCATTCGCACTGAGGACCGGCTTTATGCCCTCATTCGGTCGCAGCAATTGACTGATCGCATTCGGCGCCTCGAGATACTCCGACCACAGGGTCAATGCGGTGCGCGGCCGCGAATCAGGCCGGCGGCAGGTCCTGGGCGGAGACGGGAACGGCGTACCAGACGGTGGTGTCGCCGTAGTCCTTGCGGCGGTCGCACTCCAGGCCCGGACCCCACGCGGGTTCGGGGGAGCGGGAACTGCGCTCGACGACCACGAGGGCGTCCTCGTCGAGAAGCGGGGCGAGCGCGACCAGGTTGTGGCCGAGCTCGACCTCCGGCAGGTCGTACGGGGGGTCGAGGAAGACCAGGTCGAAACCCTCGCCCGTGGCGGCCAGGAACGACTGCACGGCCTGCGACGAAACCTTGATCTTCGGGGCGTCCTTCTTCGGCGCGGCCCGCAACACCGCGTCCGTGTTCTTGCGGCACAGCTGCGCGGCCCCGAAGCTGTTCTCGACCAGGGTCACGATGCGCGCCCCCCGGCTGGCGGCCTCGAGGCCGAGCGCCCCTGACCCCGCGTAGAGGTCGAGCACCCGGGCGCCGCGCACGATGTCGCGGGCATCGAGGGCGGAGAAGATCGCTTCGCGCACCCTGTCGCTGGTGGGACGGGTGCCGGCCTTGGGCACAGCCAGGGGCAGGGAACCGGCAAAACCGGCGACAATTCGCGTCATGAGGGTTTCGAGCCTAGCGCCCGGCCGTCCAATGGGTGCGTCAGTGTCGGAGCCCACGCCTACGATCGAAGCATGACCGAATCGGCTGCCGCGGACACGAACGCCCTCGATGCCGCCTCGCCCGGTGCCCACTCACCGGATGCCGTCACCCTCGACACGAAGCTGGCGAACGTGGTCGGCGGTCGCACGACCACCGCGCTCACCAAGGCGTTCGGCATCCTTACGGTCGGCGATCTGCTCAGCCACTACCCGCGCCGTTACGCCCGTCGCGGCGAACTCTCCTCGATCAGCGACCTGCCCCTCGACGAGAACGTGACGATCGTCGCCGAGATCCGCACGGTGGAGGAACGCGAGATGAAGGCCCGCAAGGGGTCGATCGTCGAGGTCAAGATCTCCGACGGCCGCGGCATCCTCAGCCTCACCTATTTCAACCAGTCCTGGCGCGCCAGACAGCTCGCACCGGGCATGCGCGGCATGTTCGCCGGCAAGGTGACCGACTACCGGGGGCACCTGCAGCTCACCCACCCGACCTATCGCCTCTTCGGCCATGGCGAAGACGACGAGCCCGACATGCCGACGGATGCCGCGGCCGCGAAACACTGGATCGAACAGCCGATCGCGATCTACCCGGCAACGAACACCATTGCGAGCTGGCAGATCACCAAGACCATGGAGGTTGTCCTCGACGCCCTCCGTCGCGTCCCCGACCCGATCCCCGCCGGCCTCCGCGCGGAGCGGGGGCTGCTGCCGCACTCCAGGGCTCTCGAACTCATTCACCGGCCGGAGACCGATTCGGACTGGCGCCGGGCCCGGGACACGCTCCGGTTCACCGAAGCCCTCGTGCTGCAGACCGCCCTGGTGCAGCAGCGCAACACCGCCAGGGCGCAGAAGGCCACTCCGCGGGTGCCGACGCCCGGGGGCTTCCTCGAACGTTTCGATGCCGCCCTGCCGTTCACGCTGACGCGCGACCAGGACGTCGTCGGCGGTGAGATCGCCCGCGACCTCGCCGAAGACGCCCCGATGAACCGGCTCGTGCAGGGCGAGGTCGGCTCGGGCAAGACGGTCGTCGCGCTCCGGGCCATGCTCGCGGTGGCGGACTCCGGTGGCCAGGCAGCGTTCCTCGCCCCGACCGAGGTGCTCGCCGGGCAGCACCTCCGCTCGATCGTTCGGGCCCTCGGACCTGACCTCGCCGTGGCGCTGATGCCGACCCTGCTCACCGGGCAGTTGCCGGCGGCCGAACGCCGCAAGGCGCTCTTGCGGGCGGTGTCCGGCCAATCCCGCATCGTCATCGGCACCCACGCGCTCCTCGGAGACGCGGTCACCTTCTTCGACCTGGGACTCGTCGTGGTCGACGAACAGCACCGCTTCGGCGTCGACCAGCGTGAGGCACTGCGGCAGAAGGGCACCGTGCCGCCGCATGTCCTCGTGCTGACCGCGACACCCATCCCGCGCACGATCGCGATGACGGTCTTCGGTGACCTCGACGTGAGCACCATCACGATGCTCCCCGAGGGCAGGCAGGGCATCGAGACGTTCGTGGTTCCGCTCGGCGACAAACCGGCCTGGGTGAACCGGGTCTGGGAGCGTTTGGCGGAGGAACTCGCCCTGGGCAGACAAGCCTTCGTGGTGTGCCCGGCGATCGCGCCCAAACAGCTCGAGGACGGCGACAGCCTCGATCCGGAGGCCAGACCCCCCGCCTCCGTCGAGGAGATGCTCGCCGAGCTGCGGGCCAGGCCTCTGCTCGCCTCCGCTCGCATCGAACCTCTGCACGGGCGTATGACAAGCGAACAAAAAGACCTGACCATGCGAGCCTTTGCCGCCGGGGAAATCGATGTGCTCGTCGCGACCACCGTGATCGAGGTCGGTGTCGACGTACCGAATGCATCGGCGATGGTGGTGATGGACGCCGATCGCTTCGGCGTGTCCCAGCTGCACCAGCTACGAGGCCGGGTTGGCCGCGGGGGAGTGCCCGGTCTGTGCCTCCTGGTCACCACGGCGGAGGCCGAATCGGTCGCCAGGGAACGGGTCGACGCCGTCGCGGCGACGCTCGACGGTTTCGAACTGGCCCAGGTCGACCTCGAGCTGCGCCGGGAGGGCGACGTGCTCGGCAGCAACCAGTCGGGAGGGCGGTCCTCGCTGCGCCTGCTCCGGGTGATCACCGATGGCGACCTGATCGGGGAGGCGAGGGGGCACGCCCAGGAACTGATCGGCTGGGACCCCGAGCTCGAGAGTGTTCCGGCGCTCCGCGACGCGGTGCGGCGGCGGCTCGACGACTCCGAGCGCGCGTCACTGACGAAGAGCTGAACCCGGCGCGGTCCACGGTGTGGGGCTAGGCTGAAACGTATGCGCAGGATCGCCGTCGTCCCTGGATCATTCGACCCCGTCACACTGGGGCACCTCGACGTGATCGAACGGGCGGCCGGTCTCTTCGATGAACTCCATGTCCTCGTCGTGCACAACCCGGGCAAATCGGCGCTCCTGCCGATCAGCCAGCGGGTGTCGCTGCTGCAGCAGGCGATCAAGAACGCCGGCCTGCCGGACAACATCACGGTCGCGTCCTGGAGCATGGGCCTCCTCGTCGACTACTGCCTCGAGGTCGGTGCCAGCGTGCTGGTGAAGGGCATCCGTTCTCAGGTCGACGTCGCCTACGAAACCCCGATGGCGATCGTGAACCGCAACCTCGCGTCGGTGGAGACGGTCTTCCTGCTGCCCAACCCCGCCAACGCCCACGTCTCGAGCTCCCTGGTGCGCCAGGTCGCCGCGCTCGGCGGAGACATCACGCCCTACGTGCCCCGGGTCGTCGCCGACTTCCTGCAGAAGGCTCCCGTGTGAGTGCAGCGCCCGTCAGAATCGTGACGGGCCCGGCCGACGCCGGGACCGCGGTCGGAGTTGCGGCCGTGGACCTTGACGCCTCCGAGATCGAGACGCCGATGGACCTCTCCGCAGTGGAAGCCTCGGCTCGGGCGATCATCCGCAACGTCGAGACGGTGATCGACGGCAAACACGCGGCCGTCAAGACGGCCCTGACGGTGCTCCTGGCGGAGGGTCACCTCCTGATCGAGGATGTGCCCGGGGTCGGCAAGACCATGCTCGCCAAGGCGCTCGCCAGGTCGGTGGACTGCACGGTGAGCCGGATCCAGTTCACCCCCGACCTGCTCCCTTCCGACGTGACCGGCGTCTCGATGTACAACCAGGCCGATCGGCGGTTCGAATTCAAGCCGGGCGCCATCTTTGCCAACATCGTCATCGGCGACGAGATCAACCGGGCCAGCCCGAAGACCCAGTCCGCCCTGCTCGAGTGCATGGAGGAACGCCAGGTCACCGTCGACGGCACCACCTACCTGCTCCCGCTGCCGTTCACCGTGGTCGCTACCCAGAACCCGATCGAGATGGAGGGCACCTATGCTCTGCCGGAGGCGCAACGCGACCGCTTCATGGCCCGGATCTCGATGGGCTACCCCGACAAGATGTCCGAGCTGGCCATGCTGGACTCCCGGGATGCCGAGAGCCCGCTCGTCCGCATCGCCCCCGTCGTGTCCGGTGCCCAGCTGCGCGGCATGATGACCGCCGCGCGGAGCGTGTTCGCGTCCGGCGCAGTGAAGGAATACGCGGTCAACCTGGTCAGGGCCACCCGTGAAGACAGGGAACTGCGACTCGGAGCGAGCCCCCGGGCCACCCTGCAGCTGATCAGGGCGGCGAAGGCGCAGGCCGCCCTGCACGGTCGGGAGTATGTGCTGCCCGACGACATCGATTCGCTCGCGGTGCCCGTGCTCGGGCACCGTCTGGTCGCCAGCAGCCGCGTGCTCGGTCATCACCACCAGGATGCCGCGCCGCTGATCGAGGAGATCGTCACCCGCATCGTCGATGCCACTCCGGTACCGGTCGGCGCGCAGGGGCGCCCCTAGGCTCATGTCCGTGTCGCGGCGGCCCGTGTGGTTTCCCCGGCTCACCCTCAGGGGCGGGGCGTTCCTCGGTGTCGGAGGGATTTTCCTGGTGCAGTATTTCTTCACCGGGCGCCGGGACATCCTCTTCGTGGCCTGTCTGCTCCTGCTCGTCCCGCTGGCCGCGGCGGCCTTCGTCGGGTTCCGTCCGCTGTCGGCGAAGGTGAGCCGGGCCTTCCGGCCGGCTGTGGTCGAGGCCGGCCGGGACGCGGTCGTGTCCCTCGCCCTGCGCAACCTGTCCGCCCGGCCGCTCTACGGCCTGCGCTGGCGCGACACCGGCGATCCGGGCTTCGGCACCGTCGGTCTGACGGCCCTGCCCGTGCTCGACCGGTTCGACGGCAGCAGGGACAACGGCGGTGACGTCGTTCGGCTCGAATACACCCTGTTGCCGCGCCGACGGGGGGTCTACGCCAGCGGTCCGCTGCGCCTCGAGCGGTTCGATCCCTTCGGTCTCGCCGCGAGCGAATGGGCGGTCGGGGACCCCGTCGACCTGGTGGTCACCCCGACTGTCACCGTGCTGCCCGGTCGGGGGCTCGAGGGCTCAGGGGGCGACGGCGACGCGCGGGAGCGGCTCCGACACCTCAATTACAACTCGGACCAGCTGATCGCGAGGGAGTACCGGCCCGGGGATCCGCTCCGGCGGGTGAACTGGCCGGCCACGGCGCGGCACGGCGAGATCATGGTGCGCCAGGAGGAACACCGCAGCAACCCGGTGGCGCGGATCGTGCTGGACACGGCACTGAGGGGGCGCCCCGCGCCTCCGCCCGGCCAGGGTGGGATGTACCAGGCCCGCCACAGCCAGGCCTTCGAGGTTGGCGTCGAGCTCGTCGCATCCATCGGGGTTCACCTCCTCGTGGCCGGCTTCAGGGTGGATCTCGTTGAACTGGGGCCGAGCCAGCTGGCACCGGGCACCGGCAGGAGGCGCGGCGGGTTGCGCGGGGATGCCGCGGTCGGCTTCGAGGCGATCGGTGACGTGCAGGCGCTGCTCGAAGGGCTGGCCGGAATCGTGCCGCTCGACCCCGCACCGGGAGCCTCGGGCCAGGGCAGCCCCGTTGGCACGAGCGGGACCGTTCCCGACCCGGCGACACGGCCCGTGGTTCCGGTCGGCTACGCGCCGCAGGTCCAACTGCCCACCTTCGCCGTGCTCGTCGACGTGGACCGCACGGATGCCGCGGAGCTGGCCATTCTCGCCACGGCCGGTCGGCCGGCCATCGCGTTCCTCCTCGACCCGATGGACCCGCACACGATCCAGGCGCTCCGCGAAGCCGGCTGGCGTTGCATCCGGGTTCGCTCCGCCCAGGGCATCGCCGCGGCGTGGCAGGAGGCCACGAGTTCGATGACCGCCGGAGCGGAACGAGGGAGTCGGCCATGACCCGGGGTCCAGGCCGCGAGACGCGCCGCGAGCGGGGCGGGGCCCCCCGCCGGCGCTCCGGCGAGAGCGTGGCCTGGCCGGTCGCCGGTGCGCTGCTCCTGCTGCTGCTCGTGGCCAACGGAGCTCTCGGCCCGGTGCTCCAGGGCACCGCATGGTGGTGGGTGATGGCGTTCGTCGCCGCCGCGGTAATCCTCGGCCTGGCCGGTTTGCGCCGGCTCGGCCTGGCGGATTCGCTCGCCCCGGTTGCCGGCTTCGGCATCGTGCTGGCCACGGCGACGTTGCTGTTCGGTGCGGGCACCGGGCTGCTGTGGTTGATCCCGACGCTGGACACCGTGGACCGTTTTCGCGTGCTGGTCGCCTCCGGGCTGGAGTCGATCCAGCGGCAGGGAACCCCGGCCGACCCGACCCCGGGGATTCTCCTCCTGCTCTGCGCGGGCGCCGGCGTGGTCGCGGTCATGGTGCACCTGCTGGCGATCACCCTCCGGGTTCCGGCGCTCGCCGGGCTGCCCGCCCTCGTTCCCGTCTTCGTTCCAGGTCTCATCGTCGAGGGTGGTGCAGACCCGTTGGCCCTCGTGCTCACGGCCGCCGCCTTCCTTCTGTTCCTGCGCGTCGAGGTGCGGGTGCGGCGCACGAGGGAGGTCGAGAACCCGCCCGTCGGGCTGGGTGTACCCCGGGTGCTCGGCCCGGCCCGTCGAGGCGGACCCGGCCCGCTCTGGGGGTCCATGGTGGTCGGGAGCATCGGCATCGTCGGCGCGCTGCTGCTCAGCGTCGCCACCCCCGCCGTGCCCGGCGGCGGCTTCGCGGGCACCGGCGGCCAGGTCGGAGCGCTCCTGTTCGGGCGCGGGATCACCCCGCTGATCAACCTCGGGCAGGACCTGCGACGCCCCGAGTCCAGCCCGGCCCTGCACTACCGCACCAACGCGACCGTTCCGCCCTACCTGAAACTGTTGACCCTCGACACATTCGTCGGATCCACCTGGATGCCGAGAATCGAACCGACCGACCCGCGCGCCGACCTCGAAGACATCAGCCCGCCGCAGGGCCTCTCCGGCGCTGTCGTCACCGCGGAGACGACCACGCAGATCGTCATCGACGGCCTCGCCACCCGTTGGCTGCCCACCCCGTTCGGGCCCACGAAGGTCACCGGGCTCACGGGTGAGTGGTACTGGGACGCTCCGACCTCGACCATCGCGAGCTCGACCACCATCACCAGGGGCCAGACCTACACGGTCACCGCGCTCGAGCTCGCCCCGACCGCCGAACAGCTCAGGACGGCCGGGAACCGGTACCCGGCGAGCACCACGCGATCCCTTGCCCTGCCGCGCAACCGCCCCGCGCTCATCGACGAGACAGCGCGGAGTGTGACGGCCGGCTCGATTTCGCCCTACGACTCGGCGGTCGCCCTGCAGGACTACCTGAGGGGCATCGAGTTCACCTACGACACGGATGCGCCGGTCGAGGACGGCTACGACGGTGGCGGCGTCGACATCGTCGGCAAGTTCCTCCAGTTGAAACGCGGGTACTGCGTTCACTTCGCGTCGGCGATGGCCGTCATGGCCAGATCCATCGGCATCCCGGCCCGGATCGCGATCGGCTACCTGCCCGGTTCGCGGTCGACCAGCTACATCGAGGGCCGGGACCGGTTCAACGTCGACGCGCACGATCTGCACGCGTGGCCCGAACTGTACTTCAACGGGATCGGCTGGGTGGCGTTCGAGCCGACCCCCGGCCGCGGCACGGTGCCCGCGTACACGCGGCCGACGGACTCGCAGGTGCCGATCGGCGGAGAGATCGGCGGCCTCCCGTCCACCGCGCCGCGCGACGCGAATCAGGCCGGCCAGGACGTGCCGAACGGCCTGGGCGCCACCGACTCCTCGCCCGGGGACAATGTGCTCATCCGCACGGTCTCCGCCGTCCTCGCGGCCATCGTGCTGCTGCTCGTCCTGCCCGCCGCGGCCAGGATGCTGCGGAGACAGCGCCGCCGACGGCGTGCGCGGGCGGGGCCGGGCGCCGCGGCGTGGGCCTGGGACGAACTCATCGACACGGCCGTCGACCACGGGGTGCGGGTGCGCGACACGGAGACCCCCCGTGAACTCGCCGGAAGGCTGGAACTCCTCCCCGGACTCGTGCCGGCCGGCAACGAGGAGTCCGTCGGCGCCCTGCGGCGGCTTCTGGTCGCCGCCGAACGTCAACGCTTCGGGCGGCCCGGAACTGAGATGCACGGGGAGGCCGCCGCAGGCCTCGTCCGCGACCTTGACGCGGTCATCCGCGGGATCCACGCCGCTGCCCCGAGCCCGGTGCGCATCCGCGCCCTCGTGCTGCCGGCCTCGCTGCGGATGCCTGCTCGAACGGCCCGGAACGAGACCGTGCCCGCAGACGCGTAGAATCTCCCACCGTGACCAAGTTTAAGAAGACCCCGTACAAGGTCGATGTGCGCGACCTCATCAACCGGCCAGGCACCATGCACGAGCGCCACATCGAGGTCCTTGTGCCCGATGACCTCGGAGAGGGCCTGGTGGCCGTCAAGGGCGGCTCCACGCTCACGGTCAACCTGCGTCTCGAAGCCCTCCACGAGGGCATCCTGGTGTCCGCGCAGATCGCCGGAAAAGCCGCCGGAGAGTGCGGAAGATGCCTGATTGACATCGAGTTGCCTGTCCAAGTCGAGTTTCACGAGCTTTTCGCGTACTCTCAAGACGAAGCTTATGAGTGTGAGGTTCAAGATGACCACGTGGATCTTGAACCTCTGATCAGGGACGCAGTGGTGTTATCACTGCCTTTCCAGCCGGTTTGCCGGCCGGATTGCCCAGGTCTCGACCCAGAGACCGGGCAGCGGCTTGCCGAGGCCCCTGTGCTCGAACCAGAAGAAAAGCGCGATCCCCGGTGGGCCGCGCTGATGGAATTCCAGGCTTCCGCAAGCATCGGCACGGATGAAGACATCCGCGCTGAATCAGATAGAGAAGAGAAGTAGTCATGGCAGTCCCGAAGCGCAAGCAATCACGCTCGAACACCCGCTCACGTCGTTCCTGCTGGAAGGCCGAAGCCCCCACCCTGGTGAAGACCATGGAAAACGGCAAGGTCGTCTACAGCCTCCCGCACCGTGCCAAGGTCGTCACCGACGCCGCCGGCACCGCGCTGTTCATGGAATACAAGGGCCGCAAGGTCGCTGACGTTTAACCAGAGAATTCTGGTCAACAGATGCAGGATCGTCTGATGCCGCGCCGACGCACGCCGAGCGGCCCCACCCGGGGTCGCCCCACGTGGCGACGCGGCATCAGCCATTGCCGGGGGGTCGTCGCGTGAGCGCCGCCGAACCCGGATTGAACGCCCTTCCGGCGATCCTCGGTGTCTCGATCGAACCCGGGCTGCTCGAACTCGCCCTGACCCACCGTTCGTACGCGTACGAGCACGGTGGGGTGCCCACGAACGAGCGCCTCGAATTCCTTGGCGACTCGATCCTCGGTCAGGCCGTCACGGTCATGCTCTACCGGGAATACCCGGGCCTGGACGAGGGCGACCTCGCCAAGCGCCGGGCCAGCCTGGTCTCCAGTGTCGCCCTCGCCGAAATCGCGCGCGGAATCGGGCTGGGCGAGTTCATCCGACTCGGCCGCGGTGAGATCCTCACCGGCGGACGCGATAAGGGCTCGATCCTCGCCGACACCGTCGAGGCGCTGATCGGCGCCGTCTACCTGGACTCCGGCGGCGAGGTCGCGACCCAGCTGGTGCTGCGCCTGATCGCCCCGCTGCTGAACGACCCCGGGCACTTCGGCGTCTCGATGGACCCGAAAACCAGCCTGCAGGAGGTCGCGGCCCGGCTCGGTTCCGGCGTGCCGGTCTACGAGATCGCCGAGAGCGGTCCCGACCACTCGAAGGTCTTCATCGCCACGGTCACCGTCGGCATCGTGACCGCCACCGGTGAGGGCACGAGCAAGAAGCACGCCGAAATGGCGGCCGCGCTCGACGCCTGGACCCTGCTCAGCGAACGCTGACCCGCCCGCGGAAAGGCGCCTGACGTGCCCGAACTTCCCGAGGTGGAGGTGGTCCGGTCGGGGATCGACCCGGCGGCCACCGGCGCCGTCATCGCAGCCGTCGAGGTCTTCGAGCCGCGTTCGCTGCGCCGCCACGACCTCGTCCTCGGCCCGTTCGCCGGGCTGCTCGAGGGGCGCCGCATCCTCGGTGCCGTGCGTCGCGGCAAGTTCCTCTGGCTGCCGCTGGACTCCGGGCAGGCCCTCGTCATCCACCTGGGCATGAGCGGCCAGGTGCTGCTGCGGACCCCCGGCTCCGACGCCGACCGGATGCTGCGGGTGCGCCTGCACCTGGACAATCCCGCGCACGGCGAACTCTGGCTCAACTTCGTCGACCAGCGCATCTTCGGCAGCATGGCCGTCGACACGCTGCGACCCACCGGGGACGGGCTGCCCGCCGGGTACTCCGGCGCGGCCACCGGCGACTGGTCCGCCCTGATCCCCTCCCAGGTGGCCCACATCGGGCGCGACCCGCTCGACCCCGCCTTCTCGGCGGCCGGGTTCCTCACCGCCCTCGCCCGCAAGAAGACGGGAATCAAGCGCGCGCTCCTCGACCAGACCCTGATCAGCGGGATCGGAAACATCTACGCCGACGAGGCGCTCTTCGAAGCCCGCCTGCACTACAACCGGCCCGCCGACTCGTTGTCCCGCCCCCGGGCGAAACTGCTGCTGGAGGCGGTGCGCACCATCCTCGGTCGCGCCCTGGCCGAGGGCGGCACCAGCTTCGACGCCCAGTACGTGAACGTCAACGGCGAGTCCGGCTACTTCTCCCACAGCCTCGCCGTCTACGGGCAGCAGGGCACCCCCTGCCGACGCTGCGGCACCACCCTGGTCAGGGAACAGTTCATGAACCGGTCCTCCCACCTGTGCCCGCGCTGCCAGCGGCTGCGCTGACCGGGTCGGCTACCGACCTGCGCCACGCCCCCTCCTGACCGATCGACCGAAACCCGATGGCCTCGTTCACCTGGAGCATGTGCCGGTTCTCCTCGGCGTTGAAGGTCAGCACCGACGGATGCCCCGGCCGCTCCCGGTCAAGCCGCTGCAGGTTCGCGGTCTTGAGCAGCAGCCCCAGCCGGTGCCCCCGATGCTCCCGCAGCACGAGCGTGTCCTCCTGAACCACGGCACGGGAGGTCTCCCGCGGCACCGACAGCTCGGTGAACGCGACCAGCCGGCCGGTTCTGCGGTGCAGGACGACCGCGGTGAATGTGCTGCGCGGGCTCCCGGCCGCGGCCTCCTCCTCCTCGGCGACCCGTGCGGCGGTCCACACGTCCTCCGGTTCCTCGAGGCCGGCGCTCGGCGCATCCGTCGTCATCCTCGTGCGGAGCACGGCCAGATCGGCCAGCCACTCCGGCGGGGTCCGATCGGTCCAGCACAGCACCGCGTAGTCAACCCCGGCAGCCAGAGCGGCGTCGGCACGAAGCCGCTCGACGGCGTCGGCGTCCGTAGGGAGAGCGAGGCGGCTGGTCCGCACGACCTGCTCGAGGCGATAGCCGCGCCCGAGCAGAAACCGCACCTCGGGGTTGCCGAGCGGCACCGAACCGAAGCCGGTCGGGGCGTGCAGGCGGGGGCCCTCGGCATCCGGGGACACCGTGTAGACGATCTGGATCGGCCGGGACGAGCTTTCGGCGATGGCTTCGAGGCGATCGAAGAGTGCCGTGCCGATGCCGCGGCGACGATGGTCGGCGAGCACCTGTACGGCGATCCAGGCGTGTGCGACCGGATCTTCGATCGGCGCATCCTCGATCGGCGCCTCGTCGGCCGGCGCCTCGTCGGCCAGGGTCTCGTAAACGCCGCGGGCCACGATCCGGCCGTCGACCCGGGCGACGAGGAGACGGCGGGGCTGCCAGGCCTGGTTCAGCCACTCCGGCAGCAACTCGGCGGCCGAGAGGACCAGCTCGGTGCTGCCGTACCCCTCCGCCTCGACCGTCGCGGCGACCGCGGTGGCGGCCTCGAAATCCGCCCAGCCCGGCCTGCCGGGGGCGGCGGGAATAAAGAGCTCGTCCAGTTGGAAACCGGGGGCGGTCATGGTCGATGAGTGTAGCCGGGGTCGCGGAGGGAGGGAAGGCGTCGCTGCCCGCGCCTCCCGGGCGCGGCACGCACTGTCCGGTAGCGTTGGACCGGTACGAGACTGGCACCGACGGCCGGAAAGGGCGCAGCGTTGTATTTGAAGAGCCTCACCCTCAAGGGGTTCAAGTCGTTCGCGCAGCCCACGACGTTCGCCTTCGAGCCCGGAGTGACCTGCGTGGTCGGCCCGAACGGCTCCGGCAAGTCGAACGTGGTCGACGCGCTCGCCTGGGTGATGGGGGAGCAGGGGGTCAAGACCCTCCGCGGCGGCAAGATGGAAGACGTCATCTTCGCCGGAACATCGACCAAGGGACCGCTTGGCCGGGCGCAGGTCACTCTCACCATCGACAACTCCGACGGTGCCCTCCCGATCGACTATTCCGAGGTCACGATCTCCCGCACCCTTTTCCGCAACGGGGCGAGCGAGTACGCCATCAACGGACAGACCTGCCGCCTGCTGGACGTGCAGGAGCTGCTCAGCGACTCCGGGCTCGGGCGGGAGATGCACGTCATCGTCGGCCAGGGGCAGCTCGACGCCGTGCTCAGGGCCAGCCCCGAGGAACGGCGGGGCTTCATCGAGGAGGCCGCGGGCATCCTGAAACACCGTCGGCGCAAGGAGAAGACGCTCCGCAAGCTCGACGCGATGCAGGCCAACCTGACCCGACTCAGCGATCTGGCCGGGGAGATCCGCCGCCAACTCAAACCGCTCGGCCGCCAGGCAGAAGTCGCCCGCGAGGCGCAGACCATCGCCGCGGTCGTGCGCGACGCGCGGGCGCGATTGTTGGCCGACGACGTTGTTGCCCTGCGCACGGCCCTCGACGCGCACGGGCGCACCGAAAGCGAACGCCACGCGGAACGCCTGGTGCTGCAGGAGCAGCTCGATCAGAAGCAACTGCGCCTGCACCGACTCGAGGAAGCTCAGATCGGCGACGCCGTCGACCTGGCCAGGCGCACCAGTTTCGGCCTCGAGACCGTGCAGGAACGCCTCCGCGGGCTGTACACGCTCGCCAACCAGCGTCTGGCCCTGCTCGGCTCCGCGTCAGACTTCGTCGCCACCGGGCCGAGCGTGACCCCGGCCATGCTGCGGGATGCCGCGGCGGAGATCGATGCGCTGAGGGACCGGATCGGGATGGCCGAGACCCGCCATTTCGCCGCTCGGGAGGCCGCCGCCGCCGCACGGGGCCGGCTCGACGCGCTCGACGTGGAGATCGCCGCCCAGGCTGCGCTGGTGTCCCGGCACGACCTGGACCTCGCCGCGCAGAAGGGCCGCGTCGAGACCGCCGCGTCGCGACTGGCCCAGGTGCGGGGCGAGGTGCTCCGCCGCCAGAGCGCCTTCGACTCGGCCGGGGACCGGGCGCACGCCGCCCAGGCCGTGCTGGACGACCTCGGTGCCGACGCCGGCGGCGGGGACATCGACGAAGCCGAACTCGCCGACTCCGGCGAGCGAGCCCAGGTCGTCGTCACCGAGGCCGAGGCCGAGGTCGAACGGCTGCGTGAGCAACTCCACGCGCTCGAACGCGAACGGGATGCGCTCGCCGCCCGCGCAGGGGCACTCTCCCTCGCCCTCGACCAGAAGGACGGCTCGTCGGCCCTCCTCGCCCAGGCGCTGCCCGGCATCCGCGGACTGATCGCGGAGCACGTGCACGTGCGGCCCGGTTTCGAGGCGGCGATTGCCACGGCGCTCGGATCCCTCGCCGACGCCGTGCTCGCGGAGACGCGTGACGCTGCCTTCGACGGCGTGGGCGCGGCGCGCGCCGGCGACCTGGGCCGGGTCGAACTCGTCGTCGCCGGGGGTGGAACTCCCTCAGCTCCCGCCGTGCCCGGCGCTGCCGATTTGGCCGGTCGCCCCGGACTGGTCTGGGCTCGTTCGGTCGTTGAGGCCCCCGCCGGGGTGCTCGCGCTGCTCGAGAGCACCGTCGTCGCGGATGACCTGGACTGTGCCAGGGCCGCGGAGGACCTGCTCGTCGGCGGGGCCGCCGTGCCGCTGACCCTGATCACCCTGGCCGGCGACGTGGTCAGCGCCCACGTGCTGCGCGGCGGCTCCGGGGCCAAACGGAGCAGGCTCGAACTGGTCGCCGACCGGGACACGGCCGCGGACCGGCTCGCCGAGGTTCGGTCGCTGGTCGAGCGGGTGGGCGCCGACCTGGCCGAGCAACGCACCCTCCTCAGGGACGGCAAGGAACAACTCGCCGCGGCGCGCGCGGCCCTCCGCGCATTCGAGTCCCTCGCCGGTGCACGCATGGAGAAGACCAGCCGTGCCGCAGTGCAGGTCGAGGCGGCGGCCGCCGAGCTCGACCGGCTCTCGACCGGCCTGGCGACGGCGGTGGAGGCCGTCGACGGTGCCGAGGCCGAGTCGGCGTTCGCCCTGGAACAACTCGAGACCCTGCGGGCCAGGCCCCGGCCGGTGCTCGACGTGAGCCGGCGCGACGCCGCCTACGCCGAGGTGGAGAAGGCCAGGGAAACCGAGGTCGAGGCCCGGCTCCAGGTCGAGACCGCCCGCGAACGGGTGCGATCCGGCCAGGCCAGGAGCGCCGCCCTCGCCAGACGGCTCGAGGCCGACCGGGCGGCGGCCGATGAGGCCGCCAGACGCGCGGTCATCCGCCGGCGTCAGATGGCGGCGGCCACGAGCGTTGCCGAGTCGCTGCCCCTCGTGCTCGCCTCCGTCGACGGCGCGGTCAGCGAGGCCAGGCTCGCGCTGGCCCAGGCCGAGTCGGAGCGGACCAGCCAGAACGAGGAACTGTCCGCGCTGCGTCGGGAGGACGCCGCGCTGCGCACCCGGCTCCAGACGGTCACCGAAAACGTGCACGGCCTCGAACTGGAGATCTACGAGAAGAAGCTGCATCTGTCCGGTTTACTCGAACGTGCGGGCAGCGAACTCGGCCTCGTCGAGGCCGTGCTCGTGGCCGAATACGGACCGGACCAGCCGATTCCCGCCGAGGCAGACGACGCCCCCTCGGTGCGGTACGACCGGGCCGGGCAACAGAAGCGCCTCGCCGGGGCCGAGCGCCGATTCGCGCAACTCGGCCGGATCAACCCGCTCGCCCTCGAGGAATTCGCGGCGCTCGAGCAGCGGCACAAGTTCCTCAGTGAGCAGCTCACCGACCTCACCAATACCCGCACCGACCTGCTCACGATCATCGAGGAGATCGACGAGAAGATGGGCGCCATCTTCGGCAGCGCCTTCATCGACACGCAGGCGGCCTTCGCCGAGGTCTTCCCGGTGCTCTTCCCCGGTGGCAGCGGCAGCATCCGACTCACCGATCCCGACGCCCTGCTGACCACGGGGATCGAGGTCTCCGTCAAACCGGCCGGCAAGAAGATCGAACGGCTCTCGCTGCTCTCCGGCGGGGAACGCTCCCTGGCCGCGGTCGCCCTGTTGATCGCGATCTTCAAGGCCAGGCCGAGCCCGTTCTACATCATGGACGAGGTGGAGGCGGCCCTCGACGACGCCAACCTCGGTCGGCTGCTCACCATCTTCGAGGACCTGAAGGCCGCGAGCCAGCTGATCATCATCACCCACCAGAAACGCACCATGGAGATCGCGGATGCCCTCTACGGCGTCTCGATGCGCCAGGACGGCGTCTCGGCGGTGGTCGGGCAGCGGCTCGCCAGGGCAGAGTCCAACGCGACCTGAGCCCGGGTTCAGCCGTGAGCCTGCGCCAGCAGGCCGAGCAGCCGACTAGAGGATTCGATGACCCTGCGGCAGGCCATCGTGCAGGTCTGCCAGGTTGGGTGCAGCGCCTTCATTCGTTCGCAGGCCGCCGTCGAGACCCGGCAGGCCTCACGGCAAGTCTCCAGGATCGCGACGGCGGTCGGACCGTCGTTCCGGGTGTGCCAGGACAGCACCCTGGTGGTGGTGATGCTGATCTCGATGCAGTCCAGGTCGGCCAGGAAACATGCGGTGACCTCGCCGTTGCCCTCGAGGGACAGGCATGCGTCTGCGCAGTCCTCGCTGACTTTGACGAGTGCGTCGCAGGCCGCGATGCACTGGGATATTCCGGCCTCAATCGAGTCCGCTGGCCACTCCTTCACCGGCATGCCGACACCATAGCGCCGTTGAGTTCCGGCCGCCTCGGCCCCGGTCCTATTTCTTGGGACGGTTACACCTGGGGTGGCAGGACGGCGATGATCGGGTGGTCCTTGTGGATCACGCCGATCTTCCGCAGTCGACGCATTCGTCGGGGTGGATGTAGAGCGAGCGGTCGCCCTCATAGATGCAGTCGACCGGGCATTCGTCCACGCAGGCGCGGTCCTTCACATCGACGCACGGCAGGGCGATGACGTAGGTCATGTCGACACCAGGCGCTCGCCCTGGGCGATGCCGACCTGATCGTCGCGCGGAACCACCTTGACGCGTTCCCGCACCACCGGGGACGGGTCGGCCTCGCCGAGGGTGCGTTCGTGCGCGTCAAGGGCGAGCCAGCCCGCCCAGGTGGTGAAACGGATGCCGCGCTCGTCGAGCAGGGCGAGGATCGCGTCCTCCTCCGGGCGAGGGGGCTGCATGGCCGGATCGAGGTCCTCGAGCAGCCGGGTCACGGTTTCCAGGGCGTCGCTCTTGGTGTGGCCGATCAGGCCGACCGGGCCGCGCTTGATCCAGCCGGTCGTATAGAGCCCGGGGATGGCCGTTCCCGCGGGGCCGAGAACGCGGCCGCCGTCGTTCGGGACTACCCCGGACCCCTCGTCGAACGGCACCTCGGCGAGGGCGCTTCCGCGGTAGCCGACGGCGCGGTAGACGGCCTGCAGCGGGTAGTCGAGGATCTCCCCGGTTCCGCGCACGCCGCCGTCGCCGGTCGGTTCCGTGCGTTCGAAGCGCATGCCCTCGACCCGCCCGGTGCCGTAGACCTCGACGGGGCTGTGCAGAAAGTGCAGGTGAAGCCGGCGCGAGGCCCCGGTCGGCTGCCGGTCGAGCCAGCCGTTCAGGGTGCGGCTCATCACCTTGACCTGGTTGTTCGACGCGGCGAGCAGCTGCTCCGACGACTCGTCCCGGGGAAAGTCCTCCTCGTAGACCAGCACGTCGACGTCGGGGATGTCGCCGAGTTCGCGCAGCTCGATCGGGGTGAATTTCACCTGCGCGGGTCCGCGACGTCCGAAGACGTGCACGTCCGTGACGGGCGAGCCGGCCAGCCCGGCGTGCACGGTGCCGGGGATGTCGGTGCTGAGCAGGTCGATCGGGTGCTTCGCGAGCATCCTCGCCACGTCGAGCGCCACGTTGCCGTTGCCGATCACGGCGATGTCGGTGGCATCGAGGGGCCAGTCGCGCGGGGCATCCGGATGCCCGTCGAACCAGGACACGAAGTCAGCGGCCCCGTAGGAACCGGGCAGGTCGATGCCGGGAATGGGCAGCGCGGCGTCCTGGATCGCACCGGTGGCGAAGATGACGGCGTGGTACTGCGCACGGAGGTCGGCCAGGTCGAGGTCGGTGCCGTAGGTGACATTGCCGATGAAACGGATGGTCCCCGCGCCCAGCATCTCGTGCAGCGAGTTGACGATGCCCTTGATCCGGGGGTGGTCGGGAGCGACCCCGTACCTGATCAGGCCGTAGGGCGCGGGAAGGGAATCGAACAGGTCGATTCCGACGGTGCCGCCGGCCTCGCGCACCGCGCGGGCCAGGATGTTGCCGGCGTAGATGCCGGCCGGGCCGGCGCCGATGATGGCGACGCGGAGGGGCTGGGGCGCCGTGGGCGTCCGGGTCATGAGGTGGCCTTTCGGGGTGCGGTGCTGACGAGTTCGGTGCTGACGAGTTCGGTGGAGACGAGTTCGGTGGAGACGAGTTCTCGGGGGCTGCGAGCATGCGGGCTCAGCGTGACGACGTCGCCGACCACGATGACGGCGGGGGAGGCGACGCGGCGGCTCTCGGCCAGGGCAGCGATCGTGGCGAGGGTGCCGATCGTGACGCGTTGGCTCCGGCCGAAGCCGTCCTCGATGATCGCGACGGGGCAGTCCTCGCCCCTGGCGCCGGTGGCCAGGACCTCGGCGGACCCGGCCAGCGCGCTGACGCCCATCAGCAGGATCACCGTGTGGTCCCGGCCGCCGGGCAGCGAGGCAAGCTGATCGTGCCCCGTCACGACCGTGAAACCGGCCGCGACCCCGCGGTGGGTGACCGGGATGCCGGCGGCCGCGGGGACCGAGATGGCGCTTGTGACCCCGGGCACGACCTCGACCGCGACGCCGCGGCTGCGGCAGTAGGCGGCCTCCTCGCCGCCGCGGCCGAGCACGTAGGGGTCGCCGCCCTTCAGGCGCACGACCCGGCGGCCGGCGAGGGCATGCTCGACCAGCAGGGCATTGATCTCGTCCTGCGGCACCGGGTGGTGGCCGGGGAGCTTTCCGACGTCGATCACGAGCACCTCAGGGTCGAGTTCGCCGAGGAGGGAGCGCGGGCCGAGACGGTCGGCGATCACGACGTCGGCCTCCGCGAGCAGTCGGCGCCCGAGCACCGTGATCAGGCCGGGGTCACCTGGGCCACCGCCGACCAGGTGCACGGTGCCGGTTCCGGAGGGTCGCCGGTGATGGCGCAGTGGCAGCGAGCCGGCGTCGAGGGAGCCGACGACCGCATCACGCAGTGCCATGGCCCGGCGGGGGTCGCCGCCGGCCGACACGGTCACGGTCACGTCGCCCCGCCGGGCGACGGCGGGGACCCAGGCCGCCGAGGCGTCCTGGTCTGCGGCGTTCACGCACCAGACGCGCGAGGATTCAGCGTCGGCGGCGACGAGGGCATCGACCTGGGCGACGCCGGTCGCCGTGTGGACGAGCCAGGCACCCGCGAGGTCGCCGGTCCGATAGGCGCGCTCTCGCCAGGTGACGCTGCCGGTGGCCAGGAGGGCGCGGAGATGGGGGCCGGCCTCCGGCGCGACGACGGTCACCAGTGCACCGGCGCCGACGAGGCCCGAGGTGCGTCGGGCGGCGACGGCCCCGCCGCCGACCACGACGACGGCGCGACCGGACAGCTTCAGGCCGAGCGGGTAGAGGGCGATCGGGTCGGGGATGATCGGGTCTGTTGGGAACGTCATCGGGTGCCTCCGGGGGTCAGGCCGCGGCGGCGCAGGAGGCTGCGCTCGACCGGGGCAAAAGCGATCAGTTCAACCAGGATGCCGACGAACAGGATGACCAGGATGGTGGCGAGCACGGCGGGCAGGTCGGCCAGGTCGCGGCTCTGCTGCAGCATGGAACCGAGCCCGAAACCGATCGATCCGCCCATCGCGATGATCTCGGCCGCCATCAGGGAGCGCCAGGAGAAGGCCCAGCCCTGCTTGAGTCCGGCCAGGTAGCCGGGCAGGGCGGCGGGCAGGATCACCAGGGTCGCCAGTTGGAAGCGCGAGGCGCCGAGCACCGTGCCGACCCGCCGCAGCTGGGGCGGAACCTGGTCGATTCCGGCGACCAGGCCGTTGGCGATCGAGGGAACGGCGCCCATCAGCACCACGAAGTAGACGGTCGCGTCGGTGAGGCCGAACCAGATGATTGCCGCGGGCACCCAGGCGACCGACGGCAGCACCTGAAGGCCCGAGAGTAGCGGCCCGAGAGCCCGGCGAAGCAGCCGCCATTCGGCCAGCAGCAGCCCGAGGGGCGTGCCGACGGCGACCGCGATCAGGAAGCCGGCGCCGCCGCGGGCGAGGCTCGTGAGCACCGCCTGCTGTAGTCGTCCGTTCGACCAGAGTTCGCCGATCGACGCGGCCACGTTGAACGGGCCGGGGATCAGGTCGGGGCGCGGCTGATAGATCACCACGTAGAACTGCCAGGCCGCGACGAGAGCCGCGAGCAGCAGCACCGGCGGCAGCACGCCGTCGACGATCCGGCGCCAGCGCCCGCGTTCGGCGAGCGGAACGGTCTGCAGGGCGTCAAGCCCGGCCTCGAGACTGCGGAAGTCGTCGTTCGAGGCGTCACGAGGTTCCGAGACGGGGGAGGCGAGCGTGCTGGTTTCACTGGGCATTGCGGCGGATCTCCTGTCGAAGCTGCTCGGTGATCTCGATGGACAGTCGGGAGACCTCGGGGGACTCGATCCGGCGCGGGCCGGTGTCGGCCAGGCGCCACTCATCGGCGATCCGGCCGGGGCGGGAGGACATCAGGAGCACGCGCTGGCCGAGACGGGCGGCCTCGCGCACATTGTGGGTGACGAAGACGATCGTGCGCCCCGTCTCCCGCCAGACCCGTTCGAGTTCCTCGTGCAGGAGATCGCGGGTGATCGCGTCGAGTGCCGCGAACGGTTCGTCCATCAGGAGCACCTTGCGGTCCTGGGCGAGCGAGCGGGCGAGGGCGACGCGTTGGCGCATGCCACCGGAGAGCTCGTGCGGGCGTTTGCCGGCGGCATCCGCGAGGTTGACGAGATCGAGAAGCTCCAGCGCCTGGTTCCGGCGCTGGGCCCGCGGAACCCCGCGGAGCTTGAGGGCGAGCTCGACGTTACGGCCGGCGGTCAGCCACGGGAAGAGCGCGGACTCCTGGAACATGACCGCGGCGCTGCCGCTGGCCACGGTGACGGTTCCGCTGGTGGGCCGGTCGAGGCCCGCGATGATGTTCAGCAGGGTCGACTTGCCGCAGCCGGATGCGCCGAGCAGGCAGACGAATTCGCCGGGGGCGATCGAGAGCGTGATGTCCTCGAGCACGATCGGGCCGTCGGTGCCGAATCTCTTGGTAAGTCCGTCGATGTGGATCTCGGTGTCCAGAGTGGTGAGCATGGCCTACTCCGTTCCGAGTCCGGCGGCGCTCGCCGGAGTGCCGCCGGACCGCGCCAGCACGGCGTTGAGGGGGGCCAGGTCGAAGAGCCCGGCCAGGTCGCCGGTTGTCGCGGTTCCGACCCTCACCCCGGCCTTCAGGAGCAGTGGGAAGGTCGCGGCCAGCGGGTCTGTGGTGAAGGCGACGTGGGCCAGGGCACGGTCGATCACGGCGTCCTCCAGGCCCTTCCCGGTGTCCGATGTCAGTTTCGCGTTGATCACGGCAGCGGCCTCCTCCGGGTGCGTGTTCAGCCAGGCGACGGATGCCGCGTGTCCGGCGACGAGGGCCTGCACGGTGTCCGGCTGTTCGGCGAGGAACTGGCTTCGCACGAGCAGCACGGTGGTGGGGAAGGCGCCGTCGGGCCAGAGCGAGGCCTCATCGACGAGCACGCTGGCACCCGCGTCGAGAACGAGCCGGGAGACCCAGGGTTCCGGCAGCCAGGCTCCGTCGATCTTGCCGCTCTGGAACAGGGCGAGCGCCTGGGCGTTGTCGGTGGGGGCGATGTGCACCTGGCCGCCACCGGTGGTGTCGGTGGCATAGCTCTGCTTATCGAGCCAGCTTCGCAGGGCGACATCCTGGGTGTTGCCGAGCTGCGGGGTGGCGATCGTGGTGCCGGCCAGGTCGGCCGGAGAGTCGATGCCGGCGCGCACCACGAGCGCGGCGCCGCCGCTGGCCGCACCCGCCACGATCCGCACGGACTGGCCGGCGCTCTTGATGTAGCTGTTGATCGCCGGGTTCGGTCCGATGTAGGCCGCGTCGATCGCCCCGGCGCTGAGGGCCTCGACGGTGGCCGGACCGGCACTGAAGATCTGGCTGCTCAGTTTCGTGTCGCCGAGGCTGTCGGCCAGGATCCCCTTTTCGAGCCCGACCAGGGCCGGGGCGTGGGTGACGTTGTCGAAGTAGCCGAGGCGGAGCTCGGCGGCGGCTCCGGATGGCGAGGCCGCGCCGCCCTGGGCCGCGCAGCCACCGAGTAAAGCGGGCAGAAGGGCGACCGCGAGCAGGGCCGGCACGGAACGCCGCGTCATCCGTGAACCCCGGGCGCGGTCACGATGCCGGCGGCGAGGGTCGCGCCGTCCTGCGGGTGGATGACGAGGAAGGCGCCCGAGCGCCGGTTGTCGGCGAAGGTCTCGATCGGCAGCGCCGAGGCGAGTCGCACGGTGACGTGGCCGATGTCGTTGATGTCCAGGCTGGTGGCGGTCTCCTGCTCGAGCGTGTCCAGGTTGAGCCGGCCGGTGACAGCGGTGACAATGGCCTGCACGGTGGTGGCGCCGAACTTGACGAGGGTGCGGGCGCCGGGGGCGAGCGGCCGCGGGTCGAGCCAGAACAGGGCCGCCGTGAGTTCCTTCGTCGGCTGCGGGAGGGTGCCGGTGGCGCCGATCACCGCGCCGCGGGCGATGTCGAGGTCGTCCCTGAGCCGCAGGGCGATCGACTGGGGCGCGAAGGCCTCGTCGAGCGCGGTCCCGGCGAAGTCGATCCCGGTGACGACCGTGCTCGCACCGCCGGGGAGCACGGTGACGGCGTCGCCGACCCGCACCGTTCCGGAGGCGACCTGCCCGGCGTAGGCCCGGTAGTCGCGGAAGGCCGGGGCATCCGCAGCAGGCACGGCCACGGCTCCCTGGGGACGCAGCACCAGTTGCACCGGCAGCCGGAAGGCCTCCAGCGCGCTCTCGACCTCGTCGACGACCGGCAGGATCTCGAGCAGTTCGAGCAGGCTGGGGCCGCTGTACCAGGGGGTGCGTGGCGAGCGGTCCACGACGTTGTCGCCGGCGAGCGCGGAGACGGGGATGACGTGCACCGCGCCGAGGCCGAGTTCTGCGGTGACCGCGCGCACGTCGTTCGCGATGGCGGTGTACGCCGCCTCGTCGTAGCCGAGCAGGTCGATCTTGTTGACCGCGACGATGATGTGCGGCACGCGCAGCAGGCGCACAACGGAGAGGTGGCGCCTGGTCTGCTCGAGCACGCCCTTGCGCGCGTCGATGAGCATGATCACGGCGTCGGCCGTGGTGGCTCCGGTGACCATATTGCGCGTGTACTGCACGTGTCCGGGGCAGTCGGCGAGGATGAATGAGCGCCGGTTGGTGGCGAAATAGCGGTAGGCGACGTCGATGGTGATGCCCTGTTCGCGTTCGGCGCGGAGGCCGTCGGTGAGCAGGGCGAAGTCGATCCCGCCCGCGGCTCCGCCGAAGCCGCGTTCGGTCGAGGTGCGGGTGACGGCGTCGAGCTGGTCGGCGAGGACCGCCTTCGAGTCGTGCAGGAGCCGGCCCACGAGGGTCGACTTGCCGTCGTCGACCGAGCCGGCGGTGGCGAAGCGGAACAGGGTGCCGCCGGCCTGATCGGCGATAGTCCGGTCGTCGATTTGCTCCTGGTTGCCGGCGGGCGCCTGGCCAATGATGAGGTCCGGGCTGTCGGCGAGTGCGTGGGGCATTAGAAGTACCCGTCCTTTTTTCGGTCTTCCATGGCGGCTTCGGAGATCCGGTCGTCGGCGCGCGTTGCGCCACGTTCGGTGATCGTGCTCAGGGCGACCTCGCGCACGACGGCGTCGACGGATGCGGCATCCGACTCGACCGCGCCGGTGCAGCTCATGTCGCCCACCGTGCGGTAGCGCACGGTGCGGGTCTCGACGGTCTCGGTCGTGCGGGGTTCGCTGACCGGGCCGACCGAGCGCCACATTCCGTCGCGGCGGTAGACCTCGCGGTCGTGCGCGTAGTAGAGCGGCGGAAGCGTGATCTGCTCCCGCTCGATGTAGCGCCAGACGTTCAGCTCGGTCCAGTTGCTGATCGGGAACGCGCGCACGTGCTGGCCGACGGTGTGGCGGCCGTTGTAGAGGTTCCACAGCTCGGGCCGCTGGTTGCGCGGATCCCACTGGCCGAATTCGTCGCGGAGGGAGAGGATGCGCTCCTTGGCCCTGGCCTTGTCCTCGTCGCGGCGCGCGCCGCCGAAGACTGCGTCGTGACGACCGGCCGCGATCGCGTCCAGCAGCGGCAGGGTCTGCAGCGGGTTCCGGGTGCCGTCGGCCCGCTCGTGCAGTCGGCCGTCGTCGATGTAGTCCTGCACCCGGGCGACCTCGAGCCGCAGCCCGAGACGCTCGACGGTGTCGTCGCGGAACGCGATGACCTCGGGGAAGTTGTGCCCGGTGTCCACGTGCAGCAGAGGGAAGGGCACCCGGCCTGGCCAGAATGCCTTCGCGGCCAGGTGCAGCACCACGACGGAATCCTTGCCACCGGAGAACAGCAGCACGGGCCGTTCGAACTCGGCCACCACCTCACGGATGACGTGGATGGCCTCGCTCTCGAGCACGTCCAGCTGGGACAGGCGGTGGCTGCCGGCCAAGGTGGTGGCGGCGGCCACGTGGGTTGAAGCGTTCACAGGTGGAGCCCGCATTCTGTTTTCGCCAGGCTGGCCCAGCGTCCGGATCGGGGGTCGTCGCCGGGGGCGACGGGTTTGGTGCACGGCGCGCAGCCGATGGAGGGGTAGCCCTGGGCCATCAACGGGTTGACCGGCACCTGGTGCAGCGCGGCGTAGCCGAGGATGTCCTCGAAGCTCCACGCGGCGAGCGGGTTCACCTTGACGAGGCCGTTGCGGTCGTCCCAGGTGACCAGGGGCGTGCCCGCCCGGGTGGGAGCCTCGTCCCGGCGCACTCCGGTGAACCAGAGCTCGTAGTCGCCCAGCGCCCGGTGGAGCGGCTCGACCTTGCGCATCGCGCAGCAGAGGTTCGGATCGCGGGAGAAGAGTTCGGCCCCGTGCGTCCGGTCCTGTTCGGCGACGGAAAGCTCGGGCAGCACGTCGACGACCCGCACCGGCAGCAGCCGGGCCACGTCGTCCCGGGTCTGATGGGTCTCGGGAAAGTGATAACCGGTGTCGAGGAAGAGCACGTCGACGCCGGGCAGCTGTGCGGAGACGACGTGCGGGAGCACGGCGTCGGCCATCGAGCAGGCGACCGCGACTGAGTCGGCCGAGAAGTTCTCGGCGACCCAGGCGACGACCGCTTCGAAGCCGGCGTCACCGAGTTCGGCGGCGCCGCTCTCGGCCAGGCCGCGCAGATCGGTTGCAGTGCGGAGGGTGCTCATTGCAGGGCCTCCTCGTCGGCGCGGTGCGCCCAGTGGGCGAAGGTTTCGGTTTCGGCGCGGTCGGCGAGGAAGCGGAGCACAATGCGTTCGACGTAGTCGGCGAGGTCGTCCGCGGTGACCTTGAGTCCACGGACGGTGCGGCCCAGCCCGGCCTCGTCCCGGCCGACCGAGGCCAGGCCGCCGCCGAGGTGCACCTGGAACCCGGGAACCTGGCCGCCCTCACCGTCGGGCAGGAGCTGCCCCTTGAGACCGATGTCGGCCGTCTGGATGCGGGCGCAGGAGTTCGGGCATCCGTTGACGTGCAGGCTGATCGGCTGGGGCACGTCGATGCCGGCCAGGCGCTTCTCCAGTTCGAGCACGGCGTCGGTGGCGGTCTGTTTGGTCTCCACGATGGCGAGCTTGCAGTACTCGATCCCGGTGCAGGCGATGGTGGACCGGCGGAACAGGCTCGGCCGCGCGGCCAGCCCGATCTCGTCGAGCGCGGCGATGAGCGGTTCGACGCTCTTCTCCTTGATGTCGAGGAGCACGAGTTTCTGGTGCGGCGTGGTACGCAGCCGGGTGGAGCCGTGCAGCTCCAGCAGGTCGGCGAGCGTCGTGAGCATCGTTCCGGAGACCCGCCCGACGAACGGGGTCACACCGAGGTAGAACCGCCCGTCGTTCTGCTTGTGCACGCCGATGTGGTCGCCCTGCTGGGTCGGCGTTGGCGCGGGCGGGCCGTCGGGAAGCGCCTCGTGCAGGTATTCGTCCTCGAGCACCTGACGGAACTTCTCCGGGCCCCAGTCGGCGAGCAGGAACTTGAGCCTGGCCTTGTTGCGAAGGCGTCGGAATCCGTAGTCGCGGAAGATCGAGGCGACACCGAGCCAGACGTCCGCGACCCTGTCGGGGGTGACGAAGGCGCCGAGGCGCTCGCCGAGGCGGGGACTGGCGGACAGACCGCCGCCGACCCAGAGGTCGTAGCCGAGGCCGAGCTCCGGGTGGCGCAGGGCGACGAAACCGACGTCGTTGATCTCGTGCACGACGTCCTGGCTCGGGTGCCCGGTCAGCGCCGTCTTGAACTTGCGGGGCAGGTTGGCGAGTTCGGGCACCCCGATGTACCGGGCGGTGATCTCGTTGATGGTGTCGGTCGGATCGAGGAGTTCGTCCACGGCGATCCCGGCGACGGGGGAGCCGAGCACGACCCGGGGCACGTCGCCGCAGGCCTCCGTGGTCTGCAGGCCGACCGCCTCGAGGCGGCGCCAGATCTCGGGCACGTCTTCGACCCGGATCCAGTGCAGCTGGATGTTCTGCCGGTCGGTCAGGTCCGCGGAGTCGCGGCCGAACTCGACGGAGATCTCTCCGATCACGCGGAGCTGGGCGGTGCTGAGCTGCCCGCCGTCGATGCGCACGCGGAGCATGAAGTACTTGTCCTCGAGCTCATGGGGTTCGAGTGTGGCGGTCTTGCCGCCGTCGATGCCCGGCTTGCGCTGCGTGTACAGGCCCCACCAGCGCATCCGACCGTGCAGGTCGGTGCTCTCGATCGAGTCGAAGCCCGCCTTGGAGTAGATCTTTTCGATCCGCTCCCGCACGTTGAGGCCGCCGTCTTCCTGCTTCCAGGCTTCGTTGCCGTTCAGCGGCGCGGTGCCGTCCACCTTCCACTGGCCGTTCGGACGCGACGCCGGGCGCTGGCTGCGAGCCGGCGGGGCCGTCTCGGTCTGACTCGGTGTCACGATGTTTCCTCCTCGGTGAACGCGACCCGGCTCCTGGGCGCCGGACTGCGTGGGAGAAAACGTACCGAGAACGGGGGGACAAGTCTCCCCGGCTTGTAACGGCCAGTCACGCACCGTAGCGCGGCGTCACAGAAGGCCGCGGCGGGCCGGGTCGGCTACAGTGCGGCGCTGCGATACCGGTCGAGGACGACCTCCACGAGCAGCGGGGACGCCGGCTCGTTCGGCACCAGGAGCGGCCGGGTCACGACGTCTGCCCCGGCCTTCTCCACCAGCGCCTGGAAGTAGCCCGGCGCGAGCAGGTAGCTGCTGGCGACGACCCGTCGGCCCGGACGGTTGATCCTGGCGATGGTGACGGCGCAGGCCAGGCGGGGCGTCGCGGCGGACAGGAAGCCGGCGCTCACCTCCCGGCCGACGGCATCCGCCAGACGTTCGGCCACGACCCGGCAGGCCGCGACCGCCCGGGAGTCGCTCGAACCCGCGACGGCGAGCACGACCGTGTCTCCGTCGCGGAGCCCCGCCTCCGCGAGCCGGTGGCGGAGCACCGCGACGATGCGGTCGTCCGGTCCGAGTGCGCCGGCGAGCACCACAGAGCGGCAGGTCTCGGCCTGCACGGCCTCGGTCAGGTCGACGTGCACGTGGTAGCCCCCCGACAGGAGCAACGGAACCACGACGGCCGGGATTCCGGCGGGGAGGCTCGCGAGGGTCGCCGGTGTGTCCGGCTGTTGCACGTCGACGAATCCGGCGGCGACTCTCAGGTCTGGTCTGGCCACGGCCACGGCGCGCATCAGCCCGGCGACCGCGGCCTGGCCGTCCGCGGACGACGTGCCGTGCGCGATCCCGACGAGTGCTTTGGGAGTCTGGGTGCTCACCCGACCATTCTGCCCGGTCGGTCCCGGTGTGTGACGAAGCGAGTCACGCGGGCGCCGGCCGGGCTCGAACCACTCAGCCGGGAAGAGCCCGATTGCTGCGGAACAGGCCGTCGGGGTCGACGCGAGACTTGAGTGTTGCCAGCCGGTCCAGGATCGGCGGCGCGAAGGCGTGGGAGAGATCCTGGCCGGGAACCAGGAAGGTCGGGATCGTGCCCGGCACCGTGTGCCCGGCGACGGCGTCGTCGAGGGGACCGAAGACCGCCGCGCCGTCGACCTCCCGGCTCGGGTCCATCAGGAAGGCCCCCGCGAAGAGGAGATAGTCGCCCTCAAGATGCCCGGCGATTCCGGTCGCACCCCGAGCGGGATCGGCGACGGCGCCGCCGAGCGGTCGGACCTGCAGCATGCTCAGGCCGGCCGGGGTCGCGGCCCTGAACGCGTCGATGAGCGGGGCGAAGCCGTTCTCTCCCAGCTCGGCAACGACCGCGCTCCACTCCAGAGTCGGCACAGGGTCGGTGGGCTCGGCCGCCACCTCGCCGAGGTGGCCGATCTCGAAGGGCTGGCTCAGGTCGGCGACAACGGGGGCGGAGGCCAGGACGGGTGCGATCAGCCGCGTCGCGGCATCGGCGTCGCCGACGAAGACGACGTCGGCCGTGGCGAAGGAGTGGCCACGCATCGGTTCCGGCACCATCTCCACGTCAGGCATGTTGATCAGGCCGGGAAAAATGGTCAAGTTATCGGGCGCCGTGGCCATGATCGCCGCACACGCGTCGAACACGAGCCCGGCGGCCTCGATCGGGAAGACGATCTTGCCGCCGAAGAGGGCCGGGGCCGGGTAGAGGTCGATCTCGACCGCCGTCACGATGCCCAGCAGCCCCGCCGCACCGCGCAGCCCCCAGAGCAGTTCCAGATCGTCCGGCGAACCGCGCTCCGCGCTGATCCGACGCTGTTCGCCGTGCGCATCGACCAGCTCGACGGCCCGGATGCTGTGCGCGGCGAGTCCCTTCCAGCGGCTGAACCAGGAGTGCCCGCCGGAGAGCAGGTAACCGGCCGCAGTCACGTCGGGGTTCGAGCCGCCGAGTGCGATCAGGCCGGTGCCCTCCAACAGGGGCAGGACTGAGCCCCATTTGACGCCGGAGCCGAGCCGGGCGACGCGCTCGTCGACGTCGATGCTCACCTCGTCGAAGGCGCTCGTGCGCACGAGAATGCACCCGCGCAGATCGCCGTTTGCCCCGTGGCCGTTCGGCTGCACCGTTATTGCGAGGCCGCCGGCTCGTGCTGCGGCGACGATCCGGCCCAGGTCGTCGGCGGTGGCGGGGTAGGCGACGCCGGCCGGGAACTGCGCGACGGCGAGGTTCCAGGGTGCCCGGGCCGTGTCCCAGCCGGCGTCGTCCGGAAGAACGAGCCGTCCGTCGAGGGCGGCGGCGAGGGTGCGCAGGGCTGGATCGATCTCTGATTCGGGTTGCACGGCTATTCCTTTCGAAGGCGGGGGAGGGCCGGGTCGGGGCGACGCTGCAGTGATTATCGGCCCGTCGGAGTGCCGGGCCAACCCCCGCGGCTCGCCCGCGCCCTAGGCTAGAGCCATGGCAGAACGCACCTCCTGGTCCCTCTCCGGCGCTCTGCGCGGCATGTTCGCAAAGAAGACGATCGACGACGACACCTGGGACGACCTCGAGGACGCGCTGATCCAGGCCGACTTCGGACCCGGCGTGACCGAAGTGATCGTCGCGGAGCTTCGGGCGAAGGTGGCCAAGTACCACACGACCGACCCGGTCGACCTACAGCGGATGCTGCGTGAGGGCATCGAGGAACGTCTCGTGCGATACGACCCGACCCTCACCCTCAGCGCCCGACCCGCGGTCGTGCTCGTCGTCGGCGTGAACGGCGTCGGCAAGACGACCACGATCGGCAAGTTTGCCAAGTTCCTCCGCGGCTACGACCGCAGTGTCGTGATCGGGGCCGCGGACACGTTCAGGGCCGCCGCCGTCGAGCAGCTTGCCACGTGGGCCGAACGGGCCGGCGCGGACATCGTGCGGCCGCAGGCGCACGGCCAGGATCCGGCATCCGTTGCGTTCCAAACCGTGCAGAAGGCGATGAACGAGGGCATCGAGATAGTGCTCATCGACACGGCCGGTCGGCTGCAGACCAAGGGTGGCCTGATGGACGAGCTCACCAAGATCCGCAGGGTGATCGAGAAGCAGACCCCGATCGCGGAGGTGCTGCTCGTGCTGGACGCGACGACCGGCCAGAACGGGCTCGCCCAGGCCGAGGCCTTCATCGAGCATGCCGGAGTGACCGGCCTGGTACTCACGAAGCTGGACGGCTCGGCCAAGGGCGGGTTCGTGCTGGCCGTGCAGGAGAAGACCGGCATCCCCATCAAGCTTGTCGGCCAGGGCGAGGGCATCAACGACCTCACCGGTTTCACGCCGCATGTCTTCGCACAACAACTCGTCGGATAGGACACCATGACCATCGAACACGATTTCTTCGGAATTCTCGGCAGCGACGATGCGGGCGAGGTGTACTGGTCCGATACGGCGGAGCTGGGCGACCAGGACGTGCAGATCGACCTCAATTCGCCCGACGAGGATTCCGTTGCCGTCGAGGCCCTCGACATCGCGGCGGCCATGGTCAACGCGCTCGAAGAACTCGACGCCCAGGCCCGTGAGTCCCTCGTCGCCGATCTCAGTGCCGAGAAGTCCGTGACCAACGCCTACATCACCACCGAGCTCGAGGAGATGGATCCCGAAGCGCTCGAGGACGCCCTGATCTGGGACTCCGGTGACAAGCAGATCGACTTCCTGCGTTCGATCCAGCTGCAGCGGGTGGGCTTCCACCCGCACCACTTCCGCAGCGAGGAGCACTTCGCGGTGCTGGAATACTCGATCAGCCCCGACGAGACCGACGCCCTGCTCGTGGTGACGATCGACGTGCACGGCGACCCCGTCGTCATCTCCGTCGAACGGTAGTCGGCCCACCGCTCACCGTGGACCCGCTGACCGGTTAAAGTAGAAGCACAATGGCTACTTTTGGAACCCTCTCAGATCGCCTGGCCGAGACGTTCAAGAATCTCCGCACCAAGGGCAAGCTCAGTGCGGCGGATGTTGACGGCACGGTCCGCGAAATTCGTCGCGCCCTCCTCGACGCCGACGTCGCCCTCGACGTCGTCAAGGACTTCACCGGGAAGGTGCGCGAGCGCGCCCTCGGGGACGAGGTCAGCAAGGCGCTCAACCCCGCGCAGCAGGTTGTGCGGATCGTCAATGAGGAACTCGTCGAGATCCTCGGCGGCCAGCAGCGCCGGCTCGAATTCGCCAAGAAGCCGCCGACCATCATCATGCTCGCCGGTCTCCAGGGCGCGGGCAAGACGACCCTCGCCGGCAAGCTCGCCAAGTGGCTGGCCAAGGACGGTCACACGCCCGTCCTGGTCGCGGCAGACCTCCAGCGCCCCAACGCGGTCACCCAGCTCCAGGTCGTCGCGGCGCAGGCCGGTGTGGCCGTCTTCGCCCCCGAGCCGGGCAACGGCGTCGGCAATCCCGTGCAGGTCGCCCGCGACGGCGTGAAATTCGCCCAGCAGAAGATGCACGACGTGGTCATCGTGGACACCGCCGGCCGTCTCGGCGTCGACGCCGACATGATGAAGCAGGCCTCGGACATCCGCGCGGCCATCGGCCCGGACGAGGTCTTGTTCGTCATCGACGCCATGATCGGGCAGGACGCCGTCGCCACGGCGAAGGCCTTCCAGGACGGCGTCGACTTCACCGGTGTCGTGCTGACGAAGCTCGACGGCGACGCTCGCGGTGGCGCGGCGCTGTCCGTGGCGTCGATCACCGGGCGCCCGATCATGTTCGCGTCGACGGGTGAGAGCCTGGACGACTTCGAGCCGTTCCACCCCGACCGGATGGCGAGCCGCATCCTCGACCTCGGTGACATCCTCACCCTGATCGAACAGGCCCAGGGTGCCTTCGACGAAGACGAAGCGCGCAAGATGGCGGAGAAGTTCTCCACCGACTCGTTCACGCTGGACGACTTCCTCAGCCAGATGCAGCAACTGCGCAACATGGGTTCGATCAAGAAGATGATGAGCATGCTCCCGGGCGCGGGCGCGATGAAGCAGCAGCTCGAGAACTTCGACGAGCGCGAGATTGTGCGTACCGAGGCGATCATCCAGTCGATGACCAAGGCCGAGCGCACCACGCCGAAGCTGCTGAACGGGTCCCGCCGGCTGCGCATCGCGAAGGGCGCCGGTTCCAGTGTGACCGAGGTCAACCAGCTGGTGCAGCGTTTCGAGCAGGCGGCGAAGATGATGAAGACGGTCGCCAAGGGAGGCATGCCCAACATCCCCGGGATGGGCCCGATGCCCGGCGCCGGCCTGGGTGGGAACCGCGGCAAGCAGCAGCCGAAGAAGAAGGGCTCGAAGTCGGGCAACCCGGCCAAGCGAGCGGCGGAGAACGCCGCGATCGCGTCGGGGGAGAAGCCCGCCGGTGCCGCAACGGCCGGCGGAACGGGCTTTGGCTTGGGCGGCGGCAAGCCGGGGGCAGGCAAGCCCGGCGGACCCACCGAAGAAGAGATGGCCGCGCTGCAGAAGATGCTCGGGCGGTGACGCCCGGGCGGTAAAGCCGGGCCACCGGCGGCCGCTGGTCGGGCCGCGGGCGGGGCGAGGGCGGTCGGATTATGCTTGCCGAATGACTTCAGCCGCAACCCGCCCGGTGCGCATCGGCGCACAATTGGCCCCGCAACACGCCTCGTACGGCACGATCCGCGATGCCGTCGCCCAGGTCGAGGCGATGGGAACCGATGTCGCCTTCAACTGGGACCATTTCTTCCCGCTCTCCGGCGACCCTGACGGGCTGCATTTCGAGTCCTGGACTATCCTGGCCGCCTGGGCGGAGCAGACCAGCACGATCGAGATCGGTGCGCTGGTGAACTGCAACAGCTACCGGAATCCCGATCTGCAGGCGGACATGGCCCGCACCATCGACCACATCAGTGGTGGCCGGTTCATCTTCGGCACCGGCTCGGGCTGGTTCGAGCGAGACTACGACGAGTACGGCTATGAGTTCGGCACCGTGGGCACCCGACTGGACGCCCTGGCCGAGAACCTGCCTCGGATCGAGTCGCGGTTGGCCAGGCTGAATCCGCCGCCCACCCGCAAGATTCCGGTGCTCATCGGCGGTGGTGGCGAGAAGAAGACGCTGCGCATCGTCGCGCGCCACGCCGACATCTGGCACTCGTTCTCGAGCCCGGAGGTGCTCGAGCACAAGCTCGGTGTACTGGCCGGATGGTGCGACTCGGTCGGCCGCGACCTGGCCGAGATCGAGATCTCTACCGAGCTCCGCGGGCGGAGCGTGGCGGAAGCCGACCAGCTCTACGACCTCGGTGCCCGCCTGTTCACCCTCGGTTTGTCGGGCCCGGAGTACAAGCTGGACCGCCTGACCGATTGGCTGGCCTGGCGCGACTCCAAGAACCAGGGCTGACGGAACCGGGGCGACGGAACCGGGGCCGGCGGAACCGGGCTGACGGAACCGGGGCGACGGAACCGGGGCCGGCGGAACCGGGGCCGGCGGAACCGGGCTGATTTTGCAGAGGTTCGCGAGGTTGTCGTGCGCGGTTTCGCCCAGGAGCGCCCAGTCGTGGGTGTGGTCGACCTCCGCGTTCCGCGCGGACCGGTTGCAGCCGATGAACGCGAAGCGAAGCTTCGCGAAAGGCGGCAGCCCAGTAATCGGCAACCTCCGAAACGCGATCGAGGGATCAGTAACGTCGGCGCGCCACCCGGTGGCGCCAGGGAAGCGCACACCAGCTCGGTCCTCCGAGCCCAGGCTGCCGCCTTTCGCGACGCTGCGCGTCGCGCCAGGTACCCGGGTTCCTCGCTGTGGCCCAGGAGCGTCATCACCGGGACGGTCACCATGACGGTGGCCTTGACCCCGGTGCCGACCCCGGTCGGGGTGACCCCGTCGATGAGTAGGTCACTGAGCACATCGGTGCGGATCTGGGTGAGGGTGCGGGTTTCGGCTGGGCCGTGCAGGCTGGTGGCGAGGTCGGTGGCCCGGTGCACGATCGCCTGCACCAACTCCGCCCCC
>CAJDUC010000027.1_pt1 | contig 34841 bp, 39 predicted proteins | sample 7390041 | NCBI WGS metagenome assembly CAJDUC01 (sample SAMEA7055666, study PRJEB34461) | soil metagenome | biome: terrestrial ecosystem; feature: Peninsula; material: soil | place: Antarctica | collected 2016 | reverse complement strand
CGGTGGGCAGTCTCCCAACAACCCGGCGGCATCCTCACCTGGACCTCACCCACCGGACGAGACTTCACCACCGAACCCGCCACCCTGCTCCCCACCGGGCCACCGTCCGGGTCGCCGAGCGCATCAACCGCGTTCACCGGCGGCGGAGACGACCCGCCGTTCTGAACGATCGAGCGTCACATCTCCCACTGGGTCGGGCCGGGGCGGCTTCGGAGGCTCAACGGCGGTGTAGGTATCACCGGCGATGGCTGCGGCCATCGGTGGCACCGCGCCGGAACGCGGCCGTGGACGGAGCGGAAGGCGATCAACGCTGGCCTGCCGACCTCGGTGTCGCCGGATTCGGGTCGCAGACAGCGGGAGCGCCAGGGCACAATTCGACACCGAACAGGGCTGCCGCGTGCCGTCGGAAGCCGCGGTGGTTCTGGCCCGGAAGCAGGCCCGATCGACAGCACACGAACATCGCTAGAACAGCACAAAAGAGAAAGGCCCCGGCGACGAACGCCGGGGCCTCGTGCACTGTCTCAACCAGCGCTCGTCCGCTCACAGCAGGGCTGCTCACGGAAGTCTTCACTCAGCATACAGGGGCTCGTGCGGAGACCACCCGTGTGTGGAGCGTCTCCTAGAGCGTGGCCTGCACGCGCACCACGGAGCCCGCGGGGGCATAAGGAACCGTACGGCCCGAGACGGGCACTCCGTCGACGACCAGCCGGGCCCGCGATCCCTCGCGACCGGAGTTGACGACGCTGATGACATACGTCGCACCGCGGGCCTGACGGGTCACGGTGAATTGCGGGACATCCGGACCGATCTGCGGGTCGACGACCAGGCCGTCGTAGTCGGTGCGCACGCCCAGGAGGTACTGCGACACGGCGACGAAGTTCCAGGCTGCGGTGCCGGTGAGCCAGGAGTTCTTGGCTTCACCGTGCCGTTTCGCTTCCTTGCCGGCGATCATCTGTGCGTAGACGTACGGTTCGACGCGGTGGACCTCGGAGATGTCCTCCCGGTAGGCGGGAGTGATCTTGCGGTAGTCGTCGAACGCTCGCCCGCCGCGTCCCAAAACCGTCTCGCCGATGATGACCCAGGGGTTGTTGTGGCAGAAGATACCGCCGTTTTCCTTGTAGCCGGGCGGGTAGGTGGACACCTCGCCGAGTTCGATTCGGTAACTCTGATAGGCGGGGTACTGCAGCACTAACCCGTGCTCGGAGCCGAGCAGTCGGTCAACGGAGTCCAGGGCGCGAGCCGCGGGGCTCGTGACCACGGGGGTTCCGTCGGCGTTGTGCTCGACGCCGACTCCGGCGAGCACTGCGAAGCCCTGCGGCTCGATCCAGATCTGGCCCTCGGTGTCTTCATGCGTGCCGACCTTGTTGCCGTAGAAATCGTAGGCCCTGAGGAACCAGTCGCCGTCCCAACCGTGGGTGAGCAGGGCCTGGCTCATGTCCTCAGCAGCGGACCGTGCCCGCGCCGCCTCGACCTCGTCGCCGCGGTGTGCGGCGATGCGGGCGTAGTGACCGGCCGCGAGCACGAACTGCGCGGCTATGAAGGTGGACTCGGCGACGCCTCCGGCCTGGTTCTCGGTGGTCTGGAACGACTCGCCGGGGGTCGTGGAGAAGCAGTTGAGATTGAGGCAGTCGTTCCAGTCGGCGCGTCCGATCAGGGGCAGGCCGTGCGGGCCGAGGTTTCCCAGGGTGAACTCGAAGGACCGGGTGAGGTGCGTGTAGAGGTTCTCGGCGAGGTCATCGTTGTTGTCGAAAGGGACGATCTCATCGAGGATGTCGAAGTCGCCGGTTTCCTTGAGGTATCCGTCGACCCCGATGATCAGCCACGCCGGGTCGTCGTTGAAGCCGCTGCCGAGCTCGTTGTTGCCGCGCTTGGTCAGCGGTTGGTACTGGTGATAGGCCGAACCATCAGGGAGCTGCGTGGCGGCAATGTCGAGGATTCGTTCGCGTGCCCGATCAGGGATGAGGTGAACGAAGCCCAGCAGATCCTGGGTCGAGTCCCGGAAGCCCATTCCCCGCCCGATACCGGTCTCGAAATAGGACGCCGAGCGGGACATGTTGAACGTGACCATGCACTGGTACTGGTTCCAGATGTTGACCATCCGGTTGAGCTTGTCGTCAGGGGAGTCGACCGTGTATGCGGAGAGCAGTTCGTGCCAGTACTCACCGAGCGCCGTGAACGCCGCATCCGCTGCTTCGGTCGTGGAGAGCCGGTCCAGGAGTGCCCGGGCGCGGTTCTTGTTGATGATTTGCTTGGCGTCGTCCGCCCACTTCTCTTCCCCGTTTTCGGCGTTGTTCTCGACGTAGCCGAGCACGAAGACGAGGTCGCGGCTCTCGCCCGGCTGCAGGGTCGAATCAACCTGGTGTGATGCGATCGGGTACCAACCCGACGCCATTGAGTTCTCCGCCTTGCCGGCCAGGGGAACCTTGGCCTCGGCGAGCGTCTCGTAGAGTCCCACGAAGGTCTCCCGGTCGGTGTCGAAGCCGGCGATCTCGGTGTTCACGCCATAGACGGCGTAGTGGTCGCGCCGCTCGCGGTATTCGGTCTTGTGGTAGATCGCGCTGCCTTCGACCTCGACCTCGCCGATGGACAGATTGCGCTGGTAGTTGGTCTGATCGTCCTGGGCATTCCACAGGCAGAATTCGAGGTACGAAAAGAGGGAGAAGGATTTCACCTCGTCGGAGGTGTTGGTGATCGTGACTTTCTGCACCTCCGCCGTCTCGCCGAGCGGAACGAAGTAGAGGGTGGAAACCCGCAGGCCGCCACGCTCGCCCGTGATCCGGGTGTAGCCCATGCCGTGGCGGGTTTCGAAGAAGTCGAGGTCCTTCTTCAGCGGCAGCCAGCTGGGAGTCCAGACATCGCCACCGTCATTGATGAAGAAGTACCGCCCGCCGGAATCGGTGGGGATGTCGTTGTAGCGATACCGGGTCAGGCGACGCATTTTCGCGTCCTTGTAGAAGGTGTATCCACCCGCCGTATGCGAGATCAGCGAGAAGAAGTCCTCGCTCCCGAGGTAGTTGATCCACGGGTAGGGAGTCACCGGGGTTTCGATGACATATTCCCGGGCTTCGTCGTCGAAGTGGCCGAACTTCATGCGTGCACCTTTTCGATATCCACGGACCGGGTGCGACGGCGAATCATCGTGGGTCAGACCCGCCGTCACACTCGGACCTAGTCAGAATGAGAGCGCTCTCACGGGCGCTGCGTCCACCATAGCAAACACCGGGGACGCGGCGCCACACGTTTCAGATCTGACGATCTCAGGGGCCGAAATGTCGGGTCGACGTGGGTATCGGACCGACCGACCTCTAGCGAGCGGGCGTTGTTTCGTCGGTTTCCAGGTCGTTCTGGCGCTCGCGAAACAGGGTGAGTCGGCGCTGACGCAGCTCGTCGAACAGATCGCTACCGTCGTGGTGGCGCTCCGCGTGGGCCGCGTCACTGGAGTGGCTTGTAATTTCCGAGGTCATGTGGTTGTCCGATTCTCGAGGGGGAGGGGGGGGCAAGGATTCGGGGGACTGCACGGGCTGCACGATCTACTGAGAGCGCTCTCAGGAACGCTGGGTACACGATATCAAGCCCCGGGCGCAGCCGCCACAATTTTTGTAGGCCGCCGAGTGTCGGGGCGGGCGAGTTGTGGGGCGCGACGCGTCCGAAAGGAGGTCGCTAGTGCGCTGACAGGGCTTCGTCGGAGGCGAGGTCGACCTGGCGCTCACGGAAGAGGTTGAGCTGGCGCTGCCTTGCGTCAACGATCAATTCGCCGGAGTCGTGGTGTTCGGCGTGCACCGAATCGCTGGCGAGGGGTGAGGTTTCCGAGATCATGAGTTGTCCGATTCTCAACTGGGGAAGGGGGAAGGATCACGCGGAACCGAGCGGTTCGACTGGATACAGGGACAGTAATGAATTAAGTGGGCAAAGTCAACAAATCCGGGCCAAGTCGGGTCCGCCCGGTTGACCGGGTCCGGGTTCCCCGGCACGAACTCCGGCGGGTCGACGGCGGAGCCGCCGGTCTAACGAGCGGTGGTCAACGTGCGCAGCACGGCGTCCGGCGTGAGCCAGCCCTGGAGGCGTCCGGTCGAGTCGACGACGGGGATGCCATCGCTCTCCGTCGCGGCGAGGACCGATTCAAGCACCTCGTCGAGGGTGGTATCCGGGTGGGCAACGGTCGGCACTTCGATGAGCTGGCTCAGAGTGATGCTCGCCGAGTCTTCGTCGTTCCCGATGGAGTCGGAGATCGCCGCCACGGTGACGATTCCGATGAATTCGCCGTTCCGGTGCACGACCGGCAGGGCGCGCTTTCCCGCAGCCAGCAGCATCCGCGCTCCGTCGGCCGGGGTCAGGCGGGAACTCACGGGATCCGGCGCATCCGTCATGATCTCTCGCACCAGGGTCGAATGCAGGATGACGCCGCCCGGACCGCCGTCCATGTCCACGCCGCGGCGGCGAAGCTTGAGGGTGTAGATCGTGTCCTTGCTGAGTTTTCGAGAGACCCCCGTGGCGATCACGATGGCGAGCAGCAGGGGAAGGATGATCGAGTATTCCCCGGTCAGTTCGAACAGAATGATGGCCGCGGTGATCGGCGCCCTGGTGGCGCCGGCGAAGACGGCACCCATTCCGACCAGGGCAAAGGTTCCGGTCTGCCCGGCGAAGACGGGGAACAGGGCGCCGGCGATCTGGCCGAAGGCAGCACCGAGCATCGCCCCGATGAAGAGTGAAGGCGCGAACACGCCGCCGGACCCGCCGATGCCGATGGTGAGGCTCGTGGCCACAACCTTGCCGATGAGCAGCAGCACGAGGAAGCCGAGCGCGTACCCGCCCTGGACCCCCTTCTCCAGCACCGGGTAGCCCACGCCGTACATTTGAGGGAGGGCGAAGAGCAGGAGGCCGAGCAGGAGACCGCCGGCGACCGGCCGTAGCCATTCCGGCTTGCCGCGCCAGGCCCAGTCACAGGCGTCCTCTACGGCGTAGAGGATCTTCGTGAAGCCGACCCCGGTCAGCCCGGCTGCCAGTCCGAGCACGGCGAAGAGGGCGAATTCCGAGGGGTCGACGATCGTGAACGTGGGCAGGGTCAGGAAGGGGTTATCGCCGAGGAGCGATCGGCCGACAATGGATGCGGTGACCGACGAGAGTACGACGACCCCGAAGGATCGGGCGGCGAAGTCACGCAACAGCAGCTCGAGCGCGAAGAACACCCCGGCGATCGGCGCGTTGAACGTGGCGGCGATCGCCCCGGCGGCGCCACAGGCAACCAGTGTGCGCAGGTGCGATTCCGGCATCCGCGCCGCGCGCCCGAGGCTCGAACCGAGTGCCGAGCCGATCTGAACGATCGGACCTTCGCGGCCGACGGATCCACCCGATCCGATCGTGATGGCCGACGCGAGCGATTTGACGATCGCCACCTTCCCCGGGATACGCCCGCCTCGCTTGGTGACGGCGTACATGACCTCCGGCACGCCATGGCCGCGCGCCTCGGGTGCGAACCTGTTCACCAAGGGGCCGTAGAGCAGCCCGCCGACGGCGGGGGCGAGGATGATGAAAGCGCCGCCCAGCCAGGGAACCCACGGGTTGGCCGGGTGCCCCTGGGTCGCGGAGTAGTCGACCGTCCCCGTGAACACCACTGTCGCCGCGGTCACCAGCCACCGGAACCCGACCGCCGCGAAGCCGACGCCCGCACCGACCACGACGGCCATGAACATCAGGCGACCCGATCCGGAGGAGAGTCGGTCGAACGTCGTGTGGACTGACTGCAGCAGGGGGGACAGGAGTCCCCTCAGGCGCAGAGTGGGCTGTGCCATCAGGGCTCCAAGATGTGTAACATTGCAATTGTTGCATTTGTGCAAGAGTCAGGTTATCACCTGCCAGGAACGGAGTTCAACCGATGCACACACCCGCCGACGCGGACTCGCAGGCCGCCGACGCCACCCTTGCCGCCTCCCGCGCCCTGCTCGGAGTGGTGGCCCGCTCGATGGTTTCCGCCCTGGACGATGTCACCCTGCCGCAGTTTCGCGTGCTCGTCGTGCTCAGTTCGGCGGGACCGATGCGCATGGGCGCCATCGCCGAAAGGATGGGAGTCATCCCGTCGACGTTCAGCCGATTCATCGATCGCATGGTCGCCGGGGGATGGGTGGAGCGCGCCTCAAGCCCGGACAGCCGACGTGAGGTGCTCCTCGAACTCACCCGGCCGGGCCGGGACCTCGTCGACCAGGTCACCACGCGCCGCCGGGCCCACATCTCGGCAGTTCTCGCGTCGATGTCGCTCGACCAGCAGGCCGCGGTCTGGGCGGCGTTCCAGGCCTTCGCGGACGCCGCCGGGGAGCCCCCCGCGTCAGATTTGCTGACCCTTGGGATCTGAACCCACACCACTCCCGCTTCCCGACACGGGCGGAAGCTCGACCATGCCGACCATGTCGGGTTCGATGTGGATGCCGACGGACGCACCCACTGCGTCGACTCTCCTGGGATGGCACCTGCAGCCGGTGCCGGTGCTCCCCGCCCTGGCGCTTCTCTTGGCGGTGCTCTACCTGGCGGCCGTGTGGCAACTTCAGCGCACCGGGAATCGCTGGCCCATCCAACGGACAATCTGGTGGATGCTCGGCGTGGCGACGCTCGTTCTGGTGACGGCCACGGGTTTGGACGGCTATGGGATGGAACTCTTCAGCGTGCACATGGTGCAGCACATGACGCTGAGCATGGTGTCGCCGGTGCTCCTCGCGCTGGGCGCGCCGATGACCCTTCTCCTCCGGGTCCTCCCGGCCAGGCCGGGCGGCGGCCTAAACCTGCGCAAGGGACTCCTCGCCCTGCTGCACAGCCGATTTGCGCGGCTCCTCACGCATCCGGGCATCACCACCAGCCTGTTCCTGATGAGCCTCTACGGCCTCTACTTCACTCCGGCCTTTGACTTTCTGATGGGCAGCATGTGGGGGCACAACCTGATGCTGGTCCATTTCCTGCTGATCGGGATGCTCTACTTCTGGGGCATCATGGGTGTGGACCCCTCGCCTCGGCAGTCCGGGCGTGGCGTTCGCCGGCTGGCCGCGCCGGTACTGGCCATCCTGGAGCTGTTCATCACCGTCCCGTTCCACGCCTTCTTCGGTGTCGTCGTCATGATGTCGGTGGCACCGATCGTCGGCTTCTACGCGAACACTGTTGCCGACTGGGGCATTCTGCCGTTGGCGGACCAGGCCATGGGCGGTGGCATCGCCTGGGGCTTCACCGAACTGCCGACCCTTCTCGTTTTGGGTGCGCTGTTCATGCGGTGGCAGAGTACGGCAACCCGCCGCGATCGTTTCGCCGACCGCAAGGCCGCGAAGAACGGCGATGCCGAACGTCTCGCCTACAACGACTATCTCGCGGCGATCGCGGCCAAAGACGCTCGCGGCGGGACGACATAGTGATGGGGACGATTCCCGTGGCCTACTCATTCACTCTCGGGCTCCTGGCCGCGGTCAACCCGTGCGGGTTCCCGCTCCTCCCGGCCTATCTTGCCCACTTCGCCTGTGACACCACCGACCGACGACGCGGACGCCGAACCGTGCGGGCCCTGACGGCCGGCGGGTGCGTGACGATCGGGTTCATCGTCGCCTTCGGCGTCATCGGACTTCTCATCGAATCGGGCATGCTGCTTCTCCTCGATTGGGCACCCTGGATCATGATCGCCCTCGGTCTGGGCATGGTCGTGCTGGGCGTGCGCACCTTCGCCGGCCTCAGTCTGCGTCTCCCGCTGCCCCGAGTTTCGTTTCGGGAGGGACGCACGGCACTGGCGATGGCAGGCTTCGGCGTGGCCTACGCGACGGCCTCGCTCAGTTGCGCGCTTCCGCTCTTCCTCGCAGGCGTTGGAGACGCCTTCACCCGAACGGGCCTTCTGGGCGGCATGGCCACCTTCCTTGCCTACGCGCTCGGAATGGGCGTGTTCGTCACGGCCGCGAGCCTGATCGCCGCGCACACCGGCGCAGCCGCGCTTCGGGTTTTTCGTCCCCTCTCTCGCGTGCTTCCCCAGATCATGGGAGCCACGGTGATCCTCGTCGGCCTGTACCTGATCTACTACTGGGCCAGCGATGTCGTCGACCCCCTCACCACTCCCGCAGTCTCGGTCCTGATCGACGGCCTGCAATCGGCGGTCAGTGCGGTCCTTGGATCCACAGTTCTGGCCGGCCTCATCCTGGGCGCGATCGTGATCGCCGGTTTCGTGATCGCCGCCCTGACGGTGAACCACGACGTTCCCCCGAAATCATCGACCCGAAGCGAGGCGCACGATGCCTGACACGCGTTCCGCAAACCCGGCGCCGACCGACCGGGACCGTGAGCCCCGGCGGCGCCAGTCCGGCTGGCTTCTGTGGATCGGGGGAGGTGCATCCCTTGCCCTGACCCTCGCACTCGTCCTCCTGTTCGGAACGATGCCGCCCGCCGTACCCGACGACGTCGCTCCGGGCGTCAACGCACCTACGGCCGCCCTGCTGCAACTGGACCTGCTCGCCGAGCCCACCGCGACCGCGCCGGATTTCGCGCTCACGGAGCAGAACGGCGATCCGATGACCCTGGCCCAGTTCGCCGGGCGCTCGGTGGTGCTCACCTTCAACGACGATCGATGCGAGGACCTCTGCACGCTCCTGGCGCAGGACGTGCTGGCGGCGAATCGGGATCTCGGCGCGGCCTCGTCGAAAGTCGTGTTCCTGTCGATCAATGCCAACCCCTATTTTCCCGCGGTCGCATCGGTCAAGAGTTGGACGGACGACCACGGTCTTGGCGGCGCAGACAACTGGGTGTTCGGCACCGGAACGGCGAGCGTGCTCGCCGCCGTCGCCCGAGACTACGGGGTTCCGATCGGGCTGGATCCCGCCACCCGAGACGTCACCCACGGCGCGGAGATCTTTTTCATCGACCCGTCCGGACACGAGGCGGCGATCGGACAATTCGGCACTGAATCGGCCAATACGGAATTGTTTGCGCACGGTATGGCCCAGACGGCCGTCGACCTGCTGCCAGAGGGGGATCGTTCGTCGGTCGGCGGACCGTCCGCAACGGAACCGGCGGCCGGGGGGACGGAGCTGGGCGCGACACCGGCACCGATCGTGCTTCCGAAACTGGGTGCGGCCCGGGATGCAGGGGAGTCGACCGCAGTGCCCGGCCGCTACCAGGTGCTCAATTTCTGGTCCAGCACGTGCACCGCCTGCGTGCGGGAGATGCCCAACCTGCAGACGGAATTCACCGCGCTCGGCGGGAAGGTCTCCTTCGTTGGTATCGACGTGGCCGATCACGCCGCAGCGGCCTTCGCCGCGGCGACAACGGCCGGGAGCACCTACCCGCTGTTCTCCGATCAGTCGGGGACGACCGCTGGCCGATTCCAGATCTCGGGACTGCCATCCTCCGTCATCCTGAGCCCCACCGGGGAGGTGGTCCTGCGCCACCCCGGCGTCCTCACCGCCGACCAGCTCGACTACCTGCTCAAGTCACTTGACCCTGGCCTGGCCCAGGATTGATCCGGGGGAAACCGGGACGGTGACGACGGACCACGCCTCTACTCCACCCCGGACCGCTCGCAGAGCGATTGGCGGTCTGCTCGGCTTCATCGCCGCGACCAAACGACCATGGCCCGGAAGCTCACAGATGACGTTGGCCATCGGGTTGGAGAAGTAGTCCGAGGAGGACATCCTTCGCCATTACCTCGACATCACCGGTTTCGGTGGACGGCATCGAAGCGGCCCTGGCCGCCGTCATGTCCGTCGCCGGGGGACACCGTCACCCTCACCGTGGGCAAGCTCGGCTGATGCCGCCGGTCCCCAGGAGGGGCGGAATCCGACCAGCGGCAGTTGCTCCACGACACGGCGGCGGGCCTCAGGCGAACCGTCGTAGTGCCAGCCGAGGAGTCCGCTGAGAACCCGCCGGATGAGCCCGCGGGGCAGCCCGCTGTGCCGCTCGTAGTGCTCGAAGACCACCTGGGCCTCATCCGGTTCGAGTCGCCGCACGGCCGGAGCGAATCGTGACGAGCAAATCCAGACCTCCGTGGCCAGTCCGGCGTCGACATTGTGCAGCCACTGGGTCTGGGAGCCCCACCCGGCCATCACCACGGCCTCCCGCGAAACTCTGTCGAAGTGAACAACCTCTAAAGGCGTCTCGAAGGTCTTCCCGGACTTACGTCCCCGTTGAACCAGCATCAGGAACCGGTGCCCGAAGAGGAACCCCAACCTGGCGCGGAACAGGTGTACGGGAAGGTGGAGCAGCCACCGGACGATGCCGCGTGGCGGCCGCGGAGCGCTCGTTGCAGTCATCCTCCCTTCCTCCTCTCTCGTTCCCGGTTCAACCGGGGACCCAGACTCGGCACCGGACACGGCAATCACCCCTCCGGCACGACCAGCACCGGAATCCGGGCGAACTCCAGCACCCTCAGGGTGTGGCTGCCGATGGACGGGATGGCGTGGCCGGGCCGGTCGACCCTGGCCAGCACAATCAGGTTCGCGTCGGCTTCACGTGCTTCGTCGAGGATCTCGGCGGCTACCCGCCCGGCGCGTCGACAGCCGGTCGTGTCGACTCCGGCGGCCGCGCCCAGGGCGATGACATGGTTCAACACAGCATCCGCGGCCTGTTCCCGCCGCTCGCTCATGATGGCGTTCGCGTCCAGGTGCCGGTCCATCTCGCCGACCTCGATTACCATGACGGCTCGCAAGCGTGCTCCGAGGCGCCGGGCCTGCTCGACGGCCACCCTGGCTGCGGCGAATGCCGCCGGGGAATCATTGACGGCCACCAGTATGGTGTCGTTCACGAGGCCCTCCGTTTTTCGGCTTTCGTCGGGCGGATGGGCGGCCCGATGGGTTTCTCGTTCGCGTCTGCAGCCCATCGCACTCGGAGGCTTTCTTCGAGCTCCTGGTCTTCGAGCGCGCGATGAATGGCCGTCAGCTCGTCCTCCAACTTGGGGATCCACCGGTTCTCGACGGCACGCTGTCGGGTGCGCGTCCTGGTGAGTTCCGTGGACAGGAGCGCCGCCGCGCGCGCGACCGCGGCGTGCTGCACGGCGGCGGTGAGCGCCGAACGGTGCGCGATCGCCGCATACGACAGGGCGGAACTTCCGCCCGCCACCGGGACATCAGGCAGTCGGCATTGGGCGTCCTCGGGGTAGCTGACGCCCATGGCGCCGCCCCAGTTGATCTCGATCTCGGCCGGGTCTACCGGTGAGGCCCCGTCGATTTGCGCTCGGCCGTCCAGTCCGGCCGCGCGGCCGAGCCACCCGGCCGCCTCCCTGGCCTTGTCTTCCCATTCGTGGCGGATGCCGTCGGCGTGCAACTCAAGGCGGTCGAGTTCATCCGCCATGATGTGCTGCTTGCGATCGAGCAGTTCGGCGCCACGCCGGGCGGTGCGCAGCCTCCGTTCCAGGCGCACCTTTCCCGCTCGTCCTTTGTCGGTCATGTTGTCTCCGTCTCGCCGGGCAGGTACCGGTCCAGGAACTCCGTGGACAGCATGGTCAGTTCCTGCCTGGGCAGCGCGGCGAGCGCTGTCCAGGCTCGACCGAGCGTCTCCTCCAGGGTGCGCAACTCCTCGCGGCCCTGGTTCAGGAGTCCGCTTTCGAGCCGTCCTCGGTAGTCGATGTAACTGCGGTCCGTTTCGCTGAGTGACCCCGCCCCGACCAGCTCTGCGAGCTCGGCCGCCTGACGCGCGCGCGCCAGGGCGGCGAGCACCTGCGCCGCCACATCGAGGTGGTCCTCCCGGGTGCGGCCAGCACCGGCTCCACTGCGCATCAGGCGGGACAGAGATGACAGGGCATCGACCGGCGGGTAGATTCCGCGCGCGGCGACCTCGGCGGACAGGACGATCTGGCCCTCCGTGATGTACCCAGTCAGATCCGGCACCGGGTGCGTGATGTCGCCGGCGGGCATGGTCAGTACCGGCACGATCGTCACCGAGCCAGGCTTCCCCCTGACCCGACCGCAACGTTCGTACAGGCTGGCGAGGTCGCTGTAGAGGTAGCCCGGATAGCCGCGTCGGGCCGGAATCTCGCGTCGGGCGGCGGAAACCTCCCGCACTGCTTCGGCGTAGCTGGTCATGTCAGCCATGATGACGAGCACGTCGTGACCCTCGGTGTAGGCCAGTTCCTCGGCGATGGTGAGAGCGATCCGCGGGGTCAGGATCCTTTCGATGACCGGGTCATCGGCGGCGTTGATCAGCAGTACGAGTTCGCCGGCGGCGGATCGTTCCTCCAACCGGTCGCGTACGTAGGCGATGTCGGCGTGGGTCAACCCCATCGCCGCGAACACGACGCGGAAGGTGGTGCCTCCGGAGGTCGCCTGGGCGGCGATCTGGGTGGCCAGCGTCAAGTGGGGCAGCCCCGGTACGGAGAAGATGGGCAGTTTCTGGCCGCGAACCAGGGTGGTCAGAGCGTCGATGACGGAGATACCGGTGAGGACCGGTTCCTTCGGTGGCTCGCGGTGCACCGGGTTGAGCGGCCAGCCGCTGACGGGCAGAGTGGTGTCTCCCGTCACGGGCGGGCCACCATCGAGCGGCTCCCCGCGCCCGTTGCACACCCGGCCGAGCCACCCGGGTCCGACCGGGATGCGCAGCGGCTGGCCCGCGAACCGCACCCGGATGCCCCCGGGCGCCATCCCGTCTGTACCTTCCAGCACCTGCAGGGTCACGAGGTCGTGATTCACCTCCAGCACCAGACCGTGCCGTTCCTGATCGGCGACATCCACGGTTGCGAATTCGTCCCAGCCAACACCGTCGACGTCTCCCATCACCAGCAGGGGACCGCGCAATTCGCGCACGTCGCCGTGGGAAATCGCTCCTCCCGCCGTACTGCGGGCGTCCCCTGCGTTCTCCTCAGGGAGCTGTTCGGGGAGCTGTTCGGGGAGCTGCCGGGCAGCCTCCGTGCCTGGCGCCACCGTCGGGTACTCGGTCATCGCAGCGCCTCCAGCCCGCGCACGATCTCAGCCTTCCGGGCGGAAACGCCCGCGGCATCCGTCGGCCCGGTTTCTTCGCGGGCCCGGAGCACCGGTCCGTGATCGGCCTGTTCGATCGACGTCGCGGGGACTCCCTGCTCCACCAGGTGCTGGCACGTGTCGACGACGTCGAGCACGAGGTCGAGCAGGGCCGCGCCCTTCTCGGCCGAGCAGAAGCCGTCGTTCGCGCTGAGGGCATTCTGCATCAGGACCCCGTCGCGCAGCAGTCGTCCGCCCAGCAGCACCATTCGTTCATAGCCGGGTAGAGAATTCGTGCCGATGATTTCGGCCAGGTCACCCAGCCGGTCTGCTTCGGCGAGAAGCGCCGCGGCGCGGGCTCGTCGCTTCGACCAGCCGGGGTCACCGTTCGCGGTGTGCCAGCGTCCAAGCGCTTCGTCGTCGCGCGTGAACGAGCCCGTCCAGCTGACTGCCGGATAGTGCCGTGAGTAGGCCAGATCGCGGTCGAGCATCCACAGGCACCGCACGAATCGTTGGGTGTCGGTGGTGACGGGCTCCGTCATGTCGCCTCCGGGCGGGGATACCGCCCCAATGACGGTGACGGACGCCGTGCGCCCGCCGAGCGTGGTCACCCGCCCGGCTCTCTCGTAGAAGGCTGCCAACTCTGAGGCCAGGTTCGCCGGGTAGCCTTCCTCGGCCGGCAGGTCCCCATTGCGGTTCGCGAATTCGCGCAGGGCCTCGGCCCAACGCGAAGTGGAGTCGGCGATTACGACGACGTCGTATCCCATGTCGCGGTAGTACTCGGCCACGCAGATGCCCGTGTAGATGCTCGCCTCACGCGCCATCATCGGCATATTGGACGTGTTGGCGATGATCACCGTGCGGTCGATGAGTTTGCCGCCGGTGCGTTCATCTTCGAGCTGGGACAGGCCGTCCAGCACGTCCGCCATTTCGTTGCCCCGCTCACCACAGCCCACGTAGACGATCACGTCCGCATCACTCCACTTGGCAATCTGCTGGAGCAGCATTGTCTTGCCGGTACCGAAGCCGCCGGGTACCGCGGCCGCGGCGCCCCGGGCAAGCGGATACATCAGATCCAACACGCGCTGGCCGGTGTGCAGCGGCACGGATCCCGTGGGCCGGTCCCGAAACGGGCGCGGCGCTCGCACAGGCCAGCGTTCCGATAGCAGCACCTCCCGATTGCCCAGCCGGGCGACCGGATCCAATGCGTGCAGTCGGCTCTCTGGTGCCAGCCAGGTCAACGTCCCGCTCGCCCCCGGTGGCACGAGCACCCGGTGTTCCACCGAGCCGGCGCCGGGGACGGTACCGAGGACATCCCCGGGCGTGACCTGGTCGCCGACTGCTGCCGACGGAACGAACGTCCACGTTCTGGCCAGGGTGGCGGGATCCTCGGTTGAGGTGAACCTTCCCGGGGTCAGCCACAGCGGCGCTGACGACAAAGGCCGCATCAGTCCGTCGAAGACCTGGCCGAGCAGGCCCGGCCCGAGCAGGCCGGTGAGTTGGTTGCCGGTGGCGTGCGCGGAGTCGCCGGCTTTGACCCCTCCGGTGTACTCGTAGGCCTGAAGAGTCGCGCGGTCGCCGACTATCGCCACGGTCTCGGCGCTGATCCGCTGGGGACCGATGGCCAGGATCTCCAGCATGGAGACTCCCTGCACACCGTCTACTTCCATCAACGGGCCGCTGACGCGCACGACGGTGCCGGACCGCGTCGCTCCTACCGTGTCCACAGGGCATCCATTTCCGCAGCCCTCTGGGAGAGCGTCTCTGCGGCCAGAGTCGGCAGGGACAGGTCCAGTCGGCGGGAGCCGGCCTCGGCGACGATTCCACCGTCCGGGCTCTCGGTGACGGTGGCGTGCCGCCCGAGCAGGGAATGACTTCGCTCGGTGAGCCGGGCGAGCAACTCGGGGTATCGGGGGTCGGTCCGAAGAGCGGTCGCGGCGGCGCGCACCTGTTCCTCGAGTTCGAGTCGCAGGGCGTTGCGGGCGGCCAGCACGGTCTCGTGGGCCTGTCGGCGCACCCGGGCGGAGCTCATCAGGGCTTCCGATCGAGCCGCGCCCTCCCCGTCCGCGACCGCGGCCACCCGGATCCGGTCCGCCTCGAGCTGGGCCGCGTCCACCAGGGACCGCGCCAGTTCGCGGGCCCTGTCCGCACTGGCCTCAACCGTGGCGCGGGCCGTGGCGAGTAATGACTCGCGTACCGGGGCCAGGGTGGCGTCGGACCCGTCGGGAAGTCCGGTCATAGTGGCAGCACCGCCGTCAACGGGGAAAGCGGGTTTGAAACGGCGGCCCCCAGAGCCGACGCGGCCCGTGGGGTCAGGAGCACCATTCCGGTGTTCTTCGGCAGTGCGGCCCAGGCCCGGCGTACCTCGTCGTCGGTTTCGGCGGCGTAGACGCGGGCCCCGGCGAGTCGGTACCCCTCGAGCAGTGCCTGTTCGCCCAGTGCGGCGATGGTGGTCGACACGATCAGCCTCAGGCCTTGCCGATGAGGATGATCGCAATGATCAGGCCGTAGATGGCGATGCCCTCGGCCAGCCCGACGACGACCATGGCCCGCCCAAAGATCTCCGGGCGTTCGCTCATCGCCGCCAGTGCGGCGGACCCGGTGTACGCGACGGCGAAGGCCGCTCCTATTGATGATCCGGCGACGGCGATGGCCGCGGCGATCAGGGCGGCCCCGCCGCTCCCCGTGGTCGTGGCTGCGGCCGCAACCGGTGCGGCCAGGTTGGCCGCAACCGCGGGAGGCGCAGTCAACGCCGTCACCACCAAGGCCAGTGCGCCGATCATCACGACAGCGTTGATCCCGACCAGCAGCGTCACACCCGACTTCCCCCTTCGTCTCATCAGCACGATCGCGCCGACGGCGGCAAGGAGAAACACGGGGATGGTGCCGAGCCAGATGTTCACGGTAGACGCCTTTCAAGGAAATTGTCGGGGTGTTGGTCGGGGTCCAGGACGGGCGCCCAGGGACGAAAAGGTCGGCCCTCGGTCTGGAAAATCCGGGAGAATAGTTCGTAGTACTCCAGGCGAAGCGCCTGGACCCCGGCGACGAGCGCTTCGAGCGCGAAGGTGAGCACATTGCCGACCACGAACACGACAACGGCGGCCAGGGCGCGCCAGTCTGGGGCCCACAGGGCCGTCGTGGCACTCCAGACGACGGTCAACAGCGCAGCATGGGTGAGACCGAAGGCCGCCAGCCGGGCGAACGAGACGATGTTCGACCCGAGGCGGATCACGGTGTCCACCAGTTCGATGACGGCCTGGACGACGCCGGTCGGACCGCCCCCGGCATCGACGAAGAACCCGACGAAGAGGAACGAGAGTGCGGCCAGGGCCAGGACAGCGGCGATCGCGAGCACGGGGGCGAGCCCCTCGATCACTCCCCAGGTGAGGAGTCCGATGGCCACGAAGAGCACGGAACCGGCCGCACCCGAGCTGGCGTAGAGCGCGTACGCCCAGCCGCCCTCGCGCACCCGGTTGATCGTGCCGAGGGCGTAGGCGCCGGCGAGCAGCACCGCGCCGAAGACGAGTGCCGTCACCATCAGCGGGATGGGGTTGCTCATGGGTTCCAGCCACAAAACGGGCACCAGCCCGGTGGGACCGAAGGCTTCGCCATACAGCGCCCCGAAGACCATTGAGGTCAGTCCCGCGCCAGCCACGAAGAGCCAGGTCCGTTTCAGTGCGGCCAGCCTCGTGATCCGACCGCTGCGCAGCACCAGGCCGGCCAGCAAGAGGATGGCCCCGTGGCCCAGGTCGCCGAACATCATGCCGAACATGACGACATACGCGACTCCCGCCATTCGGGACGGATCCACGTCGGCGTACGGCACTGTTCCGTAGGTGTCGACCAGTGTGCGGGATACTCCGGCGCGGCCGCCCCGGGTTCCGGTGAGCAGTGTCGGCGGCTGCACTCCTCGGGGACGGTGCAGCGGGACGACGGCAGCACCGAGCTCGGCCAGGTCCGCGGCGAGCCTGTGAAGTTCCGCGGCCGGAGTCCAGCCCACCCAGGCTGCAAGCGGCCCCTTCAGAACGGCCGAGTCCACCGCCCGGTCGAGCTCCTCCGGTCCGTCGCCGGGCGAATACGGCAGGTCGAGCTCGACCTGCCGGCTCCGGGCGACCGCCAGCAGCAGGTCGTGGCGTCGCTCCGCCGGTGCCACGAGGGCCACCCGTTTCATCTGCACGGGACTGAGGGACTCACGCCACGGCATCGAGCACCTCGCTCGCGCCGATCCCCGCGGTCGCGGCGGCCAGCGCCGCACGAACACGCCAGGCATCCATTGCCAGCACCGTTATCCCGCCGAGCACGACGTCCGGGCCGGGCAGTGATCCGCGGAGCATTCGAAAACCGTCGGCCTCGACCGTGGCCCGAAGCCGGGCTTCCGCACGCCACAGGTCCTCGGGGGCGCCGATGCCTCGAAGAACGGCCCGGGCGGAAGCAGGCAGGTGGGTTATCAGCCCGGTCAGGTCTTCTGCTCGTTCCCACCCGTCGCCCAGTAGCGGACGCACCAGCTGGCGCAGCCTCGGGGAGGGTTCGCTTCCCTCGACGAGACGTAGGCGAGCCACCGTGAGTGCGGCGACGGCCTCGGCCCAGGGGCGTGCGGCCGATGTCACCTCGGCCAGCCGCCGCAGCCAGACCACCGTGAGAACGTCCCTCAGCGGGGAGGTTTGGGGTCCCGGGTCACCCCAGATGGACGTGCGCAGGGCATCCGTCAGCCCATCACTGGTCGTGATGAAGTGCAGCCGTGGCCAGGCCGCACCGAGCGAGCCGAGATCGAACGGCTCGGCGACGGTGGCACCGCCGGCCAGCCGACGCTCGAGGCCGAGGACATTCTCCCGTTCGTAGGCACCCGCGAGCGCTCTGGCGAGGCGCGTGCCGGTCGCGGGCATCCAGCCGGCCAGAACCCTGAGATGCCACAGCACCGTCTCCTGGGTGGCGCGTTCGGCCGCACCGAGATCCGCACGTCCCTGCAGACGGTCCGCGTACACCGTTTCGGCGAGCAGGGACAGTCCCTCGGTCAGACCGGGTTGGGCCGCGATCTGGCGACTCGTGCCGGCCCCGACCCGGCGCTGCGCGATGGAGCGAGCCCGAACGGTTGCGGCAACCCAGTCGGCGTTCATCGGCGGGACAGCTGCTCGGCCAGGAGAGTGTCGATCACACGACGGACGGCCTCGGGCAATCGGTCGGTGCCGGACTCTGTCAGTTCCGCGGCCTCCTGGCGGGCTTGATCCAGCAGTTTGGCATCCACATCGGCCGCGGTGCGGAGAACCTCCGCCGCCGAACGGGCCTGCTCGGCACCGGCGTCGAGCCGGGCCTGGGCGACGAGGGCTGCCGCTCGTTCCCGTGCTCCGGCGACCTCCTTCTCCGCGTCTCGCCGGGCGTCCTCCACCAGCCGTCGGCAGGACTCCACCTCCGCGTCGAGGGCGGCGAAAACAGCGACCAGCTCTGCCTCCGGACCGAGGTCATCGGCGGCGGGGACACCGGCCGGCCCTGCCGCGCCTGGGGCGCCCACAGGGCGGAAACGATCGAGGATGCTCGGTCGCGCCATGGCACCTCCCCTGCAATGTGAGAGCAATTTCAGCATACGCCGGTCGGATCGCCCGCGACGCCGGTCCCGGCCGGTGCAGGCATCGCGCCCGACCCGCGCCGGAAGTCAGTCGAATTCGGCCACTCGAAGACTCAGCCACAGAGTGAGCGTGTCCTCCGCATCGGAGAGGTCGACGTCGAAGAGGTCGTGCGCCCGGCGCAACCGGTATCTCAGCGTGTTCTGGTGTACATCGAGGCGCAGCGCGGTCGACGCCGAATCACGCGCACAGTCCAGGTAGGTGCGGAGAGTCCTCGCATAGTCGGTGCCGCTCCGCTCGTCGAACTCGAGCACGGCCGCGGCGTGTGGGGACTGCAGCCCCCGGTTGTCCCTGAAAATTCCGGCCAGTTCCAGCAGCGTCAGGTGGCTGCGCACGTCGCGAGCGCTCGCGACCGCGCCCGCGCCCGCTGCGGCAGCCGGCCCGCTCGCTAGGAGTAGCAGGACCAGATCGGCGTCACGCCGTGACCGACTGATCCGTCCCACGCTTGTCGCCTGGGACCCGATGGCCGCCCGCACGACGATGCGCAGGGCGGTGGCGGCTCGCGCGACCAACCGCTCGACCATGGATTCCACTCCCGCGAGCCGTGCGGCCCGCACCGGCGCAGTCGACGGGATTCCGGCAGCCCCGGTGAAGAGCGCGTAGACGGTATTGCCGATCACGACGCACTCGGTGCCATGTTCGTGCGTCTCGCAGTGCATCACGATGAGGTCGACCAGCCGATTCAGCCGCAATTCGTCACCGGCCGGCCCGAACTCGGGCTGGAAAGCGACGGCGACGAACGACCCGGCAGTGTCGATGCCCAGCTGGCCGGCCACGAGACGGGAATCCTCGCCCCCCTCGAGCAGCCGGCGCAGCAGTTCGGCGCGCTGCTGGCGGGCCACGTCCGCGGCGCTCCGCGCGCGAAGGATGTGCAGCGCGGCGATATCGGCGGCGCGTTCCAGGGCGCGTTCGGCATCCGAATCCAGGGAGCCGGTCTCGTCGATCACCCAGATCGACCCCAGCGGCTGCGTGCCCGCGCGAACCGCGATCGCGAGCCGGGGCAGCCCCATCTCTGCCTTCGGAAGTCCGGGTCGGCGTTCCGGTGCCGCGCCGGGCAACCTTACCGCCCCGACCGCCTGAAAGAGGGAGGCGTAGGCTTCCGCGTTGTCCGGCAGTTCGGGCACCTGCCGACCGAGGATTCCGTCCCGTCGCGTCTCGTCGGTGGGCTGACCGGGAAGCGTGGAGTAGGCGAGCACCCTGTCCTGCAGGTCCTCGATCGCCGTGGCGCCGCCCACCATCGCGGCGATCGCATTGGCGAGGGCGAAGAGGTCACCAACCGCGAGTCCCGACAGCGAACCGGCATCGTCGGGAGCCGTGGTGAGAGCGGACGTGATCAGGGAATCCAGTTGACGCCATTCGACCTCGTCGTCCACGACAAACAACCCGATGTCGACGGCATCCGCCACGGCAGAGAGTGTCTCGACGCTCAGGCCCAGCGCCTTGATCACGACGGCGCCGAAACCACTCCGCGCCGCACCGCGGAGAACCTCGGCGGACTCGACCGCCATCGGGTGCACCCCGATCAGGAGCAGAATGCCGCTGCGGCGACCCGCAAACGGAACCAGCGGGTCGAACAGGGTGGGGCTCGTCAACGGCAGTCGAAGCTGCGGTCGGCCGGATGCCAGACGCAGCCCCGAGCCGTCGAGAACTGTGAGCAACTCGGACACCGCGATGCCGGGCGGGCGGGCGGAAAGTGACGTCATCGGTCAACCGTAGACGGTCAGACCGGTTCTCATTGTGCTGGACAACATGTATTTGTCACGATATTCGTGCCGAGCGCTAAAGATCCATGGCCGGGTCTGCAGCAAACTAGGCAGATGCCACTCCCGACCAGCCGCACCGCAATGATCGACCAGGCAGACACCGCAGCAGCCCAGGCGGCCGCCACGGCCCGGATCCGGGTGGGCGACGAAAGCGCCCTGACCGGACTGGCGGAGACGGAGACCCTCTTCAATTCCGTCTGGGGTCTGCCGCACGGAGAATCGGCCATTCCGGCCGAGCTCCTGCGGGGCATCAGCCACGCCGGGTGCAACGTCACGGTCGCCCGCGACGACGACGGACTGCTCGTCGGTGCGGCCGTCGCGATCGTCTCGCCACAGAACTCGTCGATGTACTCGTTGATCGCGGGCGTGCTTCCGGGTGTTGCCGACACCGGCATCGGCTTCGCGCTCAAGCAGCACCAGCGCGCGTGGGGGTTGACCCGTGGACTGACCACCATGACCTGGACCTTCGACCCCCTGGTCAGCCGGAACGCCCGGTTCAACCTGACCAAACTCGGCGCTCACGCGGCCGAGTACGCCCAGGATTTCTACGGTCCGATGCACGGGGTGATCAATGCCAACGATGAAAGCGACCGTTTGATCGCGGTCTGGCCGCTCGACTCCGGGCGGGCCATCGACGCCAGTGAGGGACGGCCCGAACCGGTTGATCTGGACCCGGACCAGAGCGTTGTCGCTGTCGGGCCGGACGGCCTCCCGTGCGTCATCGAGTCGGCCGGTCTCCTGTGGTGCCGGGTTCCCCTCGACGTCGTCGCCCTGCGCGGCACGGATCCGGCACAGGCCGCCGCCTGGCGCAGAAGCGTCCGATCCACCTTCACCGAAGCTTTCGCCTCTGGGCATACTGCCCGTGGGGTGACTCGAACGGGCTGGTATCGGCTCGTACCAAAGGAGCAGCAATGAAAATTGAGAACATCGAGCTGAGGCGGGCGCACATTCCGCTCGTGCGACCGTTCCGGACGTCCTTCGGCACCTCGACCGAGCGGGAGGTCACCATCGTTCGGGTGACCACTGCGAACGCCGAGGGCTGGGCGGAATGCGCCGCCGAGTCGGGCCCGCTGTACAGCTCGGAGTTCCTCGACGCCAGCGACCTTGTCATCCGCGACCATCTCGTCCCCAGGCTCCAGGCCCTCGGCGATCGCCTGACCGCCGAGCAGGTCGGTCGAGCCCTGGAACCGGTCAAGGGACACATGATGTCCAAGGCGGTCCTGGAAACGGCCATCCTTGACGCCCAGCTGAAAGAGACCGGGGTCTCGTTCGGCGGCTACCTCGGGGCCGTCCACGAGACCGTTCCCGCCGGAGTGTCGGTGGGAATCATGGACTCGATCGACGAACTTCTCGACGCAGTCGGCGGTTACCTGGCCGAGGGCTACCTGCGAATCAAGCTGAAGATCGAACCGGGTTGGGACCTCGAACCCGTGCGCGCCGTGCGGGAACGCTTCGGCGACGAGATGCTCCTCCAGGTCGACGCCAACACGGCGTACACCCTCGCCGACGCCAGGCACCTGGCCAGACTGGACCCCTTCGACCTGCTCCTGATGGAGCAGCCGATGAAGGAGGACGACATGCTCGGCCACGCCAACCTCGCCAAACTGATCACGACTCCGATCTGTCTCGACGAATCGATCGAATCGGCCAGGGACGCGGCCACAGCGATCACCCTCGGCGCCTGCAGCATCATCAACGTCAAACCGGCCAGGGTCGGCGGGTACCTCGAGGCCCGCCGGATCCACGACGTCGCGGCCGCCCACGGTGTGCCGGTCTGGTGCGGCGGCATGCTGGAGACCGGCATCGGCCGGGCCGCGAACGTCGCCCTGGCCGGACTACCCAACTTCGTCCTGCCGGGGGACACCTCGGCCTCCAACCGCTACTACGCGCAGGACCTCACGGCCCCGTTCGTGCTGGAGGACGGGCACCTTCGAGTGCCGACCGGCCCGGGCATCGGCGTCGGGGTTCTGCCCGACGTGCTCTCCGACGTCACGTCCGCCGTCACCAGTCTCACCTTCTGACCCCCATTCCGCCCCACAGTTCGGAGAGCACCATGATCAAGATGCACACGACACAGCAGAGCCGTCCCCGCTGGAAGACCCTGGCATCCGTCGGCATCGTGGCAGCGCTCGCGCTGTCCGGCTGTTCCGCCGCCGCCGCTCCCGTCGCCTCGGAGGATCCGGCCACGACGGCCGATGTCGATGCCACGGCCGCGGCCATGCTGCCGGCGAAGTACAAGGAGGCCGGCATCATCAAGGCAGCTTCAGACATCCCGTACCCGCCGATGGAGATGTTCGACGAGAACCAGAACATCACCGGATTCGACCACGACCTGGCCCAGGTGCTCGGCGCGAAGCTCGGGGTGAAGATGGAACTGCAGAAGCAGTCGTTCGCCGCGGCCATCCCCTCGCTGCTGGCCGGAAAGCACGACGTCATCATGTCGGGCATGAACGACACGGCCGAACGGCAGAAGACGCTCAACTTCGTCGACTACTTCCACGCCGGGTTCTCGATCCTCGTGCAGTCCGGCAACCCCGAGAACATCACCGGGGTGCTGGACCTCTGCGGAAAGACCGTTGCCGTGCCCAAGGCCACCGTGCAGGGAGACATCCTGCGCAGCTACGACGATGCCTGCATCGCGGCCGGGCACGACGCCGTCGACGTCTCCGAGCTTCCGGGAGAAACGGATGTGCAGACCGCGGTCAGGTCTGGACGCGCCGTCGCCGAGGTGGTCGACTCCGCCGTCGCCGCGTACACCGCACAGACCGCAGGGGACGGCAAGCTGTTCGACCTCGTGACCGACCCCGAGAACCCGAACGGCTACAGCCCCGTCTACACCGGGATCGGCATCCTCAAAGAGAACGACAAGCTGGCGGAGGCGCTGCACCTGGCCCTCATGGCGGCGATCGCCGACGGCACGTACGACGAGATCCTGAACAAGTACGACCTGGGTCACTTCGGACTCGACGAAGCCGGCTTCAACCTCGGGTCGTGACCTGATGCCGCCCATCTCCGTGACGCCCTACGACACCGAACAAAGGCACCAGACTCGTGCCGAGGAGGCGGACGCCCACGACGTGGTCGCGGTGCCGCTTCGGCATCCGTGGCGGTGGGTGTTCGCCGCCCTGCTCGCCGCGGGCTTCGCCGCCATGGCGATGTCCCTCTGGTCGAACGAGAATGTGGACCACCCCACGATCAGCGAGTTCATCCTCGACCCGCGAATCCTCGACGGGGTGGTTCTGACTCTGGTGCTCACCATCGTGTCGATGGTGATCTCGACGGTGCTGGCCGTGCTCCTCGCGGTCATGCGGCTCTCGAACAACCCGGTGATGGGCGCCCTTTCCTGGCTCTATGTCTGGGTCTTCCGTGGCACGCCGCTGCTGATCCAGATCGTGTTCTGGGGGTACCTCGGCCTGCTCTACTCGCAGATAACCCTCGGCATTCCACTCACGGATGTCATCTTCTTCTCGATGGACACCAACGCGCTGATCCCCGCCTTCGCCGCCGGGCTGCTGGCGCTCACGCTCAACCAGGCCGCCTACTCCGCGGAAATCGTGCGGGCGGGCATGCTCTCGGTCGACGAGGGGCAGCACGAGGCCGCCTATTCGGTGGGGATGAGTCCCGCGTTCACGTTGTTCAAGGTGGTGCTGCCGCAGGCCATGCGGGTGATCATTCCGCCGATGGGCAACGAGACGATCTCGATGCTCAAGAACACATCGCTGCTCTCGGTGATCGCCGTGCTCGAGGTCTACACGGTGGCCACGCAGATCTCCTCGCAGAACCTGCGCCAGGTGGAACTGCTCGTGGTGGTCAGCTGCTGGTACCTCTTCCTGACCACCATCCTCTCCATCCCGCAGTACTACCTGGAGCGGCACTTCGGCCGCGGCAACGCGCGCAGTCTTCCGCCCACGCCGCTCGGACGGGTCTGGTCGGTCCTTCGAAGGGTGGGCACCCGGCAGCACCTTCAGGTGCCGGAGACCGAGCCAGAACAGAACCCAGTGAAAAGGACGGACGCCTCGTGACCGATCTGTTGAGTGATCCGCGACCCGGAGCCTCCGCGTCCGGCGTCGACCGAGCACCGAATGCGGAACCGTTGCTGGTCGCGCGGCGCGTGCGCAAGAGCTTCGGCGGGGTCGAGGTGCTCAAGGGCATCTCACTTACTGTCGACGCCGGTGAGGTGATGTGCCTGCTCGGGCCGTCTGGGTCGGGCAAGTCCACCTTCCTGCGCTGCATCAATCACCTCGAACGCATCGACGGCGGGCGGATCTCGGTCGACGGCGAGCTCATCGGTTACGCCGAGCGGCGGGGCAAGATCTACGAAATGAACCGTCGGGAGGTGGCGCGGCAGCGGCGCGGAATCGGCATGGTGTTCCAGCGATTCAACCTGTTCCCGCACATGACCGCACTGGAGAATGTCACGGCCGCCCCGATCGGGGTGCGGAGGCTCCCACGACCAGGTGCCGTCGCCCGCGGGCTGGAGCTGCTCGACCGGGTCGGCCTGGCCGATCAGGCCCAGTCCTATCCGGCGCAGCTCTCCGGTGGGCAGCAGCAACGGGTGGCGATCGCCCGGTCGCTGGCCATGGATCCCAAGTTGCTGTTGTTCGATGAGCCCACCAGCGCACTCGACCCCGAACTCGTGGGGGACGTTCTCGACGTCATGCGCACGCTCGCCGCCGAAGGGATGACCATGATCGTGGTGACTCACGAGGTCGGCTTCGCGCGCGGCGCCGCCGACCAGGTCGTCTTCATGGACGCCGGCGTCGTCGTGGAGTCGGGACCGCCGTCCAGCGTGCTCGACAATCCGCAGAATTCGCGCACGAGAGCCTTCCTCGACAGCGTGATGTAGCCGACGAGGGGCCGCAGCCCGACGTGCACCGGGATACGGTGGATCGGGAAGCGGAGGTCGTGTGAACGCGAACACCTGGCTCAATCTCGGGCTTGTGCTGCTGGCCGTGCTCATCGGGGGAGTGTTCGCCGCGACCGAGATCGCGCTGGTGTCGCTGCGGGAGAGCCAGTTGCACGGGCTGCGGAGACGCGGGCCCCGCGGGGCCAAGGTCGCCGCGCTCGCGCGGGACCCCAATACCTTCCTCGCGGCGGTGCAGATCGGCGTCACCGTCGCCGGTTTCCTCTCGGCCGCTTTCGGCGCCTCAACCCTGGCCCCGAGCGTGGCACCAGTGCTGGTGTCGGCCGGCCTGTCCGTCGACGGCGCCTCCGTGGTGTCGTTGATCGGGGTCACTCTGGTGATCGCGTTCCTCTCGCTGGTGCTCGGCGAACTCGTTCCCAAACGGCTCGCCCTGCAACGCGCGGCGAGCTTCTCGCTGCTGCTTGCCCCACCGCTGCTCGTCTTCGCCCGCCTGATGCGCCCGATGATCTGGTTGCTGTCGGTCTCCACGAACACCGTCGTGCGGGTTCTCGGCGGGGATCCGCACGTCAAGAAGGAGGAAATGCCCGTGGAGGAACTGCGTGACCTGCTGGGCACGCATCCGGGTCTCGCCGGCGCCGAACGAGAGATTCTCGACGAGGTCATCACCGCCACGGAGCGCACTCTCCGCGAGGTCATGCGCCCCCGGACGGATGTCGCATTCCTCAAGGGGAGCCAGGCGATCCCTGAGGCGATCGCCCAGAGTCGGGCGACTCCCCACACCCGCTATCCGATCACCGGTCGTTCGGTCGACGACGTGATCGGCTTCGTGCATGTGCGTGACCTTCTCGATCCGGATGCTCGCCCCGGTGCGAGCACGGTGGCCGACCTCGCCCGGCCGATCGAGAGTCTCCCCGGCACGAATCGGGTACTTACCTCGCTCACTCAACTCCGGCGTGCCGGGGTGCACATCGCCGTCGTGATCGACGAGTACGGCGGAACAGACGGCATCGTGACGCTCGAGGACCTGGTGGAAGAAATCGTTGGTGAGATGCGGGACGATCGCGACCCGACCGACGCCGGCGGCGTTGTCGCCGGAGCCAGTCCCGCTCGACTGCTCGATGGCAGCCTGAACATCGAGGACTTCACCGAGCTGACGGGCATCGCCCTCGAAGACGGTCCGTACGAGACCGCCGCCGGCTACCTCATCGACAGGCTGGGACGGCTCCCGGTGGTCGGCGACGCCGTGCACGTCGGGTCCTATCGACTCAGGGTCGCCGAGATCGAAGGTCTCCGCGTTACAGCGATCGAGGTCGTGCCGGGGCTGTCACAGTGATCGCGTGCCGGTTCACGGCTTCCGCCCGTTGGAACAACGGAGTCCACGCCGGGCTCACCAGTTCGCCGAGCGCGGCCCCCTTCCCACCGGCGTCAGCGAGCTCCGCCCAACCGAAGTCGGCGAGCGATGCGGTGGCCCGGGTGGGGGAACGGCTGGTCATCGGGCTCCCGGCGGAATCAGGCGGTGTGGCGGCGCACACTTGTTCGCAGTGTGGGTGCCCGCGAGTCCCGGTTCAAGACGGTGGCCAAGCGCCGCCGCCACGTTGAGGAGCTGGGTCTCCAAAATCGCCTCCTCGGCCGGGGAGAGGGAGGCATGGCCGGCGCCGATCAGGGCGCGAAACTGGTCGTAGAGACCATTCATCGTCCCTGCGCCCGAGGCGGTCAGTTCCAGGAACAGGCTGCGACGATCCTCGGGGTTGGCGACCCGACAGACCATGTCACGGGCCACCAACCGGGCGGCGATCGCCGTGACTGCGCCCATCGACAGGTCGGTCGACGTGGCCAGCATCTTCGGTGTGATCCGGCCGGGCTCGGCGATTCGGAAAAGAACTCGCAGCTCGGATCCGCTCAGGTCGAGGTCCGCTGCCATCCTGGCTCGGGTCTTGTCCAAAGCTCGGAGCAGTAACACGACCGCGGCGTGCACTCCGATAAGCGATTGGGCGGAGGCTGTTTCTTTCAACATGTTTTTCTCCTGACGCGCCCGGCGATTCCTCGGGAGACACTGGGGCCAATCTAGCAGTGCGACAACCTACGAGGCTCCGGTGAAAAATGTTACGGGTCCGGATAGTTTGAAAATCAAACTACCCGCAGTAGTGTGCCTGAATGCGGTCAACTCCTGCATTGCGGTTCGGGGCCACTCCACATCCGAACCAGCATCACCCCGGAAACCCCTGAGAGGCAAGGCCGGCAAGATGACCGCGTACCTCATCACGGTGAACGGTGACCGGTTCATGGTCGACAGCCACGACGCCCTCGAGGAGTGGAAGGTCTCCGTCGCCGACAGGGTTCAACGCGGCGGTGGTTTCGTCGACCTGATACAGGCCGACGGGTGTTCGACGACCCTGCTGGTCACCCCGAACTCGTCCATCACCATGCAGGAGGTCCAACCCGCCGCACCGGCGAGGGAAAGCTGGACCCAGCTCCTCGCCGACGAGGCCTGGGCGTACGAAGACCTGTAGGCGAACGCTCCGCTGACGCCTGCTGCGGGTGCGACTGCGGCGGGTGCGACTGCGGCGGGTGCGGTCGGTGCGGCTACAACCCCTCTCATCGTGGTCTCACGATCGTCTGGTTACGGTCGGAACATGACCACCCCAGCTATCACCACACATCAGCTCTCGATGCGCTATGGTCCGCAAACTGCCCTCGATTCCTTGACCCTTGAGGTTCCGGCGGGGGAGATATTCGGACTGCTCGGACACAATGGTGCCGGCAAGACGACGACCGTCAAGATTCTCACCACCCTGCTAACGCCGACCCGGGGGAGTGCCGAGGTCGGCGGCCATAGCGTCACGCGCGATGCCCTCGGCGTTCGCCGGGCGATCGGCTACCTGCCGGAGAATGTGGCGTTCTACGACAATCTGACGTTGATGGAAAACCTGAGGTTTTTCGCTCAACTCTCCGGGCTACACCGACCGGACGCGCGCATCCGGGATATCTTGCGCATTCTCGACTTCGTGGGTCACGACAGTCAACGGCTGGGTACGTTCAGCAAGGGGATGCGGCAACGGGTGGGGATCGCCCAGGCGATTCTGCATTCTCCGTCCGTGCTCTTCCTCGACGAGCCGACGTCCGGTCTGGACCCCGAGGGTGTCCGCACTCTGCGAGAAACCATCGTGCGCCTCAACTCCGAGTTCGGGATGACTATCTTCATGAACACGCACCTGCTCTCGGAGGTGACGAAGACGTGCACGAGCATCGGGATCCTCAAGGGCGGGCACCTGGTTCATCACGACACGCTCGAGCGCACCGTGTCCGCCTTTCCCGGAGAAGATTCCCTTGAGGCGATCTACTTTCAGGTGGATTCGGAGCACGCCGCGTGAGTGTCTTCCTGATCAGCGCCCGGCACGAGGTGTTGGCCGCTCGTCGCACCCGCACGTCGAATCTCCTTCTGGTCGTGTTCGTCGGCATGGTGATCACGTCGTCGGTCATCGGCTGGGTGACCCACCAGAGCGTCACCAGCGTCTACGACCAGGTCATCGCTGATGGCCTCAGCTCGGCGGCGAATCCCTTCGCGGGGATTTCCCCGCTCTACTACGCGCGCAACGCCGTCATCTATGTGCTCCTGATCGGGTCGCTGATGGCCATCGTCCTGGGCGTTCAGTCGACCCTGCGAGATCGACGAGCAGTGACGTCAGACCTCGTGTTGAGTAGGCCGGTGGGTTCGGGTGCACGGCTGTTCGGTCAGTCGGCCGGCCTCGGAATGATCCTGGCGCTCGTCATCGGCGTCAGTCTGTCCGTCAGCTGGGTCGTCATCAGCATCATCACCAGCGCGCCTCTCGGCTGGGGCGACACGGCACGGCTCCTCGGCTTCGGCGGTCTGTCATGGATGCTCCTCGAGGGCTTCGCCCTCGTCGGGATGCTCACCGGGTTGCGCAGTCAGCGCGAAACCACAGCCCTGCTCGTCCCGTTCGTGGTCTGGAGCGTCGTGGCGTTCGTCCTCCCGCAAATCGGCACGGCGGCGCGGCCCATTGCGCTGCTCAATCCTGTTCCCGCGGTCAACCCGACCGGCGGGTACTTCGACCTCGTGTCGGTCCTCACCGGTCCGCTCTCGGTCACCGAACAATTCAAGCGCGCGTCAAGCCTCGTGCTGCGGGACTCGACCGTGACGGGGGATGCCACCTCCAGCGTGCTCATTCTGCTCGCCTTCCTGGTCGTCATGGTTGTCGTCGTCGTGCTCACACCACGCGCCCGAATGAGGAGTGGTCTGAATGAGTGATCCCGGACGCCGTGCCTGGGTCCTCGCCCGCAAGGAACTGTTGGACCTGCGGCGAGATCGCCTCTTCGCCATTCTCATCGCTTTCCTGATGGTCGCCACGCTGATCTCTGTTGGCGTGGCCGCGTTGAGTTTTCGCACCCAGATCGACGCCTACAACCTGTATGTCCACCAGCTGATCGCGGCGGGCAGCACCACCAAGCCAGCCGCACCGACTTTCTTCCCGCTGCAGTTGCTGCGCGGGGGATTTGAGTACCTGGAGATTCTGGGGGCCCTGTTCGCGATCGTTCTCGCCTACTCCGCGATCGCGAAGGAGAAGCACCGTGGCACGCTGCAGCTCATTCTCAGCCGCCCCATCGGCCGTTTCGCCATGCCGCTGGGAAAGATCGCCGGCCTCGCCATCGTCTGGGCTGCGGTCGTCGGGCTGCTGACCATCGCGACAACCATCGCGATCGTGGTGATCGGCAACGCCCCCCTGCAACCCATCGATGGGGGCCGGATCCTGATCGCGGCGCTTGCAGCGTGGCTCTATCTCGTCTTCTGGAGCGCCCTGGCGATCGGCATCACGGCGCTCGCTTCGAGGCTGAGCACCGGGCTGATCGTCTCGATTGTCGTGTGGTTGGCGTTCGTCCTGATCATTCCTCAGATCGGCGACACAATGGATCCGGACAATCAGGTGCCCGGCGGGCTGTTCGCGACGCTGCAGATCCAGAAGGCCGACGAGGTCAGGGTGCTCGCGAATTTTGACGGCTTCGACGGCATCCGCAACGGTCTCGAAATCTCCTCGATAACGAAGCACTTCGAACGGCTCTCGTTCGCCTTCCTGGGCATCAAGGACAAATACAACCAACAGTCCCTGACCTTCGTCTGGGCTGACATGTGGGGCTACGGCCTCACCCTCGCGGTTGCGACCCTCGCCGCCGTGACCTTCGCCGTCGGCGCCACAACTCGACGCACTCTCCAAAGGAAGATCTCATGAAAGCACGACTCCTGTTCCCGATCCTTCTGATCGCATCACTCGCGGTGACCGGCCTGACCGGCTGCCAGGCCGCGACACCGTCGAGCTCGCAGGTCCCGTCCGGGGCCTTGACAGCCGCGGTACTGCCGGTGAACTCGAACCCGATCGTCAACGCCGGTACCGCTCCCGGGCTGACGATCGTCTCCGCCGCGGTCGAGGACAACGTTGATCCCCAGACCCAGGCCGCGATCAAGGACCGTCTGCAGGTCACCCTGCAAAACGACAGCACCGCCGAGGTGACGAAGCTCGAGATCTACTACGTGATGACCGATGTCACCACAAAGCAGAGCGAGGCCTACTACCGGGCGCTCACCGGCGTCGTGCTGGCGCCGAAGTCACAGACGACCGTGTCCTTCGATTCGGACACCGGTGCCGGACACTTCCCGGAGAATTCGTTCAGCATCTACCGGAGTTCCCAGAACCAGGTCGACTTCACCGTCGAGGTCAGCGCCCCCGGGCTGAAGCCGGCCCACGCGACCGCAACGAAGGGGTCCGGCGCTGGTGATGCGGCAGACTAACTGGCAGTCTTGGCCTGGAACGGAAACCCCATGAAGCTGCTGGTAGTCGAGGACGATCCGCGGATCGCGGATATCGTGCGGCGTACGCTCGCTGAAGCGGGCTACGCCGTCGACTCTGTGCACACCGCCCCGGCCGGCGTGGAAGCCTTCGAGATCGAGACCTACGATCTGGTTGTGCTCGACCTGATGCTGCCCGGGTTGCCGCGGGGCGGGATGGACGTGTGCGACCGAATCAGGGAGCTCAACTCGGACATCCCCATCCTGATGCTGACCGCCTTGGATTCCGCACGGAACCGGGTCGCGGGCCTCGACGCCGGCGCCGACGACTACCTCGTCAAGCCCTTCCACCTGGTGGAGCTCCTCGCCCGGGTGCGAGCGCTGCTGCGGCGTGCGCCCCGCGCACTGTCGCCGGTGCTTCGCGCCCAGGGCGTGACCCTGGATCCCGCGACCAGGACCGCGTCGCGCGCCGGACGCAGTATCGCACTCACCGCCAAGGAATATGCCGTGCTCGAGTACCTGATGAGCAACGCCGGGCAGATCATCAGCTCCTCCGAACTGATCGATCACGCCTGGGACAGCAACTACGAGGGATTCAGCAACGTTGTGCAGACTTACATCCGCTATCTGCGCCAGAAACTCACCCTCCCCGGCGAGGTGGAGATCATCGAGACCCGCCGCGGATCCGGCTACCTGATCGCCGCAGACAGGTGATCTTCCGTCGGGCGCTGATCCGCCTCACCCTCACCTACACCGTCGTGCAGCTGCTTTTCTTCGGTGGCTTCGCGCTTGGCATCTACGGCTATGTCGCCAGCACCTTCGACTTCGACCCGGCGGAACCGAGCAGCGCATCGGTCATCAGCGCCGAGCAGGGTTTCGCGAATCTGCGCGTCGGTCTGATCCTCGGCTACAGCATCCTCGTGCTGCTGCTCCCGGTAGCGAGCTACCTGATGGCGCGTACCGCCCTGGTACCCATTCGCCGCAGCTATGACCTCCAGCAGAGCTTCGTCGAGGGGGCGTCGCACGAGTTCCGGAGCCCCCTCAGTGTCATTCAGGGCGAGTTGGAACTGGGCCTGTCGAGGTCGCGAACGGCCGCAGAATACCGGGCAGCCATGGCAACCTCGCTGGATGCGGTGGGTGGCCTGATCCGCCTCACCAATGACCTCCTCCTGCTCACCAGGGACGATCCAGGCGAACTCGAGAGTACGTTCGAGCGCGTGCTGCTGAACGACATCGTGGATTCGGCCGTTGGCGCGCGCGCTGACGTCGATCGGTCCATCTCGGTTTCCGCACGCGAGCAGTTGTGGGTGCTGGGGTCGGCGGAGCTGCTGGCGCGGGCCACGGCGAATGTGATCGACAATGCGGTCAAGTTCACGGCGCCCGACCAACCGATTCGGATCAGCCTGCAGCGGAAAGGCAAGTTCGCCCAGCTGATCGTGGAAGACCACGGAGTCGGGATGACCGCCGCCGACGCCGGCCACGCCTTCGACCGATTCTGGCGGGCGCCGGACGCGCGAAGCACACCCGGGTACGGGCTGGGGCTGGCGCTGGTGAAACAGGTCTGCGATGCCCACCACGGAAACGTCACCCTGCAGGCCACGCCCGGTGAGGGGACGACCGTCACGCTGGTCTTTCCTGCGCCCGTTCTGTAAGCGCGCTGTGAGCCGGCGGAGGGGTCGTCGTTCTCACGCTGGTCTCACGGTCGCTTTCCTAGCCTGTAACCAGCGTCTTGTCATCGCACGACGCCGTGACGAAAGGACATGACCATGAAGAAGAATGCACAGGTCGCCGCGGGCACCGCGGCGCTGGCGATCCTGCTGGCCGGGGGAGTCGCCCTGGCGATCCCCGCACAGGCCTCTACTCCGAGCACGTCCGCGGCAACATCCGTGGTCGAACCGAGCGATGCCGGCGGCACCGATTCCGACAACGTCCAGGATGAGGCCGGGGACGGTGCTGATACCGGAAACGCCGTCGAGGACGGCAGCGAGGACTGCAGCGAGGACGGCCGCGAGGACGGCAGCATCGACGGCGAGACCGCCGACGATACCGGAACCGAGAACACCGGTGACGACGTCAACGGGGTCGCCGTGGAAGACGGCATCCAGGACTGATCGTCCTCGGTGGTTCGGGGCAGCGAACACGCGCCCCGAACCACCGTTCCGTCCCGATTCACCGCCTCGCCAGACCAGGGCCGGGACGCGGAGAGTGCGCCCGAGGATCTCGACGACCTGCAGGGGTGACCGTACCGACCTAGCGCCCGCCACGATAAGTTGTGCACAATTCAATAGCGTGCAATCATGAGGTTATGACCGTGACCGACGAGATGGTGTGCTTCTCCCTCTACGCCGCGACCCGGGCGACCACGCAGGCCTACCGAACCCTGCTCGAACCGTGGAGGCTGACCTATCCGCAGTATCTCGTGCTCGTCACGCTGTGGCTGGAAGGCGATCAGACGGTGTCTTCGCTGGGGGAGCACCTGCAACTGGACTCGGGAACGCTCTCGCCGCTGCTCCGGAGGATGGAGCGGACGGACCTGGTCCGTCGCCAGCGACTGGTCCCCGACGAGCGCGTTGTGACGGTGACGATCGGCGATCGCGGCCTCGAGCTCCGGGCAGAACTGGCACACATCCCGGCCCGGATCGCCGCCGGAACCGGACTTCCCACCGAGCAATCCGCCGCCACGCTCATCGAGACCCTGCACCGCCTCACCGAGACGATGCACGCCGTGAGTTCACCACACACGACCGACATCACTGAAACGAAAGCAGAAAAGCACAGATGAACGTTCTTTACACCGCAGAAGCCCTCTCAACGGGCGCCGGACGCGACGGACGGGTCGCGACCAGCGACGACTCGTTCGCCCTTGACCTCGCCATCCCAGTCGAAATGGGCGGCTCAGGCCTGGGCACGAATCCCGAGCAGCTCTTCGCCGCGGGGTATGCCGCCTGTTTCCACTCGGCTCTGCAGTCGGTCGCCCGCGTCCAGAAGGTGAAACTGGCGGATTCCTCCGTCGGGAGCCGCGTGCAGATCAGCCCGAACGGCGCGGGCGGCTACCAGCTCTCGGTGCTGCTGGAGGTCGTGCTGCCCGGCATCGACCCCGTTCAGGCGCAGGCGCTTTCGGATGCGGCCCACCAGGTGTGCCCATACTCCAATGCGACGCGCGGCAACATCGACGTCACCATCACGGTCTCGGAGGACTGAGAGCAGGACCGCCCTACGGGGTGATCGGTTCCACCTCCGATTGCTCTATCTACGCCGGTCCCGGGCCGCTCTGGGCGATAATGTCTCATGCCTAGCCGCACGGACAAGATTTCACTGATCGGCTCGATCTCCCTCGGTACGGGGGTGATGATCGGCGCGGGCATCTTTGCTCTGGTCGGTCAGGTCGCCCAGTTCGCCGGGGACTGGTTCCCGCTCGCCTTTCTTCTCGGGGCGCTTGTCGCAGGAGTCAGCTCCTATGCCTACGTGCGCTACTCCAGCGTGAACCCCTCCTCCGGTGGTATCGCGATGCTGCTGAAGGACGCCTACGGGCCGGGCGTGATCGCCGGGTCGTTCTCCTTGTTCATGTACGTGTCGATGGTGGTCGCGGAGAGTCTCCTCGCGCGCACCTTCGGCACCTACCTGTTGCGGCCCTTCGGCCTGCAGGACTCCGAGATCCTCGTGCCGGCTCTCGGTGTGGCGGCGATCGTTGCCGCTGCGGTGGTGAACCTTGTCGGCAACAGGGTCGTCGAGAGCTCGGCGACCACCACCGCGGTGCTGAAGATCCTGGGGATCGCCGTCCTCGCGATTGCCGGCCTCATCGGTGCCGCGGTATCCGGCGACGGGCTCCTGTCCAGGTCGTCCGGCGGTTCACTGGACCTCGCCGGGCTGCTGGCGGGCACGACCCTCTGCGTTCTCGCCTAC
>CAJDUC010000024.1_pt1 | contig 35356 bp, 32 predicted proteins | sample 7390041 | NCBI WGS metagenome assembly CAJDUC01 (sample SAMEA7055666, study PRJEB34461) | soil metagenome | biome: terrestrial ecosystem; feature: Peninsula; material: soil | place: Antarctica | collected 2016 | reverse complement strand
CCCGGTTCGTGTCCACCGTCGTCAAGGGGCTTCCGTCGGCCGGGGAACTCGCTGTGCTGCGCCACCGCCACCCCGGGCGCATCGTCACCCTCGCCTTCCGTGACAGCAGCGTCGACCAGGCCAGGGTCTTCGGCGAGTTCGCCGCCGCCGGCATCACCTTCGAGGTCGTCTACGGCGGGATCAATGAGATCCAGGGTCGCTCGTTCGGCCACCTCACCCTCGCGCTGACTCCCGGCCCGATCGCGGCCGGCGGCGGTGACGAGGTCGTCGATGCGGCCCTCGACCGAGTGCGAACACTGACCACCGTGACGGAGGTGCGCTGATGGATGCCCTGCTCGGCCTGATGCCCGAATTCTGGAAGGCCGCGGGGGAGACGCTCTACATCGTCGGTTTCACGCTCTTCTTCGGCGGCCTCGGCGGTCTGCTGGTCGGGCTGGGGCTCTACCTGACCCGGGCCGGCAGCATCCTCGCCAACAGGTCCGTGTTCGTGGTGCTCAACCTGTTCGTGAACATCGTGCGCCCGATCCCGTTCATCATCTTCCTCGCGGCTGCGCAACCCCTGGCCCGGATCGTCGTCGGTACCGGAATTGGAAACAGCGCGATCATCTTCACCATCTCGCTCGCGGCCTCCTTCGCCATGGGGCGGATCGTCGAACAGAACCTGCTCACCGTGACGCCGGGCGTGATCGAGGCCGCTCGCAGCGTCGGGGCCGGACCGCTCCGGATCATCTTCACCGTGCTGTTGCCCGAGGCGCTCGGCCCGCTCATCCTCGGCTACACGTTCATCTTCGTGGCTCTCGTCGACATGTCCGCGGTCGCCGGGTACGTCGGAGGCGGCGGCCTCGGAAACTTCGCGCTCCAGTACGGCTATCGCCAGTTCAACCCCGTCGTCACCTGGGCGGCCGTGCTCCTGATCATCGTGCTCGTGCAACTCGTGCAGTTCCTCGGTAACTGGCTGGCCCGGAAGGCTTTCCGCCGATGAGCCGGCACGGGGCAGCCGGGAGGAGCCGACCCGCGCGGAAGTAGACTGGACCATGACCAACGAGGGCTTTGCCGAGATCGAGCGCAAATTCGATGTGAATCCGACGACGCCATTGCCGGCGCTGCACGACCTGCCGGGCGTCACGCACGTCGACCCGCCGATCGAGCACCACCTGGACGCCCTCTACTTCGACACGGCCGACCTCACGCTCGCCGGGCGTCGGATCACACTGCGCCGCCGCGCCGGCGGCGACGACGACGGCTGGCACCTCAAGCTCCCGGTCACCGTCGATGAACGCCGGGAAGTGCGTGAGCCCGTCGGGGAAGACCCCGATGTGATCCCCGAGGCCATCCTCGGTCTGGTGCGGGTGTACCTGCGAGGCCGGGCGTTGATGCCCGTTGTGCGGCTCCGCACGGTGCGAGTCGTGCACAACCTCGTCGGCCGCTCCGACGCGGTGCTCGCCGCGGTCTGCGACGATTCAGTGCAGTCCGAACGCTTCGGGGCCGAACCGTTGAACCAGGATTGGCGCGAATGGGAGGTCGAGCTCGTCGACGGGTCACGGGCCCTGCTCGACGCCGCCCAGCAACGACTCTCCGAGGTCGGGGTCGAACCGGCCTCGAGTCCGTCCAAGCTCGCCCGTGCCCTGGGCGACCGCGCGCCGGAAATCGCCCCGGAGCCGGCCAAAGCGGGTCCGCGCAGCTCGGCCGGGGACGTGCTGCTGGCGTACCTGCGAGCACAGGTCGACGTCATCCTGGCGGAGGACCCGCTCGTGCGGGAAGGCAACGAGGAGGCGGTGCACCGGATGCGTGTCGCAACCAGGCGCCTGCGTTCGGCGCTCTCCACCTACTCCTCCCTGCTCGACGCGGGGATCACCGAGCCGCTGCGGGTCGAATTGCGCTGGATCGCGGGAGTGCTCGGCGGCGCACGGGACGCCCAGGTGCTGCGCCGACGCCTCACCCACCGGCTTGACCTCGAACCGGCCGGGCTGGCCGCCGGACCGGTCGCCGCACGCATCGACGAGCACTTCGGGACCCTGGTGCGGATCGGGGAGGCGGACACCCGCTCCGCCCTCGACTCCGACCGCTACTTCCGGCTCCTCGACGCCGTCGACCTGCTCGTGGCCTCCCCGCCGCTTTACCGCACGGCCGACAAGGCGGCGCGGAAGGTCATCCCCGGCCTGGTCGGCGCCGATTGGAAGCACCTGCGCGCAGCGGTGCGCGCGTCCCGCCGAACCGCGGCCGGTGCCGACCGCGACGTGGCCCTGCACGAGGTGCGCAAGTGCGCCAAGCAGCTGCGCTACGCGGCCGAGACGGCGGCGCCACTCGGGCGCAAGCGGGCCCGCAGGCTCGTTGCCGCCGCCCGCCAGGTGCAGGAGATCCTCGGCGATCACCACGACAGTGTCGTGGCTCGCCGCGAACTCCTCGGCCTGGGCATGAAAGCGTTCCTGTTCAACGAGAACTCGTTCACCTATGGACGGATGCACGCGGTCGAAGAGGCCGGTGCGGCCGGAACCGAGGCGCGCTTCGTCAAGGCCTGGAAGGACTTCCCTTCCGCGTCCATCGACAACTAGCCCCCGCGACGGCCAGCCCGTCGATGACTAGTCGAAGTCGAGGCTGAGCTTGCGCAGCAACCCGGCCAGGCGGTCCTGATCGCTCGGCGAGAGGGTTGCCAGCAACTCCGCCTCCGCGTCGACCAGACGGGTGATCGCGGCATCCACCCGGGTGAGTCCGCCCGGTGTCATCCCGACGAAAATGCCGCGTCCGTCGTTGGGGTCGGTGCGCCTGGTGACCAACTCGCGCTCGACCAGTCGGTCGATCCGGTTGGTCATCGTGCCGCTGGACACGAGCGTCTGCTGCAGCAACGCCTTCGGGCTCAGCTCGTAGGGTGAACCCGCCCTGCGCAGTGCCGACAGCACATCGAACTCCCAGGAGTCCAGTTCAGACCGGGAAAACGCGGTGCGCCTGGCCCGGTCCAGATGCTTGGAGAGCCGGCCGACCCGGGACAGGACCTGCAGTGGGGCGAAGTCGAGGTCGGGGCGTTCGCGCAGCCAGGCGTCTACGATCCGGTCGACTTCGTCATGTGCGGGCATCAGTCCATTATCCGGCCTCCGGGCGGTCGCCCATCGCTGCCTGCACGCCGGGCGCGATACTTCTGGCAGACTTATCACCGTTGGTCGGCCCCGAGCCGGCGAATTCCGCCGTGGTGTAATGGCAGCACGACAGCCTTTGGAGCTGTTAGGTCTAGGTTCGAGTCCTGGCGGCGGAGCACTGGTTGCCGACCAGTGGCGCCCCCTCCGGTCTTCCCGGCCGGCAACACGAACAGCAAAGAGGAAACCACGTGACCGACTCCCGACTCGCTATTGTCGTGCTGGCCGCCGGCCAGGGCACCCGAATGAAGTCCAGCACCCCGAAGCTGTTGCACAAGCTCGCCGGGCTGCCCATCCTCAGCCACGTGCTCGCCACTTCCCACGCTCTCGACGCCGCTCACGTGGTGACGGTCGTGCGGTACGAGCGCGACCAGGTCGCCGCCCTGGTGGCCGAAGACCTGCCCGAGAGCCTGATCGTCGACCAGGACGAGGTTCCCGGCACCGGCCGTGCGGTCGAACTGGCCGTCGCCGCCCTCCCCGCCGACTTCGACGGCGACGTGCTCGTGGTCTCCGGCGACGTGCCCCTGCTCAACTCCGCCACCCTGGCCAGCTTCGTCGCCGCGCACCGCGAGCGCGACGTGTCCGCCACGGTGCTCTCGTCCTTCCCCGAGGACTCCACCGGCTACGGCCGCATCGTCCGCTCCGAGTCGGGCGGCTTCGACCGCATCGTCGAGCAGAAGGATGCCTCCGTCGAGGAACGCCAGATCGCCGAAACCAACGCGGGCGTCTACGCCTTCCGTTTCGCCGAGCTCCGCGAGCAGCTCGCGCACGTCACCACCGAAAACGTGCAGGGTGAGAAATACCTGACCGACGTGATCGGCCTGCTCCGCGGCGCGGGTTCCGACGTGCGCGCCGTGCCGGTGGCGGATGCCTGGCTCGTTGCCGGGATCAACGACCGCGCCCAGCTGAGCGAGACCGCGCGCCAGCTCAACGGCTTCATCGTGAACGGCTGGCAGCTGGCCGGCGTCACCGTTCAGGACCCCGCGACCACCTGGATCGACCTCAAGGCCCAGCTCGCGCCCGACGTGACGATCCTTCCCGGCACCCAGATCCTCGGTGCAACAGTGATCGAGACCGGCGCCGTCGTCGGACCCGACACCACCCTCCAGGACTGCGAGGTCGGCGAGAATGCCGTGGTCAAGCGCACCGACGCGACCCTCGCCGTAATCGGCGCCGGGGCATCCGTCGGTCCGTTCTCCTTCCTGCGGCCCGGAACAGTGTTGGGCGCCGACGGCAAGATCGGCGCGTTCGTCGAGACCAAGAACGCGAACATCGGCGCCGGCAGCAAGGTGCCGCACCTCAGCTACGTCGGTGATGCCAACGTCGGTGAGCAGTCCAACATCGGCGCGGGCACGATCTTCGCCAACTACGACGGCGTGAACAAGCACCGCAGCGAAATCGGGTCGCATGTGCGCACCGGGTCGCACAACGTGTTCGTCGCGCCGATTAGGATTGGGGACGGAGCATACACGGGAGCCGGCACAATCGTCCGCAAGGACGTGCCGGCCGGGGCTTTGTCCTTGAGCGTGGCTCCACAACGCAATATGGACGGTTGGGTAGAGACCAACCGGCCAGGAACCGACGCGGCGGTGGCCGCGGCAAAGAGCGGAGACTAGGTGTCTGGAATCAAGACCAGCGGCGAAAAGCGACTTGTATTGGTTTCGGGGCGAGCCCACCCACAACTAGCGCTGGACATCGCCACGGAGCTTGGTACCGAACTCGTCCACACGGACGCCCGGACCTTCGCAAACGGTGAGATTTACGCTCGTTTCGACGAGAGTGTGCGGGGTAGCGACACATTCGTCATCCAGTCGCACACGAACCCGATCAATGAATGGCTGATGGAACAGCTGATCATGGTCGACGCCCTCAAGCGGGCGTCCGCCAAGCGGATCACCGTCGTCGCGCCGTTCTACCCTTATGCCCGCCAGGACAAGAAGGGCCGCGGCCGCGAGCCGATCTCGGCCCGTCTCGTCGCCGACCTGTTCAAGGTCGCCGGCGCCGACCGGATCATGGCGGTCGACCTGCACGCCGCCCAGATCCAGGGCTTCTTCGATGGCCCCGTCGACCACCTCTTCGCCATGCCAGTGCTGCTCGAACACTTCAAGGAAAAGCTCGACCCGACCACCCTCACGGTCGTCTCGCCCGACATGGGCCGTGTGCGCGTCGCCGACATCTGGAGCGACAAGCTTGGCGCCCCGCTGGCCATCATCCACAAGCGTCGCGACCCCCTCGTGCCCAACCGCGTCTCCGTGCACGAGATCGTCGGCCAGGTCGAGGGCCGGGTCTGCCTCATCGTCGATGACATGATCGACACCGGCCGCACCATCGTGCTCGCCGCCGAGGCGCTGCGCAAGGCAGGCGCGATCGGCGTCGTCGTCGCTGCGACCCACGCCGTGTTCAGCCACCCGGCGCTCGAGCTGCTGCAGAACCCGGCCATCTCCGAGGTCGTCGTCACCGACACTCTGCCGATCCCGATGGAGAAGCGGTTCCCCACGCTCACCGTGCTGCCGATCGCCCCGCTGCTGGCGCGCGCGATCCACGAGGTGTTCGACGAGGGTTCCGTCACGAGCATGTTCGAGGGCGCCGCGTAGCAGCACCGGACGTGCACCGGGCCGGTCGTCGACGTGAGTCGGCGGCCGGCCTGTTTCGTACCAGCGCGTCGACTACGCGGGGATGCTGGTATCCGGCGCCCGCGGCGCCGACGGGATGATGCCGAGCGGGATGACGTAGATCTGGCGCTCGTTGCGGTCGACGGCGTAGCACTGCCAGCCGAACCCGCCCGGTCCGGACAGCTCGAACCTCGCGTCCGACCCGGACGCGTACGGGTAGTAGTGCAGCACGGCCACCCGGCAGGTGTTCGTCGCCGTCGTCGTCGCGATCTGTACCGAGGTCAGGATGCCGGGCACGATCAGCGCCACGAGCCCCAGCACGACGACCATGCGCATGATGGCGACGACGCGGCGACTGCGCAGGGGCCGGTCGGCGTCCTGCGGTTCGTAGCCGGAGAGTTCGGGGTGTTCATCGCTCATCATCTGGCTCCCAGTATGGCAAATCGGGGGGTCATCCGCGCAGCCGGGGCGGGCGCGGAAACGACAGTGGCCGAGCCGGATGCTCGCGGCCGGGGCCGGGAACGTCCGCCTCGGCCACGGCCGACGGGGGTGGGGCGACTAGTGCGAGGAACCCTCGGTCTCGACCTCGCTGCGGTCGCCGGACCATAGGGTGTGGAACGTGCCCGGCATGTCGACGCGCTTGTAGGTATGTGCTCCGAAGAAGTCGCGCTGACCCTGGACCAGGGCGGCCGGCAGGCGCTCGCTCGCCAGCGAGTCGAAGTAGCTCAGCGCGGAGGCGAAACCGGGAACCGGGATGCCGGAGAGTGCCGCGGTGGAGACCACCCGGCGCCACGCCGACTCGCCGTCGGCGACGGCCTTGGCGAAGTACGGGTCGACCAGCAGGGTCGGGATCGACGGGTTGTTCGCGTAGGCGTCGACGATGCGGTTGAGGAACTGGGCCCGGATGATGCAGCCGCCCCGCCAGATGGTGGCGATGGCGCCCTTATCGATCTTCCAGCCGTACTTCTCGGCGCCGGCGATGATCGCGTCGAAGCCCTGCGCGTAGGCCACGACCTTGGAGGCGTAGAGCGCCTGGCGCACGTCGTCCTGGAAGGTGGTGCCGACCGGGGCGATCTCCGGGCGGGCGCCGAGGGCCGCGCGGAGCGGCACACGCTGCTCCGGGTGGCTGGACACGGCGCGGGCGAAGACGGCCTCGGCGATGCCGCCGACGGGCACGCCCAGGTCGAGGGCGTTCTGCACGGTCCAGACGCCGGTTCCCTTGGAGCCGGCCTCGTCGAGCACGACGTCGACGAACGGGAGACCGGTCTTCGCGTCGACCTGGCGGAGCACCTCGGCGGTGATCTCGATCAGGTAGCTCTCGAGGTCGCCGGCGTTCCAGTCGGTGAATACGTCGGCGATGGCGGACGGGGAGTGCCCGCCGACCTTGCGGAGCAGGTCGTACGCCTCGGCGATGAGTTGCATGTCGGCGTATTCGATGCCGTTGTGGATCATCTTGACGAAGTGACCGGCGCCATCCGTGCCCACGTGGGTGACGCAGGGCACGCCGTCGACGACGGCCGCGATCGACTCGAGGATCGGGCCGAGCGTCTCGTACGCCTCGACCGAACCGCCGGGCATGATGCTGGGGCCCTTGAGGGCGCCCTCTTCGCCGCCGGAGATGCCGGCCCCGACGAAGTTCACGCCGGTGGCGCGAACGGCCTTCTCCCGGCGGATGGTGTCCTGGAAGTCGGCGTTGCCGCCGTCGACGATGATGTCGCCGGGCTCGAACAGCTCGGTCAGCTGGCTGATCACGGCATCCGTGCCCTTGCCGGCCTGCACCATGATGATCGCTGTGCGCGGCTTCTGAAGCGAGGCGGCGAATTCCTCGATGGTCTCGGAGGCGACGAAGTTCGCCTCGGGGTGTTCTCCGGTGAGGAGACGGGTTCGCTCGGGCGAGCGGTTGTACACCGCCACGGTGTTTCCCTCGCGGCTGGCGAGGTTGCGGGCCAGATTCGACCCCATCACTGCCAGTCCCACTACGCCAATGTTTGCCTGTGCTGCGCCGGTTTCGGCCACGTTTACTCCTTCAGGTGATTGATCTCAAACCTCCGTCAAGGCTACTGCGTCGGGCGTTGCGGTGACGTTCCGTGTCGGAGGGAACCCTCGGGAGACGGATGCCGCGCGGCCGGTTCGCCCCAGCCCTCCCGCTCCGCTAGACTCACTAGTTGAACTTCGGCGAGGGCTGTCGGCGGCGGAATCCGTTGCCGGTATCCGTTATCGACGCGGCGGGATGCTTCACGGCCTTTCCTCACGCGCACACGCGTTCGAGTTGAACCAGTACCCACGATTTGCGGACCTCGTCCGCGAAACCAGACTGGGCCGTCCAGGCCCGCAAGGAGAAACATCATGGCTGAGGCCAAGAAGAAGGTTGTCGCTGACAACAAGATCAGCGCCGACGTTCGCGTCAAGTTCGGCAAGGGTGCGGCCCGCAAGCTGCGCGTGCTGGGCAAGATCCCCGCCGTCGTCTACGGCCACGGCACCGCACCGCTCCACGTCGCACTGCCGGCCCACCAGATCGGCCTGCTGCTGCGCCGCGCCAACGCCGTCCTCGAACTGGACGTCGAAGGCACCACGCACCTCACCCTGGTGAAGGACGTGCAGAAGGACCCGTTCCTGCAGATCATCGAGCACCTCGACCTCATCGTCATCCGCAAGGGTGAGAAGGTCCAGGTCGAGGTTTCCGTGCACCTGGAGGGCGAGTCCGCGACGGGCACCATCGCCGACCTGGACACCAAGTACCTCATGCTCGAGGTCGAGGCCACCAACATCCCGCAGTACGTCATGGTCAGCATCGAGGGCCTCGAAGACGGCGCGCAGATCCACGCCAAGGACGTCGTCCTTCCCGCCGGTTCTGCCCTCATCTCCGATCCCGACGCGGTTGTCGCCTACGTGCACCTGCCCGCCGCCGAGGAAGAGGAAGAAACCGAAGCCGAGACCGAAGAAGCGCCTGCCGCCGAGTAGTCGTTCCCATCTGGTTTCGTCGACCGCGGAGGAATTCCCTGGACGAGAATCTTTGGCTCGTAGTCGGGCTCGGTAACCCCGGGCCCGGCTACGCCGGAAATCGCCACAATGTCGGCCACATGGTCGTCGCTGTGCTCGCCGACAGGCTGTCGGCGAACTTCAAGAACCACAAAACCAACTCGGCGGTCGCCGAGGGCCGCAGTTTCCCCGGCGGTCCCAAGCTGGTGCTCGCCAAGCCGAGCACCTATATGAACGTGTCCGGTGGCCCGGTCGCCGCGCTCCTGCGGTTCTACTCACTCGAGCCTGACCGGCTGATCGTCGTCCACGACGACCTCGACCTGCCCTTCGATACGCTCAAGATCAAGGTCGGCGGTGGACACGGCGGCCACAATGGCCTCCGCGACATCATCGCCGCGACAGGCACGAAGGACTTCGTGCGGATCCGCATGGGCATCGGGCGTCCGCCCGGGCGCCAGGACGCGGCCGACTTCGTGCTGCACGACTTTGCCAAGGACGAGCGCGAGGTTCTGCCCAATCTCCTCTCGGATGCCGCCGACGCGATCGAGCTCATCGCCGCCGAAGGCGTCACGGCCGCCCAGCAGAAGTTCCACTCCCCGTAGCGCAGCCCCGGGCTCCCTGTGCGCGACTGGGCTCCCTGAGCTCCCTGAGCTCCCTGCGCTCCCTGCGCGCGCCCGCGGCTGCGTAGACTCGTCGGGTGACTCTTCAGGGCTTAATTGCCACACTTTCGCGCGCCTCCACATTCGACAACGCCCTCGGTTTCGCCGACCGGGACGGCGATTTCTCGCTCACCGAGGGGTTGCGGGCGCCGCTGATCGCCGCGATGCTCGAGCAGCGCGGCCGGTTGGACAAGGCGCAGGCCCTGCTCGTGATCACCGCAACCGGGCGCGAGTCGGAGTCGATGCACGAGAACCTGGCCTGTTTCGCCGCCGAAGCTGAGATCGTCGACTTCCCGGCCTGGGAGACCCTGCCGCACGAACGGCTCAGCCCCGGCGCGGAGATCGTCGGCAAGCGCCTCTACGCGCTGCGCCGGATGCGCGACTGGGAGGCAGCCGACTCCGCCGTGCGCCGCCCGCTCATCGTGATCGCCTCCGTGCGGGCCGCGCTGCAGCCGGTCGCCGACAACCTCACCGACTACGAACCGATCGAGTTGGTGGCCGGCGCCCGCGGCCACGACCTGGGCGCGATCGCCAGGGAACTGATCGGCCTGGCCTATGCGCGGGTGGACATGGTCACCCGCCGAGGGGAATTCGCGGTGCGCGGCGGCATCCTCGACGTGTTCCCGCCGGTGGCGCCGCACCCGTACCGGGTGGAATTCTTCGGCGACGAGGTCGAGCAGCTCCGCGCCTTCTCGGTGGCCGACCAGCGTTCCCTACCCGAGCCGATCGACCGGGTGTCTCTGCCACCGAGCCGGGAACTGCTGCTCAGCCCCGCCGTGCGCCAGCGGGCACGGGAAATGCAGCACGAGTTTCCGAGCCTGGCCGGCCTGCTCGCCAAGATCGCCGAGGGCATCCCCGTCGAGGGAATGGAGAGCCTCGCTCCAGCGCTCGTCGACAAGCTGGTGCCGATCACCCACTATCTGCCCCGCGAGGCGGCCGTGGCCGTGATCTCGCCCGAACGGGTCGCCTCCCGGGCGATCAGCCTCGCCGAGACGAACCGGGAGTTCCTCGGCGCCGCGTGGAGCGCGGCCACGGCCGGCGCGGAAGCCCCGATCGACCTCGAATCCGGGGACTTCCTCACCCTCGGCCGGCTGCGCGACTCGGTCACGTTCAGCGCCCCCGGCGCCCCGGCGTCCGCCCACGCCTGGTGGACCTTCAGCTCGTTCCAGGCGGCGCCGACGGATGCCCCGGTGCTGCCCGAACACCGCGAACTCGACGAGCTGCTCACCGTGCGCATCGACGGCGAGGCCGTGCCCAGTTTCCAGGGCAGCGTGGAGGGCGCCCTCGGTCACCTGTCCGCCCGGTTGAAGGACGGCTGGACCGTCGGGATCGTCGCGCAGGGTGCCGGGTTGGTCGAACGCGCCGCCGACGTGCTCGCGGAGCGCGAACTCCCGGCCCGGATCGTGACCGAATGGCCCGGCGAACCCGAACCCGGCATCGCCTACCTGCTCAAGGCATCCGTCGACCACGGCTTCGAGATCCCCGAGACGAAACTCACCCTGGTCAGCGAGTCCGAGTTCTACGGCCGGGTCGTCGGCTACGACGCCCGCCAGGTCAAGAAGCTGGCCAGCCGCCGCAAGAACGTCGTCGACCCGCTGCAGCTCAAGGCCGGCGACCACGTGGTGCACCAGACCCACGGCATCGGCCGGTTCGTCGAACTGACCCAGCGGGAGGTGTCGAGCGGCGGCCGCAACCCGGTCAAGACCAAGCGCGAGTACCTCGTGCTCGAGTATGCGCCGTCGAAGCGGGGGCACCCGGGCGACAAGCTCTACGTGCCCACCGACCAGCTCGACCTGGTCAGCCGCTATGTGGGCGGGGAGGCTCCCACCCTGAGCAAGATGGGCGGCAGCGACTGGTCGGCGGCCAAGAGCAAGGCTCGCAAGGCCGTGCGCGACATCGCCGTCGAGCTGGTCAAGCTGTATTCGGCGCGCATGGCGAGCAAGGGACACGCGTTCGGGCCCGACACGCCGTGGCAGCGCGAGCTGGAGGAGGCGTTCCCGTTCGCGGAGACCCCCGACCAGCTCACCACCATCGACGAGGTCAAGGCCGACATGGAACGGCCCATCCCGATGGACCGGCTGCTCTCCGGCGACGTCGGCTTCGGCAAGACCGAGGTCGCCGTGCGCGCCGCGTTCAAGGCGATCCAGGACGGCAAGCAGGTGGTCATGCTCGTGCCGACGACCCTGCTCGTGCGCCAGCACATGGAGACGTTCCAGGAGCGCTTCGCCGGGTTCCCGGTGCACCTGCGCGCCCTCAGCCGGTTCCAGACCGAGAAGGAATCCCGGGAGACCATCGCCGGGATGCTGGACGGCACGGTGGACCTCGTGATCGGCACCCACCGGCTGCTCTCCGAGTCGATCGTGATCAAGGACCTCGGCCTCGTCATCATCGACGAGGAACAGAGGTTCGGGGTCGAGCACAAGGACGCGCTGAAGAAGCTCAAGACCAACGTGGACATCCTAGCGATGAGTGCGACACCGATTCCGCGCACCCTGGAGATGGCGGTCACCGGCATCCGGGAGATGTCGACCCTGGCCACGCCACCGGAGGACCGCCACCCGATCCTCACCTTTGTCGGGCCGTATTCCGACCGTCAGGTGGCGGCGGCGATCCGACGTGAGCTCCTGCGGGAGGGCCAGATCTTCGTCGTGCACAACCGAGTCTCGAGCATCAACCGGGTCGCCGCGCAACTGGCCGAGCTCGTGCCGGAGGCGCGGATCGCCGTGGCGCACGGGCAACTGCCTGAGGCGCAGCTCGAGCAGGTCGTGGTGGACTTCTGGGAGCGCAAGTTCGACGTGCTCGTGTCGACGACCATCATCGAGACCGGCCTGGACATCGCCAACGCCAACACCATCATCATCGACCGCGCCGACAAGTTCGGGCTCAGCCAGTTGCACCAGTTGCGGGGGAGGGTCGGTCGTGGCCGGGAGCGCGCTTACGCGTACTTCCTCTACGACGAGAACAAGCCGCTCACCGAGATCGCCCACGACCGGCTGTCCACGATCGCCGCGAACAACGAGCTCGGTGCCGGCATGCAGGTGGCACTGAAGGACCTCGAGATTCGCGGGGCCGGCAACCTGCTCGGCGGCGAGCAGGCCGGCCACATCGCGGGCGTGGGCTTCGACCTCTACCTGCGCATGATCGGCGAGGCCGTGAGCACCTTCCGCGGCGACGTGGCCGAGGGCCAGACCGAGCTGCGGCTCGAACTGCCCGTCGACGCGCACATCCCCGAGGACTACGTCGACAGCGAGCGGCTGCGCCTCGAGGCTTACCAGAAGCTGTCTGCGGCGAGTTCGCCGACGGCCGCGAAGGACCAGATCGACCTCGTGCTCGACGAACTCACCGACCGCTACGGTGAGCCGCCCCAGCCGGTGCAGAATCTCATCCTGGTCTCACGGCTGCGCTGGCTGGCCCAGCAGGCCGGACTCGGCGAGGTCGTCGCGATGGGGTCGAACCTGCGGGTCTCCCCGGCGAACCTGGCCGACTCGATGCAGGTGCGCCTGCAGCGGATGTACCCCGGCTCGCGGTACTTCACCCAGAACGGGTCGATGACCGTGCCGATGCCGAGGATCAACGGCGAGCCGCTCGGCGACGCCGCCCTGATCGCCTGGGCCGGCACGCTGCTGGACGCGATCTTCCCGCGGCCCGTCGACAGCGTCACAACGACCTCCGCGTGACTCTGTGCCCGCCGCTTACGATGAGACCGAACCCCAGGAGGCACGCATGACCACGCCCAGCCAGCTCGACATCCTTATTGAGACCGTCGCACGGCTTCGGGCGCCCGGCGGGTGCCCGTGGGACGCGGACCAGACCCACGAGTCCCTCGTGCAGTACCTGGTCGAGGAAAGCCATGAACTCATTGAGGCGATCGAGGCCGGGAGCCGGGAGGAGCTGATCGAGGAGCTCGGCGACGTGCTCTACCAGGTGCTCTTCCACGCGGACCTGGCCGCGCACACCAGCGGCGAGGACTTCGACATCCAGGATGTCGCCGCACAGATGACCGCAAAAATGGTCGGGCGGCATCCGCATGTCTTCGGCGACCTGTCGCTCGAGACCGCCGACGACGTGGTAGCCGCCTGGGACGACTTCAAGGCCGCGGAGAAGCCGCACCGCACCAGCGTGCTCGACGGGATCCCGCAGGGCATGCCCGCCCTCGCGCTCGCCGACAAGGTTCTCGGCCGGGCGCAGAAGATCGGCCTGGTCGGCGAGGAATCTGCCTTCCCCCTCCCGATCGAGACCGAAGACGAGCTCGGCCCGCTGCTGCTGGCGATCGTCGCCACCGCCAAGGCGCAGGGTCTGGACTCCGAGCGGGCGCTCCGCACCGCCCTCCGCGGGCTGCAGGACGAGATCCGCGCCGCCGAGGGCGCCGAGACGACTGCCGCCCAGGATGCCGCGGCCGACTTCACCGATGCCGGCATCATCGGGCTGCCGGCCTCGTCCTTCGACTGATCTGAATCACGCCGGCCTGAGTCTGAAGCCTGAGAGAACCGCGTCGGCTGGCGCGGCGGGGCGGCGCCGAGTACCGTCAGAGGATGAGCCAGACTTCTTTCAACGAGCTTCTATCCACCCAGATCGGCAACGAGTTTGCCGCGTCGCAGCAGTACATCGCCATTGCCGTTTGGTTCGACAACCAGGCGTTGCCCCGGCTCGCCGCCCACTTCTATGCCCAGTCGATCGAAGAGCGCAACCACGCCATGATGCTCGTGCAGTACCGGCTCGACCGCGACCTCGGCGTCGAGATCCCCGGCATTCCTGCCGTACAAAACAACTTCACCCTTGCCGTCGAGCCGATCGCGCTCGCCCTGGCCCAGGAGAAGCAGGTCACGACCCAGATCGAGGCACTCTTCCGCGCCGCCCGCGCCGATGGTGACGCCCTCGGCGAGCAGGCCATGCTCTGGTTCCTCAAGGAACAGGTCGAAGAGGTCGCGTCGATGTCCACCCTGCTGACGATCGCGCAGCGAGCGGGCGACAACCTGTTCGACATCGAGAACTACATCGCCAGGGAGACCGTCGCCGGTGGTCCGGTCGACGCCGATGCCCCGGGCGCCGCAGGCGGCGCCCTCTAGCTCGCTCGGGCGTTCGAGGAGCGTCGGTCCCGCGGCGGTTGGTCCGGGCGTCGGGTGCCGGGGCTCGGTCGCCGCCGCTACGCGAATGGCAGGCCGCGCCCGCGGTGGCCGGCGCGGCCTGCGGAAACGGGCGCGGCCTGGTGCCGCACCTGGTCTCGACCGGCTCGACCACCGGCGGGCTCGACCACCGGCGGGCTCGACCACCGGCGGGCTCGACCACCGGGATGCCCGGTCGGGTGGTGTTCGGCGGTCGGCGTTCGGGGGTCGGGCCGGACCTGACACAATTGGAACCATGGCAGCACCTGTGACCCCGCCGCGCGGCATGCGCGATTTCCTCCCCAACGAGAAAGCGGTCCGGGAGCACGCGCTGGGCACAATCAGGCGTAGTTTCGCCGCCCACGGCTTCGACGAGATCGAAACCCCCGTGATGGAGGATTCGGCCCGCCTGCACTCCGGCCTCGGCGGCGACAACGAGAAACTCGGCTTCGCGGTGCTCAAACGCGGGCTGTCCCCGGCGGATGTCGCGGCCGCCGCCGAGTCAGGCGACCTCCTGGCCCTGGCGGACCTGGGTCTCCGATTCGACCTCACGGTTCCGCTGGCCCGGTTCTACGCCAGTCACCGCGCCGAGCTGCCCTCCGTCTTCCGGTCGATCCAGATCGCACCAGTCTGGCGAGCGGAGCGCCCGCAGAAGGGCCGCTACCGCCAGTTCATCCAGTGCGACATCGACATCATCGGCGAAGCCGGCCCCCTCGCCGAGATCGAGCTCATCTCCGCAACCACTGCCGCCCTCGACGCCCTCGGCCTCACCGGCTGCTCGGTGCGAATCAACGACCGACGCATCCTAGCCTCCCTGCTCGCCCACTGGAACGTGCCACCCGAACTCGCCGAACGCGCCCTGATCACCATCGACAAGCTCGACAAGATCGGCGTGTCCGGAGTCGTCACCGAGCTGGGCTCCCTCGGCATCGACGCCGACGGCATCGCAGACACCCTCGAGGGGATGCCCGACCTCGGCTGGGATGCCGCCGCCCCGGCCTGGCTCGACCTCGCCGCCTACGCCGACCTCCGTGCCCTGCGCGACGCGCTGCCGGCCACCCGGCTGGTCTTCGACCCGACTCTCGTGCGCGGGATGGGCTACTACACCGGCACGATCTTCGAGATCGCCCACCCCGAGCTGGGCTACTCGCTCGGCGGCGGCGGACGCTACGACGGGATGATCGGCCGATTCCTCGGCACCGACGTGCCCGCCTGCGGATTCTCGATCGGATTCGAACGGATCGTCGACCTGCTCGGCGCTACCGGCGCAGCCGACCCGGACGCCGTTGTGCTCGTGCACGAGAAGGATGCCGACCCCGCCGACCTGGTGGCACTCAAGGCCGCCCTCGTGGCAACCGGGCAGCGCGTGCGGCTCGAACGCCGCACCAAGAACCTGAAAGCGCTCCTCGACCGGGCCGCCGCAGCAGGGTACGGACGCTACGCGATGGTCACGCCCGAAACGCGTGCCCCCGGCTCGCTTCAATTCCGTCCGCTGGGTGATTCAGCCGACCGTCACTAGACTGTTATGGGATTGGAACACAGCGCGGTCTTCCTCGATTCCCTCAGATTTTCACCCCCAATTAAAGAAAACAAAGGAAACAGGAGATAGCTGTGGCTCTCATTGAGGCAGTAGTAGCGCGCGAGATTCTTGACTCCAGAGGCAACCCGACCGTTGAGGTCGAGGTATTGCTTGATGACGGTTCGGTTAGCCGCGCAGCGGTTCCGTCCGGCGCATCGACTGGTGCGTTCGAAGCTTATGAATTGCACGACGGCGACAAGTCGCGTTACCTCGGCAAGGGCGTGCTCAAGGCCGTTGACGCCGTCATCGACGAGCTCGGCCCGGCAGTCGAAGACCTCGACGCCACCGACCAGCGCATCGTCGACGCCGTTCTGAACGAGACCGATGGCACCGACAACAAGCACCGCGTCGGCGCCAACGCCATCCTCGGCGTCAGCCTTGCCGTCGCGAAGGCCGCCGCCACGTCGGCCGGCCTGCCCCTGTTCCGCTACCTCGGTGGCCCGAACGCACACACCCTGCCGGTTCCGATGATGAACATCATCAATGGTGGCTCCCACGCCGACAACGACGTAGACATCCAGGAATTCATGGTTGTCCCGCTCGGCGCCGAGACCTTCGCCGAGGGCCTCCGCTGGGGCACCGAGACCTACCACGCGCTCAAGGCGCTCCTCAAGTCCAAGGGCCTGTCCACCGGCCTCGGCGACGAGGGTGGCTTCGCCCCCAACCTGCCCAGCAACCGTGCAGCCCTCGACCTCATCGTCGAAGCGATCACCAACGCCGGCTACACGCCCGGCAAGGACATCGGCCTCGCACTCGACTGCGCCGCATCCGAGTTCTACAAGGACGGCGTCTACCACTTCGAGGGCAAGGACCTCACCGCCCAGGAGCTCTCCGCCTACTACGTGGAGCTCGTCGGCGCCTACCCGCTCGTCTCGATCGAGGACCCGCTCGAGGAAGACGACTGGGAAGGCTACGTGCACCTCACCGCCGAACTCGGCGACAAGGTCCAGATCGTCGGCGACGACCTGTTCGTGACCAACCCGGTTCGCCTGGCCAAGGGCCTCGAGCTCGGCACGGCCAACTCGATCCTGGTCAAGGTCAACCAGATCGGCACCCTCACCGAGACGCTCGACGCGGTTGCCCTCGCCCAGCGCGCCGGCTACACCACGGTCATCTCCCACCGTTCCGGTGAGACCGAAGACACGTTCATCGCCGACCTCGCGGTCGCAGTGGACGCCGGCCAGATCAAGACCGGAGCGCCTGCCCGCAGCGAGCGCGTCGCTAAGTACAATCAGTTGCTGAGGATCGAAGAAGAGCTGGGCGAAGCCGCGGTTTACGCGGGCCGTTCCGCTTTCCCGCGTTTCAAGGCCTAGCAGCACCGGAGCACTCGAGGCCCGGGTCTACCGGGCCTCGAGTGCTCCGTTTTTTTGTGCAATTGCGGTTAGGGTTCGAGTAGCCTCGCGAATCCGATGAGTGCGAAAGGGGTGTGTCATGGCAAGGAAACGAGCCGAACGACGCCCCGTCACCCTCGCCACGAAAGAGACGGCCACCAGCAACTGGCTGCGCGGGCTGCGCCTGTCCGGGTTCTCCTTCATGATGATGGGCATTCTGATCCTCGCCGTGATCGTGCTGGCACCGGGCATCCGCACCTATGCGGAGCAGCAGCAGCAGATCGACCGCCTGACCAAGGCCGTCACCGCCCAGCAGGGCAGCGTCAACGAGCTCAAAACCGAGCGGGAACGCTGGAACGACCGCACCTTCGTCACGACCCAGGCCCGCGACCGCCTCTCCTACGTGCTCCCGGGCGACGTCAGCTTCCTCGTGATCAACGATCTCGCCCTCCCCGTCGCGGGCGGAACGGAGCCGCCGCCGGCGAGCGCCGTCATCCAGAACACCAACGTCGATTGGCTCTCCTCCATGTTCGCCTCCGTCATGACCGCCGGCCTCGCCCCGGAGGCCGCGAAATGACCCGGCCGCCGTTCGCACCGGTCACCCAGATCGACATCGACACTGTCTCCGCCCAGCTCGGCCGCCCCGCCCGTGACGTGGTCGGCATCGCCGGGCGTTGCGTCTGCGGCGCCCCGACGGTGGTCGCCACCGCGCCCCGGCTCAGTGACGGCACGCCCTTCCCCACCTTTTACTACCTCACCCACCCGGCTGCCACGGCCGCGCTGTCATTCCTCGAAGCGACCCAGGTGATGAACGAGTACAACCGGCTTTTGCAGGACGACGAGGGCGTCCGGGTCGCGTACCGCCGTGCCCACGAGGGCTTCCTCTCCGACCGGGAGTCCATCGGGGTTGTGCCCGAGGTCACCGGAATCTCTTCCGGCGGCATGCCGGAACGCGTGAAATGCCTGCACGCCCTCGCCGCGCACTCCCTCGCAGCGGGGCCCGGAGTCAACCCGATCGGGGACCTCGCCCTGGCCAGGGCCGCCTGGACTCCCACGGTCTGTGAGTGCCTCGACTACAGCGCGGCGGACGCGTGAGCCTGTCCTGGCGACGCATCGGCACGGGCATCGGCCTGAGCCTGGCGCTGGCGCTGGGCGGCGCATCCGTGATCGTCGACGCACCTCCGGCACACGCCGACCAGGTGCGCGACCTCGAGTACTGGCTCAATGACTACGGCTTCACCCAGGCCTGGGCAACCACCCGCGGCGCCGGGGTTAAAGTAGCCGTGATCGACACCGGTGTGGCCACCAACATCGCCGAACTGTCCGGCGCTGTCGTCGGGGGCACGGATGTCTCCGGTCTCGGCACCCCGAACGGCCGCACCCCCGTTGGCGATCGGAGCGAGCACGGCACCCTCGTGTCCACGCTGATGGCCGGACGCGGCTCCGGGGATGGTTCCGGGATCATCGGGGTGGCGCCGGCCGCGTCGATCCTGGCCGTGTCGGTCGCTTTCGGCACCACCGGCGCAACCCTGAGCAACGACGACCAGATCGCCGAGGGCATCCGCTGGGCCGTCGACAACGGCGCCGACGTCATCAACATGTCGCTGACCCGCAACACCCTGGACTGGCCGACCAGCTGGGACGACGCCTTCCTCTACGCCTTCGAGCACGACGTGGTTGTCGTCGCGGCCGCCGGCAATCGGGGCAGCGGCACCACGGAGGTCGGCGCTCCGGCCACCATCCCCGGAGTGCTCACGGTCGGCGGCGTCGACCGGAACAAGGCCGCCAGTTTCGACGCATCCTCGCAGGGCATCACCATTTCGGTCGCCGCCCCGAGCGAGCAGCTGGTCGGTGTCGTGCCCGGCGGTGGCTATGTGCAGTGGGACGGCACCAGTGCCGCCGCGCCGATCGTCTCCGGACTGGTCGCGCTCGTGCGCGCCGCCTACCCGGATCTCGACGCGGCCGAGGTGATCAACCGGGTGATCGCCACGGCGAATCCGAACGGTCACTCCGTGCCCAGCCCCATCTACGGCAACGGACTGATCGACGCGGCGGCGGCGGTCACGGCACCGGTGCCCGCGTCCACGTCGCCCACGCCGACGCAATTGCTCGAGGATTGGATCCGACTGCACCGTCGCGCCGACACCGCGCCGACCCCGGCACCGGAGACGACCGCGGTCGCGCCGATCCCGCCGAACGAGGACCCCGTCGTCCCCGACCACAACCTCGCGGGCGCCTGGCTTCCCGGCCCGCTCAGCCTCACGTATGTGACGGTGCCGCTCTTGGTACTTGTCGGGTTTGCTATCCTAGTAACGCTGTTCGGCGTAGGGGCCACTCGGCACTTCAAGCGATTACGAACAAAACGCTGAGTTATCGCGCATCCAATCTTGTAGGAGGACCTCTAATCGTGCCCAAAATTCTCATTGTCGGCGGCGGCTACGCGGGTTTCTACACCGCTTGGAAGCTGGAGAAATGGCTGCGAGCCGGCGAGGCAGAGGTCACCATGGTGGACCCGCTGCCATACATGACCTACCAGCCTTTCCTGCCCGAGGTCGCGGCGGGGTCCATCGAGGCCCGCCACGCGGTCGTCGCACACCGGCGTCACCTCACCAAGACGAACGTGCTCACGGCCAAGGTCACGCACATCAACCACGCCACGAAGACCGCGACCATCACCCCGCCGGTCGGCGAGCCGTGGGAATTCGTCTATGACATCGTTGTGGTCACCGCCGGTGCCGTCTCGCGCACGTTCCCGATCCCGGGCGTCGCGGACCAGGCCTTCGGCCTGAAGACCATCGAGGAGGCCGTCGCCATCCGCGACCGCGTCCTCACCAACTTCGACAAGGCAGCCCAGCTGCCCGCCGGCCCCGAGCGCGACCGCCTGCTGACCTTCGTGGTCATCGGTGGCGGCTTCGCCGGCATCGAGGTATTCGCCGAGCTGCGCTCGTTCGCCACGTCGCTGCTCAAGTCGTACCCCGAGATCGGCTTCGACGACACGCACTTCCACCTCATCGAGGCGATGGGGCGGATCATGCCGGAGGTGTCCGTTCCGACCAGCCTCTGGGTGATCAAGAACCTGGACCAGCGCGGCGCGCAGATCCACTTGAACACCCAGCTGACCAGCGCGGTCGACGGCAAGATAGAACTCTCCACCGGCGAAAGCTTCGAGACCGACCTCATCGTCTGGACCGCCGGTGTCATGGCGAACCCGGCGATCGTGCGCCACACCGACCTTCCGATCGAGGAGCGCGGCCGCCTCCAGGTGCGCACGGACCTTCGTGTCGGCACCGAGGACGAGATCATTGCCGATGCCTGGGGCGCCGGCGATGTCAGCGCCGTGCCCGACCTCAGCGGCGGCGGAGTCGGTGGCTTCTGCGTTCCCAACGCCCAGCACGCGGTGCGCCAGGGCAAGCTCCTCGCGAAGAACATCGTCGCTGTTCTCCGCGGCGAAGGCCCCAAGGACTACCTGCACAAGAACCTCGGCGCCGTTGCCGGCCTCGGCATCGGCCAGGGCGTCTTCCAGTCGGGCAAGATCGCGCTCACCGGCCTCCCGGCCTGGATCGCGCACCGCGGCTACCACGGGCTGGCCATGCCCAGCTGGGAGCGCAAGCTTCGCGTTGTTTGGGGCTGGGTGAACAACTTCTTCCTGGGCCGCGACATCGTCTCCATCGCCGCCGTCGAGAGCCCCCGCGCCGTGTTCGAAGAGTTCGCGTCCCGTCCGAAGCCGTCCACGGATGCCTCGGCTCCGGCCAAGGCGTCTCCGGGGAAGACCGCTCCGGCCAAGGTTGCTCCCGCGAATACTGCGGCCGCCAAGGCCGCAGAACCGGCGGCGAAGGCGGCCCCGGCCGCCCGTGCGCCGCGGGCACCGCGCAAGGCGACCGTGAAGCCGGCGGTGGCACCCGAGGCAGCCGCGACGCCCGACGCGACGGCCGAGACCGTCGACGCCGAGCAGTCCGCTTCGTCGACCAAGTAACACCGACGGCGCCCACAGCGCCTACGCTTGAAGCGTCCGGCCTCGGCTGGCCGCGCCCCCGTAGCCCAATGGCAGAGGCAGACGACTTAAAATCGTCACAGTCTGGGTTCGAGTCCCAGTGGGGGCACCATGATTCGTCTCCGAACTTCCGCGTGATTCCACGTAAGTTCGGCCCTCCAGCGGTCCGTTTGAGGGCTCCTGACCACTCCGTGCCCACATTTTGCCCACACTTGAAAAAGTTCTTGCCTGATCCAGGGCCACGGCAACAGCGTCCAAGTCGTCATCGAACAGGTCCGCATAGACGTCCAGCGTCATCGCGGCAGAGGCGTGGCCGAGCATCCGCTGCACCGCTTTGACATTCGCGCCGGCCGAGACGGCCAGGCGCGCGGCGGTGTGCCGGAGGTCATACAGCGTCAGCGTTGGGAATGACGGGTCGGCTAGCTTGGTCCGGCGCAGTGCGTACACGAACCACCCGTCGCGTGTCGAGGGCCTGCGCTCATGGGTGGTCCCGCCACCGAAGACAATCTGGCCGGAGTCCTTCCCTACGATGAGGGTCCCGAGCTGTTCGGCGAGGAAGGCAGGGAATGGCACCGTGCGCGCCCAGTGCGACTTGGGCGTACCGACGATGATCTTGCCGCCGACCCTCACCGCGTTCTCCCGCACCGAGAAACGCCTCCGGACGAGATCGACATCTCTGACCCGGAAGCCGGTCGCCTCGCCCCACCGCAGGCCCGTATACGCGAGGGTGAGCACGAGGACATCGTGGTGCGTCGCCGACCGGGCCAGCAGATCAATCTGTTCATGGGAAAGATACGGGTGGGGTTTCGTTAGCTTGCGCGGAAGGTTCACCCCACGTGCCGGGTTGCTCAGGATGCGCCGGTCCTTGACCGCGCTATCGAGGATGGATGCCAGAACGCCATAAACCCGGACAACGGTCGTCGCCCCGCGTGGCCCCGGTTTCGTGTGGCTCGTCTTCGCCGTTCCAGCGCTGAGTTGAGAGATCCAGGTTTGTACGTCGCTGTGCCGGATCTGACCGATGGGTGTCGCGATCCAGCGCGGCGCCACGTAGAGGCGCCAGGCGATTTCGATCGGTTCCAGAGCTGACGGTTTCAAGTGCGTTTGCGATGCCAACCACCCAGTGCCGAGGTCGCCGATGGTGACCTTCGAGGCGGACTCGTCGACATATTCGCCACGACTCTTAGAGATCTCGACAGACGCGAGGAAAAGCTCGGCTTCCTTTTTGGTGCGGAAGCCCCGTTTGTCTGTCTGGGAATGGTCAGGCTTTCGGTATCTGACTCGATATCGCTTGCCGAGACGTGTGTCGTAGGGACTGATGGTGCCCGTGGTCCACCTCGATGTCGATTGGAATGCAGAGGAGAGATTTTGATTGCGGGTTCAACAGGCCTAAGCGTGCTCGTGACGTCTGACGTTCGGGTGAAGCGGGCGAGAGGGGACAGACGGCGTCATTCGACCCAGCCCTCGAGCAACCAGCCGGCTGAGGCAAGGTAGGAGGCCAGTTGCCCAACGCGGCGGGTAGTTTCGTCCAGGTGCTGCTGGGTGGTGTCCCAAGCCGGGTCATTCTCTTCGAGGTTGTTCGGGGAACTGAGCGCTGCCTCGACTGCGAGGTTGCTGGCGACTTCAATGTTCTGCATCAGGCACCGTCAGACCCGCCTGGTCTCGAGATGGGGTCGCTGAGGATCCGTCGTACGGGCATATGGGCCGACAATGCCTAACTCGATCGCATGGTGAACGAGGTCAGCACCGCGGCGTACTCACGCCGAGCGAGGCCGGCGATGTCGACGGGGAAATAGTCGACACAGGGTGTGGTTCAGGTCATTGGACGAACTTCCTCCGTTAGCACGGCCATGTTGCTCGCGGGGTCGATTTGGTGCCCGAGTTCGTCGCGTACCACGAACACCTTTCCCGGCGTCAGCTACACACTCGGTAGTCTCAACTCGCTCAAAGCCGGCACACGAGGTCAGTCGGCGGGATTCTGTCCTGGTACTCACTCATCCACTACGAGCCCAAGACGATACGGATTCGTCTCCAAGAGTTCAGTCGCGTGCTCAAATCCGGCGGCACATTGCTTGTCGGGTTCTTCGAAGGCCAGACGGTCGAGGAATTCGCCCACGCGGTCACGCCGGCATACCGATGGCCCGTGGACGACCTCGGTACCGAGTTGAACGCGACCGGTTTCGACGTGGTCGAATCGCACGTCCGGAAGACCGCCGACGAGCGCCCGGTGGCAGCTATTGTCGCCCGACGCCACGATGCCCACTGAGGGATCGTCGACCGGACGCGTTTCGCGCTAAGGGAGAACGATGCCCGCCGCTTGCGCCGCAGCAAGAAAATCAGTGGCAGGCTGTCGACCCTCGAAACACCGCACTTGCAGGTCGGGCCACTTCTGGCGAAATGCAATCGTCTCGTCGTGAACGTCACCTATGAGCTCGACCAAGTCTTGAGCGGACTCGAATTCCACACCGACGCTGTTGTTCTCAAGCCCGGCTTCAGCGCCCCACCAAGGCTCCCCGCCGCCCTCGTCCTCGTGGCGGTAAACGTCGACGTCGTAGAAGTGACCCATGTCAAGAATTATCCACCCGTCGACGGGACCCATCGCGGCGACCCTCGAGGAACTCCAAACCCAGGTCGACCTGTTCGACGAGATCTATAACACCGAGCGCCCGCACCAAGCCCTGCCCGGAAGGATCACACACAGGCAAGCCTGGGAAGCCACGCCCAAGACCGAACCGCCCCGGCCGAGGAACCAACAACGACCGGTCGGCTGGGACGGAATCCGCCGCACCACGGTCGCCCGGAACGGCATCGTCCAAGTCCGCCAAACCCGGTTCCACATCAGCCGCCCTCGCCGGCCAGACCGTCTATCTCGTCGAGACCACCGACCGCCTCCTCGTCTTCGACGACGAAGGCACCGAGATCATGGAACACCGCTGGCCCAAGCCCGGAACCAAATATGTCAGCTCCGGCAGACCGCGAGGACGGCGACCAAAAACCATCTAACTGTCACCGATGTCCTGATACACGAAGTGTTACCCATGTCCTGATACAGAACTGTCACCCATGTCTCGATACATCACAGGTTCCAAACCCAGCGCCACCGTGCCCACATTTTGCCCACACTTCCCGAACATCATGGTGATTCAGGACCCTCGGAGGTGACCCAAGAACGTTGAACATACGCGGAAGTTTGCCCCGACTGAGGCCTCGACGGGGGTGGAACTAGGGTTCGAGTCCCAGTGGGGGGCACCGCTTCACGATATGGAAAAGCCCGCCTGCGAAGCGCTCCCCGAAGGGGGGAGCGCCTGCAAGCGGGCTTTTCTGTCGCCTGGCGGCGCTGGTCAGCGGATGGTTTCAGCCGATTCAGTCGGCTTGCCCATGGTGGACTTCAGTCCTTCCGGGGCGAAGTCGACGAGTGCCTCGCCGCGTCGCTCGTCGCTGTAGACCATCAGAGTGGAGCCGATCAGTGCGAGCACGATCGCGATGGTGGCGAAGACCGTCGGGAGGGTCTGGTAGACCACGAGCGACACCACGATCGTCAGGACCGGAGCGAGAGCGTTCGTCGTGGGTGCGACGATGGAGGCCTTCCCGCGGCTGAGCGCCATCACCAGGAAGAGGGCGCCTACCGCATTCAGGATCTGGGTGGCCGCGGTCAGGACCGGGGCCTGCCAGGGCACGTCCAGCGGGATGCCTCCCATCGAGAAAATCGCGAACGGGGTCAGGATGAGGCCGCTGATGGCCATCCAGGCAAAAGTCGTTGCGTCGTTGACGCCGATGGTTGCCGCCTTCCGCATGAAGAACGCTTGAACTCCCCAGGCGATGCAGACGAAGACCGCAATGATCAGCCAAGGACCGGACCCGACATCGCCCGACCCGCTTGAGACGCTGAACAGGACGATCGCCGCCAGTGCAGCAATGAGGCCGATGACCGCGACCCGGGGAAGTCGCTCCCGCAGGAACGCCATCGCCATGAGCACCGTGATGGCGGGCGAGATCGAGATGATCGGAAAGATCAGGTACGCGGGACCCGACGAGAGGGCGTTGAAGAGAAGCAGTTGCCCGCCGGCCCCCGTGAGGCCGATGAGTAGGCCGTACATGGCCGCTTTGGGGCGGCGGTCGAACTTGTGACCGCGGAGGGCGAACGCAGCGGGGATGATCATGACGACCGCCCAGATAACGTAGATCATCTCATCGGGGTACCCGTAGAGAGTGATGGGCAGGGCAGAGAACGCGCCCCATACTCCCCAGAACAGCACCAGGAGTGCTGCGTAAAAAATCCAACTCTGTGTTTTCTTCATGGTGATCTCCTCATTGACATCTGATGGTGGAACGGGTGGAACGCGTGGAACGGGTGGAACGGGTGGAGAAGGGGGTCAGCGCGGCCGAAGGTTCTCCAGCGCAGCGTCGGATAAAGGCGACCCGGCCTTCTTCGCGGCGTACAGCGCAGCTCCCACGGCCGGGCCGAACAAGGGGGTGCGCAGCTCATAGTTCGAGTGCAGCAACGCGAGTGCCTCTTCAAACCCCTGTCGAACGGCACCAGCGGTGAACATGCCGCCCGAATAGGACACCGGGATGACGTCGTCCGCTTCGAACCCGAGTTCCGTACGGGTCGTGTCAACGATCCGGGCGAGCTCGGCGCAGGCATCCGTGATGATCTGCGCAGCGACGAGATCGCCCAGGCCGGCGGCTTCGACAACGGTCTTCGAGAGATCCGCGATGGCTCCGCGCTGACCCTTCCACCGATTGACGACGACGTCAATCAGGTCAAGATCGCTGGTCACGTCGACGCGCCTCTTCACCACGTCATAGAGCGGCCCACGGGGAAGCCGCCCATCGCTCATCCGGGAGTAAGCATTCAGGCCCCGGATGGCGATCCAGTAGGCCGAGCCTTCGTCTCCGAACAACTCGCTCCAACCGCCGACCCGGTGGCCGTGACCCGCGCGTTCGCCATAGGTCATGGACCCCGTCCCGCTGATGACGTTGATGCCGTCGACGGCGCCGAGTGATCCGGCCCAGCCACACACCATGTCGTTGTCGCAGGAGTATCGGTCATGGCCGAGCACCTCATGGGGCAGGGCGTTCAACCGTGCGATGTCGGTGCTGACTTCGCCGTATCCGGGCAGTCCGAAGAAGGCGTAGGCGATGTCTGTCGTTTCGATTCCGGCCTGTGCGGTGATCGTTCCGATGCCATCGGCGAGGATCCGGCCGACGAGTTCAATGCCTTCGCTGAAGTAGTAGCAGCTCGGTGATTGAGTCTCTGCGACGACGTGGCCAGAGCCGTCGAGGAGTACGAACGCGGTCTTTGACCCGCCGCCGTCCACGCCCAGGAAGAGTGACATGGCGGCTAGCTCGCTTTCGTGGCTGAGTCGGCAGAGGCCGGCAGCGGGTGGATGTGAACGCCCTTGACGACGCGGTTCACGTCACCGCCGGGGAAGGGGTTGTCTGGGGTGGCGCCGAGCCTGATCGAGAACGCGAGGCCGACGAGTTGGGCGATGACGATATATCCGACGGCCAGGAAAGCGTCGTCGAGACCCTCGAGGTCGGTGAGCACCCACGATGGGCCGTCCGCAGCGGGAATCGGCTCGGAGGAAATCGCGATGACGCGCTCGGGGGTGAGCGTCGAGCGCAGTTCGGCGACGATGTCCCAGTCGTACTGGCGGGTGTAGTGGTCGGATGAGACGTAGACCAGGGCAAGGGTCGTCTCGTCCAGAACGGCCTTCGGTCCGTGGCGGAAGCCCAGCGCGGAGTCGTAGTAGGTGATGATCTCTCCCGCGGTCAGCTCGAGGAGCTTGAGCGCCGATTCCCGGGCGAGACCGGTCAGCGGGCCGCTGCCGATGTAGACGATGCGTTCGAACCCCGATGCGGCCAGGGTGTTGATCTCGTCTTTGCGGTTCTCGATGATCTGCGTTGCAGCGGCGGAGAGGGATTGGACTGCGCTGTCGTTCGCGCCACCAAGAATGAGCAGGCTCGTCAGCAGCATCGAGGTGAAACTCGAGGTCATGGCGAAACCCTCGTCGTTCGAGCGCCGGGGAGTCAGCACGACCTTGGACTTCGTCCGGCCCGCGTGCTGCCGGGAGAGGTTCCCTGCCTCGTCGCAGGTCACGATGAGGTGGCTCACATCCGTGAGTACCTCGTCGGCGAGCACCGTGGCCGCGCTGCTCTCGGGGCTGTTGCCCGATCGGGCGAACGAGACCAGCAGGGTGGGGACATCCTCGGCGAAGCATTCCCTCGGATTGGAGACGATGTCGGTTGTGGCGATGGCCTCGATGCGGCGGCCGAGAAGGCGAGACAGTGCCGGGGCTGCGATGTCGCCGACAAAGGCCGATGATCCGGCCCCGGTGAGCACGATGCGCAGGTCGGTTCGCTCGAGGAGCGGAGTGAGGAACGCATCGATGTCGCTGCGCTGGGCGGCGACATTGTCGGACGCCTCGCGCCACACGTCCGGCTGCTGGGCAATTTCCCGGAAGGTCGCCGAAGTGCCAGGAAGGCCCGCGTGGCCGGTGGTGGCTGTGCTGAGGTTAGACAAGGAGGACTCCGTCTGTGGTGTTGGTCGGATTGGCACGGTCGCGAACCGTCGGGAAACAGGCGTAGGCATATGGGCGCAGGGCGTCGCGGATCTTGTCGACGACGAGCGCACGAGGCGTGGGGGTGAGGCTCCCGGCGCGAACCCGAGCGTACTGGTCCGGCAGGAACTGGCTGATCAGCGGCAAAGGGATCTCCAGATTCGCGAGATTGATGTAGAGGCGGTTTGATGCCGCTTCGATCTCCGGGTCAGGCCAGTAGTACCGCATGCGGTCGCTATAGCTGAATCGGCGGGCGATCCGCTGGTCCGGCGCGGTGCCCTCGTAGTAGCCCTCCCAATATTCCGGGTGCGCCAGCATTTGACGGTCGATCACGTCGATGAGATTGGAACGCTCGGCCGGTGACAGGAGTTCATCCTCAATCTTGGCCAGGGCGAATAGTGCCTCGCGCATGGCGAAGGTGAGGCCGGGGCCGACTTTGAGAATTGCCCAGTGGTCTTCGACGAGTTCGGCCAGACGGATCCTGTCCTGATAGTCGGTCGAGTGGGCCTCGAAGAGCAACCCTGGTTCGTCATTGAGGACTGTGCGCAGACGGGCGGTCCCTTCGTGGCGATAGTCGATGACCTGAAGGTGGTCGAATTCGACGGCGGGTTGCACGACCAGCGCGATGATGCGCGGCCAGACGGAGTCGAGACCGACCGCCGCGAAAGCGGCACGGTGCCGGTCCAGGGTGACCCGGGCGGCCTCGGGCGGCGTTGACGTCAATTCTCCCAGCGTCTCGTGCGCGCCGCCGGGCACGGGAACCTCGGTGCCAATGACGTAGAGGACCTCGTCGGCGAGGCCGATGCGGGCGACAGCGTCTTCCGCGACGCGCAGCAGGCGCGCCGTTCGCTCGGCGACACGGTCGTCGCCGAGGGGCGTTGGATCGCCGGCGCAGGACATGCTGCAATCGAGATGGATCTTGGTGTATCCGGCCTCGACGTAGGACGCGACCAATGTCTCGGCGTTGGCCATGGCCTCCTCGGCGGGCTGCTTCTGCCAACGGTTCGGCCCGAGATGATCACCGCCTAGGACCAGCCGGTCACGGGCGAAACCGATGTCGTCGGCGATCGAGTAGACGAGATCGCGGAAGTCTGCGGGACGCATCCCGGTATAACCGCCGAACTGGTCGACCTGATTGGAGGTCGCCTCGATCAGAACGTAGGTGCCATCGGCGTCAGCTTGCCGGATGGCGGCTTCAAGCACGACGGGGTGTGCGGAGCAGACCGAGTAGATGCCGACCGCTTCACCCGCCTTGTGTCGTCGAACTGTGTCCCACAGATGGTTCTGCATGGTGCTCCTTTGCGTTTCCCGTCGGTGCACCTCGGTGCGGGTCGGCGGACGATCGTCTGATTTGCTGGTCGGTTGGGTTGGGGAAGAAGTCTCAGTGCGCGCGCAGAGGTGCCGTGTGGACGAGGGTGCACAGATGGGTGACGGTACGAGCCATCGATTCGCACCCTTCGCGCACATATTTTCTCGGATCGGTGACGTCGAGATTCGTGTCCAGGAAGCGCCGGACCTCACGGGTGAACGCGACGTTTAACGCGGTTCCTATGTTGATCTTTCGCATTCCCGCCGCTACGGCCGCGAGCAGCGTCGCATCCGCGACCCCTGAAGATCCGTGGAGGACGAGCGGGACGGGAACGTTGCTGGCGAGGTCCGAGATCAGCGCCAGGTCGAGCCGGGCGTTCTGGGACGTCATGGCGTGGGAGCTGCCGACCGCCACCGCAAGCCCGTCCACTTCGGTCTGGGCTACGAAACTCTGGGCCTCATCGGGGCGGGTGCGCGCGAACGGGGAGTGAGCCCCGTCCTTGCCGCCGATCTCCCCGAGTTCGGCTTCGACCCAGAGCCCCCGTGCATGAGCGCGAACGACCAGCTCGCGGGTTTGCCGCACATTCTGTTCGTAGGGCAGCTGCGCCGCGTCGACCATGATCGAGCTTGCTCCGAGTTCGGCGGCCAACTCGATCGCCTGAACCGTCAGCGCCAGATCCTGGAAATGGTCGAAGTGGATGGAGATCGACGCGGAGGACTCGGCCGCGATTCTGGCGCAGGCCGCGATGATCGGTGTGATCTGTCCGTTGTGAAAGCGGATGGCGTTCTCACTCACCTGCAGGATGGCCCTCCCGTTTGCGCGCTCGACCCCGGACACGATGGCCTCGGCCTGTTCGAGGGTAATGACGTTGAAGGCGAGGACGGCATTGCTGTCGGCTACTGCCTGGTCGACGAGGTCGCGAGTCGTGGCGAGCGTCATGGTGATTCCCTTCTGGCGAGGCCGCCGAGCGGATCGGACTATGTCAGGACGACACTTTCCGCAGCTCATGAACATCACCGTTGTCATGCTCAATAGTCCGCTTGAATGCGTGAAACGCGCAGTTTTAGGGCCAAATCGTGTTAAAGTAATCATTATTAATGTGCATTTCAACGCGACGAAGGTGGCGAATGTCCCAAAACGGCTCGTACGAATCCAGCCCGCGGGCGGTGTCCGGCAAGCGATCCGAGCGCATGCGCGTTGTCTTGTCGCTCCTGTACGAGCAGACGAGCATGTCGCTCGCGGCGCTCGCCAACGAGGTCGGGACGTCTTCGGCCACGCTGCGCCGCGACCTTGCCGATCTGGACGAGCAAGGCCTCTTGGTTCGCACGCACGGCGGTGCGCGAGCTCTGGATGCTCGCAGTGAGATACCCGTCGGGTTGCGAAACAATCAGTTTCATGGGGCGAAGCTTCGAATTGCCCGCCGTGCCGTCGAGATGATTCCGTCAGGGCCGCATGCCCTGGCGCTCAGCGGCGGAACGACCACTGGCGAGGTTGCCCGTGCCCTTCGAAATCGTGCCGGATTGACCATCGTCACGAATTCGCTCACCATCGCGATGGAGTGTGCTGCCCGACCCCGGCTCAAGGTCATCATCACCGGCGGAGTCGTGCGTCAGACATCCTTCGAGGCCGTGGGCTCCCTGTCCGAATACACGTTCAACGCCATCAACGTCGCCACCGCTGTTCTCGGCACGGACGGAATCAGCGCGGGCGGCGGCGTGACGACCCACGACGAGACCGAGGCTCGAACGAACCACGCCATGGTTACGAACGCCCAGCGGGTGATTGTCGTCGCCGACGGGTCGAAGGTCGGCAAGGTGACTCTGGCGAAGATGGCCGATCTTGCGGAGATTGACGACTTCGTGACCGACTCCAGTGCCGACGTGGATGCGCTCGAGCTGATTGCCGCTGCCGGTGTCACGGTGCACGTCGTGGAGTCGAACGACGCCCGACCGCGACGTCGGAACGCGGTCTGAGCGGCGGATGACGCCGGTCGGGGGAGTCGACTGGTCGTTCGGAGGCGATCAGCGCGCCCGGATCTCGCCCGCCAGGGCCAGGTCGATGAAGGCGCGCACCGGCGCGGACAGCCGCCTCGACCGGGAGGCCGCGAGGTAGACGGTGAAGTCCTGCACGGAGTCGACCGGGATTCGCCGCACCCCGCGCGCATGGCGGGCGGCGAATTCCGGCAGCAGGGCGACGCCGAGGCCGTTGGTGACGTACTCGGCGGCTGTGCCGATGTCGGAGACCTCGATCATCACCCGTCGCTCGAGGCCGGCCACGGTGAACGCGTCGTCCACGATTCGGCGGCTGGCGTAGCCGGGCGGCAGGTCGATGAACTCCTCGTGCTCGACGTCGCCGAGCCCGACCTCGCGCGCGTCCGCCAGTCGATGGTTGTCCGGAACCACCAGCACCATCGGCGACGACGCGATCGGTTGGGCGGTGAGGGTCGCCGGAGCGGCGCCGCTCAGGGCCAGGAAGGCCAGATCGAGTTCGCCGGATGCGAGGTCGTCGAGCAGACCGGCCGACCCACGCCGCGCGGCGCGGAGGCGCACGCCGACACCGGGATGCGCGGTGCGGAACAGGCCGAGCAACCCAGGCGCGTCGACGAGGGTGACCGAGGTCATCAGCCCGATCACGATCGACCCGGTGATGGCGTGCGCGGTCTCCTGGGCCGCATCACGAACCGCATTGACCGCGTCGAGGGCCTCGCGCACCTTCGGCAGGAGCAGGTCGCCGGTGGAGGTGAGCCGGATCTGCCGACGGCTGCGATCGAAGAGCTCCACACCGAGCTCGTTCTCGAGTGACCTGACCCCGGCCGACACGGCGGACTGGGCGATGGTGAGCCGGTCGGCGGCCCGGGTGAAACTCAGCTCGGCGGCGACGGAACTGAAGAATTCGAGTTGGCGGAGGTCCATCGGTCCAGTATCTCATTTGCAGATGAGTGGCATCCGTCATCGGCGTTGTTTCCTATCGGTCGGGGAGAGACGATGGATGAAGGCGCCGGACCCTCGGCGAGCCGGGAGGCCAGCATGACGAAGAACTCACCAGTCCTGAAGATCGAGCCGACGGATGCCGCGCCCGCCCCGGTCGCGTCGTTCGGCGCCGGCACGGCTGCCCTGTCGCGCCGCTCGGCCGACCGGGTCGTCGAGTGTCTCAAGGCCTACGGGGTGAAGTGGGTGTTCGGGGTGCCGGGCGCCAAGATCGACCCCGTCTACGACGCTCTCGTCGACGACGGCCCCGAGCTGATCGTCTGCCGGCACGAGCAGAACGCCGCGTTCATGGCCGCGGCCGTCGGACGTCTGAGCGGCCGACCCGGGGTCGTTCTCGTCACGAGCGGCCCGGGCACCTCCAACCTGGCGACCGGCCTCCTCACCGCCACGACCGAGGGCGACCCGATGGTGGCGCTCTGCGGCGCCGTGCCGCGCGCCGACCGGCTCAAGCGCACCCACCAGACCATGGACTCGGTCGGGCTGCTGTCGGCCGTGACCAAGTCGGCCGGCGAGGTCAGCGTCGCCGACAACGTGCCGGAGGCCATCGCGAATGCGTTCCGCCAGGCGACGCAGGAACCGAAGGGCGCCGCCGCCGTCGTGCTGCCGTACGACGTGCTCGTCGACTCGACCTCGGTCACGATGAAGAACCCGCACTGGGTTCCCCAACTCGGTTCTGCCCCGACCGCGAGCGTGCAGAGTGCGGCCGCACTGCTGAAGAACGCCCGGTTCCCCGTCATCCTCGCCGGCGCCCGGTCGGGCTCCGACCGCGCCACCGCGGCCCTGCGCAACCTGCTCGGCGTCGCCGGGCTCCCCGTGGTCGAGACCTTCCAGGCCGCCGGGGTCATCTCACACGAACTCGAAGAGCACTACCTGGGCCGGGTGGGCCTGTTCCGGAACCAGCCGGGCGACATCCTGCTGCACAAGGCCGACGTGATCCTGGCCGTCGGCTACGACTTCGTCGAGTACGAGCCGTCGAAGTGGAACAAGGACCGCCAGCGCGTCATCATCCACCTCGACGAGCTCACCGCCGACCTGGACGACTACTACCGGCCCACCGTCGAGCTCCGCGGCGATGTCGCCGAGACCCTCGACGCCCTCGCCGGGCAGATCGACGGGCTCGCCCTGCCCGAGGCTGCGGCCGAGGTGGTCGCCGAACAGCGGGCGCGGCTCGCCCAGGCGGACCAGGCCGCCGGGCACGACGAAACCGAGGGCGTGCATCCGGCCGAGCTGACCCTGATGATGCGGGAGCTGCTGCCCGACAACACCACGGTGCTCTGTGACGTCGGCTCGCACTACATCTACATGGCCAGGCATTTCCGCACCTATCACCCGCGCACTCTGCTCTTCTCGAACGGACAGCAGACCCTCGGCGTGGCCCTGCCGTGGGCGATCGCGGCGACGCTCGTGCGGCCGGGAACCCCGGTGGTCTCGGTGTCGGGCGACGGCGGCTTCCTCTACTCCGCGATGGAGCTCGAGACGGCCGTGCGGCTCGGTTCGACCTTCACCCACGTGATCTTCAACGACGGAAGCTACGACATGGTGGCGTTCCAACAGCAGGGCAAGTACGGACGCACCTCCGGCGTGCAGCTGGGCGACTACGACGTGGTCGGCTACGCAGAGTCCTTCGGCGCTCACGGCTACCGGGTGACCAGCCTGGCCGACTTCGCGGGCGTGCTCGCCACGGCGATGGCCGAGCCGGGTCCGAGCATCATCGACGTGCGGGTCGACTACCGCAACAATAGAGACGAACTGATGGCCGACCTCGAAAGCGACGTGCTGCAATGAGTGACATGACCGTGTCCCGACACGAAATCTTCCAGACCAGTCTGATGAGCGCACTGCTCGACGGCGTCTACGAGGGCGAGATGACCGTGCGCGACCTGCTCGGCCACGGCAGCTTCGGCGTGGGCACCTTCAACGGGCTCGACGGTGAGATGCTCATCGTCGACGGCACCTGCTATCAGCTGCGTGCCGATGGCGGGGTGTCCAGGGCCGACCTCGGGGCGCACACGCCCTACGCCGTGGTGACGAACTTCGTGCCGCACATCGAGAGCGAACTGCCGCCTGGCGTGCTGCGGGCCGAGGCGTCCGAGGTCATCGACAAGATGACGGCATCCGAGAACTACATGTACGCCCTGCGGATCGACGGTGACTTCGAGTGGATCACGATGCGCACCGTGGTCAAGCAGCAGAAACCGTACCGCCCGATGGTCGAGGCGACGGATGAGGACAGGGTCGTCGAGCTGCACGACGTCACGGGCGTGGTCGTCGGTTTCCGCACTCCGCTGTACGAGCAGGGCATCGGGGTGCCCGGGTGCCACGCGCACTTCATCACCGACGATCGCACGGCGGGCGGGCACGTGCTCGACTTCAAGCTGCGCACCGGTCGTGCGGCGCTCTGCCTGGGCACGGATCTGCGGCTGCAGTTGCCGTTGACGGATGCCTTCCGCGACGCCAATCTCGCGCCGGAGGACCTCGCCAGGCAGCTGTTGAAGACCGAATCGCACGCCTGACGCCGGGCTGCTCTGCCTAGCCGGTGACCGCGGGCGCGCGCAGTGGGAGCGTCGCGAGCACTGTCCGGCCGGCCGGGTCCGCCCGGGGCGCCATGTCCACGAGCGCGATCTGGGTCAGGACCAGCTCGTCGCCCTGGTGCACCCGGCCGGACCGCTTGACCGTCACGTGCGCCCGAAAGCCGGGGCCGGTGAAAGCGGGCTCATCCGGGGACGCGGCGAACGGCCGCACGGCCGCCAGGAGTGTTCGGTGCAGGCCGGTCAGGGCCTCGTTCTCGACGATGACCGTCACGGGGATGTCCGCGCGCCGCCCGAACAACTCGTCGGTGCCGGCGGTGGCCGTCACGAAGGCCCGGTCGGCGGCAGCCATGGCGATCGCGGCGGCGATGTCGGATGTCGCGGCAGCCGTCAGGAACGGTGGCAGCACCGTGATGTGCGGCGGCCAGTCCGGCACCAGGAAGCTGTCTCCGACGCGGAGCGGAGTGAGCGGCAGAACGACGACGAGGCGGGACATGCGCCGAGTCTAGGCCGCGGGCGCAGGCGCGGACGCGGACGCGGGTCGAGGAGCGAGCGCCGAGCGCCGGGTGCCGGGCGTGGGCCGTCGTCCGC
>CAJDUC010000029.1_pt1 | contig 36227 bp, 39 predicted proteins | sample 7390041 | NCBI WGS metagenome assembly CAJDUC01 (sample SAMEA7055666, study PRJEB34461) | soil metagenome | biome: terrestrial ecosystem; feature: Peninsula; material: soil | place: Antarctica | collected 2016 | reverse complement strand
CACGAAGACCACGGCCCTCTGGTACTCCAGCGGCACCGACAGCCCCTACGTCGGCGCCGGGATCGGCTCACCCGAGATGATCATGAAGGCCGCCGGTCTGACCAATGTGTTCGCCGACGTGCACGACACCTGGACCTCGGTGGGCTGGGAATCCGTGATCGCCGCCAACCCGAGCGTGATCGTGCTCGTCGACGCCACCTGGAACACCGCAGCGTCGAAGATCGCGACCCTCGAAACCAACCCGGCCACGCAGGGCCTCGACGCCGTCAAGAACAAGCGCTACATCGTGCTGCCGTTCGCGGCGACCGAGGCCGGCATCCGCAACGTGGAGGCGGCCTCGTCGACGATCGACCAGCTGACCGCGCTCGACAAGCAGAAGTCCAAGTAGCCGGAACCGACGGGACAGGACACGACGTGACAGCAGACGGACGGGCCGCGCCCCGGGGGCGCTACCTCGCCCTCGTGGGCGCGTCGACCCTGGCGCTCCTCCTCGTCTGCGCCGTCGCCGTCGCCACCGGCCCGGCGAACATCGGCCTCGCCAACGTGCTGGCGAGCGTCGGCGGGCACCTGGGCCTGCCCGGCCTCTCGGATGTCCCGCCGCTGACCGATTCCATCGTCTGGCAGTTGCGCCTGCCCCGGGTTCTCACCGCGGCGGCGGTCGGCGCGGGGCTCGCGCTCTCCGGCGCCGTGATGCAGAGCGTCACCCGCAACCCGCTCGCCGACCCCTACCTGCTCGGCCTCTCCAGCGGGGCATCCCTCGGCGCGGTCTGTGTCGTCATCCTCGGCGTCGCGTTCGCCCTGCCCGCCGCGGCGTTCCTCGGCGCCCTGGCCGCCCTGGTCGCCACGCTGAGCATCGCCCGGGTCGGCGGCACCATCACGCCCGGCCGGGCCGTGCTCTCCGGGCTCGCGATCGCCCAGCTCGGCGCGGCCGGCACCTCCTTCGTCATCTTCTGGTCTGCCAAGGGCGACTCCTACCGGGAGATCCTCAACTGGCTGCTCGGCTCCCTGGCCGGCAGCTCGTGGACCAGCGTCGCCATCTCCGTCGGCGCGCTCGTCGCCGTGGGCACCGGGATCGTGCTCGCCGCCACCAGGCTCGACGCGTTCGCGTTCGGCGACACGGCCGCGGCATCCCTGGGCATCAACGTCAACGCGACCCGCTGGGTACTGCTCGGCGCGGTCGCCCTGCTCACCGGGGCCATGGTCGCCGTCAGCGGCGCGATCGGCTTCGTCGGGCTGATCCTGCCTCACCTCGTGCGCGGGCTGAGCGGCCCCGGCCACCGACGGATGCTGCCGCTCACCGTCGTGTTCGGGGCACTGTTCCTCGTCGTCGCGGACACCCTCGCCCGCACCGCCTTCGAGCCGCGTGAACTGCCGGTCGGCATCATCACCGCGATCATCGGCGTGCCAGTGTTCATCGCCCTGATCAAGAGCCGGAAGGCCGCGTCATGGGCGTGATGCTCGACCGGGTGTCCTACCGGATCAACGGAAACGTCATCCTCGATGGCGTCTCGGCACAGCTACCGACCGGCTCGGTGACCGGACTGCTCGGCCCCAACGGCGCAGGCAAGTCCACGCTGCTCCGGCTGATCGCCGGCCTCAACACTCCGGACAGCGGCCGGGTCGAACTCGACGGCACCGGGCTGCACGGACTCTCCCGCCGAGAGACGGCCCGCCGGGTGGCGCTACTCGAACAGAACGCCGCACCGAGCGTCGACCTGTCCGTGCGCGAGGTCGTGCTGCTCGGCCGGATACCGCACCGCAGCCGGCTGTTCGGCGACTTCGGCGGCGACGACGACCACCGGGTGGCCGAGGAATCGCTGGCGATGGTCGGTGCCGGCTCCCTGGCCGCGCGCGCCTGGCACTCCCTCAGCGGCGGGGAACAGCAGCGGGTGCAGATCGCCCGGGCGCTCGCCCAGCGTCCGAGCCTGCTGCTGCTCGACGAGCCCACCAACCATCTCGACGTGAGCGCCCAGCTCGGCCTGCTCGGTCAGGTGCGGGGGCTGGGCATGACCGCGGTCATGGCCCTGCACGACCTCAACCTCGCGGCAGCGTACTGCGACCGGATCCTGCTCCTCCACCGGGGGCGACTCGTCGCGGCCGGAACCCCGGCCGAGGTGCTCGTGCCCGAGACCATCGCCGAGGTCTACGGGGTGGACTGCGACATCGTCGCGCATCCGCGGGGCGGGCATCCGGTCATCGTGTTCTCGCCCAGCTCAGGCTTCGACCAGGAAACAGGCTGCGCATGAAGAAGATCACCGTTCTCGCCGGCGGCATCGGCGGCGCCCGCTTCACCCGCGGCCTGCTGAGCCACCTCGAAGGCACCACCGCCGACACCACCGTGACGGTGATCGTGAACACCGGCGACGACATGTGGCTCGACGGCCTGCGCATCTGCCCCGACCTCGACACCGTGATGTACACCCTCGGCGACGGCATCAACGAGGAGCAGGGCTGGGGTCGACCGGGGGAGTCCCGCCGCACCTCGGCGGAGATCACCGCCTACGGTCGGGGCTGGTCGTGGTTCACCCTCGGCGACCTCGACCTGGCCACCCACATCGTGCGCAGCGACCTGCTCCGCGGCGGGGCGACGCTGAGCGAGGCCACCGAGTTCCTCTGCCGGCGCTGGAAACCGGGCGCCCGGCTGCTCCCGATGAGCGACCAGCCGGTCGAGACCCACGTGCGGCTGGACGCCGCGATCGATGAGCACCTGGCCGGCGGCCTGATCCACTTCGAGGAGTGGTGGGTGCGCTACCGGGCCCAGGTGCCGGTCACCGAGTTCGTGCAGGTCGGGCTCGAGCACGCGGCAGCGGCGCCCGGGGTACTCGATGCCCTCGCCTCCGCCGACCTGGTCATCCTGCCGCCGTCGAACCCGGTCGTCTCCGTGGGCACGATCCTGGCCGTCCCGGGCATCCGCGCGGCCCTGCGGGACACCGCCGCGACGGTCGTCGGGGTGTCGCCGATCATCGCCGGCTCCGCGGTGCGCGGCATGGCCGACGCCTGCCTGCTCACGATCGGGGTCGAGACCTCCGCCGAGGCCGTCGGCCTGCACTACGGCTCCCGCGCCTCGGGCGGCGTTCTCGACGCCTGGCTGGTCGACGAGACGGATGCCGCGGCCGTGCCCGTGCTGGCGGCTGCCGGCATCCGCTCTGCCGCCGTTCCGCTCTGGATGCGCGACGTGCCCTCGACCGCCCGGATCGCGGCGGACGCGCTCGCCCTCGCCGCCCGGCGCTGACCCGCGCCCGCGTCGCCCGACCGCCCAGCCTCGACCCGGACGCCAACCTGCGCTCACGCCGAGCCCCGGCCGGGGCCTCGGCCGACATCGATCGTGCGGACGCCATCGTGATCGCGGCCGGCACCAAGATCGACCGCGCTCGTTTCGCGGGCAAGCGGATCGTCGCCGCGAAGGTCGCCGACGGCATCCACCACCCGGCCAAACTGATTCGGGATGCCCTCGCCGCCGAACCCACGGCCGCCGGCGACGGCCCCGCGGCCGCTCCGATCGGCTCGACCGACTTCGGCGGAACCCTGTACCGGGCCCTGATGAACGGCGTCTCCTACATGATTCCGTTCGTCGTGGTCGGCGGGCTCCTGATCGCCATCTCCCTCTCCCTCGGCGGTGTGGCGACCCCCCAGGGCCTCGTCATCCCGGAGGGCAGCTTCTGGCTGACGATCAACCAGATCGGCGTGCTCGGTTTCACCCTGATGGTGCCCATCCTCTCCGGCTTCATCGCCTACGCCATCGCCGACCGACCCGGGCTCGCGCCGGGCATGACTGCGGCTGGATCGCCACGACCGGGGCGTTCTACAACTCCGAATCCGGCGCAGGCTTCATCGGCGGCATCGTCACCGGATTCCTCGTCGGCTTCGTCGCCCTCGGGATCAAGAAGATCCCCGTGCACCGTTTCATCAAGCCGATCATGCCGACCCTGGTCATCCCCGTGCTCACCACGGTCATCGTCGGCGGCGCCTTCGTGCTCGCCCTCGGCCAGCCGATCAGCTGGGTATTCTCCACGATGACCGACTTCCTCTCCAGCCTCGACGGCGGCAGCGTCGTCGTGCTCGGCCTCATCCTCGGGGCCATGGTCGCGTTCGACATGGGCGGCCCGATCAACAAGACCGCCTTCCTCTTCGGCAGCGCCCTGATCGCCTCCGGCAACCCCGCCCCGATGGGCATGGTCGCCGACCGCCATCGCCGTGCCGCCGCTCGGCATGGGCCTGGCCACCCTCATCCGCCGGCGCTACTTCACCCCGGTGGAACGCGAGGCAGGCATCGCTGCCCTGTTCATGGGCTTCTTCGGCATCACGGAGGGCGCCATCCCGCTGGCCGCCGCGAAGCCCCTGCAGGTGATTCCCGCGAACATGATCGGTGGAGCCGTGGCCGGTGGCATCGCCGCCCTGTTCGGCGTGACCGACTCCGTGCCGCACGGCGGGCCGATCGTCGCCGTCTTCGGCGCCGTCTCCGGGGTGTCGATGTACTTCACCGCGCTTCTCGTCGGAGCCGCCGTCACCGCGCTCGTCTCGGTGCTGCTGCTCGGCGTGTCCGCCCGCAAGGCCGCGCGCCACGCGGATGCCGCCGCACCGGCCAGCCCAGCGCCGTCGCCCTCGCAGCAGCCCACTCAGAAGCCCACGAAGTTGCAGGCGCCCGTCGCGGCGAAGAAGACCGTGCTCGACTACATCGACGAGCGCACGATCGTGCTCGACGTGGATGAGACCGACCGCGACACGATGATCCGCACCCTGGCCGGCCTGATGACCGCGACCGGCCGGGTCACCGATGAGGACGCCGTGGTGCGGGCAGCCCTGGCCCGAGTGGAGACCGGCACCACCGGCATCGGCGACGGCATCGCCATTCCGCACGCCAAGTCGAACGGCGTGACCGCCCCCGTACTGGCGTTCGCCCGCAGCAAGCGCGGCCCCGACTGGAAGTCCGCCGATGGCTCCCAGGCCACACTGATCTTTATGATCGCCGTACCGGCCGCCGCTGCCGGCACCGAACACCTCAAGGTGCTCGCCCAGATGTCCCGCGCCCTGATGAAGCCCGCCTTCCGGTCCGCGATCCAGTCCGCCACGACCCCGGCCGAGGTGCTCGAGGCACTGGCCGCGCAGGTCTCCCCCGTCGCGCCGGCATCCGCCAGGCCCTGACCCGCCCCAGACCGGAGTTTTTCGCGACCCGCCGCGATCGGCGCCACGACTCCCCGCGCGTCGCGCAAATCTCCGGTCCGAAGAGGGGGCGGATGCCCCGGGCCGAGGGCGCGAAGGATTAATCAGGGCTTACGACGGATCTTCAGCATTTTTCTGCCGGAGTATTGACGGAAAAATTCGGGTCGTCTTGACTTGCACAATGTCGCAGCCCACCGGAGTGCACGCCCTAGTCAGGCACACCCATGAAGAACGAATCCTGGCGACCCTCCGCGAGCTCGGCGCGCTGAGCCGCGCCGAGCTTGCCGCGAGGGTGAACCTGTCCCGAACGACGGTCTCGGAGATCACCAACAGGCTCCTCGAACGCGGCGCAGTCATCGTGGTCGACACGGATGCCCGCTCCCGTGAAGGCAGCGGCCGGCCCGCCGAGCGCCTCGCCCTCGACCCGGCGTCCGGCCAGTTCATGGGAATCGATTTCGGGCACCTCCGGGTCAACGTCGTCGTCGCCGACGCATCCCACGACGTCATCGCCAGCGGGACGGCCCGTTACGGGGAGCTGGCGTCGTGGGACGAACGCGAGCGTCGGGCCCTCGACCTCATCGACGAACTCGGCGCCGCAACCGGAACCCATTATGGAGCCCTGCAGGCCATCGGAATCGGGGTCCCCGGCTGGGGAGACCGCGCCACAGCGGACGACGTCGGCGCGGTATTCGCCCAGGCGTTCGCGGCCCGCACGATCGTTGACAACAACGTCCGTTTCGCCGGGCTGGCCGAGGCGCTCCGGGGCCGGCCCGAGGCCGTGAGCGACCTCGTCTACCTGCGGTTGTCCGACGGAGTGGGCGGCGCCCTCATCATCGGCGGGCGGCTGCTTCGCGGCTCCAAGGGATTCGCCGGGGAGCTCGGCCATATCACCGCAGACCCCGACGGCCTAATGTGCCGGTGCGGCAAGCGAGGATGCGTGGAAACCATCGCCTCGGTCCCCGCCGTGCTCACCGCCTGCCGCGCCGCGGGCGTGGACCTCCAGTCGCTTGACGACCTCCGAGCGGCCGTTTCCATCGCGCATCCGCTGGTCGAGAGGGTTCTGCGCACGGCCGGTGTAGCCGTCGGCCGCGCCCTCGGCACCGTGGCGATGACGCTCAACCCCACCGAGATCGTCCTCGGCGGGGAGATCGCACGCCTGGCACCGGTCCTCCTCGAACAGATCCGCTCGACGATCACCTACGAACTTTCGTGGGGCCTCGACACCGCGCCCGTCGTGCGCGCCGCCGAACTCTCCGACGAGGGAGGCGCCCTCGGCGCGCTCTCGGCAGTCTTCCAGCAGTCCCCCCTGTTACCCACCTACCGCGACTCGGCGGACGCCGATACCGCCCCGATGCAAAGGAGCATTTCATGACCACCCCACAGCGCCGCCGGCCTCAGGGAGCATCATGTCCACGGTAACCCCCACGCCAACCATGCGGCTGGTCATCGCAGCCCGCAAAGGCGCGACCACCCGCCCCAAGCGCAACCGCCGCTTGCTCGCTCTGAACGCGATCAGCGTCGTGGCCGGCCTCGCGATCTGGTGGTTCCTCTCGGCCATCGGCCTGCGGATCCCGTCTCCCCTCGACACGCTCGCCAGGGGGATCGTGCTGCTCGCCGACGGCACCCTGGGCGGCGACATCGCCGCCAGTCTCAGCCGCGTGCTCACGGGCTTCATCCTCGGCACCGTGGTCGCTATCCCGGTCGGCTTTCTGATGGGCTGGTACCTGACCATGCGCGGATTGATCGAGCCCTGGGTGCAGTTCTTCCGCACCATCCCCCCGCTCGCAATCATCCCGCTCGCGATCGTGCTCCTCGGAATCGACGAAGCACCGAAAATCTTCGTGATCTTCTTGGCGGCCTTCCTCGCCTGTGTCATCTCGACCTACCAGGGCGTGGTCACCGTCGATCGCACTCTGATCAATGCGGCGCGCGTGCTCGGGGCCAAGGACGGTCGCATCTTCCTCCGCGTCATCGTGCCGGCCTCCACTCCCTTCATCCTGGTCGGGATGCGCGTCGGCCTGGGCTCGGCCTGGGCCACCCTCGTAGCGGCAGAACTCATCGCCGCGCAGCAGGGCCTGGGCTACCGGATGCAGAACGCCCAGCTGTACTACGACCTGCCGACGATCTTCGTCGGACTGATCACGATCGGAATCCTCGGCCTCCTGATGGACCGGGTTCTCCTCTTCGCGGAACGCAAACTCACCGGATGGCAGGAACGTCGATGACAACCTCACCAGCAACCAAGATCTCCGTTCGCCACGTCAACAAGGTCTTCCCCCTCGGCAACGAGGACTTCATCGCCCTCGGCGATGTGTCCCTCGACGTGGCCGACAACGAATTCGTCACCGTCGTTGGTCCCTCCGGCTGTGGCAAGAGCACCCTGATGAACATCCTCGCCGGGCTCGAACAGCCCTCGGGAGGCACCGCACTCGTCGACGGCAAGTCCGTCAATGGGCCTGGACCGGAGCGCGGCGTGATCTTCCAGCAGTACGCACTCTTCCCCTGGCTCACCGTGCGCAAGAACGTCGAGTTCGGGCTGCAGACCGCCGGCATGCCGGCCAAGGAGCGCCGCGAACGGGCCCAGTACTTCATCGACATGGTGGGGCTCGGCCAGTTCGCCGACGCCCTGCCGAAAATGCTCTCCGGCGGGATGAAGCAGCGCTGCGCGATCGCCCGCGCCTACGCCGTGAATCCCAGCATCCTGCTCATGGACGAGCCCTTCGGCGCACTGGACGCGCTCACCCGGGTGCGTCTTCAGGAACAGCTCCTCGACACCTGGAGCAAGGAAAAGCGCACCGTGGTGTTCATCACCCACGACGTCGATGAGGCCGTTTTTCTCGCCAACCGGGTCGTGATCATGGCTGCCCGGCCGGGCCGCATCCACGAAATCGTCGAGGTGGACCTCCCATATCCCCGCACCGAAGACGTGCGTCTCAGCCCCGAATTCACTGCCCTGCGCAACCGCGTCTGGCATTCGGTTTACCACCAGGACTCCGCAGCCCCCACCCTCAACACGCCGACAACAGCGTCGGCCTGAACCCAAAGGAAAGAACATGACTTCACGCAAGAGAATCCTCGGCATCGTCGCCGTGGCTGTCAGCATGATCACCGCCCTGTCAGGATGCGCCACGGCCGCCTCGACCGGCGCTGACGGCCAGGAACTGGAAAAAGTACGATTCGGCTACATCGGCGACTTCAACGGGGCCAGCCTGCTGGCCATCGCCGACGACCAGGGCTTCTGGGAGAAGAATGGCGTCGACGTTCAGACCAGCGTCTTCACCAACGGACCGCTGCAGATCCAGGCGCTGGGCACCGGCGACCTCGACTTCGGCTACATCGGCCCGGGCGCAATGTGGCTGCCCGCGTCCGGCCAGGCCAAGGTCGTGGCCATCAACACCCTGGGCAACGCCGACCGCGTGATCGCCCAGCCCGGCATCAACTCGATTGCCGACCTCAAGGGCAAGAAGGTAGCCGTGCCGGAGGGAACCTCCGGCGACATGGTGCTCACCCTCGCCCTGGCCGCGGCCGGTATGACCAAGGCCGACGTCGAGGTCGTGCCGATGGATGCTGCGACGGTGGTGGCCGCCTTCAGTTCCGGTCAGGTCGATGCGGCCGGCATCTGGTACCCGCTCATCAGCACCATCAAAAAGCAGGTTCCCGGGCTCACCGAGCTGGCCAAGAACGCGGACTTCGCCGACAGCGTCTCGTTCCCGACGGCCTTCGTCTCCGGCAGCGACGTCGCCGCCAACAAGCCCGGAACCGTGACCAAGGTGCTCGCGGCGCTCCGCGAAGCCATGGACTACCGCGCCGAGAACCCCGACAAGGCCGTGGAGCTCACCGCCACGATGCTCAAGTTGGACAAGGCCGCCGTGGCCGCCGACGCCAAGAACTCCGAGGTGCTCACGTCCGCCAAGCTCGACGGCTTCACAACTGACGGCACGATCGACAAGTGGCTCTCCGGGATGAACGACTACTTCGTCGGCGCCGGCAAGCTCTCCGAGCCGGTCGATCCTCAGACCTACTACCTTGGCGACGAATTCGTGAAGGCCGGCAAGTGAGTCCGGCGAGGAACATCCTCTTCCTCATGACCGACCAGCACCGGGTCGACACCCTCGGCGCCTATGGCAACGAGCACGTCATCACCCCGGTGCTGGACGAGCTGGCCAGCACCGGCACCCGCTTCGACCGCTGGTACACCCCCACCGCGATCTGCACGCCGGCGCGAGCGAGCCTGCTCACCGGGCAGGCGCCTTTCCGGCACAAGGTGCTCGCCAACCACGAAAGAAACGTCGGCTACATCGAGGACCTTGACGAAGGCACCTTCACCTTCTCCGAGGCGCTCAAGGAAGCCGGCTACAACTGCGGGCTGGTCGGCAAGTGGCACGCGGGTACCAACCGCGTCGCAGCAGACTTCGGGTTCGACGGACCCGAACTGCCCGGCTGGCACAACCCGGTCGAGAATGAGGACTATCTCGCCTTCCTGGCCGAGAATGACCTGCCGCCGTACGAGATCAGCGATCGCATCCGGGGCACGCTGCCGAACGGCGGGCCGGGAAACCTTCTCGCCGCGCGGCTGCACCAGCCGGTCGAAGCCACCTTCGAGTACTACCTCGCGACCCGGGCGATCGAGCTGATGGAACGCTACGCGGCCGAGCGGGCTGAGAATCAGAAGCCGTTCTTCCTGGAGCTGAATTTCTTCGGCCCGCATCTGCCGTACGTCATCCCCGACGAGTACTTCGATCTGATCGACCCCGCCGTGGTCGTCCTGCCCAAGTCGATCTCGGAGACGTTCGAGGGCAAGCCGCCGGTGCAGAAGAACTACAGCGCGCACTGGACCTTCGACACCATGCCGCTCGAGGTGACCCGCAAGCTGATCGCCGTGTACTGGGGTTACGTCTCTCTCATCGATGCCCAGATCGGCCGGGTCATGGACGCCATGACGAGGTTGGGCCTCGTCGACGACACCGCCGTGTTCTTCTCCTGCGACCACGGCGAGTTCACCGGGGCACACCGCCTGCACGACAAGGGCCCGGCGATGTACGAGGACATCTACCGCACCCCCGGCATCGTGCGCATACCTGGCGGACCGGCCGGTCAGGTGCGCACGGAGTTCGTGAGCCTGCTCGACTGCACCGCCACCATTCTGGATATCGCGGGCCTCGACACCACACCCGCGATCGATTCCCGCAGTCTGCTGCCGCTGGTGCAGGGTGCGGACGTGCCGTGGCAGGACGATATTGTTTGCGAGTTCCATGGCCACCACTTCCCCTACCCGCAGCGGATGCTGCGAAACGACCGTCACAAGCTCATCGTCAATCCCGACTCGACGAACGAGCTCTACGATCTGCTCATCGATCCCGATGAACTTCAGAACGTCTACGAACACCCAGAGATGCGCGGTATCCGTTCCACCATGATGCGGCGGCTCTACGAACTGCTCCGGGACCGGGGCGACAACTTCTACCACTGGATGACGTCGATGTACGACGTCGGCGAGGTCGAATACGACCCGACGATGAGCGGTCTCGACGAAGCCACCTATCGGAGCGCCTGATGACGGGCAGACGGCCCAATATCGTCATGATCCTTACCGACGACCACGCCTCGCACGCAGTCGGCGCCTATGGTTCGGTCGTCAACACCACCCCCCGCATCGATGAGATCGCAGCAAACGGATTCGTGCTCGAGAACTGCTTTGCGACCAACTCGCTGTGCTCGCCCAGTCGGGCGTCGATCCTCACCGGCACGTACAGCCACGTGAATGGCGTCACCACACTGTCCACGGAGATCGACGCCGCCCAGCCGACGTTCATCACCCAGCTGCGGGATGCCGGCTACCGAACGGCGATCGTGGGCAAGTGGCACATGGGCGACGGTGACGGGCACGACCCGCAGGGTTTCGACTACTGGGACGTCTTGATCGAGCAGGGCGAGTACGTCGATCCGACCTTCCTCTCCCCTGCGGGTCTCCGCACCGAGATTGGGTACGCGACGGACGTGATCACCGATCTGGCGCTGGACTGGTTGAACGGTCTCGACGGTGACGCGCCGTGGTGCATCCTGATCAACCACAAGGCACCGCACCGGCCATGGACCCCCGACGAAAAGCACGCCGGCATGTACGCCAATCCCATCCCTGTGCCGGCCACCTTCGATGACGACTATGCCACGAGGTCGGCCTCGGCCCGGCGGGCCACGATGCGCATTGCGGAATACCTGAACGAGCTGGATCTCAAACAAGACCCACCGGCCGGGCTGGACTACGAGCGGCTCACACGGTGGAAATACCAGAGGTTCATGGAGGACTACCTGGCCTGTGTCGCCTCCATCGACGACAACGTCGGCAGGGTCATCGATTGGCTGCGCGACAGCGCCGTGTTCGACGACACCCTGCTCATGTACACCTCGGACCAGGGCTTCTTCCTCGGTGACCATGGCTGGTTCGATAAGCGATTCATGTACGAGGAATCGCTGCGGATGCCCTTTGTGGTGAGCTACCCACGCCGGCTGCCCAGCGGGAGGCGCCACGAAGGCATCACCACGAACGTGGACCTGGCCCAGACCATCCTCGATGCCGCCGACGTCCCGGCACATCCGCGAATGCACGGTCGGAGTTTCTGGGCCGATCTCGCCGGCGGCGAGCTTGCCCCGGCCGTGGACGGTATGTACTACCGCTACTTCGAGAATGACGACCAGTTCCACCGGGCGCCGGCTCACTACGGGTTCCGCACCGAGAGGCACAAACTCATCTACTTCTACAACGACGGAGAGGGGCTGCCCGGAACCGGACCGTTCACCTACCCGCCGGAGTGGGAGCTGTACGATCTGGAGGCCGATCCCGACGAGGTGCGGAACGTCTACGACGACGCCGAATACGCCGCCGTCCGGGAAGACCTGAAGGTGCGAATGTGGCATCGGCAGGCAGAGCTCGGCGACACCCCACACCACAGCCAGCCGATGCCGGCCGGAGTAGGGTCGAGCGCGTGACGGCCACCGACAATCGCTTCCCTCGCTCGGTCTTTCAGGCAGGGGAAGAACCCGATCCCCGGTTCAGCCTGGCCAACGAGCGAACGTTCCTGGCCTGGATCCGCACGTCACTTGCCTTCGTGGCCGCGGGAGTTGCTGTCGAAGCGCTTGACCTGGGAATCCGAACGGAACTGCGATTCCTGGCCTCCATCAGCCTCCTGTTGCTGGGGGCACTCTCGGCCGTTCAAGCGTGGACCGGCTGGGTGCGCAGCGAGAAGGCCATGCGCCTGCAAACCCGTCTACCGGGACCAACACCGGCACCAGCCCTTGTCGGCGGCGTGATTCTGGCGGCCGTGCTGATCTCGGTCGGGCTCTTCCTATGACTGACCTGCCCTTCGATCGGGGGCTGCAGCCCGAACGCACGTTGCTGGCGTGGCGCCGCACCTGCCTGTCGCTGGCCGTGGGAGGCGCCATCGGTCTGCGCCTGGCCGGCCACCTCGATTTCGGCGCGGTCATGGCCGGCCTTGTGTGCATTACGAGCATCGCGGCCGCAGTGAGCGCCCGGGTGGCGGCGGGATGGCGGTACCAACGGATGCACGTGTCCCTGGTCTCCTCCGGACAGCATGCCGAGGGCGCCGTGCCTCTGGCGATGCTGGCGGCAGCGGCTATGCTCCTCGCGGTGGGCGCCGTTCTCTTCCTCTTGTTCGTCGGGCCGGTGCGACTGTGACCTCGAACGAGGTTCTGGCCGAGCTCGTCACCATTTCCGGCGGCACCTTCCGGATGGGCTCCGACGACTACTACCCGGAGGAGCGGCCGGCGCACGAGACATCCGTCGGGCCCTTCCGTCTGGAGCGCTTTGCCGTCACGAACGCCCGGTTCGCCGCCTTCGTCGCCGACACGGGCTACGTGACGGTCGCGGAGCGGCCCCTGGACCCAGCCGCCTTCCCTGGAGCCGACCTGGCCAGCCTCGAGCCGGGATCCCTGGTGTTCGTGCCCACGCGGGGTCCCGTCGACCTCAGCGACTGGCGCCAATGGTGGCGGTGGATGCCGGGAGCGTCCTGGCGCACGCCCTTCGGGCCCGGCAGTACTCTGGCGGGCAAGGGCCAGCATCCGGTGGTGCAGGTCGCCTATGCCGACGCCCAATCGTATGCCCGCTGGGCCGGCAAACGGCTGCCGACCGAAAGGGAGTGGGAGTTTGCCGCCCGCGGCGGCCTCGACGGCGCCAGATTCGCCTGGGGCGACGAACCGCACTCCCCCGCCGACCTGCGCGCGAACACCTGGCAGGGCCGATTCCCGTACTCGAACACCGGGGCGCGCGGCTGGGTCGGCACGGCCCCGGTGGGATCCTTCGCCGCCAATGGCTACGGACTGTTCGACCTGACCGGCAACACCTGGGAGTGGACGAGCGACCCATACGTCGCGCGGCATGTAGTCGAGACGAGTCAGTGCCGCTGCGGGCCGACGGATCCGCAGCGCGGGGCCCTCGAACTCCCGGAGTCGACCAGCCGCGTGCTCAAGGGTGGTTCGCACTTGTGCGCACCCGAATACTGCCTGCGCTACCGGCCTGCGGCCCGGTCGTCGCAGACCGAGGACTCCGCGACCACCCACATCGGTTTCCGCTGCGCTGCGGACGCGTAGCGCCGGCATCCGCCAGACCGGAGTTTTTCGCGACCCGCCGCGATCGGCGCCACGACTCCCCGGGCGTAGCGAAAATCTCCGGTGCGAAGGGTGAGCTTCAGCGGCCGTGCGTGCGCTCCGGCGTGAGGGCGACGAGCGGGCGGGTGTGCTCTCCGAGCCCGAGACGCTCCGCCACGAGAAGATCTGCGGCGGTGTCGACATCGGCACGGATGCCGCTGGTCGGTTGGATCTCGAGCGGAACGTGCCCGGCGGTTTCGTGCGCCGCCCGGGAGCCCGGCCCGAACCGGGGCTCGACCGGCACCCCGGCGAGTGCGAGCAGGGTGGTCGTGCCGGTTCCGGCGGAGTCGGGAACCATCGAACGCTCATGGCGCGCGGCGAGCGCCAGCGTGCGCTCCACATCGGCGGGGGTGAGCGCAGGAAGATCCCCCGTCAGGACCAGCAGGTTCGACAGCGGGAACCGCTCCCTCGCCACGGACAACCCTCGCCGGATCGCCGCGTTCATCGGGTCGGACCGCACCGGGCCGCCCTCAGACTCCGGCTCAGACCCCGGCTCGGACTGACGCGCCGGCTCCGGAACGATCTCCGCTCCGAGTGTCGCCAGTCGCACCGCGAGCTCCTCGTCGCCGGTCACCGCGAACACCCGGGCGATGCCGGTTGCGGCGAGCGCCGCCTTGACGGTATCGAGCGCGAAGGCGTCCGCGAGGCGCGCGCGGTCGGGCAGCGCGCCCAGCCTGCTCTTCGCCCCGGGACTGCCCTTCACCGGCACGACGGCGACCCAGCTCATCCGGCGGCTGTCGGTTCAATCGCGGCAGCCGGGTCGGTCGCGGCGGCCGCATCCGTCTGGGCGCTCGGGGCGGTCGCGGTCGGGTCGGTCGCGGCGGTCGGGGCGGTCGCGGCGGTCGGGGCGGTCGCGGCGGTCGGGTCGACCTGGTCGGGTGCGACGCCGCGCACGCCCGTGTCGGTGACCACCGATGCCGTGGACGGGTCCGCCGAATGCTCCCCTGTCCGGTCCGCGGCAAGGCCCGCCGCGTAGCCCGCGGCAAAGCCCTCCGCGGTCGCCTCGGCCGTTCCGAGCCGGAACATGTCGCTCTCGCTCGGGCGCAGCAGTGCCCTCGCGCCGACACCGCTGTGCGCAGCGCGCGCAACACCCAACCCCACCCCGTCTCCGGGCACGAGCGTCCCCACCAGTCGGCCGAGCCCGCGCACGACGGCCACGGGGTTGCCGCTGGTCTTCCCCTTGACGAGGTCGGCCGCACCGGCGATCTCGTCGGCGACGGCGGCGACCGTGACGTCGAGGCGGCGGCCGGAGGCATCCGTGCTTCCGCGCAGGTCGTCGAGCACCGCGACGCCGGCCGCCCCGATCGCGATGTCGGTCTGGCCCTCCCGCCACGGACGGCCGACGGTGTCGGTGATGATCACGCCCAGTCGCAGCCCGGTGCCCGCGCGCAGGGCTGCGCAGAGGGAACGGGCGGAGGCGTCTGCCGGTTCTCGACGATCCGGGTAACCCCGCCGGGGAAGGCCCTGGTGGCCACGACGCGCACCGTCTCGTCGGTGATCGCCTGCTCGCGGTCGGCCGCCGCGACCTGCCGACCCTCGGCCTTGGACACGATTTTGCTGGTCACCGCCAGGATGTCGCCGTCGGCCAGGAGGGAGCCCGTCGGCCCGGCGCTGCGCCCGGCGGCGGCCAAGATGACGGCGGCCAGGTCGTCGCCCGCCCGAATCTCGCCGATCCCGGGCAGCACGAACACCTCGAGCCGGGCGCTCGCTTCGGCCGAGGGGGCCGGCAGCACTACCGCACGAGCTTCGGTAGGACCGACTCGCCGAACACGTCGATCCACTGGCGCTGGTTGCGGCCGACGTTGTGCAGGTAGATCTTGTCGAAGCCGAGGTCGACGAACTTCTGGATGTAGGCGCGGTGGTCGTCGGGGTCGGCCGAGATGATCATCCGGCCCTCGAAGTCCTCCGGGCGCACCAGCTTCGCCATCTGCTCGAATTCGAAGGGCGAACGGATGTCGCCCTTCGGGAACTTCATCCCGCCGTTCGGCCACTCGTGCAGGGCGTTCTTCATCGCCTCCTCGTCGGTCTCGGCCCAGCTCATGTGCAATTGCAGCACCTTGGGCATGGTCGACGGGTCCTTGCCCGCGTCGCGGGCGCCATCGTCGAACTTGCCGAACAGCATGGAGATCTTCTCCAGCGGGGCGCCCACGGTGATCAGGCCGTCGGCGTGCCGCCCGGCGCGCTTGGCCGTGACGGGACCTGCCGTCGCGACGAGGATCTCGGGCGCCACCTCCGGCATGGTCCATAGTCGGGTCGACTCCAGCTTGAAGAACTGGCCGGAGTGCTTGACGTCCTTGCCGGCGATCGAGGCGGTGAAGAGCTTTGAGATGATCTCGATTGCCTCGAACATGCGGTTGATGCGTTCGGGAGCCTCCGGCCAGTAGCCGCCGACGATGTGCTCGTTCAGGGCCTCACCGGAGCCGAGGCCGAGCCAGTGCCGGCCCGGGTGCATCGAGGCCAGCGTGGCCGAGGCCTGGGCGACCATCGCCGGGTGCCAGCGGAAGGTCGGCGCGGTGACGCCGGGGCCGAAGTCGCCCTTGGTGCGCTCGGCGATCGCCGCGAGCACGCTCCAGACGAACGAGGACTGGCCCTGCGCGGGCACCCACGGCTGGAAGTGATCCGCCGCCATCACGCCGGAGAAGCCGTGCTCCTCGGCGTAGGCCGAGAGCGCGACGGCCTCCGCGGGGGCAAATTGCTCCAGCATCGCCGCGTAGCCGATCTGCAAATCCGTCATGGTCCACCCTGCCTTTCGGTTGTGGGTCAATCCTGCCATTCCCCGCTGCACTGTAGCGCGGGTGCTACGCCACTGAGCGCCCGGCACGCCACCCGCGGGGCGGCGCAGCACCCGCGCCGGCCGGCATCCGTCAAATAGGCTGGGACCCATGCGCATCGCCACCTGGAACGTCAATTCGATCCGAGCCCGCGTCGACCGTGTCGTCGACTGGATGGTGCGCGAAGACATAGACGTGCTCGCGATGCAGGAGATCAAGTGCAAGCCGGAGCAGTTCCCGGCCAGGCAGTTCGAGGAGGCCGGCTACGAGCTGGCCATCCACGGCCTCAGCCAGTGGAACGGCGTCGCGTTCGCCAGCCGGCACGAGATGACGGATGTCGCCACCGCCTTCCCCGGAATGCCCGGCTTCCTCAAGGGCGAGGAGGGTCCCGGCCTGCCGCTCGAGGCCCGCGCGCTGGGCGCGACCGTCGACGGCCTGCGCCTCTGGAGCCTCTACGTGCCCAACGGGCGTTCGCTCGACGACCCGCACTACACCTACAAGCTGGACTGGCTGGCCCGGCTCAAGGAACACGCCGACCAGGAACTCGCCGCGAACCCCGACCTTGCCCTCGCACTGATGGGCGACTGGAACGTCGCCCCGCTGGAGAGCGACGTCGGCGACCCCACCCTGATCCCGGGGGTGTCCACGCACATCTCGCCGCCGGAACGCGCGGCCTTCGAGGCCTTCGAGGCCGCCGGCCTGCGCGATGTGGTGCGGCCGCTGGCTCCGGAGGGGTTCACCTACTGGGACTACAAGCAGCTGCGTTTCCCGCGCAACGAAGGGCTGCGGATCGACTTCATCCTCGGCTCGCCGGCCTTCGCCGACCTGGTGACGGGCGCGAGCATCCACCGCAACGAACGCAAGGGCGACGCCCCGAGCGACCACGTTCCCGTCGTCGTCGAGATTCTCCTGGACGACGAGGACGACGACCGCCCGATGATCTTCTGACCCGCTTCCCGGCTTCGGCAACCGGATGGAAACAGCGAGGTAACCGCCGGCGCGAACGCAACGGCGATACTGGAGGCATGTCTTCCGTGCCCCCGGGGAACGCCGCCGGAGCGCCACAAGCGCGGCCGACGTCCTCCGTCACCGTGTCCGTCACCCGCCGCGTCGAGCCCACCCGCATCCAGGAGGCCACTCACTGGGCCCAGCAGGGCATGGACCTGGCGAGCAACTTTCCCGGTTTCCTCGGTTCCGGCTGGGTGCGCGCCACCGCGGATTCGCTGAGCTGGCACATGCTCTACCGCTTCGCGACCGCCGAACTATTGGATGCCTGGGAGGGCTCGGCCGAGCGGGCTCTCTGGCTGATCGACGGCCACGATCTCATCCTCGACGCCCAGGTGGAGAAGCGCACCGGCATCGAGGGCTGGTTCGACGCGCCACAGACCGACGACACCGACGCGTCTTCGTTCCAGCCGCCGCGTTGGAAACAGGCGGTGAGCATCGGGCTGGGCTTCCTGCCCTCCAATGTGGCGTTCACCCTGCTGGCCACCTGGCTGATTCCCGCTTGGGATTCCGTGCCGCTCTTCCCCAAGATCCTGGTGACGACGTTCGTGATGGCCCCGGCGATGACGTTCCTGGTCATGCCGTGGGTGACGCGTGCGCTGCGTCCGTGGCTCTACCGCGGGCCGAGGACCGCGCGCCGCTGAGCCGGCCTGATCTCGACAAGCTCGATCACCGAAGGGCGCGCCCACCGACATGCCGGCTCAGCGCCCCGGGCCGAGGAGCGCGGCGATCAGCAGCAGGACCGGCACCGAGGCCAGGGTCGTGACCAGCACGGTGTCCCGCGTCACGGTGACCCCGCGGTCGTAGCGGGCGGCGAAGTTGTAGATGTTCTGCGCGGTGGGCAGCGCCGAGATGGTGACCACGCCGAACAGCTCGGCCGGGTCCAGCGCGAAGACGAACCGGCCGAACAGGTAGGCGAGCCCCGGCACGACAACGACCTTGATCACGGTGGCGGCGACGACGAGCCGTCGGCCCGATCCGGCCCGGAGCAGTCGCTCCCCGCGCAGCGACATCCCGAACGCGAGCAGCACCATCGGGATGGCCGCCCCGCCGAGGAGATCGAGCGGCGCGAGCACGGGGTCGGGCAGCCGCACGCCCATGATCGAGACCAGCACGCCCGCGGCGGACGCAATGATCATGGGGTTGCGCAGCGGCTGGCTCAAAATGTCGCGCACGGACATCCGCCCCCTGGTCGACACGTCGAGCACCGCCAGGATGACCGGCGCGAGCACGAGCAACTGGAGCAGCAGGATCGGCGCGACGTAGCGCGCGCTGCCGAGCACGTAGATGGCCACGGGAAGGCCGATGTTGTTGGCGTTGACGTAACTCGCCGAGGCGGCGCCAAGCACGGTCTCGGCGACCCCGGAGTGGAAGAACAACCTCGCGATGACGAGGTACAGCCCCGCGGCGAGCAGAACGCTGCACAGGCTGGTCAGGAGGAACGAGGAGAACAGCACCCGGGCATCCGCGTGCGCGAGCACGGTGAAGAGCAGCGCCGGGGTCGCCACGAAGAAGGCGATCCGGTTGAGCACCCGGTCGGCACCGGCACCGGCGATTCCGATCCGTGCAATGAGGTAGCCGACGAGGATCACGAAACCGATGATTGAGAACCCGACCAGCACACCACCCATGAGTCCGAGCCTACGGCGCGGGCGGCGAATAGCGGACCGGTCCTTGCGGCGGGAGAAGCCGCGAGCTTACGCTCGCTTCATGCCTCATCTCACCGTTCCGGGCGCCTCGCTGTACTACGAGACCGACGGCCACGCCTCGGCGCCGGCCCTTCTGCTGTTGCACGCCGGCATCGCGAATCTTCGGATGTGGGACCCACAGATCGCCGCGCTGGCCGCCGGCCACTACGTGATCCGCTTCGACAATCGGGGCTTCGGCCAGACCACCACCGAGGACGTCGCCTTCTCCAACCGCGCGGACGCCATCGCCCTGCTCGACCACCTCGGTGTGGCGGCGGCCACCCTGATCGGCTGCTCCCGCGGCGGCTCTATCGCGATCGACCTGGCCGTGGAGCACCCGACGCGGGTGACCGGACTGGTCACGGTCGGATCGGGTCCGAGCGGTTTCCCCGAGGTCGAGCTCACCGATACGGAGGATGCCCTCTTCGACGAACTCGACGTGGCCTTCGATGCCAAGGACTGGCACCGGTTGGCCCGGCTCGAAGTCGCCCTGTGGGCGATCGGTCCGCTTCGCGGCGAAGCGGACGTCGACCCCGAGTTCCTTGCCACGGCGCAGGCGCTCAACCGGGTGAACGTGGTGCACGCGGAGGAGAGCCCGCTTCCCATCCCGTTGGAACCGCCGGCCAGCAACCGGGTGGTCGACATCGAGGTGCCGGCCCTGATCACCGTGGGCGAGTACGACATCACCCCGACCCTGGCGCAATACGAGTACCTGCTGTCCGCCCTGCCGCACGCGAGCGGCTGCACCTTCCGGGACACGGCGCACCTGCCCAGCCTCGAGCGTCCGGCCGACTTTGAGCGGGTGCTGCTCGGCTGGCTGGCCGAGAACCGGCTCTAGTCCGGTCGCGCCCGGCCGGGCCCGGCGGAACCGTTCAGGACTGGGCGGAGTGGCTGATCGTGAGCTGCACCGAGGCCGTGTTGATCAGGGCCTTGGACAGGTAGAACGGGCGTCCCTCGTGCTCGAGGGTCTGGGTGAGGATCAGCACGGGGCTGCCGGCGGGCAGTCCGAGCACCTTGCCCCGGGTCGCGCCGGGAACGCCGATCGTGATGTCCGTCTCGCCGGGACCGAAGGCGGGACCGAGCACCGCGATCAGGGCCGAGAGCACGCTGCGGGCATCCGTCTGCTCCTCGGTGGCGGCCGACACGGCAGCCGGGCCGAGCTTCTCGAGAGCGGTGGCGGGCACGTGCTCCTGCAGCAGGGCGATCGGCGCACCGTCACGGGAGATGACGCTCTCGATGAACCACGAAGGTTCGCCGGGAAGGATCCCGATCGCGTCGGCGGTGAACCCCGGCGACGACGGTTGTAGGGCGTTCTGGGTGCGTTTGACCCGCACGGGCTGCCCGGTCTCGCCGAGGAGGTCCTCGATCGGGCGGATCTTCTGCAGCCCGAGGTGCGGGAGCCGATCGGCGACGAATCGGCCGATCCCCCGTCGGCTGCGCACGAACCGGTCCTCCTCGAGGAGCATCAGCGCCTCGCGCACGACCGTGCGGCTCACGCCCATGGCCGTGCCGAGTTCGGTTTCCGAGGGGAGGAGAGAGGCGATCGGGAGCGAGCCGTCACGGATGGCCTCGGTGATGCGGGAGTACACGGCCACACGCAGCGGGATGCCGCCCGTGCTCTCGAGCGGCCCGGCCAGGGCCGCTTCGGTGCGTCGATCCATTCGTGTCTCCCCGGTTCTCGATCGAGTATACCGCGCACATCTGGTGTACGTGTATAACAAGCATGTACACTGAGCAGATCGACTTCGCGGTGGCCCACCGGCGCCTCGCGGTTGCTCCAACGAAGGAGACTGTTCATGCTCGTGCTACCGCCCGACGTGATTCCGGCACCGGTCCGGACGCGCGCACCCCGCTCCGCCGGGGTGTTGATCGGCACGCTGGTCCTGGCCATCCTCACCTTTCAGCTGAACGCCACCCTGCTCTTCGCGGCCCTGCCCACCATCGGGGAACAGCTCGGAGAAAGCATGGCGGACGTCGCCCGGGTGCAGTCGACATTCTTTCTGGCCGGCGCCGTGTTCGGCATGGTCTTCTCCCGCTGGAGCGACTTCCTCGGTCGCAAACGCAGCCTCGTCATCGTGCTCGCGCTGCTCCTGGTCGGCACCGTCGTCTGCGCCCTCGCGCCGAGCCTCCCGCTGCTCCTCGCCGGACGGGTGTTGCAGGGTGCCTCCAATGCCACCTTCACGATCTCGTTCCTTCTCCTGTCCGAGCGGTTGAGCGGCCGCCTGTTCGGCATCTCGGTCGGCATCATCACTTCGGTCAACGGCGGCTTGTTCGGGGTGGACGGGTTCCTCGGCGGGTTTGTGACCGACACCGTCGGCTGGCGGTTCCTCTTCGTAATCACCCTCGCCCTGGGGCTGGTCGCCATCGTCTGCGTGCTCCTGTTCGTGCCGAGGGATGAGCTCCAGGACACGAACGGGTCGATGGACTGGTGGGGCGCCGGCATCCTCTCGCTCTTCCTGGTGCTGGTCACCAGCCTGATCTCCCAGGCCTCCTCGGCCGGCTGGTCCGACGTTCTCACGACGGCTTACCTGCTCGGGTCGATCGCCGCGGGGGTCACCTTCGTCGTGGTCGAGGGACGGATCGCGCGGCCGTTGATCCCCATCACCGCACTGCGCTCTCGCCAGGTCTGGCCGCTGCTGCTCAGCACCCTGCTGACCCTGGCCGGGGTGTTCTCCGCACTCAACTTCACCCTGGTCGTGCTCAGCCAGGACCAGTCGGTCGGCTACGGGCTCTCCCCGTCAATGTCGGCGCTGCTCTATCTCACCCCCACCGCGTTCGTCGGCGTCACCGCGGCGATCTTCTCCGGCTGGCTGGCCGCGCGCATCGGCTGGATCGGCTCGCTCCGGCTGAGCAGCGGCCTGATAGCCCTGACCATGGTGGCCGTGGCCGTGTTCGCGCTGGACCGCTGGGTCGTGTTCGGCCTCCTGATTGGAATGGGCATCCTCTACCTCGGGTTGTTCCAGAGTTCGGTCAACGGCCTGAGCGTGGTCAACTCCCCGCCGGAGGCACGCGGCGCCCTTCCGGGCCTGAACGGGGCCTGCTTCGGGATCGGATTCGGCACCGGCATCGCGCTGGTCGCCCCCGTCGTGGCGACCGCCACCGCCGCCGGCTACCAGGGCGCGCTCTGGATCTCCGCCCTCCTGACCGCCGGGTCGTTCCTCGCCTCGCTGCTCCTTCGTGCCGCCGTGAAGACCGGCTCCTGACCTCCCTCGACCCAGAATTGGATGGTTCACCGATGAACTCCCACCCCACGCAGAACCCCCGCCCGACGACCGCCGGCAGGGCCCCGGTCAGGCCGATCTACCTCGATTGCGCCCCGGGAATCGACGACGCCCTGGCGCTCGCGTTCCTGCTCGCGACGCCCGGCATCCGGTTGGCCGGGATCGGCACCGTGACCGGCGTCGTCGAGGCTGCCGTCGGCGCCGCGAACACACTGAATCTGCTGGCCACAGCCGGCCGCGACGACATTCCCGTGGCCGTGGGCGGCTTCGATCCCACCGCCGCCGCGCGGAAGAGTTGCCCCGCACTGCACGGCGAGAACGGAATCGGCGACGTACTGCTGCCCCGCTCGAGGCGGCATCCCGTCGCCGAGAGCGCCACGGAACTGCTCATCCGACTCGCGCATGAGCACCCGGGTGAACTCGAGATCATCGCCACCGGCCCGCTGACGAACCTGGCCGAGGCGCTCTACCTCGACCCCGAGTTGCCCCGCCTGGTGCGTCGGGTGACGGTCAGGGGCGGCGCGGTCTTCGCGGCGGGCGACGCGGGCAAGTACGCCGAGGCGAACATCGCGGCGAACCCGGAGGCGGCCGCCGATGTCTTCGCCGCCAGCTGGCCGGTCACCCTGGTGCCGCTCGACGTGACCGCCGCGCACCGGCTCAAGGAGACCGACCGCCGAGCGCTGGCCGCGAGCACCGGGCTCACCCAGCAGGCCCTCGCCCACATGCTCGGCACCTGCTTCAGCTACTACGAGAAGCACTCCAGAAGCCGCCGGATGTCCCCGCACGACGCGCTCGGTGCAGCCTTTGCCACGGGCGCCCTCGAACCGGAGCGGATGCCCACCCTCCGCATCGGCGTTGACACGAGCGCCGGTCCGCGCCGCGGCCAGACCTTCTTCGCGAAGGTGGACGGCGCCGTAAACGTCGACGTGCTCAACGGGCAGAACCCGCACGAGGCGAGGGTTCTCCTGTCCCTGCGGCGGGATGCCGCGCCGCGCCTGCTGGAGCGCATCCTCGCCCTCGCACCGGCGGCCAAGTCCACTGCCCCGTCGACGGCCCCGGAAACGGCGGCACGCGTGCCGCAGCCCGCGTTCGCCGCCGGACTGTCCGACTCCGTCGCCGCCTGACGGACGGGGGTTGGGCCCGGGCCCGGCGGCGGCCGGGCCACCCGATCTGACCCCCGAATTGGGAGTGCCCGACCACCCTCAGCGACCCCGGGGGAGGAATAGCGTTGGGGAAAAGGTCACGAGATGTTCCATACGACGCACGAGCACCCTACCGAGCACGACTCTGACAACACGGGCGGGCGAACACCAGGACCGCCGGCCGCCGAGCCCGAGTCAGGGCCCGAGCCCCGGCCCGATCCCCACTACCGCCGCTGGTATGTTCCCGTGCTGGCCAAGTTCGTGCTGTCCACCCTCTTCGCCGGGTGCTGGACCGGCGCGGCCGCCTGGATTTCGCAGCCCTGGATCGACGACCTCTCCCGAAGCGTCGGCGCACCGGCCGCGTGGGTCATCGTCGCCCTCGTCGCCTACCTTCCCGGATTCGTGGTGGCGCTGATGACCATGTCCCTGCTCCTCGACCGCCAGCCACCGCTGCCGAACAGCAGTCCCGTGACGCCGGTCACCATCATCGTGGCGGCGCGCAATGAGCAGGCCGGCATCTTCGACACGATTCGCTGCATCGGCGAGAGCGACTATGCCGGTGACGTCACCGTGATCCTCGCCGACAACGGCTCCGAGGATGCCACGACGACCGTCGCCGCACGCTCCGCCGCTGCTACGGGCATGGCCCTCCGGGTGATCACCGAACCCCGCCCTGGCAAGTCCAACGCCCTCAACACCGCGCTCGAACAGGTCACGACGCCCTACGTCATCACCGTCGACGCCGACACTCTGCTGCACCGCGAGGCCCTGCGCCGCCTGATCTCCCGGCTCGAGTGCGGCCCGGCCGACACTGTCGCCGTCGCCGGCACCGTGCTCGTGCGCAACTCCCGGGTCAACCTGCTCACCCGCATGCAGGAGTGGGACTACTACCTCGGCATCGCCGCCGTGAAGCGCATGCAGGGCCTCTATCAGGCCACCCTCGTGGCCCAGGGCGCATTCTCGGTCTACCGCACCGAGAACGTCCGCGCGATCGGCGGCTGGCCCGACGCGATCGGCGAGGACATCGTCGTCACCTGGAAGCTGCTGGAGCAGGGCGGACGGGTATTGTTCGAACCCACGGCCGTGGCGTTCACGGATGCCCCGGCGACCATTCCGCACTTCCTGCGGCAACGCGCCCGCTGGGCTCGAGGCATGTTCGAGGGTCTGCACGCGGTACCGCCGTGGCGGCAGGTGCGCCCCCTGGCCGGCCTGGTCAGCGGAATCGACTACGTGATTCCCCTGCTCGACGTCGGCTACGCCCTGATCTGGCTGCCCGGACTGGTGCTGTTCCTGTTCGGGGTGCCCGCGATCGTGTCGGCTTGGGCGCTGACCGTGCTCCCGGTCACCCTGCTCATCTACGGCGGACTCAGGCGGCACCAGAAGCGCTCGGTGTTCGGCCCGCTCGACCTGCACGTGCGCCGGAACGCCGTCGGCTACCTGGCGTTCCTGCTCGGGTACCAGGTGCTCTGCTCCTTCGCCTCGCTGGCCGGGTACGCGCAGTACCTCGCCGGCTCCGCTCGCCGGTGGAAGTAGCCGGGTTAGGCGGGCAGGGCGTAGCGGTGGCGCACGTGGTCGCCGTCCGCGCTGGCCTGCCAGAACTCGACCTCGGCCGGGCGCAACGCGTAGAGCTGCCAGGCCGGATTGGCCCCGCCATCCGCCCTCGGGCGCTCGGCCCAGTCACGGGCGGATGCCTCGGCCGACAGCTCGACGACCGTGCCGAGCACTCGAACCTGCCGGCCGAGGTCCGACCAGTAGAAGTTCATCGCGGCCCGCGGGTTGCCGCTCAGCTCCCGGCCCTTACGGGAGGTTCTAGCCGAGGCGAACTGCCAGCCGTCGGCGTCGATGTTCTTGAGGATGAGCATCCGGGAGGACGGCATGCCGTCGTCGCCGACCGTCGCGAGGCTGAAGGCGTGCGGTTGAGGGAGCCCGGCCGCGAGTGCATCCTCGAACCACTCCTTGAAGAGCAGGGTCGGATCGTCCGGCGCTATGGCCGGGTCGAAGACGGGAAGGTCGCTGGGGAAATCCGGGAGGGCGCGCAGCCGGCGTCGGAAGGCTTCACTCATCCACCGAGCCTACTCCGCCCCTCGGAGCCCGCCCCCGGGCCCCGCACTCGGGCGCTCCCCCCGGGCATTCCCCTCGGGACCCGCCCTCGGTCGCCCACGCGCGCTACCTCGGCAGCTACCGGGTCGCGGCCCGCGTTTCGGAAGGCGGCGCGCGGTAGAACGTGCGCCGCCTTCTCGAACGCGGGCCGCGAGTCCGGGCGAGACCCGAGCGAGTCAGAACGAGACGCCGCAGACGAGAGCCGCGTTGGCGTACGGGGTGGCCTCCCCGGTGCGGATGAACAGCTTCGCCGAGGCGGAGAGGCCCTTCAGCTCCTCGTGACTGATGTACTCGATCTCCTCGAACCGGGAGGCCAGCCAGGCTCCCGCCGGAGCAGTCTGTGCTTCCTCGGCCGCGATGCAGTGCTGGAAGACCAGCTCCCCGAGGAGCGCGTCGAGAACCTGTTCGAACCGTGGAACGCCGTGCACGAGGGCCAGGTCGATCACCGGCACTCCGCGCGGAATCGGCATTCCACAGTCCGCGAGCACCACCACATCGGTGTGTCCCAGCCGAGCGATCGCGCCGGAGAGCTCGGCGTTCAGGATGCCGCGGCGCTTCATGCGAGCACCTCCGGCAGCTCGTCGGCGAGGGTCGGATACGACGTCTGCGTTCCCCGGCCGCGCACGGCGAAGGCGCCGACGCGCACCGCGAAGCGGGCCGCGTCCAGCAACGACGCACCGGCAGCCAGCCTGGCGCTCAGTGCTCCGACGAACGCGTCGCCGGCCCCGGAGGAGTCCACGGCCGACACCACCGGCGAGGGCACATCGGTCGTTCCGCCCGCATCGGAGCAGATCGCTCCCTTCGCGCCGCGGGTGAGCACAACGGATGCCACGCCCCACTCGCGCAGGCGGGCCACCAGGTCCGCGTCCTCCGTGGGGACGACCGCGCCCGGGGCGATCTGGGCGAGCACGAGAGCGGCCTCATGCTCGTTCACCACGAGTGGATCGGCGCGGCGGATCGTCTCGGCGGCGACGGGGATGACCGGTGCCAGGTTCAACACCACCCGCCCGGTCGCGAGGCGGGCCGAGGTCTCGATACCGGCCGCAGGGATCTCGCCCTGCAGCACGACGACGGCGGCCGAGGCGATGAGGTCCGCGGCCGCCGTGACGGCATCCGCGCCCATCAGCGCGTTCGCGCCGGGAATGACCACGATGGTGTTCTCGCCATCGTCGGCCACGGTCACCAGGGCCAGGCCGGTCGGGCCGTCGACGGTGTGTACCGCAGACAGCCCAACCCCCGCCCGGGCCAGGATGGCGGTGGCGATCTCGGCCTGGGAGTCACGGCCGACGGCGCCGACCATCTGCACGGTGGCACCGAGCTGGGCGGCGGCAACCGCCTGGTTGGCGCCCTTGCCGCCGGGGAGGAACTCCATCGACGACCCGATCAGGGTTTCACCGGGCAGCGGGTGGCGTTCAATGGTGATCAGCTGGTCGACGTTGATCGATCCGACGACGACCACCGATGGTGTGGACGGGCTCACTTGGTGAAGTCGCCCACGTTCGTCTTCGTGACCGAGACGACCTCGACGGGGACCGTCTTGTCGATCTTCGTGCCCTTGATGGCCTTGACGGCGAGTTCGACCGCGAGCTTGCCCAGTTCGGCCGGCTGCTGCGCGATGGTGGCCACGAGGGTTCCGGCCTCGATCGCGGCGAGGCCATCGGCGGTGCCGTCGAAGCCGACGACCATGACGTCCTGGCCGGCACGGGAGCCGAGGGCCTGAACCGCGCCAAGGGCCATTTCATCGTTCTCGGCGAACAGGCCGGTGACCTCGGGGTGCGCCTGCATCAGGTTCGTGGTCACGTCGAGCGCGGCGGCGCGGTCGAAGTTCGCGGTCTGCTTGGCGACGACGGTGATGTTCGGGTAGGCCTTCATGCCCTCCTCGAAACCGGCGCCGCGGTCGCGGCTGGCCGAGGTGCCCGACACGCCCTGCAGAGCGATGACGCTGCCCGTTTCGCCCATCGACTTGGCGAGCTCGTCGGCGGCCTGGCGTCCACCGGCGACGTTGTCGCTCGCGACGAGCGACGCGAGCTCTGCGCCGTTGACGGTGCGGTCGACCGCGATGACGGGGATGCCGGCCTTGCCGAGCGCCTTGACGGCCGAGGCCGCGGCATCCGAGTCGACCGGGTTGACGATGACGGCTTTGGTGGCTCCGGCGGCCGCGGTGGCCAGCTGGTTCGCCTGGGTGGCGGAGTCGTTCTGGGCGTCGACGATGTTCAGCTGCACGCCGGCGTCGTCCGCGGCGGCCTGGGCACCGTCACGCAGTTCGACGAAGAACGGGTTGTTCAGGGTGGAGATGGCCATCACGATCTTGGTTCCGCTGGCCGAATCTCCGCCGCCACGGCCGCAGGCGGTGGTGCCCGCGAGGATCAGCGCCGCGGTGGCGGTCAGTGCGGCGATTTTGCGGAATGAGGAGGACTTCATTGTTTTTCCTTTGTTGGTGGGGCGGGAAGTGTGAGGTGTGCGGGTCAGCCGTTGCGGGTCTTGCGACGCAGCACGTCGACGCCGACGGCGAGGGCGATCACGAGGCCGATGACGACCTGCTGCCAGAACGAGGTGACGTTGAGCAGGTTGAGTCCGTTGCGGATCACCACGAGAACGAGCGCGCCGACGAGGGTGCCGGAGATCTTGCCGAGCCCGCCGGAGAGCGAGGCACCGCCGATCACGACGGCGGCGATCGCGTCGAGCTCGTAGCCCGCCGCGGCCTGGGGCTGGGCGGAGTCGAGTCGGCCGGCGAGCAGCAGCCCGGCGAGCGCCGCGAAGAGTCCGGCGAGCGCGAAGACGGTGACGAGGATGCGCTTGACCGGCAGTCCGGACAGACGTGCCGCCTCGGCGTTGCCACCGACGGCGTACATCGAACGCCCGATCACGGTGCGGTTGAGCACGAAGGATGCGACCAGCGCCGCGACCAGGAGCACGACGATGGGCATCGGCACGGGGCCGAGGTTGCCGCCGAGGAAGGAGACCTCGGCCGGGGTGCTGATCGGCCGACCATCGGAGATGACCAGAGTCAGGCCGCGCGCGACGCTGAGCATGGCGAGGGTCGCGATGAAGCTGGGCAGTTTGCCGTAGGCGTTGGCGAAACCGTTGACCATGCCGGCGACGAGGCCGGCGACGAGGCCGCCGAGGAGGGCGAGCCAGCCCGGCAGCCCGGCGCTGACGAAGAGCCAGCTCGATACCATCGCCGACAAGGCGGCGACGGCCCCGACCGAGAGGTCGATCCCTCCGGCGACGATGACGAAGGTCATGCCGAAGGCGAGCACGGCAACGGTGGAGACCTGGATGCCGATGTTGAGCAGGTTCTGGCCGGTCAGGAAGTCAGGGGTCGCGATGAACAGTGCGATGCAAAGCACCACGAGGCCGACCAGGGCGCCGTTGTTGGCCAGGAACTTCTTGTAGTCGAAGCCGCGCCGCACGGCGGGCAGGGTTGTCGTAGACATGCGTGGATCCCTTTTCTTTCAGTTCTTGACGGCGACATCGCGGGCGGCGAGTGTCATGACTGCGTCTTGGGTGGCCTCGGCCGCAGTGAGTTCGCCGGCGAGCCGGCCATCACGCATCACGAGGATGCGATCGCTCATCCCGAGGATCTCGGGCAGTTCGCTGGAGACCATGACGATCGCCCCACCGGCGTCGGTGATCGCGTTCATCAGCTCGTAGATCTCGACCTTCGCGCCGACGTCGACGCCGCGGGTGGGCTCGTCGAGGAGAAGCACGGTGGAGGCGGCGATGATCCAGCGGCCGAAGACGGCCTTCTGCTGGTTGCCGCCCGAGAGGGCGCCGACCGCCTGGTCGATGGTGTGCATCCGGATGCGCAGCTTTGTCGCGACGGCCTGCGCCCGGCTGCGCTGACCGGCGAAGTCCGCGAGTCCGAGCCGGGCGGTCGAGGCGAGGGTGGCGTAGCCGAGGTTGTCGTTGACCGAGGCGTCGAGCACGAGCCCCTGGCCCTTGCGGTCTTCGGGAACGTGGCCGATCCCGGCCTTGATCGCCGCTTTGATATTGGCCTTGGGCAGCGCCCGGCCGCGCACGGTGACGGTGCCGGAGTCGTAGTGGTCCGCGCCGGCGATGGCGCGGATCAGTTCGGTGCGGCCCGCGCCGACGAGGCCGGCGATGCCGAGCACCTCCCCGGCGTGCACGGTGAAGTTGATGTCCGTGAACCGGCCGTTCGCGCTGAGGTGCTCGACCGCGAGGATCTCGGATGTCTCGAAAGCCTCGGTCTGGCCGCCGACCGAGCGGGGGTACTGGTCCTCGATGCTGCGGCCCACCATCAGCCTGACCAGCTCGTCCTCCGACGTGGAGGCGGGGACCTCGGCGATGAACTCGCCGTCGCGGAGCACCGTGACGGTGTCGCCGACCTCGGCGATCTCGTCGAGGTGGTGGCTGATGAAGAGCATTCCGACGCCGCGGCTGCGCAGGTCGGCCATCACGGCGAACAGGCTCTCGGTCTCGTGCCGGGTCAGGGCCGCGGTCGGTTCGTCGAGGATGAGGATGCGCGCGTTGATGCTCAGCGCCTTGGCGATCTCGACGAGCTGCTGGCGGGCGATGCCGAGTTCCCCGACCAGGGTGTCGACATCGACGTCGAGGCCGATCAGGGAGAGGGCTGCTCGCGCGCGGTTGCGCATGGCGACGCGGTCGACCATGCCGTGCTTGGTCGGCATCCGCCCCAGCATGACGTTCTCGGCGATGCTCATCGTGGGCACCAGGTTGAGTTCCTGGTGGATCGTGGCGATGCCGAGTTCTTCGGCGGCGCGGGTGGTCGGCAGAGTCACGGTCTTGCCGTCGACGAGGATGCTGCCCGCGTCGGGCTGGTAGACCCCGGCCATCATCTTGATCAGGGTGGACTTGCCCGCCCCGTTCTCGCCGAGCAGCACCTGCACCTTGCCCGCGTAGACGCTCACAGTGACGTCTTTGATGACCGTGACCGGGCCGAAGGTCTTGCCCACGTTCTGCAGGGTGACGAGTGGTTGTGCGCTCATGTCAGTTCGTCCTTTGGCTGGTGACGGATGCGGGTGGGGTGAGGGTCGAGGAGGAGGCCCGCACGATCAGTTCGCTGGGAAGCACTACCGATTCCGGCGTCGCCCCGTCGATGACCTGGAGCAGCATGTCAACGGCGATCCGGCCCATGTCCTCCACGCTGTGCGTGATGACGCTCAGCGCGGGGTTGAGCAGGGCGAACCACTCGATGTCGTCGAAGGCGATCAGCGCGATGTCGGTGCCGATCCGGCGTCCGAGTTTGTGCAGGATGGCGATGGCCCCGACCGCCATCAGGCTGTCCGCGGCGAGGAGCGCGGTCGGCGGGTGGTCCAGCTGCAGGAGCGCGTGCACGCCGGCCGATCCGCTGGCCGCCTGGTAGTCGCCGAAGTAGACGAGCTCGGGATCCTGGCTGAGCCCGGCGTCGGCCACTGCGCGGGTGAACGCGGCGAACCGGTCCCGGCCGGTCGAGGTGGCCTGCGGACCGGAGATGTAGCCGATGCGAGTGTGCCCGGCCGCTGCGAGGTGCTGGACCGCCTGGCGGATGCCGGTCTCACTGTCGGTGGTCACGCTCGGGATATCGAGTCCGTCCACGGTTCGGTCGACGAAGACCGTGGGGATCTCCCGGGTGATCAGCTGACGGATGCTGCCGCTTCCATCGCCGAGCGGGGCGACGATGATGCCGTCGACCCGGCGGGAGATGAGGGTGTCGAGGTAGCGGTCCTGCTGCTCCTTGCGCTCATTGGCGTTGCCGAGCAGGGTGACGTACCCGGCGAAGAGTGCCGCCTGCTCGACGGTATGGGCCAGGTCGGCGAAGAAGGGGTTGCGCACGTCGGAGACGAGGAGGCCGATGGAGTCCGACCGGGTGGAGCGGAGGGCGCGGGCCTGGGCGTTGGGCCGGTAGTCGAGTTCCGCGACCGCGGCGGCGACCCTGGCTCGGGCTTCGGGCGAGGTGGCCGGGTTGCCGGAGAGCACCCGTGAGGCCGTTGCCACCGAAACGCCGGCGAGCGCCGCCACGTCCTTGATTGTGATTGTGATCGCAGCCACCGGTGTCACCTCATCGTGTTGGTATGGAATCGTTTCCATGGAAACGATTCCATACTAAGCGGTAAGGCGAGCATCCGTCAACCCTGGGTCGCGGGCCAGGTCAGGCGTGGGTGGTGTGGTACCGGTCCGCACCGAGAAGGCCGGGCGAGAAGGCCTCGACCCTGCCCTTGCCCTTCGCCTTGGCGGCGTACATCGCCACGTCGGCCTGGTGCACGAGCTCGTCGATGGTGACCCCGGCCACGGGCGTCGCGATGCCGATGCTGGCGCCGACCCGCATGGATTCCGCGCCGACCAGGAAGGGCTCCGCCACGGCGTCGACGATGCGCTGGGCGATCCGGGTGGCCTCGGCCAGGCCGGCGCCGTGCAGGAGCACCGCGAATTCGTCGCCGCCGAGCCGGGCGCACATGTCCGTCGGGCGCACGCACTCGCGCAGGCGGGCGGCGAGCTCGATCAGCACGACGTCACCGGCGCGATGACCCATCTGATCGTTGACGTCCTTGAAGTCGTCCAGGTCGAGGAAGAGAACCTGCACCCCGGCGCCTCCCGGTCCGAGGAGGAGACTCTCGGACAGCTCGGCGAGCAGCGAGGCGCGATTGTGCAGCCCGGTCAGCGAGTCGGTGCGCGCCTGGACGGAGAGCGCCTCGTGCGCGTGGCTGTTGCGCATGGCCAGCGTGACCTGGCCGATCAGTCCCCGCACGGAGAGGATCGCGTCGGTCGGAACCTTGCCCGGTGCGCCGACGAGAATCCAGCTCTGCACTTCCTGGCCCTCGAATTCCAGGCACTCCCACATCAGGGGCGCGCCCACCGCGGCGTTCAGGGGAGCCGGGTCGAGGATGCGCGCGACGGATGTCCCCGGCCGCGAGTACAGGACGTCCCCCGGAAGCCGGCCGGGCACGTTCTGGAAGCTGCCCGACGTTCCCCCGACGCGCAGGTTGCGACCGTCCGGCGCGAGCACGATCAGCCGGAGCCCGGGAGTCGCCGCACAGAACTCCGCCGACGCCGTCCACGCCAGGGCCAGGATCGCGGCCGTGTCCGTGGCGCCCAGCAGCTGGGACCCGGTGGCGGCGAGCACGCGATCGCGCCCGATGCTCTGGTCCCTGGCCACGAGCGACTTGCCCAGCTCGCGGGCGATCAGCACGGTGAAGAACATCGTGGGGAGGAGGCCGAGGACGGCCCCGACTCCGGACCCCATCGGGTCCTCTCGCAGCAGCGGCCAGACCACGAAGAGCGAGCCGAGCACTGTCGAGTAAACGGTGACCCGGAGGAGCGCCCGCACTCCCGAGCCGTACAGCGACCGGAACCAGAGGGCGCCGAACATGACCATGATGACGGCCGAGGCCTTGGGCGAGGCGAGGGCGAAGGCCAAAAGCGCCAGGGCATCGACCAAGTCGACGACGAGCAGGGTGCGACGGCGGAGGAAGCCGGCCGAGAGGGAGACCACCAGCACGGTGGCGGCGGCGAGGCCCAGCGCCAGAAGCCCGCCACGAGCCGTGAGCAGTATGCCGGGCAGCGCAAGGAGAACGGAGACCACGGCGAGCCAGAGGAAGAGCCAGCGGGTGCTGTCCGAGATGCCCGCGGGCCTCGTGAAAATGCCCGAACCGGCGCGGACGGCGGCGCCGTCGGTCACTGTGTTCATCGAGCCGCTCCTTTCCAGTGGGCCGGCTGACCATGAGGTCCCGTGCCTTTGCGACCCCGCCTTGCGACGGGTGTGCCTTGCTCCGGCCGACGATGGATGCTCGTCCGGAGGTACCCTTTCAACGTAGGCGAAATCCGCCCCCGTGTCCTCATAAATGAGGACCCCAGTTCGGGGTACGCCCCGTGCTCCCCCTGTCAAAATCGGTTGAGTTGCGCAAAACGCGCCCTCGCCCGCGCCGCGAAGGTGCTTTGTCCGCTTTTCAGCGGCGGAGCGGGGCTCCCAGACCGTGGATGGCACTCGATACGGCCACCGTCCACGGCATCAGGAGCATGGGCTTGCCCGCCAGCATGGCACGCCAGACCCGGTCGACGATGCGTTCCGGCGTGAGCACGCGCGTGAGCCGGGAGCCCTGCTCCTCGAACAGGCCGGCCGTCGTCTTCCCGGGGCATGCTGTGGTGACCTTCACCTGGCCGTGTCCCTGCTGCACCAGTTCACGGCGCAGGGACTCGCTCCACTCGATCATGGCGGCCTTCGAGGCGGCGTAGACGCTCTTCCGCGGGCTGGAGCGCATCCCGGCGGCCGCCGCGATGTTGACGATGCGGGACTCGCGGCCGACGTTGCCGATCATCGCGGGCAGGAACTCCCGAGTGATGTACATGGGGGCGAGCGCGTTGATCTGCATAGTGCGGCGGGTGTCGTCACCGTTGTCGTGGTCCCAGAAGAAGGCGTCCCGCACGATGCCGGCATTGTTCACGACGATGTCGGGGTCGCCGACCTCGGTGCGCACGCGCTGGGCCGCCTGGGCGATGGCGCCCAGGTCGCCGATGTCGACGACGTAGGGGGAGACCCGGGTGCGGCCGTTCGCCCGCTCGCTCAGCGCGGCTGCGGTGGCCGCCAGGGCGGCCGGGTCGCGGTCCCAGAGAATCACGGCCTTCGCTCCCTCGGCGACGGCCCGTTCGGCATACAGCCGGCCCATGCCCACGGCGGCACCGGTGATCAGCACGCGGGCACCGGATACGGTTCGAGTCATTCCTCCATCATCCCAAGAGATTGACCGATAGCCTGAACTCGACCTTGGACGGCCCAGGACGGCCGCGCATCCGGCTGGCCCGGCCCGCGGCATCCGCAACGGAGAACAGGCTGGTGACCCGTGCCAGAGACCGGCATCCTGGCCCTGCTCCGGCACGGCGAGAGCACCGCGAACGCGGCCGGACTCTTCACCGGGGTTCTGGATGCCCCGCTGTCGGCGCGTGGGATCGGCGAGGCGCACACCGCGGCCGCCCTGCTCCTCGAGGCCGGCCTGGCACCGCACGCGGTGTTCACCTCCGAGCTGCACCGGGCCAGGCAGACCACGGAGATCGTGACCGCGGACCTCACCGTCTCCCCCGCCCCCTTCGTCACGGAATGGCGGCTGAACGAGCGCAACTACGGCGCTCTGACCGGCCGCTCCAAGGACGACGTGCGGGAAGAGTTCGGCCAGGACCAGTTCCTGACCTGGCGGCGCTCGGTGCACACGCCGCCGCCGCCGCTCGATGACGCCGCGTTCGCCGCGCTCCGGGATTCCGCCCTGTTCCGGCGGCTCCCGGCGGAGGCGCTCACCCGCACCGAGGCGCTGAGCGAGGTGATGACCCGGGTCGCCCGGTTCCACACCGAGAGGGTGGAACCGAGGCTTGCGGCGGGGCAGACCGTGCTCGTCGTCGCCCACGGCAATTCCCTGCGGGCGCTCTGCGCCGTGCTTGACGGGCTCGATGACCACGCGATCCACCGGCTGAACGTGCCGACGGGGCATCCGCTGGTCTACCGGTTCACTGCCGACCGGGCCCCCGAGCCACGGGGCGGCCGGTACCTGGATGCGGTGGGCGCCCATGCGGCCGCGATCGCCCTGGCCGGCGCCGGCGGAACCTAGGCCTAGCCACCATTGCGCCCGCGCCCGCACCGGCAGGCCGCGCCCGCACCGGCAGGCCGCGCCCGCGGTAGCGGTGGCGGGCTGCGGAAAGGGCCGCGGCCTGGCGGCGCGCTGGCCGGATCTCCCGGGGTATTCATACCGCTGGCCGGGGTTTCCGGGCGCCCGCGGGGTGCGCATGGCGCCGACCGGACGGTCCCGGCGCCGGCGAGCTATTCGCCGACGCTGCCGTCGATGGCCTCGCGCAGCAGGTCGGCGTGCCCGTTGTGGCGCGCGGTCTCCTCGATCAGGTGAGTGAGGATCCAACGCAGGCTCCAGTGGTCGCCCGCCCGGCTGGTGCCGATGGACAGGGTGGAGAGGTCGACTCCGGCAACGGTCTCCCGGCTGCGCTCACAGGCCGACCGGTAGAGCTCCCGGAGCGCCTCCGGGTCGTCCTCCGCGGCGGTGCGGAACTCCCAATCCGGATCGTCGTCCCACGGGACACTGGCCCAGGGTTCCCGCTCCGGGCGGCCGAGAAAGCGCACCTGGATCCAAAAGTCCTCGACGAGGGCGAGGTGCTTGAGCAGTCCGCCGAGGGTGAGCGTGGAGGGCGGCAGGGGCCGGCTCAACTCCGCGGCGCCCAGCCCCGCGGTCTTGCCGAGCAGCGTCGCCCGCTGGTAGTCGAGGAACTCCGCGAGCGTCGTCTCCTCATCGGTGGTGGGATTCGGGTCAATGCGGTCCATGGCGCCAGTTTCCCACGCTCCGCGGCCCGGGTCCATGGGCGGATGCCTGTCTGCCGGGGGTCCGGGCGGGGGCGGCTCAGCGGGCGGATGCGTCGCGGGGCCCGGTTGCCGCGCTCGACCCGGTTGCCGCGCTCGACCCGGTTGCCGCGCTCGACCCGGTTGCCGCGCCCGAATCGGCAAGGCGCGCCCGCGCCCGCGGTGGCGGG
>CAJDUC010000021.1_pt1 | contig 36499 bp, 36 predicted proteins | sample 7390041 | NCBI WGS metagenome assembly CAJDUC01 (sample SAMEA7055666, study PRJEB34461) | soil metagenome | biome: terrestrial ecosystem; feature: Peninsula; material: soil | place: Antarctica | collected 2016 | reverse complement strand
GGTGCGGGTGTCCTGCCAGACGATGGCGTTGTAGACGGGCAGGCCGGTGGTGCGGTCCCAGACCACGGCGGTCTCGCGCTGGTTGGTGATGCCGACGGCCGCGATGTCATGGCGGGTGAGGTTGGCCTTGGACAGGGCCTGGCCGATCACCTCGCGGGTGTTGTTCCAGATCTCCATCGGGTCGTGCTCGACCCAGCCGGCCTGGGGGAAGATCTGCTCGTGCTCGAGCTGACCGGTCGAAACGATCGACCCGGCCTTGTCGAAGATGATCGCACGGGAACTCGTCGTTCCCTGGTCGATGGCAATGATGTACTGAGCCATTGAAAAACTCCTTATTGTGTGACGCGTTGTCGGGGTGACACAAAAATCCGGGCCGATCCAGAATGTGAATCGGCCCGGGCGTTCGCTAGGTGAGGAGCGGGAGGAGCAGGGCGGAGGACCAACCGGCGGCCAGCCCGCCGAGGATCGGCCCGACGACGGGGACCCACGAATAGGCCCAATCCGAGGACCCCTTGCCCTTGATCGGCAGCAGGAAGTGCGCGATCCGGGGCCCGAGGTCACGGGCCGGGTTGATCGCGTACCCCGTCGGCCCACCGAGCGAGGTACCGATCACGATCACGAGCAGGGCCACCGGCAGGGCGCCGAGGGCGGCCAGCCCGCCGTTCTCGCCCTGGCGTCCGCCGCCGAAGGCGAGCACCACGAACACCAGCACGAACGTGCCAATGAACTCGGTGACGAGGTTCCAGCCGTAGGAACGGATGGCCGGACCGGTCGAAAACACGCCCAGCTTGTTGGCCGCGTTCGGCTCCTGGTCGAAGTGCTGCTTGTAGGTCAGCCAACAGGCGACGGCACCGAGGAAGGCGCCCAGCATCTGGCCTGCGATATAGACCAGCACGGAGAGGAAGGTGACGGGAACACCCGCGCCGAACTCGGTCGCGCCGGAGGCCACCAGGCCGAGGGTGACCGCGGGGTTGATGTGCGCGCCGGAATTGTAGGCGACGACAACACCCGCGAAGACGGCAAGACCCCAGCCGATCGTCACCATGAGGAAGCCGCCGCCGACGCCCTTGTTCTTCGCCAGGGCGACGTTGGCCACGACTCCGGTACCAAGGAGGACGAGCATCGCTGTGCCCACAACCTCCGACAAAAATACGACTCCGATATTGTCCACTGTGACCTTCCTTGGTGAGGCTGGAGATGCCGAGGCGTCTCCTCGCGGTGAGCGGTTGGCAACACCATAGCGCGGTGGTTTGGTGAGCGGAATGGGCGCGTGGCCGCGCCAATATCTGCCCCTTACCCGCGCACCCGCCAACGCGTAGGTTGGGGGAGGAACCTGGATGTACTCGAGCGCGCCTTCCCCGGCGCGTCGTCCAATCACCCCCGATCGAAGGAAGAGTAATGAAAAAACTCATCAATGATCCGAAGAACGTTGTCGCCGAGGCCGTGGCCGGATTCGGAGCCGCTCATGCCGATCTCGTTCGGGTTTCCAGCGATCCGATCTTCATCGTGCGCAAGGATGCCCCGATCGCGGGCAAGGTCGGCATCGTCAGCGGCGGTGGCAGTGGCCACGAGCCCATGCACGGCGGGCTCGTCGGTCCGGGGATGCTCGACGCGGCGGTTCCGGGCGCAGTGTTCACCTCGCCCACGCCCGACCCGATCCTCGCCGCCACGAAGGCGGTCGATGGGGGAGCGGGCGTGCTGCACATTGTGAAGAACTACACAGGGGACGTTCTCAACTTCGAGACGGCCGCGGACCTCGCAACCGCCGACGGTGTCGAGGTGCGGTCCGTGCTGGTCAATGACGACGTGGCGGTCAAGGACTCGTTGTACACGGCCGGTCGTCGAGGTGTCGCCGGCACAGTGCTCGTCGAGAAGATCGCCGGGGCCGCCGCCGACCGTGGCGACGACCTCGAATCGGTCGCGCTCGTGGCCGAACGAGTGATCAAGCATGTGCGCTCGATGGGTGTGGCACTCACGCCCTGCGTCGTGCCTCACGCCGGGGAACCGAGTTTCACCCTGGCCGACGACGAAATCGAGATCGGCATCGGCATCCACGGCGAGCCGGGGCGCGAGCGAATCAAGCTCGAACCGGCCGACGCCATCGTCGACCGCATGCTCGGCCCGATCCTGGACGACATCCCGTTCGCCTCGGGCGACAAGGTACTCCTGTTCGTCAACGGCATGGGCGGCACGCCCCAGATCGAGCTGTACATCGTGTTCCGGCGCGCCGCCGCAGTGCTCGCGGAACGGGGTATCGAGGTGACCCGCACCCTGGTCGGCAACTTCACCACCTCCCTGGAAATGCAGGGCATGTCGATCACCGTCCTGAAGCTCGACGACGAACTGACGACCCTGTGGGATGCGCCGGTGCAGACCGCGGCGCTACGGTGGGGACGGTAGAAGGAGATCGAATGAACTTGGATGCCACCTGGGCGAAGGCCTGGATCCGGACCGGCGCGAACGTCATGAGCGAGCACCGGGTCGAGTTGCTCGACCTGGACCGGGCGATCGGCGACGGTGACCACGGGGAGAATATGGACCGCGGCTTCCAGGCCGTGCTGGCCAAGCTCGACCAGGTGCCCCCGGAGGCCAACGCGGGTGATGTTCTCAAGATGGTGGCGACAACGCTCATCTCCACCGTCGGCGGGGCGGCCGGCCCGCTCTACGGGACCGCGTTCCTCAAGGCGGCCATCGCCATCGCCAACGAGAGCGACCTCGACGGCGGCGCCCTCGTCGCCCTGCTGACCGCGGCGAGGGATGGCATCGTGCTCCGGGGCAAGGCCGAATCCGGCGACAAGACCATGGTGGATGCCTGGACCCCCGCGGTCGACGCGGCGACGGCGGCGCAGGCCTCCGGAGCGGATGGCCCCGCCATCCTGCTGGCCGCGGCCGTTGCGGCCGAGGGCGGCGCGCTGGCCACCGAACCGCTCATCGCCCGGAAGGGTCGGGCAAGCTACCTGGGGGAGCGTGCCATCGGTCACCGCGATCCCGGAGCTCAGTCGTCCGCCCTGCTGCTGCGGGCCGCGGCCGACACTGCGGCGCTTTGTTGACCATGGCTGACTCGGCCCTGGTGGGTCTCGTTTTCGTCTCGCACAGTGTGAAGATCGCGGATGGGCTCGTTGACTTGGCGCGTCAGATGGCGCCCCGCACCGTGCTCGCCGCGGCCGGCGGAACCGACGACGGCGGGATAGGAACCAGCTTCACACTGGTGCTCGCGGGGATTGAACGGGCGGACGCGGGCTCGGGAGTCGTTGTGCTCTGCGACCTCGGTTCGGCCATCCTCACCGCCGAGACCGCGCTCGACTTCCTCGACGCGACCGTGCGGGAGCGCGTGCGCGTTGTCGACGCCCCCCTCGTCGAAGGGGGAGTCGCAGCGGCCGTCGCCGCGGAGGTCGGGGGCAGTCTCGACGATGTGGTGCGAGCCGCAGAGTCGGCGACGCCCGGCTCCGGGCCTTCCGCCGTAGCCTCGAGAGGGTCGTCGGCCGGGCAGGCTCCCGCCGGTCCGATGGAGGTGACCCGCACGGTCACCCTCGTCAACAAGGACGGTCTGCACGCCCGGCCCGCCGCGGACTTCGTCAAACTGGCCAGCACGTTCCCTGCCCGGGTCACGGTCAACGGCAGGGACGCGACGAGCCTCCTCGCGATTATGTCGCTCGGTCTGATCAGGGGGAGGACAGCCGTGATCTCCTCCACCGACCCCAATGGTGCGGAGGCCGTCGAGGCCCTGGCGAACCTGCTCGAATCCGGTTTCGGCGAGGAGTAGCGGGGCGAAGAACCTGATGGCCGAATCCCCGAGCGCGCGCAGCATCGGACCCCGTCGCGGACTGGAACGCGGGGGCCGGAATGGAACTGCGTGAGTACTGCCGTCAGGATGCAGTCGGCTTGGCTGCGTCGATCAGGCGGGACGGGAAGACATCCTGATCGGGCTGGCCGCGCAACTGGAGCAGGCGCTGCCCTGGTCCGACCGTCAACCGCCCAACTACGCCGGCTGACCCCGCAGGCAAACCGCACGCCAATTGAGAGGAACTCATGATGAACAAGGACTTCACTATCGTCATTGAGGGGGAGTACCCCGCGACCCCGGAGCAGGTCTGGGATGCGGTGACGACGGGGACCGCCGGATGGTTGTTCCCCACCGACGGGATGATCGGGGAAGACCTTGTTTCCGAACGCCCGACTCATCACGTCAACCGGATGGAGGGCGAGGACGGCTGGTTCAACCAACTCGAGCAGGTGATCGAGGCCCGCCCCGAGGGTCGATCGTTCCTGCGTTGGGTGCACAGCGGGGTTTTCGCCGACGACTGGGACAACCAGTACGACGGCGCCAGCCGGCACACTGTCTTCTACCTGCACACGCTGGCCGAGTATCTGGCGCATTTCGCCGGACGCCCGGCGATCTTCGCGGCCGTCGACGGTCCGGCGGCCTCCAGCGGACCCGACGCCTTCGACCGGGTCAAGGCGGCCCTCGGGCTGGGCCCGGGAACGGAACCGGGAACGCAGGTGCCGCTGGCCCTGCCCGGGATAGCGTCGGCATCCGCTGTAGTCGACTTTTGGGGAGATCACTTCGTCGGTCTCCGCACGGATGACGCCCTGTACCGGTTCTTCGGCCGCAACGCCTTCGGCGGGCCGGTCGGGGTCACGGTCCATCTCTTCGCCGCCGGCGACGCCGCCGAGTTGCAGACCGCCTGGCAGGACTGGTTGGACCGCATCTTCGACTGAGTAAACGGTGCAGGCACGGCCGGCGGCGGTCAGCCGCCGACGTAGGCCGCCAGGTGCTGACCGGTGAGGGTGTCGCCGGCGGCGACGAGGTCCGCGGGGGAGCCCTCGAAGACGATCCGGCCGCCGTCGTGACCGGCGCCGGGTCCGAGATCGATGATCCAGTCGGCGTGCGCCATCACGGCTTGGTGGTGCTCGACGACGATCACGGATTTGCCGGAGTCGACCAACCGATCGAGAAGACCGAGCAGCCGTTCCACGTCTGCGAGGTGCAGTCCGGCCGTCGGTTCGTCGAGCACGTAAACGCCGCCCTTCTCCGCCAGGTGAGTGGCGAGTTTGAGTCGCTGCCGCTCGCCGCCGGACAGGGTGGGGAGCGGTTGGCCGAGGCTGATGTAGCCGAGTCCGACGTCGGCGAGCCGCTCGAGGATGGCGTGCGCCGACGGGGTTCGTGCCTCACCGGAGCCGAAGAACTCTTCGGCCTCCGTCACCGACATCTCCAGTACCTCGCTGATGTTCCGGTCGCCGAGGCGGTATTCGAGAACGGAGGCCTGGAACCGTTTCCCGTCGCACTCCTCACAGGTCGTGGCGACGCCGGCCATCATCGCCAGGTCGGTGTAGATGACGCCGGCCCCATTGCAGACGGGGCAGGCGCCCTCGGAGTTCGCGCTGAACAACGCCGGTTTCACACCGTTTGTCTTCGCGAAGGCCTTGCGAATCGGGTCGAGCAGCCCCGTGTACGTAGCCGGGTTGCTCCGTCGCGAGCCGCGGATCGCGCCCTGGTCGATCGACACCACACCGGCTCCGGGCGAAATAGAGCCGTGCACGAGTGAGCTCTTTCCGGAGCCGGCGACACCGGTGACGACGACCAGCGTCCCGAGCGGGACATCGACGTCGACGTGTTGCAGGTTGTGCGCGCTGGCCCCGCGGATCTGCAGTGTGCCCGTGGCCGAGCGGGTCGTCGTCTTGAGAAACGCCCGGTCGTCGAAATGGCGGCCGGTGAGCGTGCCACTGGTGCGGAGCCCATCCACGGATCCCTCGAAGCAGACCTCGCCGCCGGATGCCCCCGCCCCGGGACCGAGGTCGACGACGTGATCGGCGACCGCGATCATCTCCGGCTTGTGCTCGACCACGAGCACCGTGTTGCCCTTGTCCCGCAGGCGGAGGAGCAGGCCGTTCATTCGCTGGATATCGTGGGGGTGCAGGCCGATCGTTGGCTCATCGAAGACATAGGTCACGTCGGTGAGGGAGGAACCGAGGTGACGGATCATCTTGACCCGCTGCGCCTCGCCGCCGGAGAGGGTGCCGGTCGGTCGGTCGAGCGAGAGATAGCCCAGGCCGATCTCCACGAAGGACTCGAGATTCTGTTGCAGGGTTTCGAGCAACGGGGCCACGGACGGTTCGTCGAGACCGGCGACCCAGTGGGCCAGATCGCTGATCTGCATGGCGCAGGCGTCGGCGATGTTGACGCCCTGAATCCTGGAGGACCGGGCACCGTCGTTGAGCCGGGTCCCGGCGCACTCCGGACAGGTGGTGAAGGTGACGGCCCGCTCGACGAACGCACGAATGTGCGGTTGCATCGCCCCCTTGTCCTTGGACAGCATCGACTTTTGGATTTTCGGGATCAGGCCCTCGTAGGTCAGGTTGATGTTGTCGACCTTGATCTTGGTCGGTTCCCGGTAGAGCAGATCGTGCAGCTCGGTCTTGGTGAATTCGCGGATCGGCTTGTCGGGATCGAAGTAGCCGGAACCGCTGAAGATGCGGCCGAACCACCCATCCATGCTGTAGCCGGGGATGGTGAGCGCACCACCCTTGAGCGACTTGGTGTCGTCGTAGAGCTGGGCGAGGTCGAGGTCGGTGACGCTGCCCGTTCCCTCGCAGATTGAGCACATGCCGCCGGTGATGCTGAAGCTGCGACGCTCCTTGACGGTCTGCCCGCCGCGCTCGATGGAGACCGCGCCCGCCCCGCTGATCGACGCGACATTGAACGAATAGGCCTTGGGGGAGCCGATCTGGGGGTCGCCGAGGCGGCTGAAGACGATCCGCAGCATCGCGTTGGCGTCGGTGGCGGTGCCGACGGTGGACCGGGGATTTGCGCCGAGACGTTCCTGGTCGACGATGATGGCCGTGCTCAGCCCGTCCAGGAGATCCACATCGGGCCGAGCGAGGGTCGGCATGAACCCCTGCACGAAGGCGCTGTAGGTCTCGTTGATCATCCGCTGCGACTCGGCCGCGATGGTGCTGAACACCAGCGAACTCTTGCCGGAGCCCGAGACGCCGGTGAAGACGGTCAGTCGGCGTTTCGGAATTTCGACGCTGATGTCCTTGAGATTGTTCTCACGTGCGCCCTGCACCCGGATGCGATCGTGACTGTCGGCGAGGTGTGCTTCAGGCGGCTGAGTGTTCGGGTCGGTGCGCATGGTGACTCCATTCTCGGCCAGGACCGGCTTCATCCGGCCTGACGATAGCTCAGTCGAGTTAACCAGTTTCCGGCGCTCCCGGTGCAGGGCCTCGTCAACGGCGCCACTGTGAGCCGGACCGGCCGGATGCTACCGCCGCAGTTCGGCACGGAATAGGCTGGCGACATGGCCAAGGCGCTCGGGAACAGCGATCCATCCGCACTCGCCGCGATCCGTGATCGGGCGGAGCACCTCGCTCCGGAGAGTCTCACCCGGTGATCCTCAGCTTCGGGATCGTGCTGCTCGCGGCGATCCTCATCTCCGGCATCGCCCATCGCACGGTGCTCTCTACGGCGGTTCTGTTCCTCGTCGCCGGATTCCTGCTCGGGCAGGGCATGGCCGGTGTCCTGGTGCTCCAGGCCGGGGACGCCCAGGTCAGCCAGCTCGCGCAGATCGCCCTGTTCGTCGTGCTCTTCACCGACGGCCAGCGACTGGCGATTCGCGATCTTGCGAAGGCCTGGCGCCTGCCCGGGCGGGCCCTGCTGCTCGGCATGCCCCTGACCTTTGTGATCACCGCGCTGCTGGGCGTGTGGCTCGTCGGCCTGCCCTGGCCAGAGGCGCTTCTGGTCGCCGCCGTACTCGCCCCGACCGATCCGGTGTTCGCGTCTGCGATCGTGGGCCGCATCGAGATCCCGGCGAGGGTTCGCGGCCTGCTCAACGTCGAATCGGGTCTCAATGACGGTCTGGCGCTGCCCGTCGTGCTGATCCTCGTCGCCGCCATCGGGGGACCGGAGGTCGACTATCTGGTGCTCGCGCTGGAACTGGTGGGTGGCATCCTGCTCGGCGTCGGCGTGCCGATCCTCGTCACGCTGTTGCTGCGCATCCGGTACCTCGCCGCGACACCGCTGTATGCCGCGCTCGGTCCCGCGGCAATCGCTATCATCATCTACGGTGTCGCCAGTGCCACCGGGGCCAACCTCTATCTGGCCGCGTTCGCCGCGGGGATCACCATCGCCAGCGCGGCGCCCGAATTGCGCGACGCGTTCATCGAATACGGCGAGTACATCGCGGAGATCGTCAAGCTGCTGGCCATCTTCGTATTCGGAGCGCTCATCGCACCCGACGTGCTCGCCGACGTGTCGCCGCTGGGCTACCTCTTCGCGATGCTCATCCTGGTGGTCGCGAGACCACTTGCCGTCGAGGCCGCCCTGATCGGCAGCAAACTGCCCTGGGAGGAACGTGCCACGGCCGCCTGGTTCGGCCCGAAGGGTTTCGCCTCCGTGCTCTACGGCCTGTTGGTGCTGGAGAGCGGCAACCCCGACGCGGCTCACCTTTTCCACCTCATCGTCGTCGCGATCTCACTCTCGATCATCGCCCACTCGTCGACCGACGTGCCGATCGCCGGCTACTTCGCCCGCCTCGAGAAGGAAGACCTGGCCTTGAGATCGGGGGAGCGGTGATCGGCCTACACTATCGGGCACGAGGGCGGATAGCCGTCGACCGGCAGGTGTCCCGCCCTCCGGAGGAGCCGGAGGAGCCGGAGGAGCCGGAGGAGCCGGAGGAGCCGGAGGAGCCGGAGGAGCCGGATGAGCCTCAACATAGCCGCGCTGGCGGCGGCGGTCAACGACCATGATCTACAGCCGATGAGTGCGTTCTTCGATGCCGATTACCGGAGCGTGCAGCCTGCCCACCCTGCTCGAGCCTTCGTCGGGAACGCCCAGGTGCTGGCCAATTGGACGGCGATGTTCGCGGGGATTCCCGATGTGCGAGCGGAGCTCGGGTGGGTGGCCCAGGACGGCGAGACGACCTGGTGCGAGTGGACCTGGTCTGGCACGCGAACCGACGGGCTGCCGTTCAAGTCCACGGGCGTGGTCCTTTTCGAGTCCCGAGACCAGGTGATCACCGTGGGGACGTTCTACACGGAGGAGGTTGAGGCCGACGGAGCCGGCATCGATCAGACCGTGCAGGGCAAGTCGGGGCACCTTCCCGGTGACGGATCCGATCCTGATCAGACGATGAACCAGAGCTGACGTAGCGGAATCGGGGGAGTCGTGGCAGCGTGATTGCGTGCGACCTCTGCGATATTCGATCAACGTCTCGCTCAACGGCTGCGTCGACCATCTGGCCGGCACCCCGGACGAGGAATCCCACAACCATGCGGCGCGCACCGTTGCCCGTGCCGACGCGATCATCCTCGGCCGCACCACCTACGAGCTGATGGAGTTCTGGCGAACCGCGAAAGACCGGCCGCCGTGGATGCGATCGTTCGAGGAATCGATGAACGCGGCCAAGAAGTACCTGGTGTCGAGCACCCGCCAACCAAACGGCTGGAACACCGAAACGCTCACCGGTGACCCGGTCGAGGCGGTCAGGAACCTGAAGCAGCAACCGGGCGACGGGCTCTACGTAGCCGGCGTCACCCTGCCACGGGCTCTGGCAGCCGCCGGGCTCATCGACGAGTACGAGTTCGTCGTATACCCGACTCTCGTTGGCCACGGGCCACGGCTGTTCGAGGGTCTCGCTGAGCCGCTCGCCCTGCGGCACCTCGGGACCACCGAGTTCACCTCGGGAGTACGGGCCGAGCGCTACGTTCCGGTCGGCAACACGTAGCCACCATTTCCTCTTCGACGACGTTGTTGACATAATGTGCATTATCGGTCATATTTCGAGAGGGGTCGAGACGGGGGTCGAGACGGGCGTCGAGATGGGCGTCGAGATGGAAGTCTGGCCGGCCCATGCCGACCCGGTTGGCCTGTCGGGCAACAGCCCGGATGCCTGCGCTCGGCCGCAGTCCGACCCGAATCGTTTGTGACGGGTGCGATGAACAACGGCGTCTCGGCGTTCGACCTGACGACCGATCCACTGAATTTGAGCAAATCTGAGCTAACCGGGGTTCGGCTTGCGCTGGCGCTGGCCGGGGTTCTCGCCGTCGCGCTCGGGATCACGGCGCTGGCCTGGCTCGAGGGTGTGGCCGCATTGGTGGAGACGGTCCCGGATGCCAGCAAGTGGTTCGGCACGCCGTTCGGGGCGATCAGCGTCGTGGCCGGGATTTCGATCCTGCTCTCCCCGTCGGTTCGCTGGCCGTATTCGTTCTCGTCGGTGGGGTCTTCCTCGTCTTGTCCGGCGCGAGCCAGATCATGATGGCCATCACCTTCGGCCGGCGGGCCTCCCGGGCCCCACAGGGAGATACCGGGCCCACCAGTCGAGGATGAGTTCGAGCCGTTGCAGCCGGTGCCGTGGTGTGCCACCACGGTTGAGCTCGTGGTCCTCGCCGGGGAAAATGGCGAGCTCGGTCATCACTCCCCCGCGTTTCAGGGCGAAGTAGTAGCGTTCCGCTTGGGACAGCGGACAGCGCAGGTCCTGCTCGGAATGGATCAGCAGGGTGGGCGTAGAGACTCCGGCGATGGCCTCGAGTGGGCTCTGGGCGAGGCGCAGTTCCCGAGACGACCCGAGGTACTCGTCTACGAAGAAATCGCCGATATCGGATGTTCCCAGAAAGGTCTCGGGGTCGAGGAACCCCCGTTCGACGATCGCCGCGGTGAACCTCTGGTCGCGCGCGGTGATCCAGGCGGCCAGAAAGCCGCCGTAGGAGCCTCCCATCAGCCCCAGGCGTCCCGGGTCCAGCTCGGGAGTCGCCGTCAGGGCGCCGGCCAGGAAGTCGAGCACGTCGGATCGGTCCGTCGTGCCGAGCCTGCGCCGAATCGAACGGCCGTGCGCCTGCCCGTAGCCGGCCGAGCCACGCGGGTTGCACTGCGCGACGGCGTAGCCGGAATCGACGAGAACCTGGACCTCATCCGACACAGCCACGGTGGCCTGCGCGAACGGTCCGCCGTGAATGAGCAGGATCAGGGGGTGCGGTCCCGGGCCGGTCGGCGAGTGCACCCAGCCGTGCACGGGGTACCCATCGCCGGCCGGCACGGTCAGCTCGCGCGCGGTGGCGAGGCCGGTCTCGCGGAGGGCGGCGGAGAAGTCAGTGAGTCGCCGGGTGCCGAGGTGTTCGACGAGGGCGAGATCGCCCTCGCTCGTCGCGTCCCGATAGGTCGCGACGACGAGCCCGCCCCGGGCATCCTGGCCCGTCACGACCTCGTCGCCCGAGGTCAGGTTCGCCACGGAACCACCCCGAGCGACCCGGATGAGCCGGGCCCTGCCCCGGCCCCGGCTCACGGCCAGCGCGGCACCGTCGAGGGTCACGGTGAGCGCGGCGCCGGTGTCCAGGTCGTAGTCGTCCGGGTCGGTCAGCCGAACCGGCGCAGTGGTCCCGGGTGCAAGGCGGTAGAGGGAGCCGCTCCTGCCGACGAAGTCGCGGCCGTCAGGGCCGACTGCCTGGGCAAGGAAGACGATGGTGCCGTCGACCCCCCACCCGATCTGGGCGATCGAGAGATCGGCGGCGGCCGCCAGCACGATTCGCTCCGTCGCCTCCGCCTTACCCGGCACCGGACCGAGCGTGATTGCCAGTAGCTCGGAGCGGAGGTCGTTGTCCCGGCCGGGGTGGCGGGCCGTGATCGTCAGCAGTGAGACACCATCGGGCGAAAAGGCCAGGCCCGTGTGGTCGAAGTCTCCCGCGGTCAACTTTCGGGAAGCCGTCGTTGCGGGCGGAAGCCCGGATGCGGCAGTGGGCTCGGCCGAAACCGCCGCTGACGGAACGACGGCCGGCACGGGCTCCGTCCACGGGTCGGGAGCGCGCACCAGGAACACGTGGGCGCGGCGGTCGGCGACGAATCCGATCCCATTGGAGCGGTAGTGCAGGCTCGTCACGATCCGGGGTGGCTCCGCGTCCGCGGAAAGTCCCGGGACGGTACCGTACCGGCCATGCTCCGGGTCTCGGGCGATGTAGGCCAGGGAGGTCGACCCGGGGCTCCAGCAGAATTCGCTGACCCCGAGCGCCACGGCGGTAGCCGGCACCGGCTCGCCGCCGCTGGAGGGCATCACGTACACCTGCGCGGACGCGGCCGGTCCGCTCCGGAGGAAGGCCAGCAGGCGGCCGTCGGGCGAGAAGCGCGGCGCGGTGTCCCGATGCCCCCGGGTCAACAGGCGAGGCAGTTCTGGACCCGCCAGTGGCACGGTCCAGAGCTGACCGACGTAGTCGTCCGCGGCGAAGTCCGGCCGGACGACAGCCACCACCGCCCGACCACCGTCCGGATGGATGGCCGGGTCAGAGACCGAGGTGAGGAGCGGAAGGTCGGCAGCCTTCATCCGTCATGCTTTCTAGTCGGCGACCAGGTCGGTCGTGTCGCCAACATAGCGCGTGTTGCCTTCCGGGAGGGGCTCGACGGCCGCGAGGGCTACCTCGGCGGCGAACTCCTCCACATTGTAGAGGCGTCCGGCCGCGTCCTTGCGGGCGTTCATGGTTCCGGGGCTGGCACGCTCGAGCAGCGTCGCGGTGACGGTTCCCTCGATGATGTCGCCGGAGACGACGACGAAGCCGAGGCCCGCCTCCTCCAGTTCGGGGATGAGGGCGCGGAGCGCGTCCTCGCCGGCGCGCTTGCTGCGGGCAACGGGCACGTACTCCGGCATGGTTTCGGCGGTGCCGAAGAAGTGCGCCTGGTGGCTCGTGACGAAGACGATTCGGGCGCCCGGTGCGAGCAGAGGACGGGCGGTGGCGAGCAGGTTGAGCTGCGCATCCCGGTTCAGCTTCATCGCGTAGTCGTCGGCCATGCCGCTCTCCATGCCGCCGGAGGCATTCATAACGAGGATGTCGAGACCGCCGAATTCCGACTGGATGGTGTCGAACATGGCCGTGACGGCATCCGAGTCGGTGAGGTCCGCACCGATGGTGATGGCCGTGCCGCCCTGCGTGCGGATGGCGTCGGCGACTTTGATCGCGCGCGCCTCCTTGTTGCGGAAGTTGATGGCGACGCTGGCGCCTGCCCGGGCGAAATAGCCGATGGTGGCCGCACCGACCCCTCGAGATGATCCGGTGACGAGCACACGCTTGCCGTCAAGTGATCCTGCTGCAAGTGGATTGGTCACGCGAACTCCTTGAGTATACGAATAGGTCTGGCAGACGACCTTACCAAGAAGCCCTCCTCCCCCAGCCGATGCACCTGCTAGTTTCAAAGGAGCAAACAGTATGGGAGGGGTCGCCATGGATGCGTTCGCAGCGGAATATGCATGGATTGTCTGGCTGGTGCTGATCCTGATCTTCGTCACCATCGAGATGGTGACGCTCGACCTCACGTTCCTGATGATCGCCGGCGGCAGCCTGGGCGCTCTTCTCTCCGGCCTGCTGGGTGCGCCCTGGTGGCTGCAACTTCTCCTCGCTGCGGTGCTGACGATCGCTCTTCTCCTGGGTATTCGCCCGCCTTTGCTAAGGCTGCTCAAACGTGGTGGCGATCCGACCAAGTCCAATGTTGACGCCCTGCTCGGCCTCGACGGCCGGGTGGTCAGCACCATCGGGGCAACCGGCGGCCAGGTTCGGCTCGCCAACGGGGAGACCTGGACCGCACGACTCTCCCCCGGCACCGACGGCGTCGTGGAACCCGGCGAACGAGTACTCGTCACTGAAATCGACGGGGCGACCGCAGTGGTGGTCCCGGTGGAAAGGAACGTTCTATGACCGATCCAGGCCAGCTCATCACGCAGGTCATTATCTTCATCGCCGTCGCGGCGTTGATTCTGTTCGTCATCGTCACCCTCGGGAAGTCGATTCGGATCATTCCCCAGGCCAGGGCGGGCGTCGTCGAACGACTCGGCCGATACCACAAGACGCTCATGCCGGGGCTTAACCTCCTGATTCCGTTCGTCGACCGGCTTCGGCCGCTGATCGACATGCGCGAGCAGGTCGTGTCGTTCCCGCCTCAGCCGGTGATCACCGAGGACAACCTGGTCGTCTCCATCGACACCGTCGTCTACTTCCAAGTGACGGATGCCCGGGCGGCGACCTACGAGATCGCCAACTACCTGGGGGCCGTCGAGCAACTCACCACGACGACCCTTCGTAACGTCGTCGGCGGGTTGAACCTCGAAGAGGCGCTGACCAGCCGTGACAACATCAACGGGCAGCTTCGGATCGTGCTCGACGAGGCCACCGGAAAATGGGGCATCCGAGTTGGCCGGGTTGAATTGAAGGCGATCGATCCGCCCATTTCCATTCAGGACTCGATGGAGAAGCAGATGCGCGCCGAGCGTGACCGCCGTGCCGTCATTCTCACGGCCGAGGGCACCAAACAGTCCGCCATCCTGACTGCGGAGGGCGCGCGTCAGGCAGCCATCCTTTCGGCCGAGGGCGACGCGAAGGCAGCCGTCCTGCGGGCCCAGGGTGAGGCCGAGGCCATCACGACAGTGTTCAAGGCCATCCACGATGGCGACCCCGACCCGAAGCTGCTGGCCTACCAGTACCTGTTGACGCTGCCCAAGCTGGCCGAGGGAAGCGCGAACAAGCTCTGGATTGTGCCCAGCGAACTCACCGAGGCGATGAAGGGCGTCGGCCGCGCCTTCGGCCAGGCGCCCGTGCCCGGATCTCACGTCGGCCCACCCCCGGCGGCGCAGAGCCCGACTGCCGACGCCGCGCCGGGCGCCTAGGCGATCAGCATGTCTGGGGGCGGGTCCCGGTTTCTGGACGGACCAGGGCCCCGGGTGTTCGCGCACCGGGGGCTGTCGCTGAACGCGGCCGAGAACACCATCCTCGCCTTCGAGCACGCCCTCCTCGCCGGTGCGACGCACATCGAGACGGATGTCCGGGCCAGCGACGACGGTGTGGCGGTGCTCAGCCACGACGCCGACTTCGCCGTGCCGGGGGCGCGGATCCGGGTGGATAGGCTGCGCATGGCAGAGCTGCGTCGGATCAACCTGGGCCACAGTCAGCCGTTCGCTGCGCTCGGCGAGGCGCTGCATACGTTCCCGGAGGCGCGATTCAACCTCGATGTGAAGTCGGATGCCGCCGTCGACGCGACGGTCGCGGCGGTCACGGCGGCGAACGCCACGGACCGGGTGCTGATCACCTCCTTTTCAGAGGATCGTCGGCTCCGCACGGTGGCGCAGCTGCCCGGCGTCGCCACCTCCGCATCCTCCTCGATCGTGGTGCGCGCCTACCTCGCCGCCGAGCTCGGGCTTTCAGTGCAGGTACGACGCGCGGTGGCCGGGATCTCCGCGATGCAGATTCCTGAGACCATGAAGTCCCTGCGCGTGCTCACCCCGCGCTTCGTGCGGGCCATGCACGCGGTCGGCGTCGAGGTGCATGTCTGGACCGTCAACGATCCGGCCGTGATGCGACGGTTGCTGGACGCAGGGGTCGACGGTCTTGTCACCGATCGCTGCGACCTCGCGGCGGGTGTGATCGCCGACCGAAGCTGAGAATTGTCCCCGAGAATCTTCGTCACGGAAAGATAACGCCCAGCTTGATGGTTTAGACATAAGAGTTGCATCGCGAGAGGAGACCACACAATGGCGGATCGCAGTTTGCGTGGCATGAGGTTGGGCGCACAAAGCCTTCAAAGCGAAGAGGGCGTAACCTTTTCACCACGAGTCAGTCACACGTATCTGTGTGCGACGTGCGCGCGGGAGACGGTGATGATTTTCTCGGCGGAGGCTGAGGCCCCCGACGAGTGGGAGTGTCGTTTCTGTTCACAGACCGCTACGCGTCTGGTGGACTCAAAGCCGGTGATCGTTGATCACTCGGACGAGAAGGTACCGCGTACGCATTGGGACATGCTCCTCGAACGGCGCACTCGCGCCGAACTCGAAGAACTTTTGGAAGAACGCCTGACCTTCCTGCGTGCCCGTCGGGGCCAGCAGAAGATCGGCGCCTGACCTTCACACGGTCAGACCCTGCGCACCCGACCTTGTCGGGTGCGTAGTGCGTTAACGAGGCAAAGCAGGAATCCGGCGAGGCCGAGGCCGGAGACGAACCACTCGAGCGCCCGGCCGCCGAGCATCGCGGGGGTGACGGTGTCGCTGAGCGGCACCGTCTCCACCATCGCCCCCGGTGTCCAGGTGGGCAACCGGTCGACGGTCTCGCCATTGGGGGTGATGATCGCGCTGGTGCCCACGGTGGAGATATTCACCACGGTGCGCCCGGCCTCGATGGCCCGGAGTCGGGCGATGGCCAGCTGCTGGATGCTCTCGTCGGTGTGCCCGAAGTCTGCGTTGTTGGTCTGGGCGAGAATGATCTGGGCCTTGCCGGTGATCATTTCGTGAACGAGTTGGTCGTCGGCGATGTCGAAGCAGATCGCGATGCCCGCTTTGATGCCGTCGATGTCGAAGATGTTGTCCCTCGTCCCGATCGTGTAGTCCCGTGGGGTGAGGTCGATCAGGTCGGGGGCGAAAGGGCGCCAGAATTCCCGGTCGGGCACGTATTCGGCGAACGGGACCGGGTGGACCTTGTCGTAGATGTCGACGGCACCCTCCCCCGCCTTCCAGAGCAGGGAGCTGTTGTAGAACCGGCCGTCCCGCTGTGTGATCGTGCCGGCGACGATCGGCGCGTTCATCTGGGTGCCGAGGTAGTCGAGCACCTTCGCCGCGTCGGCGGAACGGGTCGGGTCGATGTCGCTGGCGTTCTCCGGCCAGACCACGAAGTCAACCTTCTGCCCGATCAGGGGCAGCGTCGCCGAGGTGTGGTCGGAGAGGATCTGGCCGGGTGAGTACCGGGCGAAGAGGCCGGCATCCGAGGCGCCCTGGACGGCGGCGATCCGCGCGGTTCCCGAGGTCACTGTCGGCCAGGCCGGCACGAGCAGCAGGAGCGCCACGGAGGCCACGCCGATACTCCAGCGGGCGAGGGCGCCGAGTCCTGCCTCCCGAACGAGCTGAACGGCCAGGACGCTGACCCAGACGATGAGGAAGCTCAGGCCGGACATGCCCACCCAGGCGACCAGCCCGTTGAACGGGCTCTCGGACTGCGAGATCGCCACCCGACCCCACGCGAAACCACCATACGGCCAGACGGAGGAGATCGCTTCCCGTGCGGTCCACAGGCCGGCGACGACGACGGGGATGACACCGAGCCGGCCGGTCCGGCCGGGCCACACCCGAGGTCCCACGTTGAGGACAACGCCGACCAGGGCGAGTCCGACACCGAAGAAGAGTGATTCGAGGCCGGCGAGAGCCAGCCAGGGTACCGGGCCCAGGTACAGGGTGAGCCAGCTGATGTGAATCAGCCAGAACGACAGCCCGGCGACCATGCCGATCAGCAGGCCGGCCCACGGCCCACGACCCAGCAGGGCGACCATCATCAGGGCCACGCCGATCGGCGCGAGGATCCACCAGGACCGGTCGGGAAAGCCGGCGTCGAGGATCCCCCCGGTCGCTGCGGCGAGCATGACGGCCGCCTGGAGCGGCAGTTGCCGCCGCGCGGTCTCCTGGTTCACCTCAACAGCCTAAGCGACGGAGGAATACGCGACGATGCCGCGGCGGATCGCGTCCATGGCCTGGCGCGCGGTGCGCCCGACCGGGCCGTCGGCGACGACGGAGAGCTGGTCGAGGAGGTCGATGGTCTGCTTGGTCCATCGCACGAAGTCACCGGCAGCCATCTCGGCCTCGTCGAGCACATCGACCAGGGACCCGTCACGTGCCCACTTCCACATCGCCAGGCTGAGGCCGACCGCGAGCGGATTGCTGCCGGGGAGCTTGTGGTCGCGCTCGAGATCGTCGAGGCGGCTCCAGAGCTCCTCGGTCTTGTCGAGGGCCGGCCGGAACGCGCCCTTCGGCAGGTAGCGTTCGTCGATCGTGCCCTCGTCGCGGCGTGGTTCGAAGACCAGGGCGCACGCCATCGCGGCCAGGCCGGCCGGGTCGAGCTCGTTCCACAGGCCGCGGCGCAGTGACTCCGCGACGAGCAGGTCCCGGTCGGCGTAGATCCGGCGCAGGATGAGTCCGCTCTCGCTGAGCGTGACGGTTCCCTCCGCGTCTTCGAGCAGATAGCCGTGGCCGAGCAGAACATCGGTCACGCGGTCGAACACTCGCGCGACGGCCCCGGTGCGGGTCGTGATCTGCTGGGTCAGCGCATCCGTGTCTCGCTTCAGCTTCCACCAGCGCTGGGCCCACCTGGCGTGCTGTTCACGCTCGGGGCAGCTATGGCAGGGGTGGGCGCGCATCCGCTTGCGCAGGCTGACCAGTTCGCGCTGGCGCCGTTCCCTCGCGGCGCGCGCGCCGGTTTCCCCGGCGGCGCTTTCGCGTTCCACGTCGGTGAGTTTGCGGCGAATCGCGGAGTACTCGGTGAAGTCGCCCAGGTGGCACACCATCGACTTGGCGAACCCGGCCAGGGACTCCTCCTGCTGGCGCACCTTGCGCGCCGTGTCGACGACGGCCCGGTCGGCCTGGAACTGGGCGAAGGACGACTCGAGCACGTCCCTGGTGCGCTCCCGGCCGAACTGGTCGATCAGATTGACGGCCATGTTGTAGGTGGGCTTGAAGCTGGAGTTGAGCGGGTAGGTGCGCCGGGAGGCGAGGGAGGCGACCGTCTGCGGATCGAGCCCGGGGGCCCATTGGATGACCGAGTGGCCCTCGATGTCGATGCCGCGTCGACCGGCACGGCCGGTGAGCTGGGTGTACTCCCCCGGGGTGATCGGAACGCGCGCCTCGCCGTTGAATTTCTCGAGTTTGTCGAGGACGACCGTGCGGGCTGGCATGTTGATGCCGAGGGCCAGGGTCTCGGTGGCGAAGACGGCCTTGACGAGCTTCTTCTGGAAGAGCTCCTCGACGACCTCCTTGAACGCGGGCAGCATGCCGGCGTGATGGGCGGCCACCCCGCGCTCGAGGCCGTCGAGCCACTCGAAGTAGCCCAGAACGCCGAGGTCTTCGTCGAGCAGGGTGCGGCAGCGCTCGTCGACGATCTGGCGGATCTCGTCCCGCTCACGTTCATCGGTGAGCCGCACCCCGGCCCGAAGCACCTGGCGAACGGCCTGGTCGCAACCGACCCGGCTGAAGATGAAGAAGATCGCCGGAAGCAGGTGCTTGCCCTCGAGCAGCCGCACGATCTCGGACCGGTCCATCCGTCCCGCGTCGAAGGACGGCTGTCGGGCGTTGCGATCACGGCCGCTCCCCCGCCGCCCTCCGCCGCCGGTGCGGATCGGGGTGCCTCGACCGCCGGCCTGCGCCAGGCGAACCAGCTCCGGGTTGACCTGGTGCGTGCCGGCCGGCCCGGTCGCGTCGAACAGGTCGAGCATTTTGCTCTTGACGAGGACGTGCTGTTCGAGGGGCACCGGGCGTTCCTCGGAGACGATCACGTCGGTTTCGCCCCGCACGGCCTGGAGCCAGTCGCCGAACTCCTCGGCGTTGGAGACCGTGGCGCTCAGGGAGACCATGCGCACGGACTGCGGGAGGTGGATGATGACCTCCTCCCAGACCGCTCCGCGGAAGCGGTCGGCCAGGTAGTGCACCTCGTCCATCACCACGAACGCCAGGTTCGTGAGCAGGTCGGAGTTCGCGTAGAGCATGTTGCGCAGCACTTCGGTGGTCATCACCACGACCCGCGCCTGCGGGTTCACGTTCGTGTCCCCGGTGAGCAGCCCCACCTGGTCCGCGCCGTATTCGGCGACGAGCTCCTGGAACTTCTGGTTGCTCAGCGCCTTCATCGGCGCCGTGTAGAAGACCTTGCGGCTGGTTCCCTGCATGGCCAGGTAGATGGCGAACTCGGCGATCAGGGTCTTGCCTGCCCCGGTGGGGGCGGCCACGAGCACACTGTTCCCGGCCTCGAGCGAGGCACAGGCGGCCAACTGGAACGCGTCGAGCTCGAACCTGAGGCCGGCCCTGAATGCCTCGAGCCTCGGGGACTTAGCGCGGTTTTTGGAGGCCGTGTAGCGTTCGGCCGGCGACTGCAGTGAGGTCATCGGATGCGCCTAGAGCGCCAGTTCCTGTTCGAAGGCACGGTTGCGGCGGGCGGCGCGACGGTCATGCAGGTAGGCGATCCCGTAGGCGGCGAAGTAGAGCACGACCATCGGAATGGCCAGGAGGAACATCGACACGACGTCGGCGGCCGGGGTGGCGATGGCGGTGAAGAGCACGATCACGAGGATGGCGACGCGCCAGGATTTGATGATCGACTGGGCACTGATGACCCCCGCGAAATTGAGCAGGACGATGAAGACCGGCAGCACGAAGGCCACGCCGATGGCGAAGACCAGTTTCAGGACGAAGTCGAAGTAGCTCTGCGCCGTGACCAGCGCCGCGTCCTGGGCCGGGGCGAAGCTGGTCATCAGCTCGACCACGTGCGGCAACACGAAGAATCCGGCCGCACAGCCGGCGAGGAACAGGGGGACGGCAGTGAAGAAGAAGCCGAAGGTGTAGCGCTTCTCGGTGCGGGTGAGGCCCGGCACGAGGAACGCGAAGACCTGGTACAGCCAGATCGGGCTGGACACGACGAGGCCGACATAGAAGGAGATCTTCAGCTTCAGGTCGAAGGCCGAGGTGATGTCGGGGTAGTTCAGCTGGGCGCTGCGATTCTGCGCGGTCGCGATGGTGTAGATCGGCTCCCGCAGGGCGTCCCAGACGTAATCGGAAAGAAACCACCCGATGATGGCCCCGACCAGGATGCCTGCCGCTGCAAGGAAGAGACGCTTCCGCAGCTCAAGCAGATGCTGTCCGAGAGACATCTTCCCGTCGACCGACGCTGGTCGAGGAGTGCGCCGTGTCACGCCGCTTAGGACTTCGAAGTGGGGTCGGCGGGGCCGGCGGTCTTCGAGGAGTCGTCGGTCGGCGTGCCCGCGCCCGACCCTGGGGTCTGATTCTCGGGTTCGTCGCTCTTGATCTCGCTCTTGAAGATCTTCATCGACTGACCCAGGCTGCGTGCGAGGCCCGGAAGCTTGGGCGCACCGAAGAGAAGGAGAACGATGACGAGGATGATCAGGAAATGCCATCCGGTCAGGTTGTTAAGCATAAGGGTCCGTCCTCTGGGTGAAAGGGGCGTGCTGCAACAGTTTACCTCGGGTCACCAAGCGATCCCGACGCAGCTGTCGGCGGCGCAGGCGTTCGGCGCGGGTCAGCTCGAAGTCGAGTCGGACCTCCGCCCTGTCCTCGAATACGGCCGGTCGGAAGCGAGGCTCCGAAGGTGCCTCCGGCTGGTCTCCGAGTTCGGCGACCTGGTCGCCGAGTCGTTCGAGCGCGTCGGCCGTGCGCATGGCCTTTCGGAAGAGGACGTAGCCGAACCACGCCAGCATCCCGAGCAGCCCCAGGACCAGGCCCGTCCAGATCAGGATCCAACTCCACCACGGCATGGGTCACTCGCCCCGTTCGCCCGTGTCGGCGGCGCCATACCGCGCCGCGCCCGCGGCGGCCCAGTCCCGGGTGAGCGCCCGTGCCTCCGGTGGGCCGACGACGGTGACGACACCGGCGAGGCCCGCGACCATCCGCTTGAGCCCGTGGAAGTGCGCGACCCGGAGGGTCTGGTGGACCAGACCGTCTGTGCGGACGGGGCCAGAGCCCTGGGGTGCGTAGTCGGCGAGCAGCGGCACCGCGGCCGCCGGGAGTTCGACGACGACCTCGAGGTCGGTCTCCGATCCTTGGAAGAGCGTGTCGGGCAGCGCCTCCGCGGCGCGGTCCTCGGTGGGCAGGTCCGTGACCCGCAGGCCGCTCATCCGGTCGAGACGGAACGTGCGCATGGCGCCGCGCAGATGGCACCAGCCACGCAGGTACCAGTCCTGGTCGACCGACTCGATGCGCAGCGGGTCGACGTGCCGCGCCTCATGGTCGCCCCGGGAGCTGAGATAGTCGAACGCGATCTGCACACCGTTCCCGACCGCGGCGTTGATCAGGCCGATGGCCGCACCCGGTTCGGTGCTGGACACCGCGACCTGGCTGGGGGTGGCGGACGCGCTGCGGGTGAGTTTGGCCATCAGGGAGGCGATGGCCTCGATGTCGGCGTTCTCGGGCAGCGACGACAGGTACTGCAGGCCGGCGATGAGGGCGGCCGCCTCCCGGGCGGAGAATCGCGGCGAGTCGTCGATGGCGACCAGGTGGGTGAGCACGATGTTGTCGTTGGTCTCGAACTCCTCCCAGTGGATGTCGAAGAGGTCGCCGTGCAGGTATTGGCGGGTATCCCCGGGAATCCCCGACATCGCGATCAGGTTGACCGCGTCGCGAACCCGTTCGGGCGCTACCCCGAAATGGGCGGCGACCGTGGCGACGCTGACCCGTTCGTGATCCATCAGGTACGGAACGAGGGAAAGCAGGAAGGTCAGTTTGTCGGAGGCCCCGAGGGCAGGGGTGGTGCTCATGCCGTGCCTTCCTGTGCGGTGTCGGTCTGTGCGATTTCGGTCTGAGCCGGGTCGGTGTGTGCCGGGTCGGTGTGTGCCGGGTCGGTGGGTGCCGGGTCGGTGTGGGCGTCCCTGACGCCGACCAGTCGGGACAGAACCGCAGCGCGGAGTGGGACCGGTGACCGTACGAGCACCTCGGGTCCGTAGCCGGCGAGCTCGTCGGCGAGGATGTTGAGGTCGGTATAGTGCAGCGTCACGGTCGATTCGCCCGCCACGAGGCCGGGCTCCAGCGCCTGCCGTTTGGACAGTCGCACTGCGGCGTCGCTGCCGGGTTCGACCGTGATCTCGGCCAGATTGGCCCGCCAGAGGGCGTCGAGTTCGGCCAGGGCTTCCTGGCCTTTGCCCTCACCGTCGGGCACGAAGGTCGCGCCGGGAACGTTGGTGACCGGGCCGACGATCCGCGACAGGAGGAAGGTGCGCGTGGCCTGGGCGTCCTGATCGGTGCCGAACAGGTGCCAGCGCCCCTCGTGGAGCACCACGGCCTGCGGGGCGACCCGGCGGCGTCGCGGGGAAGCCTCCCCCGGCTTGAGGTACTGAAAGGCGACGATTTGGCCGCGGTCCATGGCCTTGCTCAACGGTTCGAAGGAGGCATCCCGAACCCGCAGGGTCGGTGAGTAGCCGAGCACGGGGTCGGTCGAGTCGACGCCCAGGGAGTTGAGCTTGGTCAGCGCGCGGCGGGACTCGCCCGAGAGCGAGCCCTCGCGCCAGACCGTGGCCGCGAGCTTGAGCAGCATGATCTCGTCGGCCGAGAATGTCACATCGGCTGGAAGCTCGTAGAGGCCCTTCGGGATGCGGTAGCGCAGGTGGTGGTTGCTTCCCGGGTCGTCCAGCGGTTCGACGGTCTCGAGGGGAATGCCCAGTTCGCGGATGTCGTCCTTGTCTCGCTCGAACTGGCGTTCCAGGCTGGCATTGTCCCCGCCGACCGTGTAGCGCTGCCGGTACCCCTGCACGGTCGAGAGGATCTCCGACTTGGACAGCCCGATCTCGGTCGCAATGAGCGCGAGAACGAGGCTGAACAGGCGTTCTTCAACCGAGATGCGGTTGGGCTTCTCCGGGATGGTGGACACGGTGCGAGTCTACCGAACCGATGCCCGCGGCTTCCGCCTAACCGATTCCGAGGATATCGGCCACGAAGACGAGCGTCGACCCGGCGGGGATGGAACCCTGGGCCGTGTCGCCGTAGGCCAGGCTCGGCGGGATCACCGTGACGACCTGCGATCCGACGGTCTGGCCGATCAGGGCGTTCGCGAAGCCGGGAATGATCCCGCCCTGCGTTTTCGAACCGTCCGCGGCGAGGAACTGCACCGGCCCGTTCTTGGACCAGCTCGAGTCGAACACGGTCTTCTCGGCCCAGAGCACGCCCGTGTAGTGCACGGTCACAGTGTCGCCCTCGGCGACCTTGGCCCCGGTGCCCTTCTTGAGAACGCCGATCTCCTGCTTGGTCGGAGCGGCGCCGGACGGCACGGAGATGCCGGGCGTGCCGTCTGCGGCGAGGACGACCCCGGGCAGGCCGTTGGCGACGGGCTGGTCAGCGCCGTTCGCCCTCGGCAGGTACGACTTGACCACGTCGATCACAAAGACCAGAGCATCGGTCGCGGCCACGCCGAGCTGGGCGTTGCCGCCCTGCGGTCCGAATGCGTCGTCGGGCGAGACGACCACGGCGACCCGTGACCCCACCTGAGCGCACTGGAGGCCCTCGGCGAGGCCCTTGATCGTGGTGTCGTTGAGCACGAACGACGTGGCGCTGGTGCCGTCATACTTGCTGGCGTTGATGACGGCACCGGTCGTGCCGTTGTAGACGGAGAGTTCGATCTTGACCTGCTGACCGGAGACGAGGCCGGGGCCCGTACCGGGCAGGATCTCGCTGCGCTGGGTCGTGCCGGACTTCAACGGCGTCGGAAAGCTGACCGTGGGAGCGCTGCCGGCGTCGCCGCTGACCGAGACCAGTTTGGCGGCTGCGCCATCCGTGACCGGAGACTGGCAGGACGCGGCGGCCCCGGCATCGGTGCTGCAACCGCTGAGGACGGTCATCAGCAGCGCTGCGGTTGCGACGAGTACAGGAGCTCTGCGCACGGGTTCTCATTTCTGGGGGAAGTCCGGGTGATGCGGGAAGTTGGTGGCCATTCGCGGCCGGAGCCAATCCTAACCGGCGCCGGTCGCGACCAGCGCTGATCGGACCGGCGCGTGAGGGATGCGAGGCTACAGGATCAGTTTTCCGGTTCGCCGGGCTCGGTCACGTCGGGCTCGTTCTGGCGCGGTTCGATCCCGTCGGGTTCGATCCGTTCGGGTTCGATCTCGTCCCCGGCCAGGTTGCGGGCCTTGGAGAGCGCCGCTCCCGTTTCGGCGATGCGGATCCTCTTGCGCATGACCTTGGGGCTGACGCTGCGTTCACCGAGGGCGCCCGGGGTCCATGCCTCCACGTCGGCGTCGGAGAAGTCGGTCTTTGATGGGCGGCGCTTCAGCTCCGGAAGGATAGTGTCGGGGGCGAGCCGCCGAGCGGTGATCAAGAATCCGGTGTGGCCGATCATCCGGTGGTCGGGGCGTACGGCCAGGCCTTCGACGTGCCAGCCGCGCACCATGGTCTCGTGCGAGTCGGGGTTGGTGTAGTCGCCGGTCGCGCGGATGGCCTCCGCCACCCGCGAAAGCTGGGTCACCGTTGCCACGTAGCAGAGCAGCACTCCCCCGGGCTTGAGCGCGGCGGAGACGACCTCGAGGCATTCCCACGGCGCGAGCATGTCGAGAACGACCCGGTCGACGCTCTGGTCGGGCATGGTCTCGGGCAGGGTGTCTGCCAGGTCGCCGAGCGTGATCGACCAGTTCTGCGGGTCGGAGCCCAGGAAGGTGGCCACGTTGTCGCGGGCGACGTCGGCGAATTCCTCGCGGCGTTCGAAGGAGGCCAGCCGGCCGGCGGGGCCGATGGCCCTGAGCAGCCAGATCGAGAGGGCGCCGGAGCCGACGCCGGCCTCGACCACGGTGGCGCCGGGGAAGATGTCGGCCTGCGCGAGGATCTGGGCCGCATCCTTCGGGTAGATGATGGCGGCGCCGCGCGGCATGGACATGACGAAGTCAATCAAAAGCGGTCTCAGGGCCAGGTGTTCGACGCCGACGTTGTTGGTGACGACGGAGCCGTCCGGGAGGCCGATGATGTCGTCGTGGGCCAGGATGCCGCGGTGCGTGTGGAAGACCTTGCCGGGCTCGAGGGTGATCGTGTTGAGCTTGTTCTTGGGCCCGGTCAGCTGCACGCGGTCGCCGATCCGGAACGGTCCGCTGTTCTGGATGACCTGGTTGTCGCTCATACGCTGCTTACGTCCTCGTGGTTGGCCGATTCGGGATCGGGCTGAATCGGTGTTCGTTCGGGGCGGCCGCGCCGCGCACCGAATACGGCGGTGAAACCCGCCAGGGTCCGCCCGGAGAGGGTCGGCCACAGCTCGTAGTGGTCGCTCTCCGGGAGGGGGATCATGTGGGGCACGCCGATCACGACCGCGCCGGAGGCGACGGCCGCCGCGATCCCCGGGAGGGAATCCTCCACGGCTATGCACCGCTCAGGGTCGACGCCCAGGTGGCCGGCCGCGGAGAGGTACGCCTCGGGGTGCGGTTTGCTGTTGGTGACCATGTCCCCGGCGACGATGGTGTCGAAGGCGGGGAAGCCCACGAGGTCGGCGACCTGGCGGGCCATCCGTTCGGTGGACATGGTGACGAGCGCCATGGGAACGCCGGCCGCCTTGAGCTCGGTGAGCAGGGGCAGGGCGCCTGGCCGCCACGGCGGGCCGAGGTCACGCAGAAGTTCCTGTACCCGGTCGGTGAGGCGGTTCACGATCGAGTCTGCGTCGAGGTCGACGCCGCGGCCCTGCAGGATCGCCGCGGACCCCCACAGCCCGGAGCCGACGAGCAGCATGCCGTCACTGTGCGTCCAGACGCCGCCGAACGACTCGACCAGCTCGGTCTCCGCACGCATCCAGTAGGGCTCGGAGTCCACGATGGTCCCATCCATGTCCCAGAGCACGGCCGCAGGCAGGGGTGATTTGGAGCGGATCGGGTGCACGGAGTCCAAGTGTAGAGGGCACCGCCTATTCTTGACTGATGGTGCGCCGGGTGGCGCGCTCCCGGGATCGAGGTTTCACGAAGTGACAGATGGCAACGGTTTCCTCAGCGAACGCCTCCTTGTGGTGGCGTTCGAGGGGTGGAACGACGCGGGCGAGGCGGCCACGGGTGCGGTCGGCACCCTCAAGGATCTGCTCGAGGTATCCCCCCTGGCAGAGATCGACCCGGAGACCTACTTCGATTACCAGTTCAACCGGCCGACCATCTCGGCCGGCGAAGACGGCATCAGGGTGCTCGACTGGCCGAGCGCGGTCATGTATGGGCCGACGACCCCGGGAGACTCCGCGGTGCCGCTGGCCGACGACGCGGAGCTGCAGGTGAGCGGCACGAACGCCGGCAACATCTATCTGCTGCTCGGCACCGAGCCATCCCGCAGCTGGAAGAGCTTCGCGGCGGAGATCCTGGACGCGGCCCTCGCCGCGGACATCGGCGGCATCGTCTTCCTCGGAGCGATGCTCGCAGACGTGCCGCACACCCGTCCCATCTCCATCTTCGTCTCCAGCGACAACCCGCAGGTGCGGGCCGAGCTGCAGATCGAACGCAGCTCCTACGAGGGCCCGGTGGGCATTCTCAGTGTGCTCGCGATCGCCGCCGAGGCGCTGGGCATTCCCACCCTGTCGATCTGGGCATCCGTGCCGCACTACGTGCACAATGCGCCGTCGCCCAAGGCGATGCTGGCCTTGATCGACAAGCTCGAGGAGATCATCGACGTTGTCATTCCCCGGGGTGACCTCGTCAACGAGGCGGCGGAGTGGCAGAGCGGGATTGATCTCCTCGCCGCGGAAGACGAGGAGATGGCCGCCTACATCGCCCAGCTCGAACAAGCCAGGGACACCGTCGATTCCCCCGAGGCCAGCGGTGAGGCGATCGCCCAGGAATTCGAGAAGTACCTCCGCAAGCGCGGTGACGGCCGGGATGGCCGCGGTGACGGCAGGGCGGACGGCCGACCGGGACCCGAGGGGCCGCGCCAGCCCTGATCGATCCGGCTAGAGCCTGACGCCGAGCAGCGCGTCCACGGCCAGTGCCACGGCTGCCGGATCGGCGAGAGCGTCGCCGGCGGCTGCGGCGTCGAGCACGGCCAGCGCGCCCGGGGTGTCCAGGTCGTCGACCAGGGCGGCTCGGAGCGCCTCGATCACCGTGCCGGAATCCGCCTGCCCAGGCCGTGCGTCGACGCCGAAGGCGGCGGTCCAGGCCGACAGCCGGACGCTCGCGGCGGCGAGGTGCTCGTCGGTCCACTCCCAGTCCGTGCGGTAGTGCTGACCTAGCAGGGCGATGCGGATGGCCCGCGGGTCCACCCCGGCGGCGCGCAGCCTGGAGACCAGCACCAGGTTGCCGAGTGACTTGCTCATCTTCTCGCCCTGGTAGGCGACCATGCCGGTGTGGCTATAGACCCCGGCGAGCGGATGGCCGGACAGGGCCGCGGCGTGCCCGGCACTCATGTCATGGTGCGGGAAGACCAGGTCGCTCCCACCGCCCTGCACGGTGAAGTCGGTGCCGAGTTCCTTCAGCGCGATCACGGAACATTCGATGTGCCAACCGGGGCGTCCGGCGCCCACCGGTGACGGCCAGAACGGTTCGCCGGCCCGCTGGGCACGCCAGAGCAGCGGGTCGAGCGGGTCCCGTTTGCCGGGGCGCTCCGGGTCTCCGCCCCGCTGGGCGGACAGGGCGAGCATCTCCGGCCTGGCCAGGTTGCTCTCGTCGCCGAGGGTCCACGGCGCGAGGCGTTCCGCGGCGGCGATGTCGAAGTAGATGTCCGAACCGGCGGTTTCAACGGTGCCGAATCGGGCGGTGTCGACGATGGAGTCGTCGGTAGGCACCGTGTAGGCCATGCCCGCGTCCCAGAGTTGGGCGACGGCCGCGGCGATCTCGTCGACGACGTCGGTGACGGCGACATAGTCGTTGGGCGGGATGATGCCCAGCGCTTCCATGTCGGACCGGAACAGGTCGACCTGGCTGGCGGCGAGTTCCTGCCAATCGACCCCGGTGGCAGCGGCGCGCTCGAGGAGCGGGTCGTCGACGTCGGTGACGTTCTGGGCGTAGTGAACCCGGAAGCCGGCGTCGAGCCAAACCCGCTGGAGCGTGTCAAAGGCCAGGTAGGTGGCCGCGTGGCCGAGGTGCGTCGCGTCGTACGGGGTGATGCCGCAGACGTAGAGCCGGGCGGCGGCCTCGGGGCGCGCCTCCACGACAGCCTGCGTCGCGGTGTCGTAGAGCCAGGGTGCGCCTGACTGGCCGGGGAGTTTCGGGATCTCGGGTCGTTGCCAGGCGCGCATTCAACCAGCCTAGCTAGCCGGGATGGTGTTGGTCGCCAGCAGGGCGAAGAGCCCGAGTCCGAGGGCGATTCGGTAGATCACGAACGGCAGGAAACTGCGCTTGGAGATGTAGTTCATGAAGAAGCCGATCACGAACAGGGCCACGACGAACGCGATGACCGTGGCGACCAGCGTTTCGAACGGGCTGAAGACCTCGGGGGCGCAGTTGGCGGCGGCGGCGACGCAGGGGTTCGCGATCGACTTGTACATCTGGTAGAAACCGCTGCCCAGGACCGCGGGGATGGCGAGCAGGAAGGCGTAGCGCGCGGCGGCGCGGCGTTCGTAGCCCATGAACAGGCCGGCGGTGATCGTTCCGCCCGACCGGGAAACCCCGGGGATCAGGGCGAGGGCCTGGGCGAACCCGTAGATGACGCCGTGATTCACGGTGATGTCCTTGAGCCGACGCTTCTTGGCGCCGACGTAGTCGGCTATGCCGAGCAGGATGCCGAACGCGATCAGCACGCTCGCGGTGATCCACAGGTTGCGAAGGGAGGATTCGATCTGGTTCTGGAAGAGCAGCCCGAGCACGACGATCGGCAGGGAGCCGAAGATGATCAGCCAGCCCATCCGGGCATCCGGATCGGTGCGCGGCACCTTGCCGACGAGCGACTTGGACCATTGGCCGATGATGCGAACGATGTCGCGCCAGAAGAAGATGACCACGGCCGCCTCGGTGCCGATCTGGATGATCGCGGTGAACTGGGCGCCCGGGTCTGCCCCGGTGCCGAGGAAGACGCCCACGATGTGGATGTGGGCGCTCGAGGACACCGGCAGGAACTCGGTCAGTCCCTGGACGAGTCCGAGGATGATCGCGTTGATTAGATTCACTTGCCGCTCGCTTCGCTATCAGTAGTTAGAGAGCAGGTCGGTCAGCACCTGCCTGCCAAACACTAACGCGTCGAGGGGGACCCGCTCATCGACCCCGTGGAACATCGCCGGAAAATCCAGATCTGCTGGGAGTTTCAGCGGAGCGAAGCCGTACCCTTTGATCCCGAGCGTGCTCAGCGCCTTATTGTCGGTGCCCGCCGAGAGCAGGTACGGCAGCACAGGAGCCCCTGGGTCGTGTCGACCGAGCGTGTCGACGACCGCGTCGACGAGCGGTCCGCCGAATTCGGTCTCCAGCCCGATGTCCCGGTGCATGATGACGATCTCGATGTCGGGCCCGACGAGCTCGGCGATCTCGGCCAGCACGGCGTCTTCGTCTCCGGGAAGGGTTCGGACATCAACCAGCGCCTCGGCGCGGTCGGGGATGACGTTGTGCTTGTAGCCGGCGTGCAGCACGGTCGGATTCGTCGTGGTGCGCAGGCTGGCCTGGATGAAACCGGACGCCGTGCCCGTGGCGAGGGCCAGTTCGTCGGGACCGACTCGCTGCGGATCCACGTCGAGCACCCGGGCCAGTTCGGCCAGGAGGGCGCTGGTGGTGTCGGTGAGCCGGATCGGCCACTCCCGCCGGCCCACCTTGGCGACCGCCTCGGCCAGTCGGGTGACCGCGTTGGCGTGGATGAGCCGTGAGCCGTGGGCGGCGTCACCACGGGCGATGAGCTTGATCCAGATGAGAGCTTTCTCACCCGTTTGGAGCAGATAGGCGCGCTGGCCGCCGAGGGTGATCGAGTAGCCGCCCACCTCGCTGATGGCCTCGGTGGCGCCAGTGAACAGCTCGGGGTGGGTGTCGACGAGGTGGTGCGAGCCGAGGACTCCCCCGGCCTCCTCGTCGGCGAAGAACGCGACAATCAGGTCTCGGGCGGGCTGTTGACCCGAGCCGAGGATGTCGTGAAGAGAGGCGAGAATCATCGCGTCCATGTTCTTCATGTCCACGGCGCCGCGACCCCAGAGCAGCCCGTCCTTGATCACTCCCGCGAAGGGGTCGACCGACCAGGCTTCCGGGTCCGCGGGAACGACGTCGAGATGCCCGTGCACCACGAGCGCGCCACGACTCGAGTCGCGACCCGGGATCCGGGCGACGACGCTCGTGCGGCCCGGCTCGGATTCGAACAGCTGCGGGGTGAGACCGAGGGAGCGGAGGTTCGCGGCGACGTACTCCGCGGCATCCGTCTCACCGTTGGAACGGCCCTCCCCGTAGTTTGACGTGTCGAAACGGATGAGGTCGCGGGCGATCTCAGCGGTCAGGTCCAGTGGGGGGTCGGCCGAGGCGTTTTCAGCGGAGGAAAGCATGGGCTTCACGCTACCGGGCGACGTCGGATATCGGGGACGGGAACCGCGTCCGGAGGGGCTCCAAATCCGTGCTAGATTATCTATTCGGCGGCCGGTGAACGGCTTCCGAAGCACCAGCCCGGGTGGCGGAATGGCAGACGCGCTAGCTTGAGGTGCTAGTGCCCTTATGGGCGTGGGGGTTCAAGTCCCCCCTCGGGCACAGAGAGAGGTTCGGAGTATTCCGGACTTCCGTTTGGGAAATAGGTCGAGACAACCGATATCGGTTGTCCGGCCTATTTTTTTGCCCGAAATCGGGCGGTCGTGGCTCCTCGCGAGATGTGCAACCGTCGGGTTAAACGCAAAAATGGCATACCTGAGAATTTCAGGTACGCCAAAGGGAATTGGTCTTGCTCGGTAAGCGGGGTGTGTGTGGAGCGGGCCGTTTCTAGCCGGGTGGTTGCAGGTCCTGGTCGATGATGGGGGCAGGGCCGGCGCTTTGCCAGAAGGTACCGGGGAGTTCTCGGTTCTTCGCTGTCACCGAACTGATCGCGAGTTTGCGTTTGTAGAAGCTCAGCATCTGGCGCATGTTCTCGACCACGGAGGCAAGCGCGACGACGATGTACGAGAACGTGTTGCCGCGCACGGCGCGTTTGTCGGGGTTGGCGATGTCTTCATACTGGCTGCGTTTCAGGTTCCGGTTGACCGATTCGACCCCGTTGCGCATCCCGTACGTGGTTCGCCACTGCTCGCTCCCGTATGGGTAGTACTGCTCGTGTTTGAGACCGCCGGCGTTGGGGGCCTCAGCGTCTTTGCCGATCGGCAGCTTCATGAGCACGCTGTCACCCTGGTGGGCGTGCGGCTTCGCCTTCCACAGCTGATAACCCGGCGCTTCCGTGGGAATCATGTAACGGCGCGTACCGTCAGGGCTCATGCGTCCCTTGCTCTTGAGCCGGAACAGCTCCCGACGCTTCACCTGCTGGGAGTACAGAGTTTCCGCCCGGCTCAGGGCGCGTGCGCTGCTGCCGTACTTCTGTCGAGCCGCCTCGATGGTCAACGTGAGTTCCTCTTGGTCCTCCTCGTTCTCAACCGGGTTGCGGAGAGATCCCTTGAGCTGTCCTGACTTCTTCTCGTGAGCCGCGTCCGCTTTGGCAAGCTTGCCCGCATCTTCACCGTGCTTCTTCCGCACTGAGTTGATGATCCTGTCCGCGTCACAGAGGACTTCCGGGAGCGTGTCCAAGTACCAAGTTCCGGAGACCTGAATGAAGCCGCGCGGGTCATAGGCTTTGACGCCGAGATCCTCATCCTTGTAGTCGCACACCAATTTCGCGCCCAGACGGCGCGCCGGCACTTGAAACTCGTCAAACTTGGCGCCTGAATAGGCGCGGTCCATGATGACGAAGTTGATCTTGCGTTGCCGAAGGGCCAGAGCGTTCAGGAGATTCAAGCCTTCCCCGGTGATGGCACCGGGGATGTGGAAGCCGAGAGCTGTTGTCACCAGGGGAAAGGAATCCACTTCGCCCGGGGTGTTGGGAGTCAGCCGAGCAACTTCGATTTCCACACCCCAAGAGAGTTTCTCAATGGATCGGCCCTTGTGTTTTTGGCCTGGATCTGACTTCTTGAACGCACGAGCGTCCGCATGGGTGACTGCTCCGTGGCTGCCTTCCCTTCTATAGAATCCACCGTCAGGGTTGGCGGTGCGCCGGTTGCCATCGAGGTTCCCGGACGACGGGTTTCCAATCTTTCCTTGGAGCGGAACAAATGTCGCATCGATGGCGTGGTTTCCATCGGACCGGTTGCGAAGCTCTTCGGGAAGAAGTAGCCACGAGCCATGGACCAGGTCATTGGCCAAGGTCCACATTCGGATTCGACGGGAGCGACACTGCTCGGGGTCGCGAGCTGCTTTCACCTTCCGGTACTCGGCTTCGGTGAGGACTTTGTCCCGTCGGCCGGGGAATTCGTCGACCAAGGCGATCAGACGCTGGAGCGCGCGCCAAATCCGTTCATAGACACGCTCGTCCAGGCCGTCGTGGGTAAGTCCCAGCACGGCGCGCTGCCTGGGACTGAGCTTGAGGAACGTCTGGGCCAGTTCCGTGATTAACGTGGGGCGGTTGATTCGGATCTGGAGCAAGATGAGGCTCAGCGCGGCAGTCTCGTCCAATATTGGTTTCCGGCCTGCGGCCGACAGCCTGTCACCGGAGTTCCAGCCTGCCAGGAGCGGCCGAACGCGCGCCATTTTCAGGACTCGGTCAACTTCCACCACGGCGAGACCCAGCGGTTCCGTGCGCAGCTCGCTGAGGTAGTCGCCCATGCGTTGCCCGAACGTTGTGAGCATCCATTCCTCCGCCTGCTCGCGTTGGCTGGTACCGGTGGGACGGGTCACTTCATGCCCCGCAGCTGTTCGATGCGTGCGTCGTTGCTCAGGCGTGGAACATAGCTCGCAAGCCTGGAGATCGATTCGAGGGACTGGAGGCCGGCAGCCTCCATCAACGTGAAGACATCGACACGGTCGGTCATCTGCTGGACGAGCCAGGTGTTTCTGAGTCGACGAACCCGCACGGAGGGGCTACCGGTCGGGCTCGACGCACGGGCCACGAACGCGCTCACAACATTGTTCTTCGTGCTCGTTCGCTTGGGCAGAAACACGAAGGACTCGCCCGGCAGATCGCGGATGGCCTTGGCCAGAGATTTCTCGTAGCGAGCACGAACGGTGACGGTGCGCACCCGGCCGTCGTTCGTGACGTTGATGGTGACGACTCGATCGGGACTCACCGTCACGGAGTCGCGTCGAAGCGTCGCAATTTCTACCGACGTGAGGCCAGCCCCTGCGCCAAGGGCAATCAGGGTACTGGCGCCACGACGCATGTACACGGTCCCCTGCCCTGCCGCCCATCGGTCAAGCGCCACGCGCTCCGCCTCGTCGTATGGGGTTTCCAGGCTTCGCTCGTTGAGCGGCATCGGGTTCCGCGGATTGGCTTCGGGGTTGACGGCTTCCGCGACTCGAAAGAGCCACGAGCGATAGTTGCGCTGTGTTCCTTGGGTCAGATCGGGGAGATTTTCGCGCACGTAGTGCTCGATCAATTCACGGTTGAAGATGATCGTGGCATCCAACTCGGCGCCGACCACGTACACGGCCCAATACGCGAAATGGATGCAGGGTCCGATGAGCGTCTCGACGGAGTAGGTCGTCTGCGGCAGTGCCAACGCAACAGAATCTTCGACAAAGGGCCGAATGTACTCGAGCTGCTCGGCCGGCAGGTCCGGCACATACTCAGCCATCTTCTTCGCGCTCAGCGCGCTCAGTGCTGCCCGAGCCGCCGCCATCGCGGCCTGAGCCTTATCGTCGGGAACACCGCCTCGGAGGGTCATCCTGGCGGCCGCCAGACTCGGCTCATCGGACGTCGTCCCGAATCGAAGCACCCGCGCTTCGCTGTCGTACGTAACGTCTGAAAGCGCCTTCATCCCGGCGAGGTGGGCTTTTGAGCGAGCAGAGCCGGCGGGCGCTTCCCGCGTGGCGGTTCTGGGGGTGGGCAGGACGGAAGTGAGGAGTGTGGGGGTCATGCCTATGTGCGTGTGCGGCTACCCCACACACCGATAATCCAAAAGCGGTGTAAATCAGCCAGGGATGCTCAATAACCGTATTCACGGGATAGATATCCAGTTGGAACGGTGAATAATGCGTATAATTGCGTCATGCCCAGACCTCCTAAGCCCGGGGGCGCCGTGTTCGAACCCCGTTCCCTCGCCACGAATCGTAAGAAGTTCGGCAACTCCAGTTCCCGGCTCACATCCACAAATATCGAGTCGCCGCAACAGGCAGCGGCCGAAGTTCAGCACGCGATCGCGAACCGGATTCGCGAGTACCTCCTGGACCAGAACGCAGATCTCAAGTCCTACTGCACGAGCGCCACGCTTCCAACGGGCTTGAACTACGAACGCTTCCAGCGCATCAATCGGGGTGAAACCATGATTACGCTGACCGACCTCATGTACTGGGCAAACGTGATTCCCGGCCTCGTCACCTTCATCGGCGCCACGATGGACACCATCACGAGCGACGCGCACTTCGAACCGTCCGACGGCGCAGGAAAACGCCAAGTCCCCTAGCTCCATCATTGGCCTCGGTGGGCGGTACTCCGTCTCACTCCCTGAGACCTCACGGTGCGCCGAGGCAACCTCCGGCTGAGCGTTCAGGCCCACCGTATGCGAGTTCCGAGCAAGTCGAGAAGGTCCGCAGGAATCCACCGATTTCACCTCCTTTCGTCCGTCTCGGAGTTCCCTCCGGCAGAGAGAACTCCGGAGTGCGCGGAATGTCTATCAGGAGGCATACCCACCAACCTGTGAACGCTAAAGGTTGCCGCCGCATCGACAGCCACTGACTGCGACCTCTGACGTGGTTCAGCAAACCCTCAGGGGCGGACGAGCGTGTGTGGCCCCTTCTCACAGGACCAGACCAATGGTTGGCGAGCGTGGGCTCGCCGCCAACAGCGTCTCCATTTCCGATCCACATGCCATACAAATTACGGTCGACCCCAACGAATCGCTGAGCCGGATGCGTCTTTGTCGACGAGTCGGTCTTTTTGCATACCGGTGCAGCGCATTCTGCCGAGGGCCGTCAACTCCTCGAAGGGAAGGCGTGGACCACAATCCCCAATGGCGCAAAGCTGACTTTCGTCCACGTTGACGAGCAAAACCGCGAACTCGTAGCCGCCTATGGGGGCGAGCACATCCGTCGGGCGGATGACGTGGCGCAGCCGTTCGGCGAAGCTGACCAGGATCTCGTCCCAGGTCTGATGTCCGACGGTGTCGTTGATGGCTCTGAAACCGTCGAAGTCGATGTAGAGCACCCCGAGTCAGCTCAGGTCGCCTGCAACCTCGCTCTATGCGCTGCCACGCTCCTGCAACTGGCGACGATTGGGCAGCCCGGTCGACGAATCGTGCAACGCGGCATACTGGAAATCCGTCGACAACCGTTCGAAGATCTGGGACACCGAGACGAGCAGGAAGAAGGAGTTCTCCGGCACCATCTGCCTGGCCGTGGACCGGGCATGCAGGCCGCACCCGTAGCCCAGCCGCCCAGTCAAGGTGAACTTCACCTGCTCCCGAGACAACAGGAAATGAACGCCATCGTCGTGCACGACGAGCGAACGAAGCTGACGGTCCGCGCGAAACACCCGGTCGAGCTCAGTCACCGGCGTCGCCGCGGAAAACACCTGAACGCCCGTTGCCAGGTCCGCCAGACCGACGACCCGGTTGTCGCGGCCGACATCAGTGCCAAGAATGGTGCTCATGCTTCATCGATGCCCAATTAAGGTGCCTGGCCCAATTCCCCGCACCGGAGTTTGCCGACTGTTCAGCCGCCCGACCCCCGGGCAGCCTCCGGCCCCCGCTGTTCCGGCCGAGTACGCCTCCGTGCTAGTCAAAGCCACCAGCTACTCGAAGAACATGCACATGAGCAAGGTGGGAGTCTACGACCAGCTCACATCGGAATACGGCGAAAGATTCTCGCCGGAGGCCGCCCAGTATGGGGTGGACAACGTGCAGGCCGACTGGAACGCCAACGCTCTCGCCAAGTCGAAGTCCTACCAGGAGAGTATGGCCATGTCCCCCGAGTCGATTCGCGAGCAGCTCACCAGCGAGTACGGCGAAC
>CAJDUC010000018.1_pt1 | contig 38376 bp, 32 predicted proteins | sample 7390041 | NCBI WGS metagenome assembly CAJDUC01 (sample SAMEA7055666, study PRJEB34461) | soil metagenome | biome: terrestrial ecosystem; feature: Peninsula; material: soil | place: Antarctica | collected 2016 | reverse complement strand
AAACCCCACGTCTCCGCCCCCGCCTGGGCCGGAACCACCACCACCTGGCAACCCGGCAACACCCACCGCGCCCAACAACCCACCCTCACCCGAGCCACGACAAGCACGACCGCCCCGACACCCTGAACGACTGGGTCTCGACCTCGGTCTCGACAAACTCGACCACCGCGGGTCACCGGGCCCGCTTGGGTCTCGACACGCTCGACCACCGCGTCACCCTGAGCGCCGGTGATTGAGCTTGTCGAAATCACGGCTAGCCGGTCTCGACACGCTCGACCACCGCGTCACCCTGAGCGCCGGTCTCGACACGCTCGACGACCGCGTCACCCTGAGCGTCGGTGATTGAGCTTGTCGAAATCACGGCTAGCCGGTCTCGACAGGCTCGACCAGCGCGCCAGCGGCGCGAGCGCCGGGAGGGATCAGATGTATTGGATCGGGATGGCGGTGCTCGAGGGCGGCCGGCCGAAGATGTACTCGAGCGCCGGTCTGAGCTCCGCCAGCCAAGCCGCATAGCCCTCGTCGGACAGGTGGAGGCGGTCCGTCGTGAAGGCCGGCTCGAGCTCCCCGTCCGACTGCGCCATCGTCGGCCAGAGGTCGAGGAACTGGGCGTGCTGGGTGGGAGCGAACTGGCGGAGATGACGATTCACCGAGCGAAGTGGGTCGCAATAGTCCCGTTCCCGAGGGAGAACGGAGACCACCAGGATGCGAACCTCCGGCAGGCGCTTGCGCAGGTGGCACATAAAGGTCTCGAGGTTGCGCACGATGTACTCGTCCGACCGCCGCCAGCCCAGGTCATTCGTTCCCACCTGCAGCACGACGGCATCCGGCCCCGCCGCCACGATCTCATCCAGCGAGGCCACCACCTCCAGCGTCGTGTGCCCGTTGACACCCAAGTTGCTAACGTCGTATTCGGGAAGCCATTCGTCCCACCGGCCCCCAGCGGTCAGTCCATCACCAACGAACACCACGCTCTGCGACATGACAGCCTCCCTTGCGTTCAATAATGATGCCCCCTCGGCGGCGCTCGACCTAGTGTTGTCCGGCCGATACCTCCGGGCCAGCGGACGCCTCCGGGCCAGCCGGGTCCGCGGTCGCCCCTGCGCCTTTTGCCGCGCCCCGGGAGGCACCAGGGGCGGACCCGGCGTCAGCGGTGGATGCGGCATCCGTGGCATCCAGCGCGTCCGGGATGCTCGGGTCATCCTTCGCGGCCGCCGCGGCAGCCGCGGTGATCCGGTTGGCCATGCCGCTGAAGATGACACCGTGGAAAGGCAGGATGGAGAACCAGTAGAGTCGACCGCTGAGTCCGCGGGGGAAGAACACGGCGCGCTGGCGGTAGACCGAACCGCCATCCCGCGAGGGCTCGGAGGTCATCTCGAGCCACGCCCGCCCGGGGACCCGCATCTCGGCCCGGAGGCGCAGGAATCGGCCGCGATCGATCTTCTCTACCCGCCAGAAGTCGAGCACGTCACCGGTGTGCAGACGGTGAGGGTCGCGGCGCCCCCGACGGAGGCCGACACCGCCGACGATCTTGTCCATCCAGCCGCGGACGGCCCAGGCCAGGGGGAACGAATACCAGCCGTTGTCGCCGCCGATGCCCTCGATGACCCGCCACAGATCGGCCGGTTTCGCGGCCGTGTGCCGCTCCTTCAGGTCGGTGTAGACGAGGTGTCCGGCCCAGTCCGGGTCGCTGGGAAGCGGGTTGCTCGACGCCCCCTCGATGGACGCGTTGCGCCAGCTCGTCTCGACATCACCATCACGCATCCGTCCCAGGGCCAGCCGTACGGCCCGCCGATAGCCGGTGAGACCGCCGGGCGGCCTCGGAATGTAGTTATCGATGTCTCGTTCGTGCACGACGCAGTCGTTCTGCAGGGAGGCGATGATCGGCACGGCAAGGCTGCGCGGAATCGGGGTGACCAGGTTGACCCACTGCGAGGCGAGCCACGGGGTGAACACGGGCAGCGAGGCGATCGGCCGCTGACGCAGGCCTGCCTCCAGCGCGTAACCGTTCATCATCTGCCCGTACCGGAGCACATCGGGACCGCCGATGTCGAAGGTGCGGTTGACCTCGGAGGGAAGGCCACCCGCCTCCACAAGGTAGTAGAGCACGTCGCGTACCGCGATCGGCTGGATGCGATTGCGCACCCACTTCGGCGCCGGCATGTACGGGAGCACATCGGTCAGGTGCCGGATCATCTCGAACGAGGTGGACCCGGAACCGATCACGACCCCGGCCTGCAACGCCGCCGTCGGCACGCCGGAGGCGAGGAGGATCCGGCCCACCTCCGCCCGGGACCGCAGGTGCTGGGACAGCTCGGCCGCCTCGGGGTGCAGCCCGCCCAGGTACACGATCCGGGAGACCCCGGCGTGCGCGGCGGCGTCGGCCACGTTCTGGGCGGCCTCCCGCTCGGTGCGCTCGAAGTCACCGCTCGTGCCCATCGAGTGCACGAGGTAGTACACGGTGTCGATCCCGGCGAGCGCGGCACGCACACTGGCCGCGTCCCCGAGGTCGCCCTGCACGACCGTGATCCGGTCGGTCCAGGGCACGTCCTTGAGTTTTTGGGGCGACCGCACCAGCGCCGTCACCTCGTCGCCCGATTCCAGCAACAGCGGAATGAGTCGGCCACCGATGTACCCTGTGGCGCCGGTCACGAGAATTTTTTTGCCCGTCATGAGGCCACCCTAAACGGAAAGACTGGGTTGATGCCGAGGATGCCGCTCCCGGCCGGTCGGCGCCCCTGTGGATGACTCGCGCGCGCGGAATCCGTCTCAGGCATCATCGCCGCATGACACTTCGACTCAACCCTCGTTACCCGCTCGTCTGGCGCACCCCCGACACCCTCCAGGTCGGCGTCGACCACCCCCTCGTCGTCGTCCGTGACGTGAGCCCCGGCCTCGAATACGTCATCGCCGCCCTGGTCGGCGGGGTGCCCCGCTCCGGCGCGCTGATGCTCGGCCGACGGGCCGGGGCATCCGTCGCCGACACCGAGGCGCTGCTGGATGCGCTGCGTCCCGCCCTCCTCGTCACGCCGGAACCACCACGCCTGTCCGGGCTCCCCGGACGTCGCGCCGTTCCACCGGTTGCACCCGTGCCCCTGATCTGCGTCGACGGGGCCGGTCCGACCTCGCAGGGAATCCGTGCGCTGCTTCTCGACCTGGGACTGCGGGTCGCCGACCAGACCGGGTCTGCCGTTGCGATCCCGACCGGCGAGGACGAGCGGAACGGGCCGAATGAGCCGGCCCTGGCCGTGATCGTCGGTCACTACGCCCTCGAACCGTCCAGGCACGGTCGGTGGCTGCGCCGGGACGTGCCGCACCTGCCGGTGGTCTTCAGCGACAGCGAGGTGCGTATCGGCCCCCTGGTCGAACCGGGTTCGGGCCCGTGCCTCTACTGCCTCGAACTGACCCGTCTCGATGCCGACGAGGCGTGGACCGCGATCGCCTGCCAGCTGCTCACCCGCGTCGCCCCCACCGAAACCCGGCGAATGGTCATCGAGGTCGCCGCCCTGGTCGCCGGCCTGGTGCAGGACCGAGTCGACTCCGGCCGGTCTCCCCTGACCCGGACAACCCTGGTGATCGACGCCACGTCACGCGCGATCAGGCGCCGCGAGCACCGGCCACACGAGCGGTGCGGATGCCGATCTCTGCCAGGAACCGCGACTGTTCCCGCGGGGACCGCTGTTGCGCTCCCGCCGCAGACCAGCTGAGTCCCAGCCGACGGCGCGCCCGGGTGATGCCCACGTAGAGCAGCCTCCGCTCCTCGTCGATCTGCTCGAAACCGCTGGCGTAGCTGATCGGCACCAACCCTTCCGACAACCCGACCAGGAACACGGCATCCCACTCGAGCCCCTTCGCCGAGTGCAGGGTGGCCAGGGTCACGGCCGACACCGTCGGCTCGTGCTGGCCGGCCTGGCGTTCCATCAGCTCGTCGGTGAACTGGCGGAACGTGGTCTCCGGGCTGGCCTGGTCGACGAGGCCCATGATCGCGTTGAGCGATTCCCAGCGGTCGCGCACCGCGCCGGGGGCGTCGGGAGCGGTCTGGCTCCAGCCCAGGGAGCGCAGCACGTCGCTGACCGACTTGAACAGGGGTTCTCCGACGATCGACACGGATGCCGCGCGCAGCTGCATGACCGCCTGCTTCACCTCGGCGAGGTCGAAGAACCTCTTCGAGCCGCGGATCTGGTAGTTCACGCCGATGTCGCCGAGCGCGGTCTCCAGCATCGCGGCCTGCACGTTCATCCGGTAGAGCACGGCGATGTTCTCGGGCCGGGTGCCGCCCTCGATCAGGTCGAGGATGCTCTGGGCCACACCCCTGGCCTCGGCCATGTCGTTGGCGTATTCGCGCACTGTCGGCACGACGCCCTCCTCGGTGGCGTGGGCGCGCAGGGTGAGCGCGCCGGCCCGGCCGCGCATCAACTGGTTCGCGGCGGCGACGATCGAGCCGCTGGAGCGGTAGTTCTGTTCGAGCCGCACGACGGTCGCGTCCTCCCACCGTTTCGGGAAGTTGAGCAGGTAGTCGCTGCGTGCCCCGGCGAAGGAGTAGATGGTCTGGCTGGCATCGCCGACGACGCAAAGATCCCGGCGCTCGCCCAACCAGAGGGTGAGCAGGTCGTGCTGCAATGGCGAGACGTCCTGGTATTCGTCTACGACGAAGAAACGGTACTGTTCCCGCACCTGCAGGGCCACCGACGGTTCCGCCTCGATCATGCCGGCCATCGCCAGCAGCACGTCTTCGAAGTCGATCTGCTTGCGCTCGTCCTTGAGCCGCTCGTAGCTCTCCTGCATCGACAGGACCTGGTCGACGTTGAGGCGGCCGGGCAGGCTGCGCGCCGCAATGCCGGCGCCGTAGGCCTCGATGCTCAGCCCGCTGGTCTTGCGCCACTCGATCTCGGCCGCGAGGTCGCGCAGGGTGGCCGTGTCCAGTTTGAGCTTCAGGGTTTCCGCGGCGTGCCCGAGCAGGCGTCCCTTGCCGTCGAGGATGCGCGGTGCCTGACCCCCGACGACGTGCGGCCAGAAGTAGTTCAGCTGGGACAGGGCCGCGGAGTGGAAGGTGCGCGCGGCGACCCCGCCGGCGCCGAGCTGGCGCAGCCGGCCGCGCAGTTCCGCGGCGGCACGCGCCGTGAAGGTCAGCGCCATCACCCGTCCCGGCGCATAGGCGCCGGTCAGCACGCCGTAGGCGATCCGGTGGGTGATCGCTCGCGTCTTCCCGGTCCCCGCGCCGGCGAGCATGCAGACCGGTCCGACGAGGGATTCGGCCGCGACCCTCTGCTGATCGTCGAGGCCGGCCAGGAGTTCGTCTCCGGTCACCGCCATCCGTGCACCAGATCCGGTCCGAAGTCGATCGGTTCGCCGAGCCACTGTTCGATGATCGCGCGGGCGATCGACGAGCGGCCGGGCAGGATGATGCTCTCGCCGGACGCGCGGAGCTCGTCCCGGCTGAACCAGCGCAGGTCGAGGATCTCCTCGCCGTCGGGCAGCAGCCCGGTCGGTGACTGGTCGACCGCTAGCCTGGCCGTGAAACCGAACATGATCGAGGCCGGGAACGGCCACGGCTGCGAACCGAGGTAGACCGGGTCGGTGACCCGGAGCCCGGATTCCTCGAACATCTCCCGGATGACGGCCGCCTCGAGCGATTCGCCCGGCTCGACGAAACCGGCCAGCAGGGAGTAGCGGTTGCCCTCCCAGAGCGCATTCGAGCCGAGGAGGATCCGGTCATCGGCGTCGGTGATCAACACGATCACGGCCGGGTCGGTGCGCGGGAAGACCTGGCTGCCGTCGACGGGGCAAAGCCGGCTCCAGCCGGCCGACTCGACCGTGGTCGGGGCACCGCAGCGCGGGCAGTGGGTGTGCGAGAGGTGCCAGTTGGCCAGACCGAGCGCCTCCGTGAACAGTCCGGCGTCCCGGTCGGACAGGATGGTGGCCAGGGCACGCAGGGAGACCCAGGCATCAGGGTCGGGTTCGAGGGCGTGCGCGGACTCGTCGTCGAGCACCGCGGCCACCAGAGGGGTGCCCACCGGTTCGACCGCGTCGTCGGCCAGGGACCGGCCGAGGTAGAGCAAGAACTCCGCCGCAGGCACCGCACCGGCAGGCCCCGCACCGGTCGGCACCGCGCCTGGTTCGAGGAGCAGGAGCCGGGGCGTGCCGGGCTCGGGTGCCAGCAGCACCGAACCGCGCCAGAGCACGAGAACGCGCGTGCCGGCATCCGCCCACAGCTCATCGAAGAGACCGGGACGGGACCGGGTTTCGTGGTCGCGGTCGACCGCGTGGCGGGACAGCGGCAACCGGGCCGTGAAGGAGAACGACATGGTGACCCTTCGGTCTCTGGCGTGACTGCCGAATAGGTGTGGAGGCGTGGCGGACAACCGCGCCGGGGGGAAGTCGACCTAACCTAGTAGGCATGGCCAGATCCCATCTCACTCTAGCCGCGCTGGCCACCTCCGCTGTCCCGGGCCTCGACGTCGCCCGGGCCCGGCTGCACGGGTCCAGCGCGCGCACCCCAGGCGCTCACGGCGCCTTCGACTCCGCCCTCATCGTCGACCGTGACGGCCGAGAGTTGATCATCAGGGTCCCCGCCAGCCAGGCGGCCGAGACCGAACAGTCCGCCGACCTCGTGGCACTCCGTGCGCTCACGACCGGCACCCGCAGTCGGCTGCCGTTCGACGTGCCGGAGTTCGTCGGCCAGGCACCGCTCAGCGGCACCCGCGCGGTCGTCTACGAGCTGCTGCCCGGCGACTCCTTCGACGCGGATGCCCTCACCGGGCACGCGGGCGTGTCCGGCTCGATCGGCAGGGCGATCGCCGCCATCCACAGCCTGCCGACGGCATTCGTGGGCACGGCCGGGCTCCCCCAGCAGAGCGCGGAGGAGTGCCGCACCTCCACGATCGACCTGATCGGCCGCGCCGCAGCGACCGGTTACCTCCCCGCCGCGATCCTCCGCCGGTGGGAGCTGGCCACCGACGACGACTCGCTCTGGCAGTTCACGCCGTGCGTGGTGCACGGGTCGATGTCCGCCGACTCGTTCTTGATCAGCGAAGACTCCGTTTCCGGCGTGCTCGGCTGGTCGGCGCTGAGCGTCGGCGACCCGGCCCGCGACCTGAACTGGCTGCTCGCTTCCCGCGGCGCGGCCGGCGAAACGGCCGTCGCGTCCTACTCCGCCGCCCGTCAGGGCAACGATCCCCGGATCACGCAGCGCGCGATGCTCTACGCTGAGCTGGAACTGGCCCGTTGGCTGCTGCACGGCACCGACAGCCGTAACCAGTCGATCGTCGACGACGCCGTTGCCATGCTCGACGGCCTGGTCGAGAGCGTGCACACGCACACGATGCATCCGTTGTCACCGAAGACCGGGCCGATCCTCGACGTCAACGACGTGGAGAACCTGCTCGCCTCGACCCCCCGCGGGATTCCGCGCCGCGACCGCGGCTCGGCCATGCACACGGATGCCTACAACCTGTCCGAGTTCGGTCCGAGCGAGTTCGACGACGACGCCGCGGCACCCGGCGTCGCAGCATCGGGGATAGCCACCGAAACCGGGTCCGGGACCGAGACCTCGCGCGGCGCCGCCGACGACCAGGCCGGGCCGGTCGACATCCTGCCGGCGACCGACGACCAGGCCGCGACGAGGTCAGCCTCCGAGTAGAGCCGGTCAGGGGCGACGACCGTGTCGTCGGCGACGAAGTAGAACACCGCGTCGACCAGCGCGGGATCGATGCCCTTCCAGCGCGCGTAGGCGAGGCGGTAGAGCGCCAGCTGGGTCTGCTTGAGCTCGAGGTCCGCGGCGTTTTTCGGCGCCCGGCCGGTCTTCCAGTCGACGACCTGGTAGCCCGACTCTGTACGGTACACCGCGTCGAGCTTGCAGACGAAGACCTGCCCGGCCAGCACGTGGTGGATCTCGATCTCCACCTCTTCGGGCTTGAGACTGCCCCAGGGTGAGCGTTCGAACGTGCGTTGCAGCCGTTCGAGCTGCGCCTGTTCGAGCGGCGCGTCCTGGTCGAGGTCGAGGTCGAACGCGTCGGGGTCGAGGTCGCCGAGGTCCAGTTCGTTCAGGTCGGCGTCGATGACGTCGCCGGAGCTGGCTCCGCCGGCCCGGCGCTCCACCCAGGAGTGGAACAGGGTGCCCAGCCGGGTGGCGCGGTAGGGGCGTTCGGGCATCGGACGGCGCAACCCCGCCGCGACCCCGGCCGGGTCATCGACGTAGTCCTTGAACCGGGACGCGGGGATGCGGGTGGGCAGCGGCATCCGGCCCGAGCCGGCCAGGCGTTGCGCGCGTTCCTCGAGCAGCAGGGTCACCGGGTGGGACCACCGGGTCTGCGGATCGGCGCCGGTCTCGGCGGCCAGGTCGGTGGCCGCCTCGATCCTCGCGGCCGCTGCCTCGACTGCGGTGCGTCTCGTGCCGAGCGGGTCGAACGGCCACTTCTCGGCCTGGTCGAGGACTGTTTGCGGCTTCTCGTCGTGCTCGCTCACCTCGGGCACGACGCCGATCAGGCCGGCCGCCGCGAGTTCGAGCAGGTACCGGCTCGGTTTGCGCATGGTGCTGCCGCTGCCCCAGAACGACCCGGTGAGCAGCAGTTCGCGCTGGGCGCGTGTCGTGGCGACGTAGATCAGCCGCCGCTCCTCGTCGTCGTGGCGGGCGGCGAGCTGCTCCTTGTAGGCGGTGAACTCGAGGTCGAAGGAGAGCTGGGTCTCGTGTTCGGCCCAGCGCAGTTCGGGGAGCTCGGCCCGGTCGCCGCGGAACGGGTAGGGCAGTTCGCCGAACCGCAGCCAGCCGGCCCCGTCCCGGCTCTGGGCCGGCAGGCTCTTCTCGGTGAGGTTGGGAATGGCGACGTAGTCCCATTCGAGCCCTTTAGCACCGTGCACCGTCAGCAGCTGCACGGTGCCCTTCTCCGACGGCTCGACCCGAGGGCCCATGTCGTCGGCTCGTTCGGCCCTGGCCAGCCAGCGCAGGAAGCTGGCGAGGCTGCCGATCTCGTCGCTGGCGAGGAAGGCCGACACCGTGTCGTGGAAGGCGTAGAGGTTGGCCAGGCCGAGGCCGTTGGCCTCGTTGGCGACGAGTTCGACGTCGAGTAGGGTCTCCTGCTCGATCAGGCGCACGAAGTCGAGCAACGGCAGCCCAGCCCGGGAGCGGAGCCAGGCGAGCTGCCGGCCGGCCGCGCGCAGTCGGGCGAGGCCCGGTTCGCTGAACTCGGCCAGCTGCCCGTGGCGGTCGGGCGCGGCGGCGACGAAATCGAGCGCGTCCACGAGGGACGCCCCCTCATCGATAGCGACGGATGCCCGCAGCTTCGCCTTGAGCTCATCGGTCACCGCCTGCTGGGCCCAGTCGTGGGCCGCGAGCCAGCGTGCCACGGAGGCCAGTTGTTGCAGGTCGCGGGGTCCGACACGATAGCGACCGCCGCTGAGCAGCCGCACGAGTTCGCTGCCCGCCGCCGGGTCGTTCACGACCCGGAGCACGCTGATCACATCGGTGACCTCCGGTGTCGACAGCAGCCCTCCGAGGCCGAGCACGTGCGCCCGCACGCCGTGCTCGCGCAGTGCCTCGGCGAAGAACTCCATCTCGCGCCTGGCCCGGAAGAGCATCGCCCCTGACCGGTCGCCGCCCGTTGCCAGCCGCTCGGCGAACCAGCGAGCAACGGTGACGGCCTCCTCGGCGATGGTGTCGGCCATGACGGCCTCGACCCGGCCGCTCTCCTTGCCGGGCGGCACCTTGAGGGTGTCCACCTGGATTCCGTCCGGCCGCGCACGGAGCGCGTCACTGAGTGGCGACACGAGCGTGTTGGCGGCGTCCAGCACCGTCACCGGGTTGCGCCAGGTGTAGGACAGCGACATCGACGGCGCCTCGGAGTTGGACAGCCCGGCGAAGCTCCGCGAGAAGCCGAGGAGGTTGGCCGAGCTGGCCCCGCGCCAGCCGTAGATGGACTGGTGCGGGTCGCCGACCGCCATCACCGGGTGCCGGGCGAACAGGGTGTGCAGCAACTCGGTCTGGAGCACCGAGGTGTCCTGGTATTCGTCGAGCAGCACGACCCGGTACTGGTCGCGGTACCTGGCGACAACCTTCTCCACCTTCTGGCAGACCTGCAGGGCCAGCGCAACCTGGTCGGAGAATTCGATCAGCCCGAGCCGGCGTTTTTCGCTCGCGTACCGCTGGGCGAGTTCGACGAGCACCGGGAGCGGTTCGACGGCCGCGAGGGACTCGCTGACGGAACCGTAGGGGATCTTCTTGCGCGGGTTGCCGAACGGAAGGTCCCGCAGGTAGGCGAAGCCGTGGGCCAGCCCGGCGAAGTCGTGCGCGGCGGGCGGCTGCCCGGGAACGACGGGCGACGGGTTCTCGGCGAGGGCCCGGCTGAAGCCGAGCACGGCATCCGTCACCGCGTCCAGGCTCTTGCCGAAGGGCACAAGCCGTTGGTCGCCGTGTTCGACCACGACCCGCCGGGCGAGCAGCCAGGCGCTGGTCTCGCTGAGCAGCACCGACTCGGGCTCCCGACCGAGGAGGAGGGCGTTGTCGGTGAACAGGCGGCTGGCAAACGAGTTGTACGTGGAGACCGTGGGACTGTTGAACAGGTCGGTCGACTCGATCGGCGGTTCATCGACGGGCGGCGCATCGGGGTCCGCCGGGTCGCCGTGCGGCAACAGGCCCTTCGCATCGAGCTGGTCGATCCGCTTGCCGATCCGCTCGGCCAGCTCGCCGGCCGCCTTACGGGTGAACGTGAGCCCGAGAATCTGGTCGGGCCTGGCGTGGCCGTTAGCGAGCAGCCAGAGCACCCGGTTCGCCATCGTCTCGGTCTTGCCGCTGCCGGCACCGGCGACGACGAGGGTCGGCGCGAGCGGTGCCTCGATCACGGCCTGTTGCTCGGGAGTCGGCGGGAACATCTCCAGCGCGTGCGCGATCTGAAGGGCAGAGATCGGGGCGGCGGCGTTCGGGGCGGTCGAGGGCGTTGGGCTCATGAGCTGACCTGCTTGATGACATGGATTCGGCAGGACCCGTGCGAGCGCGGGTCGAGGCAGTGGGAGCTGATCTCGGCGACGAAGGTGGCGGCGCCCATCCCGGCGGCGTCCTCGCCCACCCGGCGGCGGAACGCATCGAGTTCGTCGGGGGTGAACGGGGGCTGGGTCGGGTTGCGGTAGTTCTGCTTGACCGTGCCGGAGGAGACGATCACCAGGCGGGCCCCCGCCAGCGGCGTGCCGGGCGGGATGCCGTCGATCGCTCCCTCGGTGAAGGCCAGCTGGTAGGCGCCGAGCTGCGGATGCTCAGCCACCCCGGCGTCGCTGATCGGGTCGCCCCGGCCGGTCTTCAGGTCCACGATCACGGCCCGGCCGTCGCGGAGCCGTTCGACCCGGTCGATGGTGCCGGAGAGCACGGCGCCGTCCACGTCGAGGGCAAAGGTGCCCTCGGCGCTGAGCAGGGCTCCGCCGGTGTGCTCGAAGTCGAGCAGGTACGACGCGAGCCGGTCGGTGAGCACGCGAGCCTCCACCTTCTGCAGCCGGGACTGCCACTCGGCGTCGAAGTGCAGCTCGTTCCAGCGGGAGTCGACGGCCTGCCAAAGCGCATCGGGGCTCCGGTCGGTGGATTCCTCCAACACCTTGTGGATGATCGTGCCGAGGTTGGAGGCGGTGTTCGACGTTCCGCCGCCGACCTGCCCGATCACCCAGTGCAACGGGCAGGTTTCGAACGCGGCCATGCGGGAGGGCGACACCCGCACCGGCTGATCGCCGGCCTCCTGGTCGTTGAGCGGGCGCACGGTGCTCGGATCGAGCAGACCGTACCATTGGCCGGGCGCGGCACCGGCCACGCCTTCCCTGGCGAGGCGGGCGAGGGTGGCCGCGGCCTCCGCGGCCCTGGCCGCGATCTCTTCGCCCTGACCGGCCGCGCCGCCGCGGGTCAGGTCACGGCGCAGCCGGCCGACGAGTCCCCGCAGGGACAGCGGGTAGCGGCTGGCATCACCGGCATCGAGGTCCGCGGTCGAGACTGCCCCGGGCAGCAGCCGCAGAAACACCGACGGCTCGTTCTCTTCGTTATCGACCGCGGTGACCAGCAGCTCGGTTGCGGCGCGACTGGCGGCCTGCGCGAACATCCGCAGCTCGTCGTGCAGCACGACCGTGCGCTCGCTGCCCGGCTGCGACACCTGGCCGGCGGCGTGCGCGGCCAGGTCGCCGGCGCCGAGCAGGGAGCCACGGATACGCAGGTCGGGCCAGACGTTCGCCTGCACGCCCGCGATGACAACCAGGTCGAAGTCGCGCCCGATCAGGCCGCTCGGGGTCGACACCACCACGGCGTCGCCGAGGGCGCGGGGGGCCAGGGTGTCCTCGGGGACGTCGGTGTCGACCAGGTGCTCGAGGAACAGGAGCGGTGGGGCGGTCGGCGTTCGCTCGACGTAGCGCTGGGCGGCTGAGAAGAGCGCGACGACGGCGTCGAGGTTGTGGTTGGCCTCGTCGGCCACGATGCCGGTTCCCGCGGCCTGCTCGAACCATTCCCTGGCCAGCCCACTACGCTGCCAGAGCCCCCAGAGCAGTTCCTCGATCGTGGCACCGGCGTCGTATTCGACGGCGGCGGCGCGGAGGCTGTGACCGCAGCTTGCGGCCCTCCGCGCGGTTCGGTTGTCGATCTCGCCGAGAAGGTCGGGGTTGGCCAGCGCATCGACGAGCAGCTCGTCGGCGCTGCGGTGACCATGCGCCCGCCCGCTCCGCTCCGGCTCGCTCGGTTCCTGCTGGTGCTGTTCTTGTTGGTTCAGTTCTTGTTGGCTCAGTTCTCGTTGGCTCAGTTCTTGTTGGTGCGGTTCTTGTTGGTGCGGTTCTTGTTGGTTCAGTTCCTGTTGGTTCAGTTCCTGTTGGTTCAGTTCCTGTTGGTTCAGTTCCTGTTGGTGCAGGGCCGCGCGGAGGCGGCGCAGCGTGATCGGGTCGAGGCCACCGAGCGGCCCGCGGAGCAGGTCCACCGCCGTGACCGTGTCGAGGCTCTTGCGCCCCAGGGTGATCTCGAGGGCGAGGATGAAGGCACGCACCGCGTACTCGTCGCGCAGGGCGGTCTGTGCGCTGGAGACCTGGGTCGGCACCTCGAGCGCTGACAGGCCGCGAGACAGCGACGGCACCAGTGAACCGCTGCGGGCCACAACCGCCATCCGCCCCCAGGGGATGCCGCCGAGCACGTGTCGTTCGCGCAGGCGGCGGGCGATGACGGCCAGCTGGTCGGCGGGGCTGGCCGCCAGGATCGCCTGCACGGCTTCCGGTTGCTGCGCATCCGGCCGCGGCGAGCGGGGCGGCGCACCATCCGGGGCGGCATCCGGGGTGGCATCCGGGGCGCTGTCCGGCGGGGCTGTGGTCTCGTTCGTACCGGCCGCCCGCTGGGTGCCGGCGGCCGCGGTGCCGATGCGATGGCTGATCCCGCGCACGACGGCGCGGATCGCATCATTGTGCCGGTACACCGTGTCGAGGATGAAGGTGGTCACGGCGACCCCGCCGAGGTAGGTCGACAGTCGACCGAGGGCGTCTGGATGGGCGCCGTGGAAGGAACCGGTGCTGATGTCGGGATCGCCGACGGCGATGATCGCCACACCCCTGGCCGCGAACTGGCGGATCAAAGTGAGCACGCCCTGGGTGAGCTCCTGGGCGTCGTCGAGCACGATCAGGCGCAGTCCCGCGAGCGAGCCGATCGCGGATGCGCCCGCAGGCCCGGCGGGCGCGCCGGCCACCACCGCGGCGGCGAACCCCGCGAGCTCGGTCGAGTCGTACTGGCCTGGCCGGGTCTGGTCCTTGACGTCTTCGTAGCCGCGGATGAACTCGGCGGCGGCCACCCACTCCGGACGCCCGGTGCTGCGGCCCAGGCGCGCAAGGGCATCCGCGGTCACGCCGTACTCGACGGCACGCATCATCAGGTCACGGAGTTCCGTGCGGAACCCGCGCAGGGCGCGCACGTCGGCGGACAGGGTGGCCGGCCACTCCGGGCCGGTGCCGTCGAGACGGTGGCCCTCGAGGAGCTCGGCGATGATCTGGTCCTGTTCGCCGCCGGTGAGCAGGGTGGGGGCCGGCCCGCCCGAGCGGGCCACGGCATCCCGTACGATCTGGAACGCCACGGAGTTGGCGGTGCGGGCCATGGGCCCGTTGGTCGGCACGCCCAGCCGCAGGGCGAGCCGGTCGCGCAGGGTCGTCGCCCCGGTGCGGGTCGGCACGAGCACGAGAACCTCGCTCGGGGAGTAGCCCCGACCGAGCACGCGGTCGGCGACGAGTTCGATCAGGGCCGTGGTCTTGCCGGTGCCGGGAGCTCCGATCACGGCGGCGGATGCCCCGTCGGCCAGGCCGAGCACGGAGCGCTGCGCCTCGTCGAGACCGGCCGGAACGGCCGGGGATCCCAGGTCGAACGGAGCCTGTCCGATGGGGTTTGCGGGTCCATCGGCCGCGAAATCGGTGTCGGTGCGCGGTGCAAATCCCAGGGTTGTCACGTTTTCAACGCTAGCGGGTTGCGCCGACAGTGAACGATGTCAGGCGGGCGGGCCGTTCTGTCGTAATCTGGGCGCTTAGGCAACGAAAGGCGCATCTGGTGGATATTCGCATTGGCATCTTCAACTCTCCCCGTGAGATTGGCTTCGAGACTTCGCAGCCCGCGAACGAGATCGAGGAGACGGTTGCGGCCGCCCTCGCCGGTCAGACCGGTTACCTCAAGCTTTCCGACTCCAAGGGCCGGGTCTACATCGTCCCGACGATCGGACTCGCCTATGTCGAGCTGGGCTCCGAGGAGTCCCGCCGCGTCGGTTTCGTAGCCTAACCAGCCATGGAGCTCCTCTTCGTCGCCCTCGGCGGCGCGCTGCTGGGGATCGCGGCACGGTATCTGCTGCCCGGTCGGCACACGCACGGTTCCGTGCTCGTGCCGGCCGTCGGCACCGCAGTCGCGTCGATCGCCTGGGTCACGCTGACCTGGCTCGGCTTGGCCTGGGACAGCGGCTGGATCTGGTGGGTATCCCTCATCCTGGCCGCGGCCGGTTCGGTCGCCGCAGGAATCTGGCTGTCGCGCTCGCGCACGCAGGGTGACCGACAGATGTTGCACACCCTGATGAAGACCGGTCACCCCGGCCACGCCTGACCCGACAGGCGCTGCCCTGCCCTGACCCGGCGTGAGCCGAGGTGCCGCGCGTGCCTCAGCGAAAACCCGGGCGCCGCGAAAACCTTGGCACCGCCGTCAGGCGGTGAGGCCGAGGCCGTCCATCCGGCGGGTGTGCGCCGCGACCAGCTCGGTGAAGACGGGTTCGATCCGCGCCTCCCCCTGTGCAGACGCCGCCGGTGCCCTCGTGGTGGCGGGCGCCGTCGCGGTGGCCGACGCGTCCAGTGGCACGGCCGCGGCCGGGATTGCCGATCGGGCCACGAGCATGGTGTCGCCGACCAGGCGCCGCCCCCACAGCGCAAGGTGCGAGCCGAGGCCGGGATTGCCGTCGATGGCCGCCTTGAGATGCGTGACGAGCACATCCGTGCCCGCGCCCTGACCGAGCAGGTGGGCGATCCTCGGTCCGACGTCGCCGGGCAGGCCGTCGGAGAGACGGATGAAGAAGTCGTCGAGCAGCCCGCCGGCGAGATAGCAGGTGAGCAACAGCTCATGCCAGTCGGCGCCCTCGGTCTTCGCCCGGAAGTCGTCAAGGGCGGGCGCGAACGGAGCCATCACATCGGCCGGTTCACCGCCGCGGCGTCGGATCTCGGCGACGAGGCCCTGGTGCTTGGCGAGCGCACGGCCGGCGACCACACTCAGGCCCTCCTTGGCCTGGAGATCAGGAGAGATCCGGATCGCGTGGGCGAGGTTCTCGAACATTCCCAGTTCGAAATATGCGGCCTGACCGAGGTAGGGCAGCAGCTCGGGTGTCAGATCGGAGATGTCCACTTTGGTGGTCGACTGACGCGATCCCCTCGTCGACGGACGGGGGACCTCCACACGCTGTGCGCGCCGATCGAGCCACGGGATCACACGCTCAGCTTAGGACAGTGCGCGTCCACGCGGAGCGCCTCATCAAGTTCACAGGGGTCGCCCGATAGGGTGGGACCACGCCATCGGCATGGATCGATGGCCGGTGCCCGAGGCAGAAAACGGGCGCATTCGAAGCATCCAGCTAATGACAGGCAAACATTCGTGACTTTCTCCGAACTTAATATCGACCAGGACATGGTCAAGGCCCTCGCAGATAAAGGCATCCTCGAGCCCTTCCCGATCCAGGTACAGACCATCCCCCTCGCGCTGAGCGGCCAGGACATCATCGGGCAGGCCAAGACGGGCACCGGCAAGACCTTCGGTTTCGGTCTCCCGCTGATCCAGCGCCTCGGCCTCAGCCCGGAGCCGGGAGTGCAGGCGCTCGTCGTCGTGCCCACCCGCGAACTCTGCGTGCAGGTCAGCGAGGACCTCGAGCTCGCCGCGAGCAACCGCGACACGAAGATCGTCTCCATCTACGGCGGCAAAGCCTACGAGGGTCAGATCGAACAGCTCAAGGCCGGCGCCCAGATCGTCGTCGGCACGCCCGGCCGGCTGCTCGACCTGGCCAGCCAGCGTCTGCTCAGTCTCGCCAATGTGCGCGAGATGGTTCTCGACGAGGCGGACAAGATGCTCGACCTCGGCTTCCTCGCCGACATCGAGAAGCTGTTCTCGCAGACGCCGTCGACCCGTCACACCATGCTGTTCTCGGCGACGATGCCCGGCCCGATCGTGGCGCTCGCTCGCCGCTTCATGAACCGTCCGATCCACATCCGGGCCAGTGACCCCGACGAGGGCCTCATGCAGGCCAACATCGAGCACCTCGTCTACCGGGCGCACAACATGGACAAGGACGAGGTGATCGGCCGCATCCTGATGGCCGAGGGCCGCGGCAAGACCGTGATCTTCACCCGCACGAAGCGTGCCGCCGCGAAGCTCGTCGAGGAACTCGGCGACCGCGGATTCAACGCCACCGCCGTGCACGGCGACCTCAACCAGGAGCAGCGTGAGCGCGCGATGGCCGCGTTCAAGGCCGGCAAGAAGGACATCCTGATCGCCACGGATGTCGCCGCCCGCGGCATCGACGTTGAAGACGTCACCCACGTGATCAACCACACCATCCCCGAAGACGAGAAGGCCTACCTGCACCGCGTCGGCCGCACCGGGCGCGCGGGCAAGACCGGCATCGCCGTCACCTTCGTCGACTGGGACGACATGCACAAGTGGACGCTGATCAACAACGCCCTCGACTTCGGCACCCCGGTGCCGATGGAGACGTACTCGTCGTCGCCGCACCTTTTCACGGACCTGAACATCCCGACCGGGTCGAAGGGGCGCCTCCGCGCGTCACCGCTGCGCGAAACCTCGGCCGGCTCCGGCCGCTCCGACTCTGGCCGCTCCGGCTCGGGTCGCTCCGACTCTGGCCGCTCCGGCTCGGGCCGCTCGGGCTCTGGCCGCTCTGACTCTGGCCGCTCTGACTCTGGCCGTTCGGGCTCGGGTCGTTCCGAGTCGGGCCGACCGGCGCCGGTCGGTGCCAGCGCCGGCGGCGGCGAGAGCGGCGGCGATCGCTCCGGTCGGGGACGCACTCGCACCCGGGTCAGCCAGACGATGAACCCTGAGGCTCCCGCTGTGGTCCCCGCAGCCGGAACCCACGACGGAGGCGGAGCCGAGCACCACGACGGCAACAGCGCCCCCCGTCGTCGCAGCCGCACGCGCCGCAGCGCCCCGCAGTCCGGCACCGCCAGCTAGTCAGCGGGTCTCGACGGGCCCGGGTCTCGACGGGCCCGGGTCTCGGGTCTCGGGTCCCGGGTCTCGGGTCTCGGGTCTCGGCAGGCTCGACCACCGACGCGGTGGATCTGCTTGTCGGGCCCGGGATTTCGACCGAACCGACCGAACCGACCGGCACGGCCGGTCAGCCGTAGATCGGATCGGCGCCGGTGCCCTCCTTGATCAGGGCCTCGAGCACCTCCGGCGCCGTCGTGTTCTCACCCAGGCGATTGGGCTTGCCCTCGCCGTGGTAGTCGCTCGATCCCGTGACGCGCAGCCCGTACTTTTCGGCGAGTTCGTAGAGCCTCGCCTTCGCCTCCGGCCGGTTTTCCCGGTGTTCGAGTTCGAGCCCGAACAGCCCGGCGTCGACCAGTCTGGCCAGCCGGGATTCCGGGATCACGTCGTCGACGCCGCGGGTCGCCGGGTGCGCGATGACGGGCACTCCCCCGGCGGCACGCACGAGTTGGATCGCGCGCAGCGGGTCGGGGGCGTAGTGCGGCTGGTAGTAACCGGCGTCCCAGTGCAGGATTCCCGCGAAGGCTTCGCTCCGGGTGAGGGCGAAACCGCGCGCTACCAGGGCGTCCGCGATGTGCGGTCGGCCGACGGTCGCATCCGGGGTGGTCTGGGCGAGCACGTCCTCCCAGGTCAGCGCATAGTCCGCGCCGATCCGCTCCACCATCTGTTCGGCGCGAACGAGCCTGGCCTGTCGCACCCGCGACGTTTCGGCGACGATCGCGGCATCCGACGGGTCGAACAGGTAGGCCAGCAGGTGCACGCTGAGGAAAGAGATCCGGGTGCTGAATTCCATTCCCGGAATGAGGGTGATGCCCGTCGTGCGTGCCGTCGCAGCGGCCTCGTACCAGCCCGCGGTTGAGTCGTGGTCGGTCAGGGCCATCGTGCCGAGGCCGGCATCGACCGCCGCGCGCACCAGCTGGGCCGGGGTCTCCGTGCCGTCGGACACGCTCGAGTGGGTGTGCAGGTCGATGGGACCTCTGAAACGCCGTTCGCCTGCCATGACCCCATGCTAGTTGGGCCCGACCCGGGCTTCGCTCAGCGTGGGCGTTTAGCATGGTCAGGCCATGTTGCCCCGAATCCTCACCGCCCTCCTCCTCGGCGGCGCCGCCCTCCTGCTCCTCGCCTTCGGCTGGCCCCGGCTGTTCGGCCTGCAGAACAGCTGGGTCGTCGCGCACGCCGTCTCCCTGCGCGGCCTCGGCGTTGCCGTCGCCGTCGCCGGCCTGGTCGTGCTCCTGCTGCTCACCTCGATCCGCCCGCTTCGACGCCTGGCCGCGTCGTTCGCCGTGCTGCTGCTCCTGTTCGCGGTCGGCAACGCCGCCGTGCTCTACACCCGGGGGCTCGGGCCGACGGCGGCCTCCGCGACCGAGTCGACCGCGGCATCCGCCACCGACGACGTCACCGTGCTCAGCTGGAACACGCTCGGCGACGAGCCCGGTGCCGCCGCGATCGCCCGCCTCGCCCTCGATCAGGGCGCGGACATCGTCACCCTCCCGGAGACGACGGAGGCCGCCGGCGAGAAGGTCGCCACCCTCATGCGCGAGGGAGGCCGGCCCATGTGGGTGCACACCATCGCGTTCGACGAGATCTCCAAGGCCAGGTCGACGACCCTGCTGATCAGCCCCGACCTCGGCGACTACACCGTGAGCAATCCCGGCGGCTCCGGTCCGCCCGGCAACACCAATGTGCTGCCGACGGTTGTCGCCACCCCGGTCGACGGGGTCGGTCCCACCATCATCGCGGTGCACGCCGTCGCCCCGATCAACTGGGAGATGTCCAACTGGCGCTCAGACCTCGACTGGCTCGCCGGCCAATGCTCCGGCGGGAACGTGATCATGGCCGGTGACTTCAATGCCACCGTCGACCACATGTCCGGGCGGGAATCCTCGGCCTCGGCCGTTCTCGGCGACTGCCGGGATGCGGCCCTGGCCACCGGCTCCGGGGCCGTCGGAACCTGGCCGACCTTCCTGCCGCCGCTGCTCGGCAGCCCGATCGACCATGTGCTCGCCACCGCGAACTGGCAGACGGACAGCATGAGCGTCATCCAGTCCTCTGACTCGGCGGGCAGCGACCACCGTCCGATCGTCGCGACCCTCTCGCCGCGCTGACCTGCCCACAGGCCGTTCAGCGGGCACCCAGCGGGCATCCACCCGGTCAATGGGACAATGGCCTCATGGTCTCTTCCAGCGAATCCTCGATCACCCCTGCCCCCCGATCGAACGAGAACCGTTCAACGACCCCAGGGTCGGCCGGTTTCAAGGCGTACATCTCCAGCTCATGGGCCGAGCGCACCGCCGAACTGCCGCCCGCGCGGGAGCAGGCCCCGTTCGCGGCCGCCCGCCGGGCCAGGATCTCCGCAACGCATCCCGGGGTCCGACTGATCGTCCCGGCCGGCCGGCTCAAGCAGCGCTCCAACGACACCGACTACGCGTTCCGCGCGCACTCCGCCTTCGCCCACCTGACCGGCTGGGGCAGCGACTCCGAGCCCGGCGCGGTGCTCGTTCTCGAGCCGACCGCCACCGGTCACGACGCCACCCTGTACTTTCGGGAACGGGCCGGTCGCGACTCCGACGAGTTCTACGCCAACCCCGACATCGGCGAGTTCTGGATCGGCCCGCGCCCGTCCATCGCCCAGGTCGCCTCCGACCTCGGCATCCAGGTGCGCGGCATCGCCGACCTGGCCGAGGTCCTCGAGGCCGTGGACAGCGAGACGCTCGTCGTGCGCGAGGCCGACCCGCTCTTCACCGACGAGGTCGACGAGGCCCGACTTCGGTTCGCCGCCGAGAAGGTGCTCACCAGCAACGCGGCCGACTCCCCCTTCAGCCTCGAGATCAACGCCGAGCACGAACCCGACGCCCACTTCGCCAGGGACCTGTCCGAGCTGCGCCTCGTCAAGGACTCCTACGAGATCGCTCAGATGCGCCTCGCCGTGGCGGCCACCGCGGCCGGCTTCGGCGACGTCATCCGCGACCTGCCCCGGTCCAGCTCCCACCTGCGTGGGGAACGACTGGTCGAGGGCGTCTTCAACACCCGGGCCCGGTCCGACGGCAACGCGGTCGGCTACGACACCATCGCGGCATCCGGCGCCCACGCCTGCATTCTGCACTGGACCCGCAATGACGGACCGGTGACGCCGGGCGACATGATCCTTCTCGATGCCGGAGTCGAGGTCGACAGCTACTACACGGCGGACATCACCCGCACCCTCCCTGTCGACGGCACGTTCACGCCCGTGCAGCGACGCGTCTACGACGCCGTGCGCGAGGCAGCGGATGCCGCGTTCGCCGTGGCCGTTCCCGGGGCGGTGTTCCGTGATGTGCACGCCGCCGCGATGGCCGTGATCGCCCGTCGCACCGCGGAGTGGGGCATGCTGCCGGTCACCGCCGAAGAGGCGCTCCTGCCCGACAACGGCCACCACCGCCGCTACATGGTGCACGGCACCAGCCACCACCTCGGCCTCGACGTGCACGACTGCGCGCAGGCCCGCCGCGACATGTACATGGACGGCGTGATCGAACCGGGCATGGTGTTCACCATCGAGCCCGGCCTGTATTTCCAGCCCGACGACCTCACCGTGCCGGCCGAGTTCCGCGGCATCGGCGTGCGGATCGAAGACGACATCCTGATCACGGCCGACGGCCCGGAGAACCTCTCCGCGGGCATCCCGCGCACCTCCGAAGACGTCGAGGCCTGGATCGCGGCCCTCACCGCCTAACCGCACCGCCTCCCACCCCGCACCACCTTCCGCGAGAGTGCACTTTTGGCCCCTTCACGAGCTGCGTAGGGGCGAAGAGTGCACTCTCGCGGAGTGGGGAGGCGGGTTAGGGGGCTTCTCGCGGGGGGTCGGACGGATGCGGGGCCGGCGCGGGGGCGACGGCAGCCTCGGCCTGGCCGGCGAGCAGGTTGCGCGCCCGGTTGACCAGCTCGGCGTCCACGATCACCTGGTAGGTACTCGCGATGACCTGCATGGTCGAGGTGAAGTCACGGCGCCGACGGTTGAGCGCGTAGCTGACGACCCCGAACAGCATTCCGAAACCGGCACCGATGAGCACGGCGGCCAGCACGAACGGCAGTCCCGCGCCGGCCGGGGAGAAGATGAAGAAGAGCAGCCCGAAGAACACCCCGAGCCAGGCGCCGGATGCCGCGCCGGCCAGTGCGACCCGGCCCCAGGTGAGCTTGCCGGTCACCCTTTCCACGCTCTTCAGGTCGTTGCCGACGATGGAAAGCTTCTTGACCGGGAAATCGGCCTTGGCGAGCTTGTCCACGGCGGCCTGCGCCTCGAAGTAGGTTTCGTACGTCGCCAGCACCTCACCTCTGGGTAGTACGGGGAAGAGTGCGGCGCCGCGGGCACCGAAAAGGCTCTGATTGCTCATGCCGCCATTCTCCCACAGCACTGATATTCCCTGAAGGTGGCCTAGATTTGTACTGTGAGTGCCACCAGAGTCTTCGTTGCCCGTTTGGCCGGGTGTACCGTTTTCGACCCCGCGGGCGACCGCGTCGGCAAGGTACGCGACGTGTTGGTGGTCTACCGGAAAAACGATCCCCCCCTCGTGGTCGGCCTGATCGTGGAAATCCCGGGCAAACGACGCGTGTTCGTGTCGATGAGCCGGGTGACCAGCATCGGCTCCGGCCAGATCATCACCACCGGCCTGATCAACGTGCGCCGCTTCGAGCAGCGCGGCGGCGAGGTGCGCGTGATCGCCGAAATGCTCGGCCGCACGGTGGTCTTCAACGACGGCTCCGGCGAGGCGACCGTGGAGGATGTCTCGATCGAGGAGTCCGCCCAGGGCGGCTGGGCCATCGCCCAGCTCTTCGTTCGCCGACCCAAGACCAGCCTGTCCCTGTTCGCGAAAGGCGCCACGGCGTTCACCGCCTGGGATGAGGTGCGCGAGCACGCCACGGCCGGCCAGGCCCAGTCCGCGGAGCAGCTGATCGCCACCTACTCCGACCTCAAGCCCGCCGACCTGGCCAACACCCTGCTCGATCTTCCGCAGGAGCGCATGTACGAGGTCGCCGGCGAGCTGCCCGACGGCCGGCTCGCCGACGTGCTCGAAGAGATGCCCGAACGTGAGCAGGTCGGCATCCTCACCCATCTCGGCGACGCCCGCGCCGCCGACGTGCTCGACCACATGCAGCCCGACGACGCCGCGGACCTGATCGCGCAGCTGCCGGAGGAGCACGGCGAGCAGCTGCTCGACCTGATGGAGCCGGAGGAGGCCGACGATGTGCGCTTCCTGCTCACCTATGCCCCCGACACCGCCGGCGGCCTGATGACCACGGAGCCGATCATTGTTTCCGCCGACGCCACCGTCGCCGAGGGTCTCGCCCTGATCCGCCGCCACGACCTGGCCCCCGCGCTCGGCGCGGCGATCTGCGTCACCCTGCCGCCCTACGAGCCGCCGACCGGCCGGTTCCTGGGCATGGTGCACTTCCAGCGGATGCTGCGCTACCCGCCCCACGAACGTCTGGGCACGCTGCTCGACCAGGGTCTTGACCCCGTGACCGCGGACACCTCGGCCGCGGAGGTCACCCGCATCCTCGCCAGTTACGACCTCGTCTCCGTGCCCGTCGTCGACGACAACCATCGACTCGTCGGGGTGGTGACGATTGACGATGTCCTCGACTATCTGTTGCCCGACGACTGGCGAAGTCACGACGAGAACGACGACGTGCGCCGCCGCGCCGCCGCACGCACCGAATTGCGAACGGGAAGCATCCCGCTGACCCACGGACGGAGGACCGGCAATGGCCCGAGCTAACCGATCGGATCTCCGTCTCGACTCCCCGAAGGGGCTGCGCTCGGCCTCGCTCGGCCGCAAACGCAAGCTCAATCGCAATCGCCCGAGCAGCGACCGGTTCGGCCGGTTCACCGAAGCGATCGCCCGCGGCATGGGCACGCCCTGGTTCCTGCTCGGCCTCACCTTCTTCGCCGTCGGCTGGATCGCCTGGAACACGCTCGCACCCCAGGCCTGGCGATTCGACTCGGTGTCGCTCGGCTTTATCGCGCTGACCCTGGTGCTGTCCATGCAGGCCTCCTACGCGGCCCCGATGATCCTGCTCGCGCAGAACCGGCAGGACGACCGCGACCGGGTGCAGTTCGAGCAGGACCGGCAGCGCGCCGAGCGCAACCTGGCCGACACCGAATACCTCGCCCGTGAGGTCGTCGCCCTGCGCCTGGGAATGAAAGACCTGGCCTCCCGGGACTTTCTTCGCGCCGAACTGAGGGCACTGCTCGAAAACCTGGAGGAACGCGAAGACCAGGACAAACGCGAACGGAAGCGCGGTCGCAAGGGCGAGCGTGACCACGAGCATGACCCGGCGCCCGAACGCCGCCGCCGTGAGGAGCGTCCGCAGAGTGAGTGACGTGCAGCCCACCCGAGAGGCCGTGCTCGCGGCCCTCGTGCGCGTGATCGACCCCGAGATCCGCCGCCCGATCACCGAACTCGACATGGTCGCCGGGGTCGACGTGGCCGCCGACGGGCACACCACCGTCGGCCTTCGACTGACCATCGCGGGCTGCCCTGCCGCCCGGCAGATCGAACGCGACGTGCGCGAAACGGCCGAGTCCGTTGCCGGGGCCGGCCGGGTCAGTGTGGACGTCACCGTGATGACCCGCGACCAGCGCCGCGCCATGACCGAGAAGCTCCGCGGCGGGCAGGGCGCCCGCACCAGCCAGTTCGGGCCGGACTCGCTGACCCGGGTCTACGCCATCACCAGCGGCAAGGGCGGTGTCGGCAAGTCCACGATCACCGCGAACCTCGCCGTGGCCCTCGCCGCGCGGGGGCTGCGGGTCGGCATCGTCGACGCGGATGTCTACGGGTTCTCCATCCCCGGGCTGCTCGGCCTGATCGGGCCGCCCGCTCCCGGCAGCGACAAGGGCACCGCGGTGAAACCGACCCAGGTCGGCGACATGATCCTGCCGCCGATCGCCTTCGACGTGAAGGTCATCTCGATCGGCATGTTCGTCGACGACTCCTCGGTGGCCGTCGCCTGGCGCGGCCCGATGCTGCACCGCACGATCAACCAGTTTCTCACCGAGGTCTACTTCGGCGACCTCGACATCCTGCTGCTCGACCTTCCCCCGGGCACCGGCGACGTGGCCATCTCCGTCGGCCAGCTGCTCCCCCAGGCCGACGTCATCGTCGTCACCACCCCGCAGCCGGCCGCCGCGGACATCGCCGAACGCAGCGGCGTCGTGGCCAGGCAGACCGGGCAGACGATCTACGGCGTGATCGAGAACATGGCCGGGATCGTGCAGCCCGACGGCAGCATCCTCGACATCTTCGGCTCCGGCGGCGGCGCCGAGGTCGCCCGCCGACTAGGCGACGGCCAGGAGCGCGCGGTGCCGTTGCTCGCGCAGGTTCCGCTGAGCGTACCCCTCCGCAGCGGCGGGGACACCGGCGTGCCGGTCGTGCTCGGTGACCCGCTCGACCCCGCGGCGATCGCCATCCAGGCCGTCGCCGACCGGCTCGCCACCCGCGCCCGCGGGCTGGCCGGCCGCAGCCTGGGCATCTCACCGAGGTAGCGGATGCGCGCGGGCCGCCGATCAGGTTCATCTCGCCGAATGCCGGCGGGGCTCCTGCTCGTCGGCCTCCTGGTCTGCCTCTCCGGTTGCGCCCCCGCCCCGACCCTCCCGCCCGGCGTGACCGTGCGGATCTTCCAGAACCGGTTCGACTATGCCGACCGGGTGCTCGAGGTCAGCGTCACCAACGCGGGCACGGTACCGTTTACCTCCGGAGCGCCCGGTTCGACTCCCCTCGCTTCAAGACCGCCGCCGCCTGGACCACCCGCATTCGGCTCGAACCGGGAATGACCCGTGACCTGCGCGTGCGCCTGGCCCGCGCCGTCTGCGGCGATGCATCGACGGCGACCGACACGGTGACCCTGGCCTGGGGTGCCCCGGGCGGCGGCACCACCACTGCGACCCTGCCCGCGGCGGACGACACCGGAGCGCTCGACCGGATCGAGGCGGAGGACTGCCTGGCAGATGCCGTGACCCGGGTCCTGAACGTCGCGGTGTCCCCCGAGCTTCGGGTCGACGGCACCGGCCCGTCCTCCATGGCCTGGCTCGACCTGGTGCTCGCCCCGACCGGCGCGCCCGGCGTCGTCACTGTCGACAAGGTCCGATCGACGCTTCTACTCGCATCCGCCGACGCTCTCGACTGGCCGGTCAGTCTCACGTTCGACGCGAGTACCCCTACGGCGCGAATCCCGCTCGGCCTGCGTCCGACCCGCTGCGACCCGCACGCGATCGCCGAGGACAAACGCGGCACGGTGTTCCCGCTCTCGGTGCACGTCGAGGCCGGCCCGGGCTCGCCCGAGCGTTCGGGCGACTGGGACCTGGCCGTCGACGACACGCTGCGCGCGCGGCTCTACGCCTGGGTCGCCGAGCGCTGCGGCTACTGACCCTTCCCGGGCGGCGTGGCCGGCTCTGGCTGCTTCGGCTGCTTCGGCTGCTTCGGCGACTTCGCCGGCTTCGGCTTCGCGGGCTTGGTCTTGCCGTCGGCCACGGCTAGCGCCGCCGCATAGTCCGGCACCGGACGGTTGAGTTCCCGCGGCGGCCGCTCGTAGTCGGAACCGGTCGGCCGATGCGGGATCTTCACGGCCGGCGGCTCGGAATGCTCGTACGGCACGATCGACAAAAGGTGGCTGATCACGTTAAGGCGAGCGGCGCGCTTGTCGTCGCTCTCGATCACCCACCAGGGAGCCTCGGGGATGTCGGTGTGCACGAACATCTCGTCCTTCGCCTTGGAGTAATCCACCCACTTCGTGATCGACAACAGGTCGGTTTCCGAGAGCTTCCACCGGCGCATCGGGTCCTTCTGCCTCGAGCGGAACCGCGCCTCCTGCTCGTGGTCGGAGACCGAGAACCAGTACTTGACGAGGAGAATGCCGTCTTCGACCAGCATCCGTTCGAAGAGGGGAGCCTGGTGCAGGAACCGGCGGTACTCGTCGGGTGTGCAGTACCCCATCACCCGTTCGACCCCGGCCCGGTTGTACCAGGACCGGTCCATCAGCACGATCTCCCCCGTGGACGGCAGGTGCTCCACGTAGCGCTGGAAATACCACTGGCCGCGCTCGCGCTCGGTCGGTATCGGCAGGGCCACGATCCGGGCGCTGCGCGGGTTGAGGTACTCGGTGACGCGTTTGATCGCCGAGCCCTTGCCTGCCGCGTCCCTGCCCTCGAAGATGACGACGACCCGAGCCCCCGACTCCCTGACCCACTGCTGCATCGACACCAGGTCGGTCTGCAACCGGCGCAGTTCCGCCTCGTAGAGCGCCTTGTTCATCCGTTTGACCTTTGCGGGCTTGTTCGACATGAGCACCTTTCCTGGCCCCAGCGTAGTGCTCCGGCTTCCCGGAGTGTCGAACGACCGCGGTCGAATTCGCCACCCGTGATCGCGCTCCCGCAACCCCTAGCCGGTCTGCCGGAGCGTGTCTATCCTGTTCCGAATAGCCCTCCGGTCGGGAGTCAGATGTCACAGGATCGCCAGACGCTCATCTCGTCAGTGCAACGCGCCCTGAAACTGGTCGACATCGTCGCGTCCGCCACCCGCCCGCTGCCGGTCAAGGCCATCGCGAATGCGGCCGGGCTCAGCCTCGGCACGACCTACAACCTCACCCGCACGCTCGTGCACGAGGGCTACCTCGCCGCCGAACCCGACGGGCTGGTCCTCGGGCTCCACTTCCCCGGCCTGCGCGGCGCGGACCACGCCGGGGTCTTCCTCGCCGTCGTGCGGCAGACGCTGCGACAGGTCGCCGCGGAACAGGATGCGACGGCATACCTCGCGCGGTTCAGTGCCGGTGACGTGCGCCTGGTCGACATCGTCGACCGCACGGGTGCGCCACGCCCGGAGTTGTGGGCCGGACTCGCGGACGGCGCCCGCGCCACGGCACTCGGCCGGCAGATCCTGGCCCAGCTGAGCCGCGAGCAGCGGGCCGAGTATCTCACCCGGTATCCTCCGGTGAGGTTCACCCCGACTCCCCGGGCCGGACAGAGCGCCCAGCTCAATCACCTCCGGCGGGGCACCGAGTCCACCGTCGACCGGGAGGACTACCGGCTCGGGCACTCCTGCGTCGCCGTGCCGGTTCGGGCACCCGGCGTGATCGCCGCCCTCGCCGTCACGGTCTCCCTGGACCGGCTGGACTCCGGCCTGGATGCGATCAGCCGCCAACTGCGCACGGCCGCGACCACGCTCGGCCAGCAGCTCGGCGCGGGCCCCCGGCCAAAGTTCACCATCTGAAATGCGCCTCTGACCGGGGCGCCCGGTCGGGCTTACCCTGCGCACCAGGCCCACCAGGCCCACCAGGCCCACCAGCGTGCCGGCCGCCGCCGGCGTGTGCGCCCGTCTGACCGACGACGACGCCCTCACCGCGACCCGCCGACGCCACCGTGTCAGAACCGGCGTGCGGTCGGACCCGTGCCCGAGGAGGAATACCTCGTGCCGATCGGCACGGCCAGGAGCACCAGGGGAGGCACCGAGGTCACCAGCCCGGTCAGGTGGCTTCGGAGTCGAACGGGGCCGGCGGGGCTGCCAGGGCGGCGTTCTCCCGCGCACGCTTGCGCTGCAGGTATGCGCCGTCGGGATTGGGCACGGCCCGGGATACGGTGGCCGTCTGCGGCTTCGTATCGCCGTCGTCGTCGATCAGGGCCTCACGGATGATGCGGCGGGGGTCGTATTGGCGGGGGTCGAGCTTCTTCCAGTCGACGTCGTCGAACTCCGGCCCCATCTCGTCGCGCATCCGCTCCTTGGCACCGTTCGCCATGTTGCGGAGCTGCTTGACCAGGCGCGCGAGTTGGGAGGCGTAGTGCGGCAGCTTCTCCGGTCCGAGCAGGAAGACGGCGACGATCCCGATGAGGAGAATCTTCTCGAACGTCAGACCAAACATTCCCTCAGAATAACCCCCGGCGAGGCCTCCCCCGACCAGTGCGGCCGCGCCTCTAGGCTGGAGTCAATCACCTACTGGAGTTGCGCTTGTCTGACAAAGATCTGAACTGGAAGTTCTCCGACGATTCCGTCGTCGAGTCCGACGCCGTGGCCAGGGCCAGGCAGCAGTCCCTCGAGCTGGGAATCGACGCGATCTCCCCTGCCGTCGGCGCGCAATCGGCCGTCATCGCCGCGGCGACCGGGGCCCGCAGCATCCTGGAGGTCGGCACAGGAGCCGGTGTCTCCGGGATCTGGCTGCTCACCGGCGCGCCCGGCGCCACCCTCACTTCGATCGACACCGAGGTCGACCATCAGCAGCACGCGCGGGCCAGTTTCGCCGAGGCCGGCATCCGTTCAAACCGGATCCGTCTGATCACGGGGAAGGCCGCCGAGGTTCTCCCGCGGATGAACGAGAATTCCTACGACATCGTCTTCGTCGACGCCGACCCGCAATCGGTGATCGAATACGTCGAGCACGGCCTGCGCCTGGCCCGACCGGGGGGAACTGTCCTCGTCGCCCACGCCCTGTGGCGCGGACGCGTCGCCAACCCCGCACAGCGGGACGATGTGGCCACCGGCTTCCGCACGCTCCTCGCCGAGATCGCCGGGTCGACGGCGGTGATCAGCGCGCTCTCCCCCGTCGGCGACGGCCTGCTCCAGATCACCAAGATCCGGGCCTGACGGTCCCTGCCGCTGCTGCTGCGCATCCGGGCAAAAAAAATCGGCTGAGCAGCAAGGCTGCACAGCCGATTCCTGAAGGCTATACGGTCGACTGGACCACGCCGGCGAGGGCATCGTGAAGCTCTTTGGCTTCAGCGTCGTTCACAGAGACGACGAGTCGGCCTCCACCTTCGAGCGGAACACGCACGATGATGAGGCGCCCCTCCTTTACAGCCTCCATTGGCCCGTCTCCGGTCCTTGGCTTCATGGCCGCCATGAACTCCCCTTCCATTCATTCGTCTGAACTTCTATTATCGACCATTGCGGCGTCAGACAGTAATTAGGGGGGTGTCCAGTCCGCTCCGTCGACGCCCCAGCAGAGCAGGAGCCAGCCGACCTGGCCCCCAATACCGAGCAGAACGACCGCCACCCGGTAGACCGGGCTCTTCGGCAGGGCGACGGCGCCGAGCAGCGGGAACAGCGGAATCAGCAGCCGGAAGGTGCTCGATTGCGGGAAGAACACCGCGAACAGGTAGAGCGCGTAGGCGGCCAGCCAGAACCGCAGGTCGACGCCCAGCCGGCGCACCGGCGCGATGAACAACAGTGCCGCGAAGCCAAGAACCAGGGCCACGACCACGACGATGCCCAGCGGCATCCCCAGCCACCACACGCCGGACTGGAACCACGCTGTGAACGGCACCAACTCCTGGTAACCGATGTACGCCGACCGCCAGGCCAGCTCGGTGTCGGTGTACGCCGTCATCGACCCGGTGGCAACCCAGGCGATGACGGGCCAGGCCAGGCCGCAGAGCCCGCTGAACCCGGCAACGGCCACCACCGCTACCCGCTCGGCGACCGGGAACGGGTCCCGGCTCCTGGTGAACCAGCGCTGGAGCAGGTGCAGGCCGATGGCCAGGGCGAAGGCGAGCCCGCTCGGCCGGGTGAACGCCATCACGAGGATCACCGGGAAGAGCAGAAGATATCGCCGCTCGAGCAGCAGGAGCAGGGCGAGGGTGAGGAAGAAAAGGTGCATCGACTCGGCGTAGCCGAACTGCAGGATCGGTGACAGCGGTGCGACGCAGAACAGCACCGTGGCGAACAGGGCCGTCGACTCACCCAGCACCCGGCGCATCAGCCGATAGAAGACCAGGGCACTGCCCAGGCTGAAGGCTACCGAGACGAGCACGGCCATCGGCGCCCACGGTTGATCGAGCACGATCATCAAGAGGCGCACCACCGCCGGGTAGCCGGGCATGAACGCCCACGCGTTCTCGCCGATGTGCCCGTCGACGGTGACCGGGAGCACGGTCGGGTAGCCGGAAACCGCGACGATGTTGTACCAGTGTGCGTCCCAGATGTTCGCGAAGTCGACGTAGCCCGGGCTCGCCGCGGTCCACGGGTTCGCACCCTGCACCCGGGCCAGCAGCAGCACGAGCGTGGTCGTGATGACCCGGGACACGGCCCAGATCGTGGCGACCCTGGCCCACCACGGTGCCAGCCGGTACCAGTGCGCCGGTCGGGACCAGCCCGCCGGAGCGGTCTCGCTCAGCCTGCGGTTGCCGTCAGCCACGAACGGAGGCCGTCCTCGCAGTCCGTGATCTGGTGCAGGGCGACGCGCTCGTCGTCCGCGTGGGCCTTGAGCGGGTCCCCTGGGCCGTAGTTCACGGCCGGAATTCCGAGGGCGGAGAAACGGGCGACATCCGTCCAGCCGTACTTGGGTCGGGCCTCGCCGCCGACAGCGACGAGGAAGTCCTGGGCCAGGACCGCGTCGAGGCCAGGGCGGGCGCCCTCGGCCAGGTCGACCACGGTGATTTCGTACTCGCCGAACAGCTCGGTGAGGTGGGCGACGGCCTCGACACCGGACCGACTGGGTGCGAAGCGGTAGTTGACGTGCACCATGCACTCGTCGGGGATGATGTTCCCGGCGATTCCGCCGGAAATGCCCACGGCGTTCAGGCCCTCGCGGTAGACGAGACCCTCCACCTCGACCTCGCGCGCCTGGTAGCCGGCCAGAATGTCGAGGATCGGGGCGACCTTGTGGATGGCGTTGTCGCCGACCCAGCTCCGCGCCGAGTGGGAACGCAGGCCGAAGGTGCGGATCTCGATCCGCACGTTGCCGTTGCAGCCTCCCTCGACCTGGCTGTTGGTCGGTTCGCCGAGGATCGCGAAGTCGCCGACGAACAGGTCGGGCCGGTTGCGGGCCAGGCGGCCGAGGCCGTTCAGGTCGTCGGAGACCTCCTCGTGGTCGTACCACATCCAGGTGACGTCGACGGCGGGATCGGTCAGCTCAGCGGCGAGCTTGAGCTGAACCGCCACGCCGGCCTTCATGTCAACGGTCCCGCGGCCCCACAGGTAGTCGACCCCGTCCAGCGTCTCGAACCGGGTCGGCAGATTCTCGTTGAGCGGGACCGTGTCGATGTGGCCGGCGATGACCACGCGCTGCGCCCGGCCAAGGTTGGTGCGAGCCACGATGGTGTCGCCGTCGCGGATGATTTCGAGGTGGTCGCAGCCGGAGAGCGCCTGCTCGATGGCGTCGGCCAGGCCCGTCTCGTTGCCGGAAACCGACTCGATATCGCAGATCGCCCTGGTGAGGTCGATCGAGGAGGCGGACAGGTCCAGGGTCATCAGGTTGAGGGGCATTCTACTAATCTAGAGCCATGATCACCGAGGCGACCCCGCAGTCCACCGTCCCCGCCAACGCCTGGGGGTATGGCCTGGCAACGGTCGCCGGCGACGGGACGGTGCTCGACACCTGGTTCCCGACGCCCCGGCTCGGCACCCTGCCGGCCGGGCGTGACCGCTGGATCGTGCCGTCCGAGTTGGAGGAATTCGCCGGCGACGACCCGCGCCGGGCAGTTCGGATCGAGGCCGTCACCGTCGAGATCGACCTGGCCACCGCGCCGGCGAGCACCTCGGATGCCTACCTCCGGCTGCACCTCCTGTCCCACCTTCTCGTTCTCCCGAACAGCATCAATCTCGACGGCGTCTTCGGCCACCTCCCCACCGTGGCGTGGACCAACGCCGGTCCGATGCTGCCCGCCGACTTCGCCCGGCTCCGTCCCGCGCTGCAGCGCGCGGGCATCCAGGCCTCCGGGATCGACAAGTTCCCGCCGCTGCTGGACTACGTCACCCCGGATCGGGTGCGCATCGCCGATGCCTCCCGGGTGCGCCTGGGCGCCTACCTCTCGCCCGGTACGACGGTCATGCACGAGGGCTTCGTCAATTTCAACGCCGGCACCCTCGGCACCTCGATGGTCGAGGGCCGGGTGTCCCAGGGCGTCGTCGTCGGCGACGGCGCCGACATCGGCGGCGGGGCCTCGATCATGGGCACCCTCTCCGGCGGCGGCACCGAACGGGTGGCCATCGGGGCGCGGGCGCTTCTCGGCGCGAATTCCGGCGTGGGCATCTCCATCGGCGACGACACGGTCGTGGAGGCCGGCCTGTACGTGACCGCGGGCACGAAGGTGACCCTGCCCGATGAGCCGCGCACCGCGGACGGCAAGGCCCGCACGATGAAGGCCGTTGAATTGTCCGGGGTGCCCAACCTGCTCTTCCGCCGCAACTCGGTGTCGGGCGCGGTCGAGGTGCTCCAGCGCAGCGGCACGGGCATCCTGCTGAACGAGCAGCTGCACGCTTAACCGCTGATAACCCGGGAGTACGCTGCCAGTCACGAAGGAGTGATGTGGGAACCGACGCACCGCGCACCAGGCGCCACCGCAGGATCAGGTCCGCCCTCGCCGTGCTCGCGGTCGTGCTCAGCCTCGCCCTGGTCGCGACCGGGCTGGGCGTCTGGACGGTCACCCGCTCGTTCCCGACCCTGTCCGGCCAGGCGACGCTGCCGGGGCTCGGCGCGGACGTCACGGTGTACCGCGACCAGGCCGGGATTCCGCAGATCGTGGCGGACAGCGCCGACGACCTGTTCCGGGCCGAGGGGTATGTGCACGCCCAGGACCGGTTCTGGGAGATGGACTTCCGCCGCCATGTGACGAGCGGCCGGCTCGCCGAGTTGTTCGGCAAGAGCCAGGTCGGCACCGACACGTTCATCCGAACCCTCGGCTGGCGGGCCGTGGCCGAGGCGGAGGTCGCGCTGCTCGACCCGGTCACACTCGGCTACTACCAGGCCTACGCCGACGGCGTGAACGCCTACCTGGCCGGCCACAGCGGGGCGGACCTCTCCGTGGAGTACGCGGTGCTCGCCGTGCAGAACCCCGCCTACACCGTCGAGAAGTGGACCCCGGCCGACTCGGTCGCCTGGCTCAAGGCAATGGCGTGGGACCTGCGCTCCAACCTCGACGACGAGATCGACCGGGCGCAGCTCGCCGGGCATCTCAGTCCCGCCGAGGTGGCCCAGCTGCATCCGGGTTATCCGTACGATGTGCACCCGACCATCGTCGACGGGATGCCCGCGGGCGACCCCGAGGCCGTCCCGGCGGCCACGGCTTCGGCCCTGGCCTCCCCCGCCCTCGACGCCGATGCCGAGTTCGCCCTGGCGTCGACCCTTGATGGCCTGCACCGCACGCTCGCCGCGGTGCCGGAGCTGCTCGGCCCGGCCGGAGGGGAGATCGGGTCCAATTCCTGGGTCGTCTCGGGGGCGCATACCGCGAGCGGCAAGCCGATCCTGGCCAACGACCCGCACCTGGGTCCCGTGATGCCGTCGGTCTGGTACCAGGTCGGCCTCCGGTGCGCCGAGGTCACCGCCGACTGCCCGTTCGATGTCGCCGGCTATGGCTTCTCCGGAATGCCGGGGATCATCATCGGCCACAACGCGAAGATCGCCTGGGGTTTCACCAACCTCGGCCCGGATGTCGCCGACCTCTACCTGGAGAAGGTCACCGGGGACAGCTACGAGTACGACGGAGTGGCCACGCCGATCCAGGTGCGCAACGAGAAAATCACCGTCGCCGGCGGTGACCCGGTCAAGATCGCGATTCGGTCGACCGGGCGCGGGCCGATCGTGAGCGGGCTGTCGGGCAGCGCCTTCCCAGCCATCGCCGCCGACTACCCCGACGCCGTCGATCTGCCGGCCGCGGACGCGGCGACCGGCGACCCGGCGCCCACCGATCCCCCACCCGCCGAGGAGACGACCTACGAGCTGTCGCTGCAGTGGACCGCTCTGACCCCGGGACACACGGCGACCGCCGTCTTCGCGCTCGGCGCGGCGACCGACTGGGCTACCTTCCGGCAGGCGGCGTCCCTGTTCGATGTCCCCTCGCAGAACCTGGTCTACGCGGACACCGACGGCAACATCGGTTATCAGGCGCCCGGACTCATCCCGATCCGCCGGGCCGGTGACGGCACGGTCCCCGTGCCGGGGTGGACGAGCGAATACGGCTGGGACGGCTACATCCCCTTCGATGCGTTGCCGCAGTCCCTCAACCCGGCCAGCGGCTTCATCGTGACGGCCAACAACGCCCCCGTCGGCCCCGACTACCCCTACCTGATCACCAAGGACTGGGACCTCGGCTACCGTGCCACCGAGATCACCGCTCGGCTGCAGGCGCTGATCGACGCGGGCACGCCGATGACCCCGGCCATGATGAGTGATATCCAGGCCGACACCTACAGCCCGCTCGCCGCCCGGCTCGTGCCGCTGCTGCAGGCGCTCAAGCCCACCGACCGCACCAGGGCGGCGTTGGCCCTGTTCGACGGTTGGGACTACCGGCTGGAGAGCGACAGCGCCGCCGCCGCCTATTTCAACGTCGTCTGGCGCAACCTGCTGGTGGACCTGTTCGACACCAGACTCCCCGAGTCCACCTGGCTGGCCGGCGGCGACCGCGCCTTCTCCGTTGTGATCGGGCTGCTGGACACCCCGGACTCACCCTGGTGGAAGAACTCCAGGGTCGGTTCCGCCAGCCGGGACGGGATGCTCGAGCGGGCACTCTCGCAGGCCGCGATCGAGGGCGAGCGACTGATGGGCGCCGACCCGACGCGCTGGCGGTGGGGAAAGATCCACACACTCGAGATCACCAACCCGAGCTTCGGCAAATCGGGCATCGCCCCGCTTGAGTGGCTGTTCAACCGGGGGCCGTACGAACTGGCGGGCGGGTCATCCGTGATCGACGCGGTCGGCTGGGATGCCACGGTCGGCTACACGGTCAACTGGGTGCCCTCGATGCGCCAGGTGGTGTCCCTGGCCGACTGGGACGATTCGACCTGGCTGAACCTGACCGGCAACTCGGGGCACGCGTTCCACCCGAACTATGACGACCAGACCGCTCTCTGGCAGCACCAGGAGACCCGGCCATGGCCGTTCTCGCTGACGGCGGTGCGGGCGTCCGCCACGGACACCCTGCGGCTCACGGTGGGGCCGTAGGCGACGCCTACGACCACACCGTGGTTGCCACTGTCGGCTATCGCTGCGGGAAGTCCCGCTCGGGCGAGCCGATGTAGAGCTGCTGGGGACGGCCGATCTTGGTCGTCGGGTCCTCGTTCATCTCACGCCAGTGCGCGACCCAGCCGGGCAGGCGTCCGATGGCGAAGAGCACGGTGAACATGCTCGTCGGGAATCCCATCGCCTTGTAGATGACGCCGGTGTAGAAGTCCACGTTCGGATACAGCTTGCGTTCTCGGAAGTAGTCATCGTTCAGGGCGATGTGCTCGAGCTCCTTGGCGATGTCCAGCAGGTCGTCCTTGACGCCCAGGGCGGCGAGCACCTCGTCGGCACTCTCCTTGACCAGGGTCGCCCGCGGGTCGTAGTTCTTGTACACCCGGTGGCCGAAGCCCATCAGGCGAACGCCCTGCTCCTTGTTCTTGACCCGTTCGACAAACTTTTCCACGCCTTCGCCGGAGGCCTTGATCTCGCCGAGCATCTTGAGCACGGCCTCGTTCGCGCCGCCGTGCAGGGGGCCGGAGAGGGCGTTGATCCCGGCGGAGACCGACGCGAACAGGTTCGCCTCGGTCGAGCCGACCAGGCGCACGGTCGAGGTCGAGGCGTTCTGCTCATGGTCCTCGTGCAGCATCAGGAGACGTTCGAGTGCTTTACTCACGACCGGGTTGACCTCGTAGGGCTCGGCCAGCGTGCCGAAGATCAGCCGGAGGAAGTTGTCGACGTAGCCGAGCGAGTTGTCGGGGTAGAGGAACGCCTGTCCGATGCTCTTCTTGTAGGCGTAGGCCGCCATCACGGGGAGCTTGGCCAGCAGGTGCACCGTGGCCAGTTCGACCTGGATCGGGTCCTTCGGGTCGAGGGAGTCCTGGTAGTACGCGGCCAGCGCGGAGACTCCGGAGGAGAGCACGGCCATGGGATGCGCGTTGTACGGCAGCACGTCGAAGAGTCCGCGCAGGTCCTCGTGCAACAGGCTGTGCCGACGGATGCGCGTGTCGAAGGCGTCGAGTTCGCTCGCGGTGGGCAGCGCACCGTAGATGAGCAGCCAGGCGGTCTCGAGGAAGTTGGAGTTCTGGGCGATCTGTTCGATCGGGTAGCCGCGGTAGCGCAGGATGCCCTTCTCGCCGTCGATGAAGGTGACCGCCGACCGCGTCGCCGCGGTGTTGACGAACCCGGAGTCGAGGGTGATCAGGCCGGTCTGGCGGGTGAGACTCGAGATGTCCAGGCCGGACGCGCCGGCCGTGCCGCGCACGATCGGGAAATCGGCCGATCCGCCGGGGAAGCTCAGTCTGGCCTGTTGCGGGTCGATGGACGGTGTTCGCTGTGCTGTTTCGCTCACGGCGGCTCCCTGGGTATCACTGAGTGTCACTGAGTATCACTGCCTCTCGGCGCGCGGTCTTCTACACAGCACACCGGTGTGGCTGGAGACGTCAACGCTGATACAGCCTAATAGTCCCAGCCGCCTACTGTTGCATCCGATAGGAATGCCTGGGTTTCGTTGGCGGTTATCCACAACCGTGCGGTGGGGTCGAAATCGCGGCTGTGCGCCTCTCAGGCCCGCGCGAGCCGGTCCGCGGCCGCGGCGATTCGCTCGTCGGTGGCGGTGAGGCTGAATCGCACCTGCCGGGCGGAACCGGCGCCGTAGAACGAACCGGGGCCGGCCAGGATGCCAAGATCGGCCAGTCGCCCGATCGACTCCCAGGCGTCGCGGCCCTCGGAGGCCCACAGGTACAGCCCCGCCTCACTGCGGCTGATCCGGAAACCCGCCGACTCGAGGGCGGGCAACAGCAGTCGGCGGCGTGCCCGGTAGCGTTCCTTCTGCTCGGCTACGTGGGCGTCGTCGCCGAGGGCGGCGACCATGGCGGCCTGGAGCGGAGCCGGGAGCATCAGTCCGGCGTGCTTGCGCACGGTCAGCAGCCGGCCGAGCACCGTGGCGCAGCCGGCGGCGAATGCGCCGCGGTAACCGGCCATATTGGACTGTTTGCTCAGGGAGTAGATCGCGAGCACGTCGCGGCGGTCGGTCCCGATCACGCGCGGGTCGAGGATGCTCGGGATCGGCTCGGTCAGCCACTCGCCGGCCCAGCCGAGCTCGGCGTAGCACTCGTCCGACACGATCACGGCGCCGAGCGACCTGGCCCGCTCGACCGCGCGGCGGAGCTCGTCGACGGTGAGCACGTGTCCGTCCGGGTTGCCGGGACTGTTCAGCCAGACCAGTTTCGTGGTGTCCGGCCAGTCGGCCGGGTCGTCGGCGGCGACGGCATCCGCACCGGCCATGGCGGCACCAATGAAGTAGGTCGGGTACGCGGCGACGGGGTGCACGACGGTGTCGCCCTCGCCGAGGCCGAGCATGAACGGCAGCAGCGCCACCAGTTCCTTCGACCCGATGGTCGGCAGCACGTTCGCCTCGGTCAGGCCGAACACGCCGCGACGGCGGGCGTACCAGTCGATGATGGCCCGCTGCAGCTGCGGGGTGCCGGCGGTCTGCGGGTAGGCGTGCGCGTCGGTGGCGTCGGCGAGCGCCTGGCGGATGACCGCGGGCGTCGGGTCGACCGGTGACCCGATCGACAGGTCGACGATGCCGTCCGGGTGGGCGCGGGCCCGCTCGGCGAAGGGCACCATCTGGTCCCAGGGGTAGTCGGGCAGCGGCTTCAACACGGGAGCGCTACACCTGGGGTGGCAGGACGGCGATGATCGGGTGGTCCTTGTGGATCACGCCGATCTTGGCCGCGCCGCCGGGGGATCCGACGTCGTCGAAGAACTCG